>Ga0209591_10000420_pt1 | contig 55072 bp, 57 predicted proteins | sample MAT01_FD_187207 | JGI IMG/M metagenome (GOLD analysis project Ga0209591, IMG submission 187207) | Freshwater microbial communities from Lake Fryxell liftoff mats and glacier meltwater in Antarctica - MAT-01 (SPAdes) (version 2) | ecosystem: Environmental > Aquatic > Freshwater > Ice > Liftoff...
GCCTCTGCAAATGACAGTTTACGAAAACTGCTGGTCGCTCCCTGGTGTTCGATGGAAGGGAATGCCGCTCTGCTGAACATTTTGCCCCTTGCCGCCGCAGCAATAACTTCTATGAATTCGGCAGCGACATAACCGTAGACGCGGTCTTGAGACATGGTGTAGTCCCAGGTCAGTTCTTGCACAAATGGTAATAGAGGGGGTAACCGTGCGGCTGGGAAAGAGTCAAGAGCGGTGAGAATATTCAGCAAACAGGCGGCACTGTCTGGTGATTGCAACAAAAGCTGGTAATAGCGCACCATGGCTTCGGTATCGCTGGCAGTGCCTGCCGAAATGATGCGCACGAATTCGGGATTGTGAGTTTTCAGGGCCTGCCACCGGGCTTGTCTGAAGTCATAGACAACCACTCTTGCCACCAACATTAAGCTCACTTGCGTAACGCCGGCCTTTTGCACCTTGACGCCTACAAGCCCTGCGCTTTTATTATTCCTGGCCGAAACAGTAATTGTGTAACTGTCGCGATAATTGTTGCGGATTGGTAAGGCCGTGAACTGGATAGTCGGTCCTTTTAAGTATCCGTTAAAAAGTTCTTTGCCCTCGCCGTCTCTCAGACGCACCAGCATGGGCTCTCCTGCAGCCAGCCGGCGCGTGCCGTCGTAGATGAAAAGTTTGATGCTGCTCGTTTGAGTCACCGGCAATGGGGAAGTTTTAGTAGATGCTGATGGTGTTGTTGCGGATATTGCCGAGCGCTCCAAACCCGCCGTGACGCTTAAGGTAATGGCAAACAGCAAGACATATCTGAATATATTAGTCATGGAGAGTCTCCTTTAGTTTGCGCCGAAACCCTTGCAGATAAGGGCGCAGCCAGGCCCACAGGCCTAACGATGATTGGCCGGGGAAAGGCGCCATCTGATCTGAAAATCTCGCCCGGCCATACTGGCCCTGGTTATTTTTACAGGCGCCGAAATCGTCTGTGCACCGCCGACGGTGACTGCGGCCGTGTATTACAGTTTTGTTCGCATTCATAATATATACTCCTGCGCCTTTTGGCGGTTTTGAAAGTTAGTTTGTTAGAAGTGGATCTGTCTGGTTGAGCAAGTCAGAAGCCTGAAGATACAGGTTTCTGGCAGCTTGATCCGTAGGATCGATAATCAACCTGGCGCTGAAAACTTCCAGCACCTGTTTTAGTTTCTTGCGTAAGCGTGAGTGTTTGCGTAGATCGGAAACAAAGGTGGCGTACTCGGTGGGATTGGCCTCGGTGAGCATGTACGACCAGTTAATGACGTCGGATACAATGGCTTTTTCTTCGTCAACGGCCATTTCCAGCTCACTTTTATGTTTGGCCGGACTCATGTATGTACCGAAAAGCATGTCCATAAGCGGATGAACAATGGTGAAATTGCACCGCTGGTCGAAGTGATGCAGCAGGTGTATTTGATCAAGCCAGCGAAAATAGTCGCTGTTTCTCTCTTGATTGAGCCCCTCATGGAAGCGCTCGTGCACACGGGAGACCACAAGCTTGGCGTACGCTGCCAGAGCCGTGACGAAGCACAGGGAAGGCAAGTTGAGGCCGTGATAAAGCAGATAAGCCGCCGCTACTGCCAGACCGGGAAGCACCCAACCCCAGGCGATACCTTGCTCTGAGGCTGAGTAGACGACATTGCGTTTATAGAACTTGCCCGTGGGATAGCGCACGTTGTGGTGGTTCCAGTGATATCGCTGGCTGCGGCGAAAAATTTCGCTCAAGCGGGTGAAGACACCCAGATGCTGGAAGAAGCGGTGATAGATATAACCGACTACTTCCACGCAAAGCACCGCCTTTAGTGTCATCTCAAAAATGACGGGCAAGAGCGATTGGTTCAGGTTTGCACTGAGGGAAAATACCGTCAGTGAGCTAACGATGAGAAAAAACCGCACGGTAAGCCATATGGTTTGCGGAGCAAATGGCCTGGCCGGGCGGCTCAGTAAATAGACTTGGTTGGCTGTCATATTAGTCTCCTTTGATCTGTCCGTTTCTAATTCTGCGGCGCTCGAACAGGTTCAATTTCGTCTACCAGGCCAAATCTTTTTGCTTCATCGGCCGACAGCCACCAGTCTTTGCCACCATCTATGCGAAGGTGCATGAGCTTTATGGTGAGGCGGCTGCGCTTAGCTAGAAGCTTGAGAAACTGATCTTGCAGACTCTGGCTGCGGGCCATACTTGCTTTCAGATCAGAGAGTTTTCCCTGGCTGCCTGACGAAATTTCATGAATCAAAATGGTGGAATTGGCACCGATAATGCGATAGTCGGCGGCTTGAAGCACCCAGGCAGCAGCTGACGCAGCCATGCCGTAGACGGCAATTGTGAGCTTGTGTCCTTTGTTGCGTAGATGATTTAATTCGTCTACTAGGGCAAAAGACGCGAGCACATCGCCACCAGGTGAGTTAAGCGTGATCCTTATGGGTAAGTCAGGATTTTCTGACGACCAATCTTCAAGAGTGGTCGTTAGCTCTAAGACCGACGCCTGAGTGATCTGTTCGGAAAAGATAAAGTTGCCTTGCGTCTCATCAACTTTTTGGGCGAAAGTAATTTGTACGCAAGAGAAAATCACAAGCGCCAGTGCGACGCTAATTAAAGTTTTTATTTTCATATTTTTGTTTGTTTGGCTTCCCCGTCGTCAGAGCTACAGCGGTTTATGCGGTAGCGGGTTTTGCTTTCATAATTTCGGTGATCAATTGCTCGAGCAGATTTGCTCCGTCTGCCTTAGCCCTCTCCTCTCTTTTTCGTTTGAAAATCAGGCCTTTGTTTGTCACTGAATCAACAACAATGAGATCGCCTGTTTGCAATTGCGAAGAAGAAAGCATGTTGGCCAGAGGCAATACCACAAGCTTTTCTACCGCGCGTTTCAAAGGTCGGGCGTTGTATTGGGTATTGATGCCCTGGTTGAGAATCAGTGCGAGGGCATCTGAGCTAAACTGCAAGTGGAATTTTTCTTGAGCCGATTGAAGCAGTCGAGCCTGTACATTGGCTAGTTCGAGCAGCAGAATTTTGCGCATAGACTGCCGAGATAGCGTTTGGAAGACCGCAATTTTGTCAATTCGATTCATGAATTCGGGGCTAAAATGTTTGCGCGCCGCTGTCAGTGCTATCTGGTCAATTTTTTCGGCAGTACACGCTTCTTTTTGAGCCGAAATAAAGCCCATCTTTTTGCTGGTCAGAGTCTGCATTTCTCTGGCGCCCAGATTGGACGTCATGATAATAATTGTGCGCGAGAAGTCTACTTTGCGGTTGTCACCGAGCGTCAAGCTGCCCTTGTCGAGAATGGCCAGGAGCAAGTTCCAGAGCGAGTCGCTGGCCTTTTCAATTTCGTCGAAGAGCAAGAAAGTGAGCTTATTTTGATCGTTATGGCAGCGATCAAGATTTTCTTGAGTGAGCATCGGGCTGGTTTCGCGATGTCCCAGATATCCTGGAGGCGAACCTTTTAGTTTGGCGATCTCGTGAGGGTGTTGAAACTCGGCACAATCAATTTTAATCACAGCATTAGTGCCGAAAACGACTTCTGCCGCGGCTTCTACTGTTTTGGTTTTACCGGTGCCTGTAGGTCCTAAAAACAATAAGGTGCCAATCGGTCTGCCTGAAGCGGCGATTCCAGCGCGATAAACTTGAAAGATTTCAGATAGGGCTTTTAGCGCCTGATCTTGACCAATCACTTTTCCTGATAAAAACCGCTCGAAATCAGCTGCTTCGGCTGACTGCAAGTTCGGGTCCAAAATGTCGAACTTATCTAATTCAAGTATTTCCTCAATTTCTATTTCCATATTTATTTTATCGATGCCTCCAGCATCTATCAAAAACAGTTAGTCGAGAATTTCGTTTACCACCGCGTCGATCAGCGGTCGCACTGGTCCTACGGTAGTCTGAGTAATTCCCATTTGCACACGAACTAAAAGCCATTGCAAAAACAAGAGCCGCGACAGCCGCAAAACTGACGGCAGCATGCTTTCGATTTGCTCTACATTCATGCCGGCACCGGCGGCATAACCTTCGATCAACGCCTGACGATACTGGCCCAGAGTGCCGTTTTTGCTGTGACCAGAGGTCAGTGTCGCCAGGTCGTAAAGGCGAGGTCCGATGAAACAAAAGTATGACCAGTCAATGAAAACTGGTGTGTTTCCATCTTTAAGCACAATGTTTTCACCGTAAAGATCGCCGTGTTGCAAACAACAGTCTAAAAGCGAAAGCTGCTCGGCAATTTCGTCGGCGCTGTCAATCAGCCCGGCAATGGTGGCGCGATCATAATCTGGAAACAGAGCGCCCAGTTTATAAGCGATATCGCCAAAGCACTCTATGATTTTTTCGCGGTTGTCCAGCCGGGTAAAAAACTGCGGATACTGAGCGTTTTCGAGAGCCCGATCATGAGTTTGTGCCAGTGCTAAACCGGTCAATGTCGCCAGTTGGTAGTCACTATGATCGCACAAGCTCAAGGTTCCCACATCTTCTTGCAGTATCTCAGCTTGATCTCCGCTCATTTTTGAAGCGAGCAAGAGTGGAACATTTGGCAGGCCGCAGTCTTTGACAAAGCGCATAATATGAGCTTCGCAATGCCACGGTGCTGTTACTTTTTTATAAATGAAGGTCGGGGTAATGCTGCCGTTCTCTAGATGAACTCTGGCCACCACACTAAAGTCGCGCTGGCGCAGATTATCGACCTGTGTGACTTTGATCACTTGCTTTAAACAGTTTGCAGCGACATGTGCAATTTCACAATTAGCGGGGAATGGCATAACTGTTAGCCCTTCGTTTTCGGTTTTTGTTTTCATAAATTTTGTTGTGCTCGTAAGGGCAAGAATTTGCGCTTTTATAGGTGCGTCCTGTCAGCGTTTCACATACGCACGTAATGCAGGCATGATATCTAGGCACCGCATTAATGCGCGTGCTTTTAAGTCTTTGTTGAAGCTGGTTTGCTTTTAGTGGTTTTTGCTCATGAAAATTGATTGTGGATGAATATACTTCAAGCTAGCAAAAGCACTGCCGCCAACGCCACACGATTTGCTTGGCAACCAGCTGCAGCAGCGGTTTACGTGCGCGTGACGTGGCGCTGGACCTACGCTCTAAGCAAGAGCTGGACCTATCGGTACATAGCGCAAAGCCGCCCCGTCATGAGCCTAACAGCTATAATTGCTTACTAAATTCGCTCACGGCCAGGCTGAGATTTTCTATGCTTGAGCCGCCTGAAAAGGATATTAAGAACTCGCCCGGCTTAGGATTTGCCAGATAATATGGTGTGGTTGAAACCATTGCCAGACCCGCGTTCTTAGCCGTTGTGAGAATTTCTTCGTCGCTCAAGGCCAGACTAAATTGGGTAATAATGTGCACTCCGGAGCCATGTTTGGTTATTTGCACCCGTTTGCCCAGGCTGTCTGTAAGAGCAAAAATCAGCTGCTGCCTTCTTGTGGCCAGGATTTTTCTAGTGCGGGCAATATGGCTTTCCAGGTGGCCTTCATTGATAAAACGGCAGAGAGTAATCTGGTCCAATGCAGAAAAACTGCGCTCGGAAAGTAATTTTGCCCGCTTAATTAATGGTATTAAATGTGGTGGCGCAGCCATGAAGCCCATTGAAGTGAGCGGGTACAAAGTTTTCCAAAAACTGGAAATGTAGATCACCGACTGGTCGCGGTCCAGGCCTTGCAGGGCCGCCAACGGCACATTGCCATAGTTGTATTCGCAGTCGTAGTCGTCTTCTATTATGTAGGCTTTGTTTCTGGCCGCCCATTCGAGAAGTTCGTAGCGCCTTTGCTGTGACATTACCGCCCCGGTTGGATCCTGGTGTGAAGGTGTCACGTACGCAAGTTTGCAGTTGGACAACTGATTCAGCTGTGCAATCACCATGCCCTGGTGGTCTACGGCGATAGGCTCGATTTGCGCGCCTATGGATTGCATAGTTTTACTGGCAAAGACAAAACCCGGATTTTCCAGAGCTACGGTGTCGGACTGGTCTATCAGTAAGCGAGAGACAAGATTTACTGCCTGCTGCGAATTAGAGAATAGGAAGATCATATCGGCTGAACAATTAAGGTTGCGCGTGCGCTTCAAATAGGCCGCCAGGGCTTCTCTTAAGGGCTGGTAGCCCATAACATCAAAGCCATTTTGCTCAACTTGACCGCCGGCACATTGTTGCAACAACAACCGGCGCCATTGCTTAACCGGCAGCAGTTCAGCCGGAGGTGCACCGAAGTGCAGACCGGCCTGGTCGGCCGAAGTAGACGTCAGGGCCGGTAGCTGCAGTAGCTGCACTGCATAGCTTGATAAGCTCTCGGCTACAGGCGTTCTTGCCCTGGAAAGTGCAATTTGAGGCGCTGCTGCGCTGCTGCGACGAAAACTGTCACTGACGAAAGTACCTCTACCAACCGCGGTTTTGAGATAGCCTTGCGTAATAAGTAAGTCATAGCTGTTGACTGCGGTAATGCGCGCTACTCCAAGAATGCTCGCCAGTTGTCTGGTGGAAGGCAGACAATCGCCCGGAGCCAGTCTTCCTGATTCAATGCAGTCTTTAATAGCATTGGTGACTCGCCGATAAAGCGGTAGGCTCTCATCGGCATCAATGTTCAATTGCAGAAATTGAGATTTCTGCCCCGATGCGTTTCTGCATGCAACTTCGCTCAAATTAGTCACCAGATCTGCTCTACGTTAAGGCAGTCTAGAGCCGATTTGTTTACCAGACGTTAACTAGTGTTCTGACCGCTCCGTCTATGTCGACGATTTAAGATTAGCAAAATCAGCAATTTTCCTTTTGGGAGCAAAGGTTTTTTCTTTGGTGCGAAAGCAAGGGCGATTGTCTCAGTTCATTCGCCAGGCTAGCATCAACTGACAGGGCATTCACCTTTTTTTATGCGTGGACCGACATTTGTGTGCCCGTTTCCTATGTAGCCCATGTAAATGTCGTTTGTTTCGGGGACGCGTTCAATTCTTCTGCCTTCTTTTTCAAGCTCTTTGTTGATAGCAGCGATGGCGCCATCTCGTTCTTTGTTCGGCAGTCTATCAATACTATCGGCCATTTTTTCAAATGACTTATCTGCTCTGTCAAGGAAAGTCAAAGTGTCGCTATCCTTTCCAAATTGTTCCTGACTTTGCTGGAAGTCTTTAGCACCATCTAGAAAGTTTTTGCTTTCTTCTGTTTGCTGAGGGCTGAGATTTTCCGGAGGTTCTTGTCTGGGACCGTGTAGTGCGCGCTCAGCTGCTTGTTGGTTTGGGGATAGCCCTGATGAACTAGCACTATCGTTGTAATGATTCTGATTCGTTCCGCAGTTGTCGTATCCGGTTATTGGATGGCTGTTAAAGTCTACGTCCTTTGCCGGAACAGACTCAGAGTTTTCGGCTTGTTGCGCTTTAGTGGAGGATAAATAGTTTCGCATATCGCCGTTGGAGACGAGACTGCTTGTATCATCGGCAACTTTTAAATTAGATTGGTCCAGCGCATTATCGGTAGTTGTTTGATCGCTAGGCATGTCAGCCTCCATTAGCATTTTACTAATTAGTAAAATTGAGCAATCTCAACATATGCGAGTGGTCGTGAAAGTTTCGTGACAGTTGAGCAAATGGTTTCGCTTGCCCATAAAAGGCCAAACTTTTCTGGTACTTTGGCAGCATTGCCAGAGTAATCTGTATTTTTTTCAGGCATTGCTGGCGGTGCATACAATTTTTTTTTAGAACGATTTACGTGATCGTTTAATTGCTGCGCTTCGATTGCTTCTGCTTTCGTTGTGCAGCTTTTCGCTTTGCGCCACCGCAGGCGGTGGCGCTGCGCTAATTGTTTTTTCTCTGTAGTAATTGGCGTCAACTCCTCTGCTAAAGGAGCTTTCGTGCGCATCTGCTAGCTCTGCTATCTCGCTTGGTCGGCCGCGCTGTAGCCCCGCCTGCGTTTCACCTGCAGTGATAGCGCTGCTAGCTGCTTTTCGTTTTGCTTGCTCCTTTGCAGTCTGGTAATTACGCATAGTTGATAAGTTATAGAGGCATTATCTAGGGTGTTTTTCATAACTCCAACTCACGCACGCGAAATTCAACCAACCTTTTAGGAAACGGCCCTATCTAATTTCAGAACCTTATTCTTCGACAGCACGCTGTTGACTATCTGGTCGCATCGATTTTTGATGTCACAAGCGTCGATTAGCATTTACCCGAAGCGGCCAAAATTTCTGTTCTCTGGCAGGCTCTGGCTTTACTTGCTTCTAACTTTTTTTCTCTCTCCTTCAATTTCTCTCAATCTCAAGGAAACAACATGAACTCAATCGACATCGTCTTCTTGCTCCTCTTCGCCATCGCTGGCTTCGCGGTCTTCTCCGTGGTGCGCTTTGCCATCCTGCTCATTGGTGGTGTTGTTGGTGGTGGCGGCGGGCAGGACGCCTGCGTGCGCGACTTGTCCATACTCTCAGTCGTGACTGCAGTGGTCAGTGGCGCTCTCGCGTACTGGCTTGACGGCTCCGCTGCCGTCGGTTCGCTGTTGGGCTCGGGCCTTGCCGCTCTCTGGTTGGTGCCGAAGATGTGTTCTGGTCGCGGTGGTCGCCGCTGAGGGCAGCATGAAAGCATCTGAACTGATCTTTCTTGCAGCCGTGGCATTGGTTTGCATCGGCGCCGCGATCTTCACGAATTGCATGTGGATCATGATCGACGTTCTTGCCGGCACCGGCAATGCGTTCAGCATGAACTCAGGAGAGTTTCTTGATCTTGTTCGCTATGTTGTGATTGGTTTCCTCTGGCTATACGGGGCGCGTTTCGTCCTCCTGCAAGTTGACCTGTGGAGTCTGGGCGAGGTGGGTAAAACAATGGAGCGTGATGTGCTCACGATGATGTTTGCCACCATCACTGTGACATTTGCATACGCATTCTTCCATGGCATTCTGGCTCTGGTCGGTGTGAGCATCGGTGCCGCCGTTGCTGCCCTCTGGCTCGTGCCCAAGATGCGCGCTGGTTGGGCTCAGCTCGCTGGCTTAACGAAAGAAAATCATGATCAATGACGACTTTTTCAGTCACTATCCGTTCTTCACACCGACGCCGAATAGCGCCCAAGAGGCATTAGATTCGATGGAGGATGTGCCCGCACGTGTGCGCCGGACACTGCATGCCATGAACCTCCCAAAGATCGAGTTTACTGTCGACAGGTCAACGGCGTCTGCCTGGTACGACCCGGAAACCAAAACGATGAGCTTTGGCATCGCGTCTCCCACCGACCCGGTTCAGCGCTAGCTTGCCTGGCTCTGGACCCAGCTTTCTTTGTCAACTTCTTCCCCCCTTCTCTTTAACCATTGTCAGGAAACAAAATGAAATTGTATGAGTTCATCGTCAATTCCATTGCCATCGTTGTTGGTGGTGCGCTGATCGCCGTTCCCAATGGCGTCGTCGGCTTGCTTCTCTTTGCTGGCGCCAGTTTGTTCACTGATTCGCTGATGGCGGCAGTTCTCGTCACCGGCATCGGCGGCATCGTCTGGTCGCAGGTGCTCTTCGGTGTGATCTTGCCGCTGCCCTTCCGGCCCTTCGCCTTCCCGCGCCTGCCGCTGAAGAAGATGCTCGGCTGGTACATCGCCTTCGGCGTCGGCTACGGCATCGGTCCGGTGGCTGCGAGTTTGTTCGACCAGATGGGCCTTACTGCCTGGCCGCTGCTGATCGGTCTGATTTGCAGTGGCGGCTTGCCGCTGGCTTTGGTGGCCTGTCTTCAGCCTCTGGGCATCGTCGGCTTTCCCAATCGCAAGCTCGACTAGTTCGTTCTGCTTCTTCGTCCCTGCGCATCAGCTCCCATCCCTCACCCACTCCACTTCGAAAGCCCATCATGAAATTCCTCATCCGCCTCGCCTTCATGGCCGTCCTCTTCACCTACGTTTTCCCGGCCATCGTCCCTGGTGTCTCCATCAGTGGCGGCCTCTGGCCCCATGGTTTCGGCGCCGGATTCCTCTTCGCATGCGTCAGCTTTCTCTTCGGCCTGCTGGCTGCGGTCGCTACCGTCGCCACCCTGGGCCTCGGTTTGATCGTGCTCGTCGTCTTGCAGGTGTTCATCCCGGCTGTCATCCTGCAGGTGATGTCTTCCTGGTTCCCCGATCTCCTCACGGTGGCGAACTGGGAATCGGCCATCGTCGCCGGCCTCTGCATCTGGCTGGTCAACTTCGTGCTCGGCCGTTCGTGGAGCAAGTGAGCCGATTCTTTGGCGCTGCAAGACAAGGTTGTCGTTCCACCGCAGATGGAGGCATGGATGTTGGTTGACATGCGCGACAACTTCCGCCTCAAGCCCCAAGGCAACTAAGAGCCCGATGGCCACGAGTCGGCGCTAAGTTCGATTCGTGGCCAGTCTTTTTCTGGTGGTTGTGTAAATGCCACCACTACCCTCCATGAAGATCCTAACCAAGGATGAACAAAATGAACTTCCCCGCCTTCAAATTCCCCTTCTTCAAACGAAACAATGACATCACCCAGTCTTCTGAAACTCGTTCCTCAAACGAAGGAACCCCGACGGGCCCGTCGTCTGCAAAAATCTTCGGTTGGCTTAAGCTGGCTGCTCTTGTTGTGGTTCTGGCGATCGTGGCCGTTAACTCGTGCAAGGTGGTGCCTCGTGGCTACGTCGCAACCAAGTCGGTCTTCGGTGTGCTCGACCCCCAGCCCTTGCTGGCCGGCTTCAACATCATCAACCCGCTCTCCAGCATCACCCTGCACAACGTGCTGGTGACGCCCAAGCAGGCAGTGGCCAAGTCGGGTTCCCATGACCTGCAAAAGGTCACCACCAAGGTGACGGTCTCGTACAACCTGGTCGATTCGCAAGCGCCGCTCTTCTTCAAAGAGTACGGCTCCATCGAGAACTTCATCGAGGCCATTCTCGATCCTGCCATTCAAGAGTCAGTCAAGGCTGCCACGGCACACTTTACCGCCACCGACCTGTGGACAAAGCGTGAGACCGTGCGCGACGAGATCGAGCAGTTTGTTCGCAGCAACGTGGCCAGTGCCATGGCTTCCAAGAAAGCACCAGGTACGGTGACAATCAACCGCGTCACCCTCGACAATCTCGATTTCACGCCGATGTTTGCTGCCGCGCTTGAAGCCAACGTCAAGGCCATCAACGATGCTGGCCGCGCCGTTAACGAAGGCAAAAAGCTGATCGCCGACGCCGAAGGTGATGCCCAGTCGATCAAAGCCAAGGCCGACGCGGAAGCGTACGCCACGCTACAGATTGCCACAAAGGAGGCAGAAGCGATCCGCCGTGAGTCTGCTGCCCTGCGCGATAGCCCCGACCTCGTCGAGCTGACCGCTATCACCCGCTGGAAGGGCAAAGTCCCTCGTTACAACGGCACCATGCCCATGAACGCTGCTCCCGATGTTGCGCCTGCCGCAGCGCCGACCAAGTAATTTAACTGACAACTAAGGAAAATCAACATGAACTTCAACATGAACCTCAGGACGATCACGATTGGCGCTTCGGTTGCCGCGCTACTGGTTGGTGGCATTTTCGTCTCGCGCACATTGACCTGGGCGAATCCGGGCTATGTCGGCGTGGTCACTCAGTTCGGCTCGGTGGAGGACACCCCCATCTTCGCTGGCGCTGGTCCCACCATCATCAGCCCGCTCAAGACCGTGGTGATGTTGCCGACGCTGCAACTCAGCCACCACATCAAGGCTGCTGCAGCCACCATCAAGGGTCAGACGGCCCCGACCGAAATCACCATCGCCTACTCGGTAAAGGGTGAAATGTGGCCGCAGGTCTACAAGACCATCGGCGGCATTGGCGCCATCAACGCCAACTACTTCGACAACAACGCCCAGCAGGCCCTCAAGCAGGTCACTGGCGGCTACCTGGCCGAAGACCTGATCCAGAAGCGCAAAGAGATCAAAGCTCTGGTGGCCAAAGAGCTGATCAAAGTGATCGATGCCGCTTTGACCGAAAAGGGTCTTCAAGGCGCCATCATCATTGACATGATCGCGATCACTGACTTCGATTTCTCGAAAGAGTTCAACGACTCCATCGACTCGAAGGTGCAAGCCGAACAGCGTGCGATGCAGGCGGAGAGCGAGGCTCTGCAGAAGACAACCATCGCCCGTGCTAACGGCGAAGTGCAGAAGAAGATCGGCGACGCTAAGGCCTACGAGACCGAAGTGCTCTCCAAGGCACGTGCTCAGGCCATCACCTTCAAGGGCGAAGCCCTCAAGGGTTCGGCCGGTCTCCTTGAACTGCGCAAGGCCGAGCGCTGGGACGGCGAGGTCTCGGAGTACCACCAGGGCGGCGTCCTGCCGTTCATCAAGATTGACCCGCGCAACGGCGCCCGCAAGAATTGAGTCGGAAGGGCCACGACAAGTGGCCCTTCCACCGTTATCTACTTCGCCTTCTTCAGCGGTAAGGTGCACATCAGTTTCAGTTAGCTGCTCCCAATCTAAGAGAGGTCTCTCATGAAAAATCGATTTCAAAGTTATACCGGCGGCATCACCTTTATCGATCTCGCCATCGTCTTTGCTGTGGTGTCTGTAGTCGGGTTGCCTTCTGCCGTCGCCGGTTTGACCGCTTTGTTACTGGTGGTCCTCGTTCTCATGGTGGCGCTGGCGGTGCTCTTGGTTGGGCGTGTGGTGGCACTGTTGCTGCGCCGCAAGCCTGAGGCAGTGGTGCCATGAGCGGCCAAATTTAGTTGTTTCCTGCCAACGCTAAGGTCAAACGTATCAGTGCCGCCACCCTCCCTCTGCTCGAGCGCAAAGTTCAAGCTTGGCTCACGGCTCACGCTGTAGTCATCGAGAAGGTTCTCAGTCGCGACATTGTGCCGCAGGGTCTGACGCTCACGGCGGTGATCTGTTTTACGTCTTCAATTTAAACAGAGAAAGGATCAATATGCAGAAACTCTTCTCAGTGGTGCGCTTTGCGCTGCTCATGACCGTGGCCGTTTTCGTGGCGCAGTCGGATTGGCGGCGTGCTTTTTCTGGTTTCTCGCTGGTCGGCATCGCACTGATCTGCTTGATTCTCTTCGGCGCAGTCAGCCATTTCATAGCCTACCGGCGGCTCTGCTCTCGCCTCGGTGCGCTCCATGAAATCTTTGCCAACGCCGACCGTTTCGAGAACTTGCGCTTCCTGCGCTGGTCGGAGTTTCCTACTTGGGCGCTGCACTTCTGGTGGAAGCCGCACTGTTTCATGGTTCTGCTGCGAGGCCTTTCGTGCAGCCTGCGCAGCTGGTGGGTGTGGCAGTGCATCTACGAAGTCTTCTGGCCATACTGGTGGTTGGCGGGACGATTTACATGCTTCTCCCTGAAGCATTCAACTGGCCGTTCGCTCCTTTCGGTTTGGTTGCCGTGGCTATTCTCGCCAGCAATCGCGCTTTTGCCATCTACGATCCGTACAAGTTCTGCACCTGAGAAGCTGTTCGCCGCCTGACGATTGCCCGGAGAACTCTCACGAGTTCCCGGGTTTTCTCCCACCTTTCTGTTTAGTGTTTTCGTTGTTCTCTTTCTTTGCTCTCATTTTTTTGCTGAAGCAATTAGTAGACTGGTCTATTGCTATTTAGGTTTTTTGCCTATCACTTTAGCAAAGCTCAGGTTTAGCTTTTAATTAATGGGGTATGTTAACTATAGCATATAGTGTTTTTTCAGCTAAGCTCAGGAGGTAGAAATGGAAACGCTTCCAACAACTATTCTAGAATTCGAAAAACGCTTTCGTGAGGAAGAAGATTGCGTAGTATATTTACGGCGAGTTCGTTGGCCCAATGGTTTCATCTGCCCGAAATGCGGACATGTTGAATGCTACGAATTAAATTTGCGTCTCTATCAGTGCGCTCTGTGCAAGAAGCAGACTTCAGTCACAGCCGGCACTATTTTTCACAAAACACACTTACCGCTCACTATCTGGTTTCGTGTTATTTTTTCAGTAGCTCAGGACAAAGGTGGAGCATCCTCCAGTCGCATTGCGTCTCAGTTTGGTCTCCCACAAAAGACAGCGTGGTTAATGCTACTCAAGCTGAGAACGGCAATGGCAGACAGAAATGAACTAACCAAACTTGAGGGCATTATTGAGCTGATGCCGTTGAGTTTGCCACCGTGGCAGAGCAGAAGCACTTCTAAGGCTGATGGTTTGCATGCCCACCATGAGCTAAGAAGAATGGGGCATGGTTCAGACCTGAAACCAGCCCCAGGTAAAATGGGAGTTGAAAAACTACCCTGGATGCATACTTTCGTCTCTTTGATCAGGAAACCTGTCACTCTTGCGGAACTAAAGTGATAGGCAGACAATATCGATGGAATCCCAGTTAGAAATCTGAAGCAGCTGATGCAGTGGCTTCTATTTTGAGGTGTTTACGATGGCTGCTAAACAAGTCCAAAACGAATTGCCAGTTGCGGATAAATCACGCACAATCCCCAGCCTGGCCACATATTATTTACTCGGCCGATCAGGCTTGAGAGTATCACCATTGTCGTTCGGCACAGGCACGTTCGGTGACGCATGGGGCGAACATTGGACCACAAGCAAAGAAAACGCCAGAGAAATCCTTAAGCGCTACCTGGAGGCCGGCGGCAACTTCCTTGATACCGCCAACAGCTATCACGAAGGCCAAAGCGAAGAGATTACCGGCGAGCTGCTTAAAGATTTGACTGAGCGCGATAAAGTCGTCATTGCTTCCAAGTTTACTTTTGGCATGCACCCCGGCGACCCTAATGGTGGTGGCAACGGTCGCAAGCACATGATTGAAGCGGTCAACGGTTCGTTGCGCAGACTGGGCACTGACTACATTGATCTTTATTGGGTGCACAACTGGGATACCATGACGCCAGTCGAAGAAGTAATGTCTTCACTCAATCAGCTGGTGCAGTCGGGCAAAGTGCGCTACATCGGCCTCAGCAATCCGCCGGCCTGGTATCTCGGTCGCGCTCAGACAATTGCTGAATTGCGCGGTTGGGAAAAATTGGCTGCGATTCAAATGCAATATTCTCTTGCTGTTCGCAACATTGAAAACGAATATGTCGATGCAGCACAAGAACTGGGGTTGGGCATTGTTCCCTGGAGCCCGCTTGCCAACGGCCTGCTCACCGGCAAATACAAAATCGAAGGCGACAAAGTTGTAGGCGACGGACGCGCCGCCAATACCTGGGTCACTGACCCTACATATGATGCCACCACTGCTCATTCAATCAATTTGATTGAAGTGCTGAAGGCTGTCGCAAAAGAGCACGGGCGCTCACCTGCCCAAGTGGCCCTCAACTGGGTGACAAACAGACCCGGCGTGGTATCAACAATTATCGGTGCCACCAAACTGCATCAACTCGAAGACAATATTCAAGCTCTTGAATTTAATCTTTCAGACGATCAGCTTAAGCGTCTTGATGAAGCAAGTTATGTTCAACCTGTTTATCCTTACTTCTTCCATCATGGTGATTTGCAAGAAAAGGTCAATGGCGCTGCTACTGTGAGGAAAAATCCGAGCAAGTATCACGGTAAGCGATAAGTTACCTGCACCGAGACAGAGATTTTTGCGCAAAAATCTCTGTCTCGGTACCAGAATCAAAAAAAGGGCTCGTCATCAAGGCGGGCATTTCGTTTAATGATATAATCCCCCAATCGAGTTTTCAGCGGTGCTCATGGCAGATTCTCTGTGCCCTAAATGTCATAAGCCCGCTCTGGCTGAACATGCCGGTTCAATCACGTCATATTTTTTTCAAGGCAATTACTGCCAGTGCAACAGCAAAAAATCAAAAAAAGATTCCAATGCAGCAGAAATATCCATCAAGACAAATGTAGAAGTTTGCTCTAACTGTGGCAAAGCGAAACCGCAGAATAGTCGGGCTGGATCATTTTCTGCCTTTTTATTCAAAGAGTTGAGATGCTCTTGTGGTGCATCAACTCCAGATCAACGCAGTCGTGAACGTGTTTCACAAAATGCCCGCAGAAACACTACCGAGCGCAAAAGCTTTAGCAATAAACTTCGACTTACAGCTTTTAAAAATAATTTTGCCACGTCTGCTGAATTGTTGCCCCCGGGGATTATTATCGGAGGCGTTTTTCAGATTATTTCAACAATCGGTCGGGGTGGAATGGGTGCTGTTTATCTCGTTAATCATCTCGGTTTGCAGCGAAAGTTCGCTTTAAAAATGTTATTACCAGACTTGGTCAATGAACAAACGTGGCAGCGATTTAAAGCTGAAGCTCGAACGGTTGCCGCGCTACATCATCCGTGCATTGTGAAGGTCTACGATCTCGGCGTTCACGAAAATTCTTTGCCATTTTATTCTATGGATTACGTCCAAGGAGAAACTTTAGAAGCCCTCGTGCAGGCCGGTGGTCTGCCTTTGCCTCGGGTACTGAATCTGTTTATCCAAATTCTCGATGGCCTGGCTTATGCACACCGCAATGGTGTTGTTCACCGCGATCTAAAACCGGCAAATATTATTGTTGAAGACGACGATAGCCTCAAAATTCTCGATTTTGGCATTGCCAAATTGCTTGATTCTCCTGTAGCCAATCAGAATTTAACCGTCTCCGGTGAAATCTTCGGCAGCCCATACTATATGAGCCCTGAGCAAGCATCAGGAAACAGTGTTGACGCTCGAACCGATATTTACTCTATTGGCTGCGCATTATTTGAAACGTTAACCACTTTCGTTCCGTTCGACGGGCTGAATTCGGTGGAAATATTGACGAAGCACCAAAACGATATCGCTCCTTATATGAAAGAAATTGATCCATCGCTGCAGCTGCCTGATTCAATAGAATACGTAGTGGCTAAGTGTTTGGCCAAATTACCAGATGACCGCTATCAGTCAACTAAAGAGTTGTCGCTAGATCTTTCTCGCATTCGAGAAGGAAAAAATCTAGCTAAATTTCCGCATCAGGCTAAACAGCATCGAAATTTTACCGGTATTGGCGATCATAATCTGGATAATGAAACAATTACTGAGGAGGCGAGAAGCAATTTGCCACTTTGGTATTGGGCTTCAGGTGGAAGTTGCCTGGTAATAGTTTTGATTGCCAGCTGGCTTGTTATCAATGCAAAAACTTCGCGCACCGACTTTGTTCCGAAAGTAGCCATCTTAGAACCCCCAGATGCGACTCTGATCGAAGCTGGGTCGTACATTGAAGATACGCACCAAAAGATAAGCGATTTTTTGAAGAGACGCAAAGAACCTTATTTGAGTACCGTAGCTACTTCTGGAAGCAAACACAATTATTTGACATTTGCAAGTGATTTCAGCATTGGCACCGTGCGCTTTAAAAAAGACGGACGATTCGCATCTGTAGAAGCCAAAGGTCGAATAGATTTATTAGACTGTTCGTCTTTCGAACTTATCGCCAATCAGAGGGTGGCTGAACATCCTGATCTGCTTAACTTTTTCGGACCAACCGATCTCTATACTCTACAAATCGAAAATCATCGGTTTGCCAACCCTACCTTGGATAGCAATTTAAGGCGCTTAACCGGGTTGACGGCGTTATTTCTTACAGGGGAAGGCTTCAACAATTCGACCGTGGTCAGCTCGGGTAACTTTCCGCAACTTCTAATGCTGTCAATTGCTGGTTTAAACGTTAATCAAGCAGCACTGAAAGGCGGTAGTTTGATTCCTCGATTAACTATTTTTTCAATCAGCCAAACCAGTCCTTCGTCGATTTCGGCTCTGTGCGAAATATTGAAGCAGTCAAAGCGCCTTCAGGTATTACAAATACGCTCTTGCGCACTCACCGGCGCAGATATACAAGCTATCTCCCATATTCAATCACTTAATAGTTTGAGTCTTTCACAAATTAAGACGACAAATTCTTTACTCCTGCCTTTAGTCAGTCTAAAGAATTTGACCTATTTAAAACTAGACGAAATTGATGGACAACCGAAAGAAATTTTGACTGTGCTAAAGAAATTCAAAACAATCAAATCTCTTGTCGTTTCTGAGAAACTTTTGAGTCCATCACAAATTAGAGAACTTCGTCATGATTTACCTCGTTTAGAAGTCACTCAGCTCCGCTCAGCACAACCGCCAAGTTTGACTCTTACTGAATAAAAAGCGATAGCGAAAGGAGCTCAATGCGACGCCTTGATGCGCGCCTCTAGATCGTCTAAACGCGCCTTGAGAATTTGAGTTGGTAATTTACCGGCTTTTTCCAAACGACGTTTATATAAATAGTGACGGACTTCAGTTACGGAAGTAAGGATCAAAGAATAAGCCTGCCCGGTTGAGCCCACTGGCAAATGGGTCACCGGCCCGGCCTATGATGCCAGCATCGTTGATGAAGCAAGTTATATTCAACCTGTTTATCCTTACTTCTTCTATCATGGTGATTTGCAGGGAAAGATTAATGGCGCTGCTACTGTGAAGAAAAATCAGAGCAAGTATCACGGTAAGCGATAAGCTACCTGTACCCCGACAGAGATTTTTGCGCAAAAATCTCTGTCGGGGTTCCTGAATCAAAAAGAAGGGCTTGCCATCAAGGCGGGCCTTGCCTTTAATGATATAATCCGCCAATCGAGTTTTCAGCGGTGCTCATGGCAGATTCTCTGTGCCCTAAATGTCATAAACCCGCTCTGGCTGAACATGCCGGTTTAATCACGTCATATTTTTTCATGGCAACTACTACCAGTGCGATAGCAAGGCATCAAAATCAAATTCTGTTGCTTCAAAAAAGTCGTCCGCAAAGAACAATGTAAAAGTCTGCTCTAACTGCGGCAAGGCCAAACCAGAAAATCGGCGAGCGGGATCATTTTCTGCCTTTCTATTCAAAGAACTACGCTGTTCATGCAGTGGTACTACTCCGGCGAAAAGCCGTAATACTCGTGTCTCCAGAAGTGCGGGCAAACACACCGCTGAGCGCAAAAGTTTCACAAAACAACTTCGGCTTACAGCATTCAAGAATAGTTCAGCCAAAGCTGGTGAACTGTTGGCCCCTGGAACAATCGTCGGTGGTGTCTTCCAAATTCTGTCGACAATCGGCCAGGGTGGAATGGGTGCAGTTTATCTCGCCAATCACCTCGGCTTACAGCGCGAGTTTGCTCTAAAAATGCTGTTGCCTGACTTAGTCAACGAACAAACCTGGTTGCGATTTAAATCTGAAGCTCGAACAATTGCCGCGCTCAATCATCCCAGTATCGTTAAGGTCTACGATCTTGGCGTACATGCAAGTGCTTCGCCTTGGGCAGAACCCAAGAGAAAAAAAAGATCTGGCCTACAACGACGCCAACGGCAAATCACTCTATGATGTTTCACTCTAGAGACTAAAGCCATAAGAGGATTTATTTTCAATGAAAGCAAAACTCATTATTCTGCTTGCCAGCTTAGTGTTTGTAGGCCCTGCGCAAGCGGCCGATACCAGCGAAGACGAAAAAATATTTGCCCAGGCTCAATCTGCTCTAGAAGCCAATGAACTGAAGAAGGCTGAAGAATTGGCCACGCCCCTGGCTCAGAAAAACTATGCCGCTGCGCAACTCGTGCTCGGTCTGATTAAATCTAAAGCCGGCCAGGTCGAAGAAAGTATCACCTGGTATCAAAAGGCAGCGCTGGGTGGCAATGCCATCGCCCAGAACAATTTGGCCCGTGCTTACTACCTCGGTCGCGGTGTCGCTAAAAACGACGCCGAAGCGGTGAAGTGGTGGAAGCTGGCAGCCGATCAGGGCAATGCCAGCGCTCAAAACAACCTTTCAGTTATGTACGGACACGGTCGTGGCGTACCCAAAGACCAGACACTGGCCGCGCAGCTCTGCCTCAAAGCGGCCGAGCAGGGAGAAGGGTCGGCGATGGAAAACATCGGCATGAGATACATGGCCGGCGAAGGCCTTGCACAAGACGGAAAAGAAGCGATGAAATGGCTTCTCAAAGCTGCCGAGCAAAAGTCTGAGTTAGCGACATACTCAGTTGGTTTACTTTACGAGAAAGGCATCGGCACTGCGGCAAACAAAGACGAAGCAATAAAGTGGTATCAAAAAGCAGCGACAATGGGTTTCACTGCAGCGCAAGATAAGTTAGATTCGATGGCCGATTCCAGCAAGCAAAACGATGACGGTGTGCTACTTCTAGTACCAGGAGAAAAATTCTCGGTCAAGTATGATGTGGTTGATGGAAAATTTATTCATTTAAAGACCAGTGAAATAAAAAGTGAGGCCGCCAGCGAAAAAGGCACCATTGATTTTTTTGTTGCTTATGAACCCGAGCCTAAAGGCACAATGCTCAGAATTAGAAATAATGGCGATAAAGATATTCAGTACGATTGCCTGATAAGCAAACCGTTCTTGCCGTTCGAACTTTCGCAAGTGAAGCCGGTCAAGGCCGGCATTTTCAATATCGAACCGTGGGCCGGTTATGTTGATCAGTTTTTGATTCGCAATATTCGCTATGGCTCTGCTGCCGCTGCCAGCGCCGATGACAATCAGAAAATAGCCGACAAAGCTAGAGTGGCAATAGCAGAAAATGACCTCAAGACAGCCGAAGCTCTGCTTGCCCCGCTGGGGCAAAAAAGCGTAGCGGACGCGCAGAATTTGCTCGGTATTTTGAGATCTCGCCAGGGAAAATTCGAAGAGGCAGTGGATTTATATAGGAAAGCAGCAGGGCAAGGTAATACAGAGGCGCAAACCAATCTTTCGATAGCGTACGCTCGTGGGCGCGGAGTGCCTGTAGATTTGCAACAATCTGCTCAATGGTGCAAAATAGCCGCTGAACAGGGCGACGCCACCGCCCAGTGCAATTTAGGAATGAAATATATGGCCGGTCTCGGTCTTGCCAAAGACAGCAAAGAAGCAATGAGATGGTTTCAAAAGTCTGCTGAACAAAAATCGGGCGTGGCCCTTTATCTTATCGGCGAGATGAACGAAATTGGGGAAGGCGTTCCTGCCGATAGTGCAGAAGCAATTAAGTGGTATCAAAAATCACTGGCGGCAGGCTTCAGCCCTGCTGAATACAAACTTATAGCTTTGTCCGAAATCAGCAAACGCGATGAGGCAGCGGTATTGTTATTGGTGCCGAACGATAACACAGCAATAGATTTGAATGTCGCCGATGAGAAAGTGGTGCATCTAAGGCGGCGTAATGCGAAAGCCGACACTATTGCTGGTGCAAACCCTCCGGCAATGGAGTTTTTGCTCACCTTCGACCCGGCCGCTAAACAAACGACCTTAAAAGTCAGCAATCGCACCGGTAAAGATCTTCTTTACGACTGTCTGATCAAGGAATCTATCGAACCCTTCTCACCCACCGATGTTCTACCGGTGAAGTCCAAAACGTTCAACAAAGAAATCTGGCCAGGCAGTATCGGTCAACTGATGATTCGCAAGATTCGCTATTCTGTGCTGTCACCGTGAGAAAAAAACCGAGCAAGTATTACGATAAGCGATAATTCGCATGCACCATGACACCCAAAAGAGAGGCTATCGTTTAATTCATCGGGATCATATGCCCCAGCTTGTAAAACGCTATCTGCTGTCGAACAATGCCTCAGGGTTTTGCATCAGATCTTTGATGATGAATTCGCCCTTGCGAATTTGGTCCCCCATCAACACTGTCTCGAAGGCCTCCGTCTTCCTGCAATCTTTTGGAATTGCAAAAAAGCTCTTCTCCATCGATACTTTTTTGGCATCGCTCGTGTCTAGCCATTGCTGCAATGTGGCAGGCTTTTTTCCCTCATAATGTCGTTGCAATGCCGGATACAAAGTCTGCGCACTGCCGAAATAGACAAATTTGACTGGCAGTTCGTTTTGTAAGCAGGGCAGACCATAATGTGCGGCGAGCAAATGCACAGTTTGGGCAGGAGTTTTTAGACCGCTGACTGTCCAATATCTCTGAGCCGGTGCTGCGATTTTGCCTGATGCAGCCTCTTTCCTCCAAGCGTGGGTCTCGAGGCCTGCGACTAGATCGCCATTTACTTTGCTCTAGCCAACTGGGCCAGCAAATTCTGCTGCCACAGTCGCACGGCTGCGGGCGCATATAGTTTTGCCCGTTTGAAAATCAGTCTGAAAAAACTTTTTAACGCTGGTATTAATCATTGTCACGTCCCACTTGGGCGGGCGCGCGAAAATGATTACGTCATTGTTTTGAATTTTGATACCACCATCTGGAGCAATCAGTACAGTGAATGCCCCTTTCAAGACATTGCAGGTTTGAGTGAGCTTGAGAGCCTTAGAGTCTGCCGCCCACACCGGCAGCGTCAGGCAGTTGACTAGTAATGCAGTAGTTATAAGGCTTGAGAAAGCCAAGACTTGTGTTGTCAATGGAGCATCATGCGGTCGGTAAGTTTTTTGCATGGCGGATCTTGCCTATTGTTGCAATTTTTTTTGTCCAATGACAGACACATTCGATACTGTCAAATTACCAAGAAGACTATCGTTGATTTCGATTATCGAGGACTACTAAATGAAGAGTAGCGCATTTTGCTGTCTGCAGTTCTGTCTGTCAACGTGAGAAGCACCGCTAATGGTGCTGCCCCGAAGCGCGACAATCCGCCATTGGCTCTATTTTTATTGCACTTTGCTCAGACTAAGTAGTATTCCTACAAACAGAAGTGTGCAAGCTGTGATAACGATGCCAGACTTTATATGGAGAACTTGAGGAATTGTAATTTTTCCTTTGTCGCCCCAGCTTTTGACTGTTTTGTTCAAAAATGCCGAGGCCTCAGCGTAAATATAGGAACCGACGATCATTCCAGCGACAAAGATCCCGGCAAATATATCTCCCTGACCGAGGGCCGCCGCGCCAGTGCCTGGGCAGTAACCAGCGCATGCAAAACCTGCGCCGAAAACTAAACCGCCAATGATATTGGCCCCTACCTGTGTTGGCTCAATGTGCAATTTCGTATTGGCATTTTTGTGCAAAAAGTAGATTCCTATCATTCCGACCAGCACAGCAGATAGCATGACTCTTACCACGGTGAAGTCTTGAAACAATAATTGACCTTCAATCACCGCGTATTTGCCCACTCCCCCTTTCTGCAGGAGAAAGCCGAAAATCAAACCAAAAACGATGGCTAGGGGCATTTTTGAGCCTTTATCAGAATCTGTTTCCACTTCAAATATTTCTCCATCATCAGTAAATACATTCAATAAATCAGGCGCGCAACCACGACGCCGCCGACGAACATGCAAATGACGGTAATCCACGATGAAACACTAAGTTGCAAGGTTCCGCTGATTCCATGTCCACTTGTGCAGCCGCCTGCGATTCGCGAGCCAAGAGCCGCTAAGATTCCGCCCGTAAAGCCGAGAACCCCATATAACACGTTGTGGTCAGTGCCATAATGTTGAGTCCACATCGGAGGAATTCCACGCAGGCCAAATTCGCCGCCCGTAATGGCTGCAATTGCTGCGCCAACAAATATGGAGAGGGCAAAGACAAATTCCCAATTTACAGCTGGTGGCTTCTCCTTAAAATAGGCCAGGCCCATTGTGTGTTGAGGTGCAACGGCCTTGCCGATTAAGCCACTGACAGAGGCATAAAAAGATGACACTCCAATTTTCTTGCCGGCAAAGAAGAATGTGCACCAGCTGAGAACGCCAATCAGCGCGCCCACCACATATGGTGACCAGGCTCCAGCCGTGTAGACAGTCGATTGTGAGGCCTCAGCAAAGGCCGGGCTCCAGGTGCAAAGGAACAATATAATGAAAGCGTATTTTACTTGGTCGGTGTAGGTTCGCATGAGTGCCCCGTTTGTTGCTTACCTGATTGCTTTTCAATTACTGATTGATCAAGTGTTTGTTCTTTGTCGGGCCCTGAGACCAGCGGTTTATTTTTCTTTTTCCATGCTGTAATTCCGCCTAATAGATTGAACACGTTTTTCCGCCCTGTCCGGGCAAGCATGCTGACGGCTAAACTCGCCCTGTGACCGACGGCACAAGTGACAGCCAGCGGTTTATTAGCATCTAACCGCTCAAGAATGTCGTCGACTTCTGGAATAAAGCCGACATAAAGATGCTTAGAATCACGGACATGGCCTGATTCATACTCTGTAATGTCGCGAACATCGAGCACGGTCATTTCGTCGATACAAGTTGACTCAACGCTGACAGTGCCGGTAATTTCAATCTCAAAACCAGCATCTCGCCATGCCTCGAAGCCCCCGGCTAAAATACCGGCAATGTTATCTACGCCCACTCTTTCGAGAAACAGAAACGCTCTTTCAATGTCTTCTGGTCGGTCAAGAACGAGGAAGACCGGCACTTTATCATCGGCAACCCAACCGACGAACACTGGCAATCCTTCAAGCCAAATGCTGAATGAATCGGGAATATGGCCACCGGCAAATGCTTCGGGTAAACGTGTATCTATTACGATGCCTGATGGCGACTCACGTTTGAAGTGATGCGCAGACAAAACGGAAATGAATTCCGCGCTTTTGTGGAGAGGTATCCCGCCTTTTAGATTGAGCACTTCCATCAGTTTAAAATAAGGAGGGCGTGGAATTCGCTCTTTGAGCTTACTTTGGATGAATTGGTCTCTAGTTTGCGTGAAGGCGGGGTTATAAGTGCGCTCGAATCCAATTGTTGAGTCGTCGTACCCAGCAATGTTTCCGCCGCACACAGAGCCTGAACCGTGCGCCGGAAAAAGAAGAGTCTGATCTCCGAGGGGTAGAAGCTTATTTTGAATACTGTCAAAAAGAATACCGGCATTCTCTGCTGTTTTATTAGGATCGGGCAGGTCTGTTCGACCGGCAGCACCAATAAAGAGCGCATCGCCTGTAAATACAGACCAGGTACTATTTGGTTTTTCGTTCATATACACGGCGTAAGATACGCTCTCAGGCGTATGTCCTGGAGTATAGAGGCAGCGTAAGGTCAGATCTCCGAACACTAGATCTTCGCCATCTTCGAGAGTAATGTCACTGTGGGCGGACAGTGGATGTTTTCCGGAAACAACTTTTGCTCCAGTGATTTCACGAACTTGCGCTGAACCAAGTACAAAATCTTCCTGGCGATGGGTTTCGAAAACATATTGTATTTCAAGCTTATTTTTTCGCGCAATTTGCAAATATTCGCCTATGTCGCGCCTTGGATCAACAATTATGGCGTAACCATTGGAGCCTAATATGTACGCATTATGAGCCAGTCCTGGTGTTTTAATCGTTTGAAGAAACAACTTTGAATCTTCCATGACTTACCACCATTTGACGAATTATAAATGTGACGAAGGAAGTGACGCGCGAAGTTTACGAGAGTTCCATTTGCCAATCGCCCTTCACCAATACGAAGCTGGCGCGTTCAGCACTAGAAGCAAAAGGCACCCAGATAAGCTGAGTGCCTTCTACTTTTACGATTGCCTAAGCGTTTTGGAGCTTAAACAGCTTTTACGGCCTGGTCATTAACGCGTTTGACGTCAGTAGCACCATGTGTTTTGAAGACGTCTTCTGCGCGCTTGAGATCATCATTGATCTCACTGTGAGCAGCGACCAGAAGGTTGCCTTCTCTCAGCTTGCCTTCAAACATTTTGGCTTCATACTCAGGAATTCCCATTCCAATCAAAGCACCAGTTATGCCGCCAAGGGTTGCGCCAACGCCAAGGCCGCTCAATGTTGCCATGATTGGTCCGGCTGCGATGAATGGTCCTACGCCTGGGATGGCAAGGGCGCCGATGCCTGCAAGAAGACCAAGCGTACCGCCAATGACGCCGCCGGTGGTGGCTCCAGTTGCAGCGCCTTCTGGTGCTTTAGTTGAATTGTCGTGAGCAAAGTCTTTGGTGCCTTCCTTATCAGGGAAAAGCACGGAGAGATCACTGCTGAGAAATCCTGATTCTTGCAATGCGGTGACAAGATTTTCTGCATCGACGCGAGTTTTGACAATTCCAATTACTGACTGTGACATTTGTATTTTCTCCAATGTATTGTATTTGTTCCGATAATTTCTGGTCGCCGTCACTCACTTAGTGAGGTTTTGCGGCAACGCTAAGTGAAGTTTTGATGCCTTTGACACCGGCACAACTCTTGACCAATTCTTCAAGTCTCTCTTTTTCAGCGTCGCTATTTACAGGTCCACGAAGAACCACGAAGTTGCTGTCTGAAACAAGAATTTTGATATTCTTAGCGTCCATCGAGAAGTTTTTATCTTTCATAATCACTCTGCGGATGTTACCAAGAATTTTGATTTGTTCTCTGCCGTTGCCTTGTTTGTCAGCTACTACGGCATTTTCTTCCATAGCGCCGCGATTCTGTTTTGTGTTATCGGCTTTGACTGCTTTTGCTTGGGCTGCATTAACGCTGATCGCTATTAATGCGCAAGCACCAACAAATGCCATAGTTCTATTCATTTGCTATTACCTTAAGACGTATTACTCTGAGCGATCCACAGTTTTTCGTAGGTCACACATTGGTAAAGCTGACCTGCTAAGTCACTATAAGTTCCCATTTGGTTTCAGAAAAAAGGAGATTGTCAGCTGACAAATTAGACCGGTTTATTCTTAAACGCAAAACGGCTTCCCAACTATGTTTGAATTAAATTCCGCAGAAAGTCCGGTTGCGAATATCAAGATAGTTTTGTCAACTATTAATAATTTCGTAATGGTTTGTTCTAGGTCGCAGCCCTATCAAGTCGACCAGCATGACCGCCAAGAGTGTAGATAGACCAACTAGAATCCAAAATCTCAAAAATGAACTCTTATATTGATGAGCTTGGTTGTTATGTGGCTGCTTTGACAATTCCTTTTTATATAAGACCTGGACTATTGCCAACCCGGCGACGCTAGAAAAATACTGCAAAAATTTGTAGACCTTCAAATCTACCCTGCCGACGCTTACAAGATCGCTTGACAAAAGTGGAACAGAGTCGACGGCCCGGCCATGTATATGAGTGAAGCTATCCCATACGATATGAGTGGCCGCACCTATTAATACAGAGCAGAATAAGCTTAGTATCGCCCGTGGTGCAAGTAGCGTCTTTATTTTTTCGACATCACCACCAGCTGGACCCGTCCAATATTCGCTGTGTGGTGATGGCAACTGGCTGGCAATCAAATCTTTTGAGAGGTAATAACCTGTTGCAGGCGTTTTCGATTCCTGAACCGGCTAAGACATTACTTGCTGTTGCGTTAATGGATTACACATTGTATCTATGGCACATCCTTACACACAAGAATGCGAAGCTTTGGAAATTTCACGTCGTTCACCATATCGACCTTGATCTTGTCGCTTCAACAGCTTTACGATTTCATTTTGGTGAACTTTTTATATCTGTCGCTTGGCGTACCATTCAGGTTTTACTGCTTGGAATAGGCCCACAGGCTCTACGAACCTGGCAAACATTTTTGATGCTGTGCATTTTATTTCACCACTCGAACATTCGATTGCCAAAGACTTTCGAAAAGCAGCTCAGTAAACTTATTGTTACCCCGCGGTTGCACGGTGTTCACCACTCGATCGTGCCGGAGGAGGTCAACTCAAATTGGTCGAGCGGCCTGACAATCTAGGACAAATTACACGGAACATTTAGAATGAGTGGCCCCAACGATCAAATTGTGATCGGTGACCCCGCCTACCGACAAAAATGCGAGGTAGGTTTCCTAAATATGTTATTTCTTCCACTGAAAAACAACTGATGTGGTAGTGAATAAAAAGACGTGCCCGACACTCCAGAACCTGCAGCTGAAGACAAAAAACACATTCGCGCCAATGACTTACGAGTTGCTCAGCGACAACGAACTGCTAGTAAACTGTATCGCGAGAAATAACAACACAATCTCAAAAGAGTTGCCAGCGCATTCTTTTCTGTTTTCTTAACGAGGGCGACATTATTGTCCGATTTCGGCATAAATTCTCTTGATCAAGCTAGTGGAAGGAATAGCCATAATCACCATACGAGCTTCGTCTTGCTTACCGACCATCATGCCTACGAGTTCATTTTTCGCATTAGTGACAGGAGATCCACTGGATGATAAGGCGGACAATGGTGAGTCCATCTTTATCACTAAACCTGAATTCATAGAGGAAGAAATGGTGCCTGAATACCGATCCGGTGTCGCAGACCGCGAATTTGCAGCTTTGGATAAAATCCACACCTTGGTGCCCACCGGCGGGAGGGTGCCACAGAGCATGAAGGGCGTCAATCGACTGGACGAACTTAGTTCAAAAGCCATAACGTCACCACTCAAGTCGCCCGAGCTTTGTCCTACAGTGCGGCCTGTTTTTAATAAAGATTTGGTCGAGCTTGCGAGCACTGACTGCATCTGCAGATCAAGTACATCGATTGACGAAACACTGGAGCTTACATCTTGAGCCATGACGTAATGGGAATATCCGGCTTCTGGCGAAAGAATGTGCAGAGGCAAGAGCAGGAGCACCCGACCACGATACCACTTAACGGCAAAGGCCTTCCCAGCGCAGTGTTGTTCGCCTGTGGTCAGATTGAGACGCGGTCAGCCCACTTCGTCTCCTGCCAGAGCAGGCAAAGTTGTGAGCAATAGAGCTGCCAGAGCCATACTCAGTCTTTTCAAAGTGCGAATTGCCGCTTGGTAAAGAAGTGAGACGGTTCTATTCAATTCTTTCTTCCCTCGATCACATCCTTACCACAGTGCCACTATCTCTTGCCCTGCCCTGGCATGAATGGAAACTGTCTTGATAGTGTATTTGTGACCCCCCGCCGAGGACGATACTTATACCTGGACAGCGTTCTCTCAATTTCCTAACGGCCGACACTACCAGGTTCTCCGCATCAATGCGATGTTGATTTCAAAATCGCAGGCCTGCTGCCATGGCATCGTATTTCGACAAGCTATCTTTGGGTAGAAAAACAATCTTGCCATTGTATTGAAGAGCAAGCGAAATCAACCGATCAGTTTCTGAAAGTTGATGCAGCTCCGAATCGTTGATGCAAGTTGCCGCCGTATCCTCAATATAGAGTGTTTGCACACGGCCTGCCAGAATGAGTTGCTTGATTTCATCACTACCAGAGCCCAGTCGCTTTTCATGCAACAGTTTTTCTACTTCTTCAAAGTAATGCTGCGCGCTTTCGGCGCTTGCCTTGTCGCAAGCTTCATGAGCGACTTTGGCAATATCGGCAACGGTAGCGTGCTCGTAGCAACCATCATTGGTGGCAATGCTTCGCTCGCTTAGCGACGAGGGCAATTCGCCGGCATGAGCGGCGCCTACTATAACCATCGGGCCTTCAAAGTCTTCTGCCAGGGCGGCAATGGCTTCTTTTAATTTCGGATCAGGATTTGTTCTGACACCGCGGCCACTATTTTTTGCTTCATTAAGGTGTCCGCTGTGAGCTAATGATTTAAGTAGATGAGTAGCATGGGCGGCCGCCTGGTTGTCTGTAATTTCTGACAATTGCTCGCCATTTTTGCTGAATACACGCACTCCATTGCAGCTAAAAACTAAGACATGACAGAGCGGGAAGTTGGTGGCACTGTAGATAACTTCCGTCAAGGCAAAGCCACGGTCGGCTAGCAGTCTCGCTCTGGCATGGTAATGCAAGGGAATTACTTTGGCGAAGTTGGAAGCGGCTAAAATGGCCAGGCTGCCTGTAGAAATTGTTCCCTCTATGCTTTGCAAAATCAATTCCAGCCGCTTCATCAGCACATCACGCGTGGAGTCGGGAATATTTAAGGCGAGATGTTGCAGCTCTGAACCGAGGTGTTTTAATTTTACCTCGTTTTCTTTTCTATTCATGTCCAGATCAACTATAAGCGTCAGCACTTGTTCATCCTGACACTTCAGTAGCTCGCTAATAATTTCGTTCATGATGTGTCCTGCATATGGGTCGACATCGCTCACCATAGCAGTCTCGATCATTGCTTTCCCCATCCGGAAGGACTATCTGGCGCAGATCAGCCTTACGGCGCATGTCTTCCACCAGTACGCAAAATTCGAACGATTGCACTTGTTCTTAAACTAATCCACGACGCATCGCATGCACTGCAGCCTGGGTGCGATCATCCACCGCAAGCTTATTGAGAATATTTCGCACGTGAGTTTTTGTTGTCGCCAGAGAAACAAATAACTTGTCACTGATTTCTTGATTAGACAGACCATCCACGATCAACTTCATTACTTCCAGCTCTCGGGGAGAGAGGGCATCTGGTGCAGGACGGTCGATATTAGAGCTGACGTCTTCAATCTGAATCGGCATTGACTTTGTTTCAGGTGCCGGCACGTCAATTTTGGTTGGTGTTACAACCGGTGAATAATGTCTCAGTACTTTGCTCGCGATAGCGGCATCGAGCCAGGCGTCACCAGCATTAACAGAACGGATCGCCATATATAGCCTTTCCGGCTCCACGTCCTTCAGGCAGTAACCGCTGGCGCCCGCTGCTAGAGAGGCCATAATGTCTGAGTCATTATCATGTTGAGTTAGCATGATAATTCTAATCGCTGGTTGCCGACCGCTAATTTTTGCGGCCGCTTGAATGCCGTCCATTACTGGCATACCCACGTCCATGAGAATAACGTGCGGTTGCAACGATTCTGCCAGAGTGATCGCTTCTTCTCCATTAGAAGCCTCGCCAATCACTCGGATATCTTCAGTTCTCTGTAAAGCTGCCCTGATGCCTAATCGCGTAAGCAGATGATCTTCAACTAGCAATACATTTATGGAGTTTACATTCGCAAGAGGGGATTGGTCGGACATAATTAGCCTTTAGCGAAGAGTTCTAATTATAGACTGCAAAACTTGATGGAGAAGTTTGGTTTGGAAAAAGAGCCGTACAAAACTGCCTTGGCACTAACACTAAATGCAGATGAAGTAGAGTTGCGTAAGCGTTGGCTTGAATTTTCAGCCAGCGATGAAGAGATGATTGAGCTTGAGCTTGACAAGCTGGTTGCAGATCACATTGATGAATTGATCGAATCAATGTATGCCCATTTTCTCACTTTTGAAGAGACTCGCAGTTATTTTCCCAACGAGCAAATTCTGAACCGTGCTCAAGCAGCTCAAAAAGACTATTTCCTCAGGCTAACCAAAGGTAATTATGGCGCCGACTATGCCAATGACAGACTGCGGGTTGGTGCCACACATCATCGCATCGATCTTGACCCCAAGTGGTATATCGGGGCCTATAATCGAGTTTTAGGCTGGTTTCTGCCAAGAGTAATCGGTAAATACGAGGGCGATGCTGACAAGCTTTGCAAAGCAATTTCTGCCTTGATGAAGTTAGTGTTTTTTGACATGGGCCTGGCCATAGATTGCTATATCTCCGCTAAAGAAACGGCTTTGAGGCGGCATACCGATTCCATTCGTGAATTGGAAACAGAGCGGCGAGTAACCAAGTCGATTTTGGAAAACTCACCGGTGGGCATTATCAGTTTGAATCGCGACATGATTTGTCTGGAATGCAACGATAAGTTTGTCGAGCAGGTTGGTGGCGGTAGCCGCGCCGACCTGATCTCTAGGCCTCTTTTTGAATTTGCACCGGCGCTGACGCCTCAACTTTTCGAGGAAGTGCTCAAAGGAGGTCAGTTTATTAAACACACTGGTGATCCGCTAAAACTGTCAAAGAAAGTTACTGGCGAAAATAACTATTGGGACTGGGTTGCATGGCCAGTAAAAGACAATGATGGCAATATGCCGGGTCTAGTTGCCATGTTTACCGATACCACCGCCAGCGTTTTACTGCAACAGCAACGCGAAGATTTCGTCGCCACCTTGACCCATGACTTAAAGACGCCTGTTTCAGCCACCAACAGGGCTGTGCGCTTCATGCTTGACGGTGACTTCGGGCCCATTCCTGAATCGCAAACGACTGTGCTCGAGACGATTTTGCAAAGCAATACCGCTCTCTACAGCCTGGTGCAAACTCTCCTTGATGTATATCGTTTCGACAGCGGCGTAAAAGAATTTCATTTGCAGAAATGCGATTTAAATAAATTGATTACCAAACTGCTCAGCGAAATCATGCCCCTGGCAAAAGAGAAGGGAGTAACATTGTGCGCAAAACTACCCGAAACGGCGAAAGAAGTTAGCTGCGATCAGGAGGAAATTCGTCGAGTAATTCAAAATTTAATTGATAACTCGTTGAAATTCACGCCCGACGGTGGTTCTGTCGAAGTCAGTTTAGGACAGGACGACAAATACACTACATTTAGTATCAGTGATACCGGTAAGGGCATACCTGAGGAAAATCGGCCAAAATTATTTCAGCGTTTTTGGCAAGCTGGTTCAACCGGTCGCTACTATGCTAGTACCGGGCTTGGTTTATATCTCTGTCGACGCATTATCGAGGGCCACAGCGGTAAGATTTGGTGCCACGACACTCCAGACCCGGGCGCTACTTTTAGTTTTCAAATTCTTAATCAAGGCCCGGATAGCGCAGAAGCTGTTGGAGCATAAGATCAAAAAGTATGGGAGCAAACCGACAACAATCGTGGTTCGGCAAATTCATACCGGCAGATAATGAGTTATGTGCTGTTTTGCTTTTAAGATGTGATTTTGCGGCCCTGGTCAGACTGGAAAGAACGTGGTCGTAGCTAAAGGAGGGAAAATCGCCCTTCTGAGGCAAGGTTTTCATATACTCAGCAATGATTTCGCCCGCAGATGCCATGCATAAGCACATATCGAAAGGTTTGACCGCCGCAATCTCTTTTAGTGCACGCTCAGGAATCAAACCATAGAGCACAGCACTTTGTGCCATTGCATATGATGGCGAATGATTATCTTTAGCAATCAGGTCATGGAGGTGAAGTCGTACATTGGGAAACTTCAAGTCTGTTGTTGATTGATACGCTGCAGGCTTTTCCATCACTAGAAACCTGACCTCAAGTCTAGAGCCAATTTTTTCCCGTTTCCTATGGCTATAAAAGCCGCCTTCCATCTCCTATGTTCACAAATAACCCTCGTCCGCACATCCTGATCTAGTATGAATTTAAAACTGCAGTCATCCTTTCGAATGATTCGACGGTGCTAATTGCTGTCTAGTGAAGATCATCTATGCGGAGGAAGCTGCTTACCATAGACTGAGCTGATAATCAGATCAGAAAAGAGGGAAGGCTATGAAAATATTAGTTGCCGTTGACCAGAGCGGTTCTGATCAAAATATTGTTGACTATGTGAGGCACTATAAACTTTTAGAAGCTGACGAACTCAAGGTTCTCCATGTGGTTGAGCCTTTGACGATCGGAAGCTATATGAGTGTACTTCCGGGCCCAATGCTGGAAGAAATTAGACAAACAGCATTCACAGAGGGTGAATAGGTAGTGCACGCAACTGCCGAAAAGCTGCGCCTGATATTTCCGCAATCTGTGGTGACGGCAGAAGTGCAGAACGGCTTTGTTGTTGAAACAATTATCGAAATGGCTAAAAGCTGGTCTGCCGATTTTATTACCGTGGCTGCTCATGGCCGCCGCGGCGTTAATAAGTTTACCCTTGGTAGTATTGCTCGAGCAATAATCAGCGAAGGGCCTTGTTCGGTGATGCTGGTTTCGCTAAAGCAGACTGCTTAGGCAATGGCATGTTCGCTGTCCAGATCGTGATCCTTTAGCTGTTTTTCGATGCTTTTTAGCTCCGCAAGAATTATGTTGACCGGATCTCTTTTCTTTTGCTCAAGCAATCGGGCCAGCGGGTGTGCTGCGCCGATCAACGGTTCGACAATAGTCACAGCCCGTTGAAATAGCTCGAGCGCCTCAAGGTTTTGACCAACGGCACAGCATAAACGTGCCTTGACGATCAGTGCCCTGCCATACCAAAAACATTTGCGGCCGGGTCCATTTTCAATTAATTGAATGGCCCTGTCGATATATTGTCTGGCTTCACCAGCGTTGCCGCAATCTAGAAGCACCTGTGCCAGACCCATGCAAGCTTTGGCAAGTTGATTGCCAACCGGCGGCTCTTTTTCGTCCAAAGAAAATATGAGATCACGGTAGATTGACTCAGCTTGATCAAATCGTCCCCTTAAACGAATGCAATCAGCCAGGTGCCGCTGTATAGAAAACAAACTTTTTTCAGGAATGTCAGCAGAGGCTCTGGCAAGAGTTAGAGCCGATTTAAAGTCTCCCTCGGCTTGACCGAACATGCCTAAAGCGACTCGCACTTTTCCGAAAAATTTCCTCAGCTCAAACAGCGTCAGATCATCGACAGAAACTTCCAGAGCTTCCAGTTCGCGTTGGGCTATATTCAAATTTTTAAAAGCGGCAGTGTATTCTCCTGCACTGTATGCCATGCGGGCAACTTGAATATGACTTTTTACCAGTCTTAACTTACTGACGTGAGCTGCTGTCATTGCGCTGCCGCTGCTGCTGCTGGTGTCAATTTGACCAGGTCAACTGAGCAACAAGAATTTTTTGTCACAAGCTGCGGTACCGTGCCTGGTATCAGGCGATTTGCTTGGCGACCATGGGTGCCTAAGATGATTCTATCAACCATCCAATTGGCGGCAACAGTGACTAATTCATCAGCCGGTTTACCCTTTCGTACTTCGCTATAAACAGTGCATCCGGGTAAATGCTTAAATAATAGTGCCCGCGCTTCATGCACGACTTTGTCTGCGGCACTCTCATGATGCGTCTTTGGTTTGTCCAAAGGAGTCTCAACCGGCTCAACCACAGTAAGAATTCTAAAAATGGTGTCTGACGGCCATGAGCGTTTTACTGTAGCTTCGATGATTTGTTTCCAGTTACCTGTTTGATCGATGGCAATAATTACTTTCATCTTTATCCTGCTTGTTTTACTACACGGTTTGCTTTTGTCTTACGCTTGCACCACTTCTGTCATTCTTAGAAGTTGTTTCATCGCATTTTGGAGTTTTTATTTTTATAACTTCCACAGAACAAAGTGAGCGGTTTACGATTTTTTCCGCAACGCTGCCGAGCAGAATTCTGTCTAATCCAGTGCGGCCGTGCGAGCCAACTACAATTAAGTCGGCGTGCCAGTCGTTGGCCTGTTCAATAACTGAATCGGCAATATAGCCACCGATGACCAGTGAACTTACCTGTTGCTCGCTAAAGATTTCCTTTAGATAATCGCCGATATCGGTTGTAAATTTAATACCATGTGCCTTTAGCTTTTTTTCAGCCTCTAACATTAAACTAACGGCCTCAGGAGCAACGAGCCCGTACAGTGCGGCAATGGGCTCCACCACGTGAACAACTTTAAACTGCGTACCTTCAGCCCAAGGTCGACTAGCCACTACGTTGACTGCCTCGCGAGAGCAAAGTGAATCGTCAACTGCAATCAATACTTTCATTCCTGCGCTCCTTAAAACTGTTCGTTCTTAGTATTTTCCATCTTTAAGTTACAAGCGCCATCCATCTTAAGCATCAAACAAAATCGCCGCGCCTTCTTAGAGATTCAACCTTTAGGTCGATATGGCGCATTTCGTCAAGGTAAAGTCATAATGTAATCAGCTAATGAGCTTGCCTGATCTTTGGTCAGTCCTGAAGGCGGCATCGCGTATGCTTCACGCTCAACTCCATCTTTCTTCAGCTTTATTACAAATTCTGCGTCACTAATGCGGCTGGCCACGTACTGACGGCTGTGTCGTTTGGCCGAGCCATCGAGGGAGGGGCCGACGCGGCCGCCTCGATTGCGTACAGTGTGGCAGACGATACAGCCGCGATCATAGAAGAGCATTCTGCCTTCAATTATGCGGCTGCGGCCGTTATTAATTTTTTCATTAAGTGTAGATTCAGATTCAGATTGAGATTGAGCACCAGCCACCGGCTGATCATCTTTATCTTTTTTACCGGCAGGCGCATTATGCCCAGTGCAGAGCGAGTCTGAGACCGCTTTTGGATTAGTTTTGTTCTCAATATTTCTCGCCAGTGAAAGATTGGCGAATAGAGTACTTGCGAATGCTAAAACTATAAGGCCAACAAATAGATTTCGATTTAAGTATTTCATTTTCAAAGCAACTTTTTGAGCCTTTCACCGATGCAATTTAGCAGCAAAGCTAAGCGGCGCACATCATACTTTCGAGCGATTTCTAAACAGAAATCGCAAGTTGAACGCTACAGTAGAGCTGTTTGCACTAAGATGCGAAATGATTTTATCTACTGACGACTTGCTGCTAATCAATCTTGCGGTCGATACCGCGTCTTCAAGTCTCATCTAGTCTGATTCAGAACCTCCATTTTCGAGTACACTCATGGTCGCAATTATGAACCAGAGACCGGAGCAATAATCCAGCCATGTCGGTAAGAACAAGGGCAGCAAGAAAAAACGTGGCTGTCAAAGCACCATCAGATGACAAACGCTGGTCAATTGTGGCAGCGGTGATGCGAAAACACGGTTCTGCTCAAAGCGCCTTGATTGAAACCCTGCATTCGGTGCAATCCACCTTCGGATATCTTGATGATACTGCGTTGGCTTTTGTCGCTCATAGCCTGCGCATTCCGCTAAGCAAGGTATACGGCGTTGCTACTTTTTACAGTCACTTTCGTCTCAAACCGCAGGGTAAACACAACTGCGTCATTTGCATGGGCACTGCCTGCTATATCAAGGGCAGCGCCAGGCTGTTGCAGAGAATTGATCAAAAATACGGGCTCAAAGTTGGTGATACTACCAGAGACAATCAGTTTTCTTTGCTTGAAGCTCGGTGTCTGGGAGCCTGCGGCATAGCTCCGGCGGGCATTTTCGACGGCCGAGTACTCGGCAATCTGGCATCACCACTGGTCGAATCACAACTCGACAATTGGTTGGCAGAGTCGCAACAGAATGAACCAAAATTGCCATGATGATAGACCGTAAAATAAATCAGCAAATTTCGTCGCCGGAAGAGCTAGCTAATGTGGCGGCAGAGCAATTGGCCTGGCAAGCCCAGTATCAACACCGCGTTTTTGTTTGTATGGGTACGGCCTGTCAGTCGGTACAAAGCGGCGCGGTGCTTACTGCTTTGCAAGCGGAAATTAAAAGCAAAGCCCGGGAAAATGAATGTCTGGTGTCACCGGGTGGATGCCAGGGCAACTGTGCAAGTGCTCCTCTAGTTTCAGTGCCCGAGCAGGACTTGCTCTATCAAAAGGTTCAACTCTCCGACGCCGAAGAAATCATTGAAGCACTTGCCGGCAAACCAGTCGGTCGATTACTGTGCGACAACAAAAGCGATTTTTTCACTATGCAAAATCGCGTAGTCACCAATCACAGGGGTTTGCTTAATCCAGAAAGCATCGAAGATTATATTGCCGCCGGCGGCTTTAGCGCTTTGCTCAAGGCGCTGACAGACTTTACTCCAGAAGCGGTAGTGCAGGAGCTTCAGAAAAGCGGCCTACGTGGACGTGGCGGAGCAGGTTATCCAACCGGTCTGAAGTGGAGCACTGTGGCTAAGACCAGGGCAGAGCAAAGGTACGTTATTTGCAATGCCGACGAAGGTGACCCCGGCGCTTTTATGAATCGCAGCGTGCTGGAAGATTATCCATTTCGAGTGCTCGAGGGTATGGCAATTGCTGCTTACGCAGTCGGTGCCAGTAAAGGTTATGTTTATGTGCGAGCTGAATATCCACTGGCGGTTGAACGAGTGACAAAGGCGATTCGCAACGCCGAAAAACACGGTTTACTAGGCAACAAAATCGGCTCCATGTCATTTGACTTTCAAGTAGAGATCAGACTGGGCGCCGGTGCATTTGTTTGCGGTGAGGAAACGGCCTTAATTTCGTCCATTGAGGGTGGCAAGGGGTTACCTTGCCCACGGCCTCCTTATCCAGCCGAATCGGGTTTGTGGGGCATGCCTACACTGATAAACAACGTTGAAACATTCGCCAATGTCGTGCCTATCATCTCAGGTGGTGCAGAGAAGTATGCAACTATTGGCACCCCGACCAGTAAAGGCACTAAAACGTTTGCCCTGAGCGGCAGCATCATGAACACCGGTTTGGTTGAAGTACCACTGGGCACTTCTCTGCGCAAGATGATCTTTGATATCGGCGGTGGTGTCCCTGACGGTCACAAGTTTAAGGCAGTTCAAACCGGCGGGCCGGCAGGAGGGTGTATTCCGGAAGAACATCTGGACGCCACCATTGATTACGAAACCCTGATGGAACTTGGCTCTTTTATGGGTTCCGGCGGCATGATTGTTATGGATGATAGCTCTTGCATGGTAGATGTGGCGAAGTTTTTCATGCAATTTTGCGCCGCCGAGTCTTGCGGCAAATGCGTGCCCTGCCGAGTTGGCACCGCCCATATGCATGACATGCTTGACCGCATTACTAAAGGAGAGGGCACCATGGAAGAATTGGGGCAACTGGAATCTCTCTGTGATGTGGTCAAATTCACCAGTCTTTGCGGTCTGGGCCAGGGAGCACCAAATCCGGTGCTCAGCACTTTGCGCTTTTTCAAGGGCGAATATCTGGCGCACATCGTCGGACATACCTGTCCCGCAGGAGTCTGCGCCCCCGTTGGTCAAGATATTCGGAGGCCTACATGCGCGTTGTAACCTTGAAAATAAACGGCCAGGAGATGAGCGGCCGCGACGACGAAGATATTTTGCACGTGGCTCGCGAACACGACATAGAAATTCCGACACTCTGTCAACTTGACGGAATATCTGAATGGGGCGGCTGTCGCCTTTGTCTGGTAGAAATCGAAGGCAGTGCGAAACTCTCAGCTGCCTGCGTCACTAAAGTGAGCGAAGGTATGGTGGTCAATACTGAGTCAGAACGCCTGGCTGGCTACCGTAAGACAATTGTAGAAATGCTCTTCACTGAAGGAAATCACGTCTGCTCAGTTTGCGTTTCAAATAATAACTGCGAATTACAAGACATGTCTTCTGATTTAAAAATTGACCACATCTCCCTTCCTTACCGTTATCCGCTTAGAACGGTTGATGCTTCTCACGATCTCTTTATCTTTGATGCTAACCGCTGCATTCTGTGCACGCGCTGCGTTCGAGTTTGTGATGAGGCAGAAGGCGCTCATACCTGGGATATTGCCGGCCGCGGCATTCAATCACAGTTAGTTTCCGATTTGCATCAACCGTGGGGCGAATCAACGAGCTGCACCAGTTGCGGCAAATGCGTCGAAGCCTGTCCTACTGGAGCCATATTTGAAAAAGGTAAGGCCGCCGGCGAGATGGTCAAAGATGCTAAATTCCTGGTGTATCTGGCCGAAATGAAAGCGGAAAAATCATGAGCAGCACAATCACGAGCAACACAAATGACGTCGGCACTTTGCCAAAGCTTGCTACGGTATGGCTGGATGGTTGCTCGGGCTGCCACATGTCATTACTTGACATGGATCATCGCTTGCTCACCTTGCTTGAGAAAGTAAATCTTGTCTACAGCCCTCTGGTTGATCAAAAACACTTCCCTGATGATGTCGATATTACCCTTGTAGAAGGTGCGATCAGCAGCGAAGCCGATCTCGAAAAAATATTGATGGTGCGCGAGCGTACAAAAATTTTGGTATCTCTGGGAGATTGCGCAGTTACGGCAAATGTACCTTCATTGCGCAATCCACTGGGAGTAAATGCCATTCTTGAGCGGGTAAGCGACGGCGCATTGCCTAAGCAACCAGATACGGTGCCATTGCTCTGCGCGCATGCCAGGCCGGTTCACACCGTAGTTAAAGTTGATTTGTTCGTGCCGGGATGCCCACCTTCAGCCGATACTATTCACTTGGTATTGACTGAACTGCTGGCCGGCCGAACGCCTGATCTTCACGCCATCACGCGTTTTGGTCTTTAGAACACTGATTCACTGATTTCAGGAATGTGGCATGAGCAAGATAATTACTATAGATCCGGTCACTCGAATTGAAGGACACTCTAAAATAACTATTCACCTTGATGAACAAGGCGAAGTAGAAGAAGCACTTTTTCACGTCACACAATTGCGCGGTTTTGAAAAGTTCGCCGAGGGCAGACCTTTTCATGAAATGCCTTCTTTGATGGCCCGCATTTGCGGAATTTGCCCCGTCAGTCACTTAGTCGCCTCAGCCAAAGCTTGCGACATGCTGATGTCAGTGCGTATTCCTCCTACCGCCGTAAAACTGAGACGGATTATTAATCTGGCTCAAATTGCCCAGTCACATGCTCTGAGCTTTTTTTATCTTTCCTCACCAGATCTGCTTTTAGGCATGGACTCAGATCCGGTCAAACGTAATATCGTCGGAGTGGCCAGGGAAAATCCGGAACTGGCACGAAGCGGGGTACAGCTGCGTGCACTGGGCCAAGAAATAATCGAAATTCTCGGTGGAAAGAAGATACACCCAGGTTGGGTAGTACCGGGCGGCGTCAGTCACGCATTGACCGCTGAAAATCGTGACCACATTTTAAAAAAATTGCCGGAGGCTATTGAAATAGCCGAACGCACAATCGTCTGGTTTAGCTCGCAACTGCAAAAATTTACTGAAGAAATAGCTGTTTTTGCCAATTTCCCGGGCCTATTTATGAGTCTGGTTGGAAATAACGGTGAACTGGAAACCTATGATGGCCGCTTGCGTCTGGCTGACGATCAGGGAAAAGTGGTGGCGGATATACCGGCCGAAGAATATAAATCTATTGTCGACGAAGCAATTAATCCACACAGCTATTTGAAATCACCTTATTACAAACCTCAGGGCTATCCTGCAGGCCTTTATCGAGTTGGTCCGCTGGCGCGCTTGCATCTGGCCCAAACATGCGGCACGCCCAAAGCAGATCTGGCAATGACCGAATTTAAAAAGCTCGATCATAAAAGTGCTTTTCACTATCATCTGGCAAGACTGATTGAAATTCTCTACGCCTTTGAGATGATTGAACAGTTATTGCGCGACAGTGAAATTTTGGACAGCCATGTCCGTGCTCATGCCGCTGCCAATGCCCACGAGGGTTTTGGTATTTCTGAAGCGCCTCGTGGAACACTCATGCATCATTATAAAATTGACGATAACGGCCTGATTATATACGCCGACCTGGTAATCGCCACCGGGCATAATAGCTTAGCTATGAATAAAGGCATTACGCAGGCCGCTAAACATTACATCAAAAATCACAAACTTACAGAAGGCATTTTGAATCGCATCGAAGCGGTGATTCGTACTTTTGATCCTTGCCTCAGTTGCTCTACTCATGCCGTTGGACAAATGGCTCTGGATATACAACTGATTGATGCAGGCGGCACAGTGTTAGACAGGGTCGTGCGTTAAAGCAGGAAGTTTGATGCACTGGCTTGTAATTGGTTTTGGTAATGATCTGGCCGGTGATGACGGTTTTGGCATTGCTGTGGCCGAGGAGATCGAGAAGCGGCTAGCCCTTGATCTGGCAGAAAATGAGATCACCATTGAGGTTATCGCAAGAAGAATTCTTGCCCCAGAGCTTATAGAAAATATTACCACTGCCGACGGTGTGATCTTCATCGACGCCAGCGCCGATGTTACTGACGGTAAGCTGCAGCGTATTAATCTACAGCAGACTGATATGCCGCAGAATTCGGCCGACTCGAAGTTAGATTGCGGCAGCTCCTCAATGCTTATGAGTCATCACTGCAATCCAGTCACCTTAATGCAATTAAGTCACACTTTGTATGATCGTAAACCACCGGCCTGGCTCTATGCAGTTGGCGCTTTTGACTTCAGTTTATCTGAAAACTTAAGTGGTGAATTGGCTGCCCTGGTACCGAAAGTGGCTGATCAGATTATTGACCAAATACGTAAACATGCTATCTTTGAGAAAGCCTGAAAGGACTAACGAATGATTCAAATTCAAACTATTCCGCCGAAAAATGAGTGGCAAGCGGCCTACGAGAAAAAACTTGTCAGTGCAGAAGAAGCCGTGCTGTCAATTAAATCGGGAGATTCTGTTTATATTCATTCTCATGCTGCGGCTCCTGAGCCCATAATTGACGCCCTGGTGGGCCGGGCCAGTCACTTGCGCAACGTCAAAATCATACACATTATGACAATGGGAAAAGCGGCATACGCTAGTAAGCAATATGCCGATTCTTTTAAAGTGCACGCGCTGTTTATTGGCGCCAACATTCGTCAGGCCGTAAATGAAGGCCGAGCAGATTACACGCCAATTTTTTTGAGCGAAATTCCCAGGCTGTTCGAGAGCAAACAGATGCCACTGGACATTTGCTTAATTCAAGTATCGCCACCTGACGCTCATGGTTATTGTAGCTACGGTGTATCAGTAGATTGCACAATCGCTGCTCGCAAAGCCTCACGCATTGTAATTGCCGAAGTAAACAAACAGATGCCTCGCACACTCGGCCGTTCGTTTGTGCACGTGAGCAGGCTTGATTATATTGTTGAAACCGACAGGCCATTGCCGGAGCTTGTTCCCATTGCGGTCGGGATAACAGATCAGGCCATTGGCCGGAATGTAGCTTCGCTGGTGGACGACCAGGCAACAATACAACTCGGTATCGGCGCGATACCAAATGCAGTGCTAGGATGTTTAACCGGAAAAAAGGATCTTGGTGTTCACAGCGAGATGCTATCTGATGGAATAATTGATTTAATGGAACTTGGCGTAGTTACAAATGACGCTAAGACCGTGCTACCCGGAAAGGTGGCGGTCAGCTTCATTATGGGTAGCCAGAGACTATATCAATTCGTTGACAACAATCCGGCGGTTGAATTTCAAACCGTTGATTTCATCAACGATCCGTTTATAATTTCGCAAAACTATCGTATGACGTCAATCAATTCGGCGCTGGCCGTAGATTTAACCGGGCAAGTTTCATCAGATTCAATCGGACCCTACCTGTATAGCGGCTTTGGTGGACAACTCGACTTTATCAGAGGGGCCTCCCGGGCAAAAGAAGGCAAGGCGATAATTGCCTTGCGTTCAACAGCAAAAGGTGACACAGTATCGAGGATTGTCGCCTGTCTCAGCGCCGGTAGTGGTGTGGTAACGACCCGGGCGGATGTTCATTATGTAGTCACTGAATATGGTATCGCGCAGCTTCACGGCAATTCTTTGACACAGAGGATGCGTTCGCTTATAGAAATTGCCCACCCGAGCTTCCGCGCTTCTTTAGAGAAGGAGTGCTTCGAGCTGCATGGAAAATTATTGTCTTAAAAATCCCGGCAGAATGCGATTAAACAATTCTCTTACTTTTTTGTCGAAAGTGACATAAGAAAATTAGTAACTGAGTTAATCTGCGAGGGGCTCAGACTCGACGGTGGCATAGAGGTGCCGCGTTGATTGTACTCATCATTGGTGCCCAGAGTCAGCATTTCGGCCCCATTCATGCGCTCGCTCACGTATTGCCGTCCTTTGCGAGCGCCGACATCGTCTAACTCAGCGGCAAACTGACCGCCGACTTTACCGATGGAATGACATGACATGCATCCCGCATTGTAAAACAATTTCTTGCCGGCTGCGATCGATTGAGCGCTTGGTTGAGCGCTTGGTTGAGCGTTTGATCGATCGCTTGGTTGCGCATCTGTGGCAGAGCTACTAACAGGCTCACTGCTCGTAGCATGTGGTTTGATGGCAAAACCACCTTTGGGCTCGGGCAGGGTCATCAAATACGATACCACCATGTTAGATTGTTTTCGGGGTAAGCGCGGATGCGGCATTAACTCTGCTTGTCCGTAAAGAGCAGCAAACTCTCGTTCTTCAGTTTGCCCTGCGGTAATTCGGTCGAGAATAAATTTTCTACTACGGCGGCCCCCGATTGCGGACAGTAGCGGTCCAAGACAGCCACCGTTAGACATGGCAGTGTGACACTGGGCGCAATTGTTTTTTTGAAAAATTAATCTACCTGCCTTACTTGCGGCTGAAGCGGGAAGTGCTCTGTAACCGATGGCGGGAACTTTGACATGTGCTTTTTTTTTCGCATCTTCCGCTATTGCAAGCTGGTTGAGTGTCAGCAGTGCTGACATAATTAGAGTCAACGGTATCCACAATTTTGATTTTCTATACATGGGTACCTTCGTCCTATTTTTTCCAAGCATGAACTGTAGCGTTAATTTGTTCATCGACCAGGGGGATGATTGCAATTACGCGTTGACAATGATATTGCATAGCTATGGTCGACAACATAATTTTACCGACGCTGGAAAATCAGTTAGTAACATGTTGGGAAATAAGAGTGCGCGGCACCGTACAAGGGGTCGGCTTCCGCCCCACTGTCTTCAAACTGGCTACTGAATACGGCATCAGAGGCAGCGTCTTGAATGACGGCGAAGGGGTTTTAATTAAAGCCTGGGCTTCCGAATCTGATTTAGCTGAATTTATTCAATCAATAAGCGCTCAGTCACCGCCCCTGGCTAAAATCGAAAGCATTGAACATTCTGTTATCAACTTGTCCAAGATTCCCAGTGCATTTGCGATTGAAAGAAGCTCAACAGGCGAGTCAGCAACTAATATTTCAGCCGACGCCGCAGTGTGCAATGAATGCCTTGACGATGTATTTGACCCCCTTAACCGTCGCTTTCGCTATCCATTTACGAACTGCACACACTGCGGGCCTCGTTTTTCAATTATCAGCGCCATTCCATATGATCGTGCCAGTACCAGCATGGCTGTTTTTGCAATGTGCGAGAATTGCCAGAAAGAGTATGATGATCCGAGCAATCGCCGCTTTCACGCGCAACCCAATGCTTGCCACGCATGCGGTCCGAAGGTCTGGCTTGAGACCGTCAGCCCACAGCCAGCTAGTGAAATAAAATTGCACTTTGATCCAATTGAAGCTGCAGCAAGGCTAATTGAGCAAGGGGCTATTGTAGCGATTAAAGGTATCGGCGGTTTCCACCTGGCTTGCGACGCTACTAATGAAGAAACTGTTCACCGCATGCGGCAGCGCAAGCATCGCTACGAGAAACCTTTTGCGCTAATGGCCAGGAATGTGGCCATGATTGAAAGCTATTGCCTTTTGAACCCTGCGGAGGCAAAAATTATTGCCGGTACGGCCGCACCAATTGTGGTGCTAAAAACTGCTCGAAATGAAACTTGTTCAAGTAAGCAGCCCGCTTCCCATGCTCCAGTAGCAATAGCCCCATCCGTTGCACCTGGTCAAAATTCTCTCGGTTTCATGCTGCCGTATACGCCACTGCATCACCTTTTGTTCGAGCACCTTAAACAGCCCATAGTACTAACATCGGGCAATCGCGCCGAAGAGCCCCAGTGTATCGACAATGACAGCGCCCGAAAAAGCTTGGCCCTAATTGCCGACTACATACTCATGCACAATAGAGAGATTGTCAATCGTTTAGACGATTCGGTGGCGCGAGTTGACTGTGATGAACAGGTTTATCTACGACGAGGGCGAGGCGTAGCACCAAACCCGATACCGCTGCCGCCAGGATTCGAGGACGCCCCTGATCTTCTGGCCATGGGTAGCGAATTGAAAAATAGCTTTTGCTTGATTAAAAACGGCAAAGCAATAGTTTCGCAGCATCTAGGCGATCTTGAAGAAGCAAATACATTCAATGACTACCAACATAATTTGGTCCTCTACAAAGACCTTTATCGACATAAAGCAACGCAAATCGCAGTAGATTTGCATCCTGATTATTTGTCGTCTAAATTGGGTCGAGCTATTGCAGCCGAGGAAGCGTTGCCCCTGGTTGAAATTCAGCACCATCATGCTCATGTTGCTTCATGCCTGGCCGACAATGGTTATCCTCTTAGCGAAGGCCCCGTATTGGGCATCGCCCTTGACGGGCTAGGTTTCGGCAGCGATGGCTCTTTCTGGGGAGGAGAGTTTTTACTGGCTGATTACCACTCTTTTGAGCTTCTCGGCAGATTTAAACCAGTGGCTCTTTTGGGAGGCTACCAGGCAATGAAAGAGCCCTGGAGAAATACTTACGCGCATCTGATGGCTTGCATGGATTGGCAAAGTTTTAAGACCAAGTACAACGATCTGGAGCTGACCAATTTTTTTGAAACTAAACCACTGGGCACTCTCAATAAAATGCTCGAATCTCAATTTAATTCGCCCCCGGCTTCATCTTGCGGAAGACTTTTTGATGCCGTTGCAGCGGCTCTCGATATCTGCCGCCACCACGCAAGTTATGAAGGCCAGGCGGCCATCGAGTTAGAAGCAATTGTGAATGTGGAATTTCTGGAAGAGCTCGACGATCAAGGAGCTTACGTGTTTGATATAGCGTGTACCGATGATGGAGCCTGCTCTTACATTGAACCAAAACCGGTATGGCAGGCTATTCTCGACGATTTGCAGCGAAGGACCGATAGAGGAGTTATAGCGGCTCGGTTTCATCGAGCATTGGCAAAGGCTATAGTAATCATGGCTAAAAAGTTGAGTAACCGCGGGCAGGAAAAACAGCTGGCCACAATTGCGTTATCTGGTGGCGTTTTTCAAAATAAAATTCTTGAGAAACTGGTACAAAGCGGCCTGCGGTCTAATAATTTCAAAGTTCTCACCCATCGCCAGGTGCCTGCCAATGATGGCGGCCTGGCTCTGGGTCAGGCGATAATTTGTGCAGCTTTGCAACTACGAAAAAAATGAGGAGCGAGCCATGTGCCTTGGCATACCTGGTCAAATAATAGAAATTGTCGATCAAGAAAAAAATCTGGCAAAAGTTGCCATTTCAGGAATTAAGCGTGAGGTCAATATTACTTGTATCGTTGATGAAGATCATCCGGTCGACTCATGTGTTGGTGAATGGGTGCTGATACACGTCGGTTTTGCCATGAGCCGCATTGACGAAGATGAGGCAAAAAAGACTCTTGAACTCTTGCACGAATTGGGTGAAGCACAAAGCGAATTAGACTCGATGGCGAGGGAACCAGTCTTATGAAATACGTAGATGAATTTCGCGATCCGGTTTTAGCAAAATCATTAGTGCGGGAAATTAACGAACTGGTTGAAGCCATCGAATTTACCAGACAAAGGCCCATACAAATTATGGAATTTTGTGGAGGTCACACGCACACGATTTTTCGCTATGGCATTGAACAGTTATTGCCAAAATGTATTGAGCTTGTACACGGTCCGGGCTGCCCTGTTTGTGTATTGCCAATGGGACGAGTTGATGATTGTGTTTCGCTCGCGCAAAGGCCAGAAGTGATTATGACTACTTTTGGCGACGCCATGCGAGTGCCGGGCTCGAAAAAAAGCTTACTTCAGGCAAAAGCGGACGGTGCCGATGTACGCATGGTTTATTCACCACTGGACGCGCTGCGTCTGGCCCACCAGAATAAAAATCGGGAAGTGATATTTTTTGCCCTTGGTTTTGAAACAACAATGCCGAGCACAGCGCTAACCGTGCTGCAGGCCGAAGCCGATGGTGTGGACAATTTTTCTCTGTTCTGCAATCACATTACCACCGTACCAATAATGAACGCGCTTCTTGAAACGCCGGGTATGCAACTTGACGGTTTTGTAGCACCAGGTCATGTGAGCATGGTGGTAGGCGAAAAGCCTTTTCATTTTGTCGCCGAAAAATATAAAAAGCCCATCGTCATTACCGGTTTCGAACCGCTGGATATTTTGCAGTCTATCTGGTTGGTAATTAAGCAAATTGCCGAGCAACGCGCTGAGGTTGAAAACCAGTACGCGCGAGTGGTGGCAAGCAGTGGTAACCTTCCAGCTCTAGAGGCTATGGACCGCGTCTTCGAACTGAGAGAATTTTTCGAATGGCGCGGGCTCGGTACAATTGAGCATTCCGGCATTAAAATACAAAACGACTACGCCAGATTTGACGCCGAAAGAAAATTTCCTGTGCCAAATGTCAAAATTGCCGATCCTAAGTCATGCCAGTGCGGTGACGTGTTGAAAGGTGTAATTAAACCCTGGCAATGTAAGGTATTCGCCGGTTCCTGCACTCCGGAAACTCCCATGGGAGCTCTCATGGTCTCTTCAGAAGGAGCATGCGCCGCTTACTATAATTTTGGCAGTCTTCCCGAATTGATGGCATTAAAACTCGCCAGGCAAAATCAGGAGGCTTTGCCGTGAATGGCTCCAGCTCTAATGGAATGCGCAGGCGCAGTGGCAAATTGACCGCTGAAACCATTAACATGTCTCACGGCGGCGGCGGCAAAGCCATGCGCGATTTAATCGAAGATGTGTTTTTGAGAAGCTTCGACACTCAAGATTTTCTGGCCCTCGAAGATCAGGCGAGAGTTGACCTTTCGGCTTTGACCATACTTGGCGACAGGCTAGCTTTAACCACTGATTCATATGTGGTGGACCCAATATTCTTTGCCGGTGGAGACATCGGCAAACTTGCAGTTTGCGGCACTGTCAATGATTTGGCCGTAGGAGGTGCAATTGCCCTTTATCTGACCTGCGGCTTTATCATCGAAGAGGGCTTTTCTGTGACGGATTTGCGCCGCATAGCGATTTCCATGAAACTGGCTGCTGATGCTGCCGGTGTAAAAATCATTACCGGTGATACTAAAGTTGTGGATAGAGGAGCGGCCGACAAAATATTCATTAACACCGCCGGCATCGGCGTAATTCCTCAGAATATTAACGTTGGCGCCCAAAGGGCGGAGCCAGGTGATCTGGTTTTGATTAACGGTTTCATTGGCGATCACGGTGCGGCAATTGTCGGAGCGAGAGAAGATCTGTCGATTGAAAGCGATATTGAAAGTGACTGCCAGCCTCTCAATCGGTTAATTGAAAGTTTGTTAGCTGTATGTCCGCAGGTACACTGTATGCGCGATGCTACCAGGGGCGGTATTGCAACGGTGCTTAACGAATTTGCCATCAGCAGCCGCTGCTGTATTAAAATTGATGAAACTGCGATTCCCATTCGCAATGAAGTTAGAGGAATGTGCGAAATTCTCGGTCTCGATCCCCTTTATCTGGCCAATGAGGGAAAAGTAGTGGTAATTTTGCCCCGCGAAAAGGCGTCGGCCGCCCTTACGGCGATGCGCCATGACCAGGCGGGAGTTCACAGCACCATTATCGGAGAGGTTTTCAATTCTCCAGAAGAAATTGTAATCTTAAAAACCGCATTTGGTGGCGAGCGCATTGTAGACATGCTTGTAGGCGATCAACTTCCGAGGATATGCTAGTGCATGAACTCGGTATTACCCAGAATATTGTTGCTATCGTCAGCGAACGAGCAGGCGAGCAAAAAGTTACAAGAGTGAAGTTGGAAATTGGTACGCTATCGGCTATTGTGCCTGATGCCATCAGATTTTGTTTTGATCTTTGCGCTCAAGGTACCAGCTTAGAGGGTGCCGCTCTGGAGATAGACGAAATTGCCGGTCGGGGTAAATGCAAGGGATGCGGCGAAGAGATGCCGCTTTCTTTACTGGCCGGCATCTGCCAGTGTGGCTCTCGCGACATAATCTGCGTGGCCGGTCAAGAACTAAACATAAAAGAAATGGAGGTGCTCTGATGTGTGCAACCTGTGGATGTTCAGATGATGCCAGGCCAAAGATCGTAAATTTACAGAACGGTCAATCAGCTGTGCTCAATAATCAAGATCATCACCACGAACATGACCACGAACATGTGCATGACCATAATCATGATCATGCACACGAACACAGTCACAGCCATAAACAATCCACTACGATCACTCTAGAAGAGAAAGTCCTGGCTAAAAACGACCTTCTCGCTGAAAGAAATCGGGGTTGGTTTGAGGGCGCAAATATATTGGCACTAAATTTAGTAAGCGCCCCTGGAGCCGGTAAAACTGCGCTGCTGGAGCGCACCATCAAAGATTTGCAAAACGAATTGTCAATTAGTGTTGTGGAAGGAGATCAAGCCACCCTGAACGATGCGGAGCGTATCAAGAAAACAGGCTGTCCGGTGGTACAAATAAACACAGGTGCCGGTTGTCATCTCGACGCCCAAATGTTGGCGGTCAGCCTCAAGCAATTAGACCCACCACGCGACTCGGTGTTGTTTATTGAAAACGTTGGCAATCTTGTCTGTCCGGCTTTGTTCGATCTGGGAGAGAAAAGCAAAGTGGCCATTCTCTCAATTACCGAAGGCGAAGACAAACCAGTAAAATATCCGCATATGTTTCGCGCTGCTGAAATATTACTTTTAAACAAAATGGATTTGCTGCCACATCTCGACTTCGACATTGAACTGTGCAAGCAATATGCCATCTCGGTTAATCCGAAAATGAAAATTATTGAAATCTCGGCGCGCCGCGGTGACGGCCTTGAACATTGGTACGACTGGATAAAAACTCAGCTGCTTTAAACAAGCACCTTTCAGTAAAGGCCAAAGCATTCAAGATTCATCTACACCCTACAGGCTTAGTCCGAATAGTGGATGCTCAACCGTCCCGTTTCTTTGTTTAATGATCTTGTTATGCAAAAAAGGTAGAGGCCATGAATAAGTCATTTCTCCTGGCTATGGACGGTTCACAGGAAGCAATGTGGGCAGCAGATCTGGCCGCATTACTGGCACGAAAAACGGCTTCCGACTTAACTGTGCAAACAGTGGTAGATAGCGCGGCCATGTGGAAATTAATTGGCCAGGAACTGCCCGGCATTATTGGAAGTGGACCGTACATCGCAGCCTATCAGAGCGTTCAGACAATTTTAAAGTCTCTTGCGGAAACTTTAGTTGCCGCATGCGAGGCTAGATTGGACAGCGACCTCTCGCTGAAGATGGTAATTGACGATGGCAATGTGGCTGAAGAAATCTGCCGCAGAGCGCAGCGGCATGATTTATTGATCATTGGACATCAAGAAATTAGTCGTTTTGATAATCAGTTCAGACACGGACATATGAAATTAAGTCTCTGCCAGCTAGTCACCGAACAATGCGGCAGACCGGTCTTGATTGTGCAAAGACCTTGCCAGATCTGGACTCGAGCGCGACTGGTAGTTTGCGAAGTGACTTACAACACCGGCGTACTGAATTATTTTCTCCAGCTGACGCAGGATCTCGATATTTCTGCACAGATTATCTGCACAGGACGCCTGAAGACTATAGGTCAACTCATTGACAAAGTGAAGTCTGAACTACCTGCTAGTGCAGATGTGGCAGTAATTGGCAAAAAGCTTCACGAGATAGAAGATTTCTATTTAAACGCGGCTCAAAACGAGAGAGATTCTTTACTGGTGATCACCTTAAGCAACACCAAAATCGGTAAATATCTCTGCACGGGTCAAGCCGTGGATCATTTTGTGCGAGATTTAGGCGCCTACACTACATTGCTACTACCGCCGCAACAAACAGATCTTGAAAGGCCGCTACTGACTTCAGAGGATAGGCTTCAAAGAGTTTGATTTTTTATGCCCAAAAGCTGTTCCAACTGTAAAGAGATTCGTAAACAGCTCGAAACGCACGAGTCGGCGGTTCGATATTTCTTTGCCAATCTCAAACCCGAACAAGCGATAGATATTTTGCTTGGTGCGCTTGCCGACTATCAAGGCAATTTATTGAGAGTAAAGCAATGCGAGAAAAGCCATGGTAATCAACTGGCAGTCTTAATGGAAGCAGACAACTGCAAGCCTTCGGCAAACATTCTTGATCACTGTATCTATTTCATTTGCCAAGCAGGAAAAGACGACAATTGATTCAAAGGCTGGTCAGCGAGGAGCATTTATCTTGCCCCCAGCCTAGCTTTTGATCATTAACACTGAGCATTGAGCATGACAGAAAGTTGCCAGAGAAGTGAAACTGACAGACCACCTTCGCCGAAATGGCGTCGTCAATAGCAACCAGAACCTTCATTTGCTTCGCTCCTGCTGCAGCTATCTGCGGTCTTCACCTCTAGATTGGCTTCTCTTGTCTGATAAGCATCTGACAAACGCACCACAAGTACTGAGCACTGCGCGTGTAGCATCACCGCCAGCGATACACTACCTCGAGCAAAACGTTGTAAACTGGCTAAACCGTGAGAACCCACTATTACCATATCGGCAGGCCAAGCCGAACATGCCGCTAAAATTTCTTCTTTGGCAGAACCATCGCAAATGTCAGTGGAAATGTTCATCGTCGGCAAAAGCTGCTGAAGTTTGTGCTGGTGCCGTGAGAGAAATAATGATGCAGATTCTCTGCTATATTTTTCGGCCTTGTTAAAGTTTTCACTTTCAAGCACATGTAACATCTTGAAATTTGTACCGGGAGACCAGCGATGATTGGCTACAAAATCGCTTATAGCCTTTCCATAAAGACTACAGTCGATTGCCAGCAGGACATTAGACATTAAGTTGATTCCTATCTGATGTTGGTGCCATGACCACGCCTTCTCTTTCAGACCATTCGTTTAAAAGCTCTAGAGTCACATGCTGCCCCTGAGCAGTAAGTGTCTCAACACCGTCTAAAAGTGTGATTATTACTTTTCCTTTTTGCAGCATGCTTTCAATTAGCGGCCGTAGTTCAAATAAACGGTCATCGTGGTGCCTGACAAATCTGTCAAGGTCTAAGGCGATGATGCCATCATTATTCCCTAACGCAGAAAGTGCTTCATGCAAACCATAACCAGGCACGTCACTATCGGTCTCGCTATAGCCCACCAAGATATGGCCGTGATCGCCGCAGTATTTTTGAATCATTTTTCGCTGCTTTTCCGATCCGACATCGGTGCCACCACTTCGAATATAGCCAATCAGCCTGACTTTCTTATGCAGCATTTCTTTCTCCCCGAGGACATCTGTATCACAGTATCCAGTGTTTATCTCAGAAGCAAATCAATCGATGGTATGACAGCGCGATGCTTTATTTGACCAATTTTGCTCAGTCAAAAGGATGAGTCAATGGAATCTGAGCGTATGAGAAAAACGATATCTACATAAATAGTCAGCCCTTGGCGTGATGTTCAAAGCTTCGCAGTATTTCAAAATGATAAAGATGTTGGCTGCCGAATTTTAACCCGCTCCCTGGCCTGCTTTAGGTAAGGAATTGAAATGAGTAATGCTCAAGCTGTTCAGCGACAATTAAGCCGATCATTGACAAAAATGGATTTCCAGCTATCACCGTATTTGGTATTGTGGGAGCTGACCAGAGCATGTGCGCTGGCCTGCCAGCATTGCCGAGCCCAGGCTATTGCCAACCGCAACACAAACGAATTGTCGACTGAACAGGCCTTCGCGCTGCTTAAAGATTTGCAGGAACTCGGTCGGCCTCTGCTTGTTTTGACTGGCGGTGATCCAGTGCAGCGCCCTGATCTGTTCGAGATCATTAAAGAAGCGCGGCATCAGGGCTTTACAATAGCAGTCACTCCCAGTGCCACTGCGTCAACAACAAGAGAAATCGTCGAGCAGTTCAAAAGTGTGGGCGTCGCCAGGCTTGCCATCAGTATGGACGGTCCGGACGCTCACTGTCATGATACCTTCCGTGGTGTTCAGGGATCATTTGCCCGCACCCTGGAGATTGTTTCTTGGGCAGACGAGAACGATCTACCCGTGCAAATTAACACGACCATTTCGCGCCACAATATCGCGCGCTTCAATGCAATGGCGGAAACAGTCGCCTCTTTGAAGCCGGTATTATGGAGTATATTTTTTCTTGTGCCCACCGGGCGGGCCACGCAGGAGATGCAAATCACAGCTGCCGAGTCGGAATCTGTTCTAAATGAAATGGTTCTCTTATCGCGTACATGCAGTTTCGATATCAAAAGCACTGCGGCTCCACACTTCCGCCGCGTCTTGATTGAAAGCTTGGCAGACGAAGACGAAGATGCACACGTGAATGGAATGTCGCAATTACCTGCTCATCTTCGCCTGGGTTCGCTGCGTTCGTATCAGTCGGTCAACGACGGCAAAGGACTTTTATTCATTTCTCACACGGGAGAGATCTACCCAAGTGGATTTCTGCCTCTAAGCGCAGGCAATGTTAAAGTTGATGATATTGCTAGTGTTTATCGCAATCATGATCTTTTCAAATCGCTGAGAGCTCCAAAGCTGCTTAAAGGCAAGTGTGGGTGCTGTAGATATAAGGCTGTCTGCGGTGGATCAAGGGCACGAGCATTCGCAGAGTCAGGCGATTACTTAGGACAAGACAATTTATGCGTCTACGATGATCGCCCACATAATTCTCTACGTTAGTGATCAAAGTTGCAGCGCCGATTATAAGCTTGTCTCAGATTGACGCCCGACCCAGAACCTGGTCAACAACATCTCTGGCTGAATACGACGTTGCGCCCTCCTTGAAGTACTGATGTGCCTTTGAATAATTCATTCTCGTTAGAAAATCCCGGGCAAAAAACGCCAGAGCACTTTCTGACAATATTGCCTGTAGTGGCATTCCCTTCGAAGATGACGCTCTTCGGTGAAGGCGCGCATGACATAGATGCCATTGAGAGCAAGCAAAGCAGTTGCAGTCAGCAAAAAGAGAGAGGGAGTGAATAAAAGGCAGGGCAAAAGAGAGATCCACCAGGCAATATTTTTACTTGCATAAGCAGGATGCCTGACGTATGCGTAGGGTCCGGCGCAAATGATGCCACGGTTGCTCAGGTTCGAAAAACGCAGACCGAAGCTAATACTGGCCCAGCTATAAATGGACATCAGGATCAGAATTGAGCCGCCGCACACAATTGATAAAAGAGGGTAGTCGATATACATGTTCTTTGTCCAGACATCGAAAACTCTGCTCCAAACATATGTTTCAATCAAGAAATTGAAAGGCGGATAGCATATGAGCGCGACGAACCAGCCTGACCAAGTCGGGTCTGTGGAATTGAATTGCGTGTCGAAAATTCTCGCGGATGTAGAATAACCGATAATTGCAAATGTGACATCGACCGCAATAATGAGCTTAAAGAGCGACGAGTTTAGCCAATAGGCATTGAGAGCCATCGGTGCCAGATGCCATTGTGACAGCGATATTTGCTCAATGGCGCTGTGCGAGCTTAACTCCCAGGAATGCCACCAATGGATGAAGCTCAAAAGCATGATCGGTATAAATAAGCTCTTGAGCACAATGCTGCGCAGAAGATTGTGAACATGAGCATTGCTTGCCGGCAATGCCAGGCAGGCTGACGCTCCTTTATTCTTGAATTCTGCGGCGATGCGAGTCAGGCAGAGCCCCATGATCAGAAGCTCATCAGCTGGTCCTTCTGATTTTGCATATCGCTCCACTAACAAAAAATAGGGCACCAGCAAAATCAACCACAGGGGTAAGATCAAAATGTAGAATGACATGATGCTCGGATGCAATATGCTTAGAGCGCCAATCAGTGTCGTGGTGATACCGAGGCAAAAGGCTGCTCCCAAAATCCTTAAGACTATTCTCTGCCAGGTGTGACCGTCGATTATGCGAACACTGCTGAAATCAAAATTTCTTTTATGCACACCAAAAATGGCAAGTTCCACAAAAACCATTGCTGCGAAAATCACAGCCAACAGAATTACCTTACGAAATGGCCAAATCTGATCCCAGAGAGCACCATGAGGGTCGCGAAGCAAGGCGACAATGATTGCACCGACCAGGATGGTTGAAAAGCCAACCAACCCGGTTAGCTGGCTTTG
>Ga0209591_10000421_pt1 | contig 54813 bp, 27 predicted proteins | sample MAT01_FD_187207 | JGI IMG/M metagenome (GOLD analysis project Ga0209591, IMG submission 187207) | Freshwater microbial communities from Lake Fryxell liftoff mats and glacier meltwater in Antarctica - MAT-01 (SPAdes) (version 2) | ecosystem: Environmental > Aquatic > Freshwater > Ice > Liftoff...
CACATTTTTTTACCTGCACAATCACTTCATCATCTCTTTTTACCACTCTCATTTTCTCTCCCTCCTGCTCCCTAAGTTTATCACGCTTGTTGGTGAAGAACACCAACAAGGGCGAAGGTATCTTAAAAATCTTAAACCAATTATTAATAAAAGTAAAAAGATAGAGAGATAAAATAATCCAAAATATATCTTTTGTAATAATTGGCTTTCACCTAAATAATAATGAGTGTAATACAACATTAAGAATATACACGCAAAGAAACTCATACAAAAAAACACTTGAAGCCAACTGATTAACGAAGTGATTTTCTTTCTAAAAAGAAAAATCATTATAGCTACCAAAATAATAAAAGCTATGCCTGAAAATGTTGCAATTAAACTATACATTACTCTTTTTCTTTTACTTGTTTCAAAATCTGTGTAGTATGTTCTGTTGCAACCTTTTCCGCCAATCTACCTGCTAATGTATTTGCTTTATCTTTGTTCATTTTATTATGACTGGTAGGTTGCTGCGCTTTCTTACCATTTGGATTTGTTATTTCGTTATCAATAATATCAAAATCTCCTGTTCTTAAATTTTTTTGTAAAACAGCATTGAAATCTGCATTTGTTGTTCCACCATTAGCAACATCGTAAATAGGAACTGATGTAGGCATTGCTCCTTCATTTGCTCCCTTGTAATAATCAATATATAATTCTACATAATTTGAATGTGAGTAGAAGTCTTGAACTGTATGTATCATTCTACCAAATAAAACAGCATCATCTCCGCCCATAGACCTATTAAAAGAACCTAAATCATCAATTTTATTGCTTATGTCAGAATTTAAACCCTTCCAAGTTGATTGAACTGCTGAGTAATTTTTTCTGCCATCGAAATGATAATCAGATGCTGCTCCTAAAATATCTGCTTCAACACTTACTCCCAACTTAACATCATTCTTAAAGAAGTTTCGCCAACCTGAGCTTAACCCTGAATTTTTAAAAGCATTTTCGGTAATTCTTTTATGAATAGGTATTTTAAATTGCCCGTCTGGGTCTATGTAATAAATTGGATTATTACCCATCGCACAATATGGACTTTCGTGTGGTGCAAGATGTGCTTTCGGGTCAACACTTAACCACCTGCCTATGCGAGGGTCATAAATTCGTAGTCCAAAATCTAAGCTATTTCCTTCACCTTTTAACTCACCATCTTTCTCTTTACCATTAAACCCGTAACGATATTTTTCATTGTTATAGGTGCGCCCTTTCATTTCTAACCCGAATGGGTAATAGTCCGTTGCGCTCACCACCGTGGCCCACACGCTATCGGGCTTCATGCCTATGTTGTCGGTAATTACGCTAAGCACGTTGCCCAAGTGGTTGCTGAGCTCGTAGTTTTTGTAGCCCAGCCTACGCTGGCCTTCTTTGCGACCGCCCGTGTATTGGCCTAGCCGACTGCTGCCGTAGAGGGGCTGCTCGGTTAAGACCTCACCCCCTGCCTGTCCGGCAGGCAGGCCTGCCCCCTCTACCAAAGAGAGCGGAGAGCGAGTGTAAATGGCCATTACGTTGCCAGAGGCATCGCGCAGGTAGTTGGTAGCAATTGCCGTTGTATTTCCATTTTCAGTAAGAGTAGAAACTCTCTTTTCTGTGCGGTTGCCAGCCGCATCGTAGCGGTAGCTTACTGTAACGCTATCGCCCTTGGTTTTTACTTCGCGCACTTTGCCATAGGGTGTCCAACTGATGGATGTTCCTTCGTCTTCGTTAAGGATTAAATTGCCGATGGCATCATAATGATAAGGGCCATCTTCGGCTATGTAGGCATGGAAGGATTTTCCGTTTGCTTTTTTAAATTGTGGGTGCACATAAATATTTTCGGTGGCGCGCAACACAACATCGGCACCATCTGGCACAGAGGCATTGCCTCTGACGGTAATGTTGCGGTACAATTTACTATCGTCCACTATGGGGCCTTCATACAGTTTATCTTCAGCAACGGGCTTAACCCCGCGCAGTTGATTGGTGCCTTTGATGTAGGTGTACGTGAAGTTGTCTTTCAGGGCAGCGAGTTGGTCTCTGCGCTGCAGCGTTAAAATATTTCCGTTGGCATCGTAGGTGTAGTCTTCGTCATACGCTGCGGGTGCTGCACTACGCGCTGCAAGTCCAGTGCTTTCATTGTAGCTGCCCAAGCTTCTGCTACGGGCAATGCGGTTGAGTTGGTCGTAATTATATTGCATGGCTTGCACGCCCGTGTTTCGGTTTTTGTTTATGCGTCCAATCATACCGAGGTCGGTGGCCATCCAGGCAATGTTGCCGTTGAAGAGATCTAGAACCTCACCCCCGGCCCCTGTCCAGAGGAGAGGGGAGGAATTCTCGATGAGGGCAGAGTTGGCAGACGGACCGATTGGTTTATAATCGCCTTGGTAGTAGCCAAGGTTATAGGCATACACATCGCGCGCTACCATAGAGGTGCCGTTGCCATCTTTGCTTGGGTCATTGACTTGTGCACTTGCACCTGTGGGTGAATTTACGCCTTTGAGCCAACCTTGCAGGGTGTAGTAATAATCGAGGCCTTGCACGGTATATTGGCCTAGCACCACACGGGCAAGCGGGCCGTGCAGGTAGTATCGATAGGTAGCGTCTTTGTCCCACAGGAAGCCATCGGAAGAAGATTTTACATTGGTGATGCGGTTATCTGCATCGTATACATACTGGTGGATAAACTGATCGCGCTGGGCATATTCATACATGACAAAGTTCACTTTGCCGCTCACTAAATCATACACATAGTCGGTACGCTTGTTAGCAATGCCGGGCACTTGCTGCACCAATGATTTTACGTTGCCGTGAATATCATAGCTGTAATAGGTAGCGGTAACGTCCGTTCTATTTTTATCCAGTACTTCTACCCATGCCACGCGGTTGCGCAGTTGCTGCTGTGTAAATGTGGGTATTGCAACATTTCCAGTAATACCAGAAGGCAACGAGAAGCCCATGGATATATTGGTTACCAAATTATTTGCGTTGTTGAAATTGCAATCGGCATACAGTGCACCTACAGAAGAAATCGCAGAAGTATAAAACACGATGCCATTTTTGAGAAAAGAAACAGTGCCGCCTTTGCGCTCAATCCGGAAAACATCACTTATTGAATACGTGGTTTTGGGTGCGCCTCCATTATTATTTTCGACCACATATAAACTGCCGCCTTGTGCTAATACTCCGTAGTTGATGGTGTAGTAAGTATCGTTATCAGTTGTCGATAAACCCATCACAAATTCGGTTGCTGCCGAACCTGACTTGAACTCTAAATAGCCATCTGAATTGGCGGGTATATAATTTACCGAAAAGGCGTGGTCTTCCCAATAAGCACCACCTGTATTGGTTAGGGTATTTCCGTTTACTACTACGTTTAGTGTATTCGTCCATTGTGGCACAATAGGCGTTGGCCCAGCGAAATCGTAATGGGTACGCGTAATGTCTGTAAGAAGGTAGGTATTAGGACTTGGGGCTTGCAGGTTTTGGGGCTTAGGGAAATCACTATTCTCTAATTGAGTTGTAAGTGTTAGCACAGGATCGGTGGTGGCCATCTCCCCTACTTCGGTTACGCGGCCTTGCTCGTCATATTTATTGTACGAATAGTTTTTGTCAATCAACTGGCGGGCATTCTGCGAAAGCTTGAGCTGGCTTTTCTCGTTATACCAAAAGCGCGACTCGCCCGCATCGGGTGTGATTTGGTAAAGCAATTGATTGAGCGAGCTGTATTGATAGCGGGTGATGAGTTTATGTGCCGGGTCTGGCGTAGCGGGAAAAGCATTTACTTGACCCATGGTAAGCGGCTTTACGCCTTCTGGCGGTACAGTTTGAGCGAGATTGCCAGCTTGATCGTAGTAGTAAAGAGTGTAGTGGTATTCTTTGGGGGTGAAGGTATATTTTAGGTTTTCTTTTGCGCCCTCCAAACATTGTGCGAGATAGGTATTGCTGAAGGTGGAGACTTCTGTTTCGAGGAGTTTGTCAACGGCCAATTGAGCGAGAATACCTTTTATTTTTACTTCATTCTCCATGCAAGCAGCCTTGTATAGGGCTATGTAATCTAGAACAGGAGGAGCTTGGTACTCGATGCAAAAAGTTCGGGTGCTATCGTACTGCTCTTTTATAATCACATCCTTAATATCAATAGACTGTGTGGCACCTGTATTATAAATTTTGCCATCAAAAACTTTAATATCATCCACCAGCAATGAACCTGTGTTAAGCAAGGCCTCACTATCTTTCATAGTGGTAGAAATACTGAAGAAATCTGGCAATGGCACGGCACCTACTCCCGGTCTCCTTGCAATTGTTAAGTATAACTGTGTCCAACTGAAACCAATTGTATTACAGAATGGAACCAAGTTCTGTTCCACTATTTCCCAATCGGGGTGTGGGGTGGTTATATAAAGCAAGGCATTTGGATTTGACGAAATGCTACTAGCCGGTGTTCTAACCCACGCCTCAATGTAAAATTTAGAGGCTTGCATTCTACCAGCAATGGCATTGAACCTGAGCAGCATACCACCTTTCGCTTGCGGTCCAGCCGTGTTGACTATTGACAAGGATGGCGCGCTGGTTCTGTAACTTGCACTCTGGATTGTACCCGAAGTATTCGTTCCAGAAAACATTTCAGGAATAGAGCCATCATTGCCATTACTAAAAGTACCATTGGTACCCCATGTTGTAAGGTTATTTCCATCACCGTCTAAACGGTTGCCCGTGTTTGGAATAGTGGTGAACACAAAATTTGTACTGTTTTCCGTTGCGGTGAAAATGATTTCATCTGTCGCCCATTGCTGCGGTGACGAAGCAAGTGGCACACTCTCCTTCATCCATACATTATTAGTAGTTACTCCATTTACCAATACTGGACTAGGTCGCACCGCACCTGGGTCTGGGCAAGGATTAAAAATTACATTAGGAAGGATGTTGGAGTCCTGGCTATTCGAGTTGAAACTTGGTGATTGTGCGGGGCATGGTTGTATAACGGGTAGTATCGACTCGCCTAATTTAAAGATGCTTCCATCAGCTCGTCTGTAACCATCATTATTAAAGAATTCGCAATACACTTTGTCGTTTTGAGTAAGGGCTCGGTAAGTAACCGAAAACTTGTATTTTTTGCCCGGCACCAAGCCACCTGGCAGGGTAATAGAGCCGCCTACTGCTTTAGAATCTATGTTGCAGCGTTGCCCCGATAGCTGGATTACACCCGGCTCTACGACTTGTGGTGCCCCTGATTGAGCCGACCATCCATCATAGCATCCATTATTTGTAATAAAAGGCGTGCATGTTGGGGTTGGATTTACCCCTGGGTTGACCACCAGGTTAGGCAACTGAGCAGGTATAGGAAAATTGATTGTTTTGTAAGTCTGGCAAACCAGTGGGTCATCCACTGCAGCACTGCTCAGCGCAGATTCGCATCCACTATATTTTTTAAGAATAGTGTCGATTGCCCTTAAACTAATATTGATAATTTGATTATTACCGTCAATCGCTAAGTCATTTTTTAAAATGAGCCCATAAAAATTATTCGCACTGTTGGTAAGGTAGATCCGCAAATTAGTTTTTATATCAGAAGCATCTTGAGGTGAAAAATTTAATGGTACGGTAGGATTGCAACTGATTGTGAGGAGGTAATAAATCATATTTATTTGCTCGTCAGTTACAGCTTTGAGTTTTATTCCGTCTGCCCAATTATTAACACCGTCTTCTGTCAAGGGTAACTTATCGGTTCTCTCCAGTTCTTCCTTAGCTCTTGCGCAGTCAGTAGAATAAGCTGGCATGTTTAATTTTGTCTTCCTCTTGGCTTCGAGGTAAAAACCTCGGAACAGCGACCAGCGTTGATTATCCAATTGAGCCACATAGTCGGGTGGGTTCTGTTTCATCAGCTCATAGTACAAAACATGGTAACCAATTGACGTTGAATTGGTCGGATTCCCCTGATCATCGATGTAATAAAATGGATTCAATGGGTTAAGCACCTCTTGAATGGGGCGAGGAGTTCTTAAATTCGCGTTGATATCACCAATAACTATATTGTCCAACCGATTAACCATATTGCTTTTATAGCCATATCCACTCAAGCCTTTTTCTTTAAAGAAAGGGTCTAGATCTACAGCAGCTTGGTAGCCTTTCTGTACAGCTGCTGTCCAATTAGCAGGTCGTGACAATTGTTTCTCAAAAACATCACTGGCCATGTCCTGAACACATAGTAAATACCTGCAAAAATCAACGTCACTCTTTATTTCCGCTTCAGTAGGGTAATAATTAGAAACATTGGGGTTGTTTTCTATGAGTTTTTCAATGATACTATTCTTAATATTCTCGCAGTCCAGGCTTGCTACTTTGTTTATTGCGTCAGAAATATCTTTTTCAGTATCTGTACAATCATTAGTTTGACACACTGCACACTGCGAAGCATCTGGCACGTAGCTATCTCGCAGCTGTTGAATTTTCGCTTGCACGCTTGCCTTTCCAATCACAAGACTCTTTATCTCCTCAAACGAAAGCTGGCTCGATACCAATGTTTTGGTAATGGTATAATCTCCTATCTCAGGTAAATTTAAATCTATTTGAACAGTAGAATTTTGCGGAGCACACAACAAGCCACTCAGACCCTTTCTTACATAGCTGAATTGATCAGCCGATTCGTTTCCTACAATAGCGCCTAGGTTCATTAACTTACCTTCTGGATTAGTAACCGTGATGGATAAATCCAATTTACAATTGGGGCATCCTAATTCACCAAAAGAGGGATTGGAAACGATGATATCATAGCTTATTTGATACGATGTATTAGGCGAGGTATTCAATATCTTGTGCGTAGTAGTGCTAACACCTTCTTTTCGCTGATTGACGGAAGTTATATCTACGTTTACAGCAGAAGTGCTCAGGGCACTGAAGCTCGGAAGTGGTGTTAGGTTTTCTGGTTTTTCTCCTGCTAGCGCAGTTGCAATTACCCGATCGCTTTGATCATGATAAGATACGCTTACTTGCCCATTGGCATCCACTACCAAATTCTTTTTGTAGTGGCTTGCATTGCCCACGTTGCGGCCAAACAATCTAATTAATTCGGCAGGCGCTGCGCTGCCATAGTAGTAGCGCGTTGCGTGGTCTCCATCCATTCTAAAATCCTTGCCTACACCGGATTGCCGTTTCACACGACCCGTGCCATCATTCAAATATTCGGTTTGACTATAAACGAAGCCCTCTCCGTTTGGTATGAGCATTCGATGCACCGCGACCGTGGGTCGCACATTCGCTGAAGAATAGTAACGACCTGCGCCATCGGCAGTAGATAACGTGCTGTTGATTGCGAGTTGGTTATCATAATGATATTTTTTTCTGGCGTCCGAGGTATTGGCAACTACCAAGCCATCGCTTGCCTGAAAGTTATTTAGCCCTGGCTTGAAGGTCAACGAAGAATTATAATTGGTCTCGCTCGGTGCGGCTAATATTTCTACTGATTTTCTTCCTTCAAAATCATAGAGCGTTTCACCACTGAGTGTGATGCTGTCAGTGCTTAGGTTCGTTTGGCTTTGGCGAGTGCGCAGGGTGCCGTCAAAATAATGAACTACTTTTTTGTATTTGCCCTCTTCGGCAAATACGGTTTGAACTTGCCAGTTTTTTTGTGGCTCTGGATTGTTGATTATTAAAGGTGAGCAGTTGCTATTAAACCAATTGCCAAGTATCCGATGATCGGGGTACCGTGGGTTGTAACCAACAGCACGTGCCCGGTACCAGACTTTACCCTTTTGGTAATACAACAGATTTGTGTAGTTAATCGTGGCTATGGTAACACGAACTGGCTCCTTGAACTTAAATGGATCGCCCGTGGTATAGTTCTCATGATCTGCAATAAAGACCCACTCAACATCGTAATCAATGGCTGCTTTGCCTGAATACGACCATCCCAAATTTGTGGCTGAGCCGGTATAGTTGCAACTGAGATCAAGTGTGGCCGAGGGTACAAATACATCATCAAAATCTTTGTATAGGAGAACACGCAATGAAACATTTGATTGCGGCACTTGCCCCACTAGCAATTTTTGGTCGATCCTAAAACGGTAAGTGCTATCGCATGAAATTAGTTTATCGTAAAATGCGGTGGAAATAAATGTTTGATTCTTGGTATTTACTTGTAGGGGACTGCTCCAAATGGTATTTGAACCTTGAAGTAAAGTGATGGTGAGCTGGCCTAACCAATCTTGAGTAGTTTGCTTGTCAGCTAAATCGTAGTACAACTGAAAGCCCACATAGTAATTCCCAACCAAACAAGGCGGTGCCGGTAATACGTTCTTACTATCGTCTTTATTCAATTCACTTAATTGGTATTGTGGAGCAGGAACAGAAGTTGGGATGAGCCCTTCACGTGTTATCTTCACCTGTTGTGGAATGACAACCGCAGTGGTCGAGTCTATTTTCACCAAATCATTAATGCTAGGGGCATAGCTAACGTTGATGGGAGTTGACTGGAGCGTTAGATCAGGAACACTACTATTGGTCATCGTCCAGCGATACACCCCAGCATCTGATTCGCTAGCGGTTGCCTTCTTAAACGTTTTTTGTGTGGCATCTTGATTTTGGGTATTGATGTTTTGCCAGTTAGTGCTGGCATCTTGTTTCTCCCATATAACGGTTGTATTCGCATCTGTAGGTCGCGGGGTAATCAACAATGAGCTATTGGAATAATTGATGCTTGTTACATCATTGATCAGTTTTTGAGGAGTGAAGGTGAATGATTGAAGGCCTTGGTTTAGGTTGGGGATGATAGATGAAAAATCCAATAGGTTGGTCTCAACTGACAGGGCTAGGTTTGCTTTGTTGGTATTTCCTGCAAGGATGGGAAAAAAAGAGAAGTTATTGCCCGCAATAGATAACGTGGTTAATTTGTTCCAACCCGAAAAATAGTTGGCGGGTATAGGGCCAGACAATTGGTTTCCGCCCACGCGGAACGTCTGTAGAATAGAAGCATCGGCAAAGGCTATTGGAAGGTTCCCCGTCAACTGATTACTTTCCAAATTCAAAACAACCAGTCCTGTTAGGCTGCCTATCCCAGAGGGAATTCCACCTGTAAGTTGGTTGTTATCGAGTCGCAGATGTTGAAGGCTGGTCAAGTTCGCAATACCTGCCGGTATTGACCCTACAAGTAAATTACTTTGAAGTGTAAGCCGAAGTAACCTGTTGCCACCAATATTTCCAATTTGAGTGGGAATCCCCCCAGTTAGTTGATTGTTATTGAGATGAAGTCCTTCCAGACGTTGGAAGTCACCTATCTGGGAAGAGATAGTTCCCGTGAGTTGATTAAATTGGAGGTCTAGTAAGCGCAAATTTAGACTATAAACAGAAGAAGGAATTGTACCCGAAAGTTGATTATAGCCCAAGTTTACGAGATACAATCCGCGGGCATCGCCAATGTTGGTGGGAATAGTACCGGTAAGTTTATTGTAGGAAATAGCAAAAACAGTAAGCGAGGAGGATGCCCTAAAAAAATCAGGGGATATTGTTCCCGTCAAATTACACTCAGAAAGATAGACACTTTTTAACTTGTCTATTGTTGTCATCGAGGCTGGTATGGTTCCAGCTAATCCAAGGTTTTTGCACAACGCAAAATAATCCAATTGCCTTAGCGCACCAATGCTTTCTGGTATTTGGCCCACCAAGTTATTGGGGCACAGAGAAATTCCCGTTATGTCTCCATTGGCTACGGTCACCCCAAACCATGTTCCCATTTGCGCAGCCGTTGCTGATGCAGGCCATGTTGTAGGCCAATTGGTTTTGTTGGTCCAATTGGCACCGTTGGTGTTGTTAAACAAATCTTTGAGGGCGTTGAACTCTACTATGTCGGGCACTACGCCTATCTCAGCCGTGGTGGCATTCGCCTCTGCCGCATAAACAGAAATGCCTGCTCCTGCATTGTTGATGGAACGTATGCGATAGAAATAGTTGGTGCCGGGTGAGCCTGTAACATCGGAGTAAGAAGTGGTATTCGCTGAAGTGGTTGCCAATAGTGAAAAACCGGTCGTAATAGTCAATGATCTTTCAATTTGAAAACCTGTTTCATTAGTAGAACCGTCTGCCCAGACCAAGTTAATTTGGGTTGTAGAAATGGCCGCAGCTGTCAGCGCTGTCGGTGCAACCAAGTTTGTAACTGCATTGACTTCTGTAGTAAAAGCCGAACTCCCAATAGCGTTGGTAGAACGAATTCGGTAGAAATACCGAGTGCCAGCTATAAGGCCGGTGTTGTTGCTCAGCGAGGTAATGTTAGCTGCCGTTGTAGTTACCAATGCAAAGCCTGTTCCAGCAGTCAGCGAACGTTCGATCCTAAAACCAGTTTCGTTGTTTGAAGCATCCACCCACGCGAGGTTCACTTGAGTGGTCGAGGCTGTAGTGGCAACGAGATTATTCGGTATTGACGGAATTGCAGTGGATATACTTCTCTCAGGTGTATAGACTGAGTTGCCAAGCGCATTGGTTGCGCTGATCCGATAAAAGTAAGTAGTATTGGCAATGAGCCCGGTATTGGAAAATGAAACTGCGTTTGCCGCAGTGGTCGTTAACAGCGAAAAGCCACTGCCTGAAGTTGTAGAGCGTTCTATTTGAAAACCCGTCTCATTGTTGGAAGCGTCCGTCCACGATAGATTGATTTGCGTAGTTGAAGCGGCTGTAGCTCTTAGCCCGGTAGGTGTCAAGGGAAGAGAGGTAGAGGAAGTTACTTGAGAAGTGTATCCTGACCTGAGAGAACCATTCACTGCCCTGATCCGGTAAAAATAGACCGTGTTGGCGACAAGCCCCGCGCTTGAAAATGAGGTTTCATTTGCAGCAGTGGTTGCGATCAATACAAAGCCAGCACCGGATGTGTTAGAGCGCTCTATTTGAAAGCCCGTCTCGCTGGTAGAAGCGTCTGTCCATGTTAAGTTAATCTGCGTAATAGACGCTACGGTAGCGACAAGGACTGTGGGCGCGGCAGGTGTTGATGTAGACACAACGGACTCTGCGGTATAAGCAGAATTGCCAACGGCATTGATGGCACGCATCCGATAATAATAAGTAGTATTCGCAGTAAGAGCAGAATTTGAAAATGAAACTGCATTGGCGGCTGTTGTGCTAACGAGTAAAAAGCCTGAGCCTGATGTAGTCGATCGTTCTATTTGAAAACCGGTTTCATTGTTGGAAGCATCCGTCCACGTTAAATTAACTCGTGTGGAAGATGATGCAGTAGTTGTTACTGAAACCGGTACTAAGGGAATAGATGTGCTGGCACTCACTTCGGCAGAGTACAACGAATTGCCCGCGCCATTCACTGCGCGGATGCGATAGTAATAGGTAGTGTTAGCCACTAATGCTGTATTGTTAAAAGAGGTATTATTTACTCCTAGGGTTGCTATTTGAACAAACCCTGTCCCCGCTGTGGTAGAACTTTCCAGTTGAAATCCGGTCTCATTTGAAGCTGCATCTACCCATGTCAAATTAATTTGGGTAGCAGATGCGGCTATCGCCACAAGGTTGGTGGGCGCAGCGGGTGCGGAGGTTGTGGTAGTAACTTGTGCTGTAAATGAAGAATTGATGGACCCATTGAATGCACGGATGCGGTAGTAGTACGTAGTGTTTGAAGACAGCCCAGTATTAGAAAACGATGTGACGTTTGCTGCCACGTTGGTCACTAATGTAAAGCCCGTACCCGAAGTAGTGGAACGCTCTATTCTAAAGCCCGTTTCGGTTGTGCTAGCATCAGTCCAACTCAAATTGATTTGTGAGGTAGAGGCAACACTCGCCAAAAGACCCGTTGGTGTCTGAGGTCTAGAAGTGGAAACGGAAACCTCTGCCGTATACGCTGAGCCGCCCGATCCATTGATTGACCTGATGCGGTAAAAATATTGTGTGCTAGCTGTGAAACCTGTGTTAGAGAATGACGTGGCATTAGCAACTCTCGTATTGACGAGCAAAAAGCCTGTACCAGAAGTGGTCGACCTTTCAACTTGAAACCCCGTTTCGTTAGTGGAAGCATCAGTCCAAGTCAGATTGACCTGCGTGGTGGAGATGGCCGTTGCCGTTAATCCACTTGGAGCAGCTGGTGTTTGAGCATAGGTAGCGACACTAGCAGAGAGCATGATCCATAGTCCCAACCATTGGCTAACTTTTTTCTTTGAAATACTTAGAAACGAACTCATAGATCACTCGCGTCAGTTGTTGTCGATTACTTTGGTACTCTCCTTTGCATTGATCACTCTATATCCCAAATAGGACTGGCCAGCCCTCGGCTTGCCATCTAGCCAAGCGATGTACTTTGCCTCGTCAAATGTATCTGCCGCAAATTGTGGCTCCTTATCGAACACCTTAAAATCGATGGTAACCCGTTGGTTAGCGCGATAGTGATATTCAATTTTTTGAAGCAATTTGGTTTGTACTAAAAAGTACATATCTGTTTGCTTCACCATTCCTTTGGCATGTATAATTTTATAATATTCCAATTCATTTGTTGTACCCATATAAGATGATTTACCGTAGGCCGTCAGCAAACTATCGATATTTACTTTAAAAGGATCTTGCAAACCAGTAGCCGCTGAGGAATCAGGCTTGTTGAAGAATATCTGTTTAGTAGTATGATCTGTCATAATCAAATACGTTGCATTCAATAACATATCGCGGTTACCTAGTTCATACAAGAAATTTTTATGGTCTTTTTTAATTTCAACTTTCTGAATGTAAAATGGTTTTGATGATGATTCTTTTTCAAATGCTTGAATAGACATCATTATGTGGATCCGTTCAGCATTGCCGTAGGCAGATTTCATTTTTAACAAAGCGTCTTTAAAATCTTGCGCCTTTGAATTGTACGAGCCTGAAAATAGGCTCGCCATCAGAGCCAGCTTAATTGCTACATTGAAATATGGTGTTCTCTTTATCATTCTTTATCACCCAATAGCCTCTAAAAAAAAATTTCGCATCAACCTCACCCCTTGGCCCCTCTCCAAAGGAAAGGGGGAGACGGTACTTGCTGATTATTTATTTTTATTTTATGTTTCATTTATGAACATCGTCAATATTATCTCTCCACTTGATAGCTCACGTTTTCGGTGATGGTCTTCACCCCTTTCTCGGTTTCCTTCTTGGTCAGGTATAAGTTTCCTTCTGCATCGTAGTAAAAAAAGGAAGCGTAATTCTCTTCGTCTAATATCGCGCGGAGACGGTAGTCATTGAGGTCGTATACATAGGCCTTCATGTTGCCTTTCTCTGGCTGTAGCCGCAGATCATCGTACCAGGCACTGCCAGTACTGCCGGCACGGAACTTCAGCTCAATAATCGGGTTTTTGATCGGGCTATTAAAACTTCCTTTCACCTGCTGCCAACCTTCTATAATGGTACCCACAGGTTGAAAGGAAACCGTTGAAGCTATCTGTCCTTGCTTGTTTTTAAAGGTCAATTCGATACCAAGATTGTCGGCCAGCTTGGGTGTGGGCATACTTGGGTTATTGACTGAAACCCATGTGTTAATCCAATACGATTTGCCTTCCTCCAACTGCAACATCTCTTGCCGGAAGATTTTATCAGCAGTTATTTTTAGGCTGCTCTTACCGCTGTGCGCTACCGTGTTGTCAAGATCTGCGGCTAGCGAGGGCGAGGCCGTCCGCTTCACGGTTATCTTGCCCGACCAGATGCTTTCGAAAGGTGCGCGACCCAATACAATGATCGATTTTTTGGGATTGGTCGGATGGGCCTGCTTGCACAACACGTTCACATCTTGGAGATAGTTATGCGACTTTCCAAAACTGGTTAAGAAAAAGAACTTGAAATTGTACCGCTCTGCGCTCACGTCTACTTTGTTCACTAGGTCCAATTCCTCAAGGCTAGCATCCACTACCGCTAAATGCCCAATGGCGATTGGCACTTTGTAAGTGAGTGTTGCTGGCTGCGCTACATTGCTCAACATCCAGTTGCCACTGGGCTTGCCCAGCGAAACCGTTCCGTTCGGCTCTTTGTCCAACGACTCAAAACTGGTAAAGGCCATCTCGGCATTGCGCATGTTCACCCCATTGGCCGAGGGCAGGTGGCCGCCATAATCATAAAGCGCTGCCGAGTAAACGCCCAGCACATCTTGGTTCTCCAACTCATAACTATATGGGCTGTACTGGGTCATGGTGTTGGCGTTGATCCAGTCTGGTACCACGTTGTAGGTGGCCGTGCCCCAGTCAAATTGGTTGAGTGTGTACGTACCGTCTTTGGCTACGTTCGTGGCTACCGAAAGTTGGCGCGGCACATCGTAGGCATAGGTGGCATTATTGCGCCATACGCCCTGCGAGCCACTGAGGTAGCTGCCTTTTGTAGCAAGGCCTGCGTCATCGTGCGGCAACGGCCACACATCAGAGAAAGTGGCTGCAGAGGCTGTAATAACTTGCCTCTTCTCATCGGTCTCGGCTTCAATTAGCAGGTTTTCGATGGTGGCCGGAGTTGGTATAAAGGAGATTTGCTTGCTTACAGTAATTTCTGCTGGGCAGCCATTATAACACTGATATAATTGTCTTAATACAACATTATAACTGCCTGAAATTGCATATACGTGAATGGGGTTCTTATCAGTGGATATAGCACCATCACCAAAATCCCACCGATATGAAACTGATTGACATGTGCTGCCACTGGAAGTATCAGTAGACAAAAACTTGGTTGCACAGATATAATTATTAAAAGTAAAGTCGGCAGTCGTTGTGGGGGATGCACTCAAGATAATTGTCTTATTAGTGGTCGTTGATGCTCCTGTTGGGCAGGCATTGGCACATTGATACATTAGGGTAAGGGAAACATTATAAGTACCTGCACTTGCATAAAGATGTGCAGGATTGCTATCAACTGAAGTCGTACCATCTCCAAAATTCCATAGATAAGATACCGTACTACAGGCAGCACTTTTATGCGTTATTGAAGATGCAAAATTCGTCTCGCATGCATAATTTAGGAACGTAAAATCAACCTGAGGTGCTTCTGGCGCTGCAATAATAGTTGGTTTCGTAATAATAACCTGTCCATTGCAATTACTGCCGCTACAGAGATAGTCCACAGTTAGGGATGTGCTATAGGTGCCTGAACTGGCATAGGTATGTAACGTTTGCGTATCTAATGGTTCTGTATCTATATAGGTAGTGCCATCCCCAAAATCCCAGCGATAGGTTTTTGTACAAGACGGATCGGTCAGATAAAATACAGGGCGAAAAGTAGTTGTACAAGAGTTATTCACTCGCTCAAAACTTGCAATAGGTGGCTGCTCGGGTGCAATAATTTTTTTTGTATAGGTAATAAATTTTTGACAGCCACTACAGGAATACGTTAGCTTGAGCGAAGCGTAATAAGAACCCGCCCTGCTATAAGAGTGAGACGGAGATTGCAGCGTGGATTTTGGTGAGCCATCACCGAAATCCCACTCGTATGCTACATTACTACAATTCTTATCTGGGTGAATGGGTATAGCCGTAAAAGTAGTTCCGCAGGTGGAGATTTGAGATGTGAAATCAAGTTTTGATGACAGCACACTGGTCACCGTAACCTCGCGGGTTACTGTAGTTTCGGTAACTATCAAAGAACCATTACACTTTGACTTATATTTGAGTGTAACAGTGTACCTACCTGGGATTGCGTATGCATGGAAAGGGTTGCTTTGTATGGAAGTTTGTCCATCACCAAAATTCCATTCATAACTAATGGGTTGGCAATTTTTGTTATCGAAATTTGCAAACAGCCTGAACTCCGTTCCGCATCCGTAATCATTGGAGGTCCAAATATTGGAGGTAAGCGGCCCACCACTACTCGCACAAGTTGAGCAGTTGGCGAGATAGATATCGTAGTAATATAAGGTCGATACAGCGTCATAACATGTAATACATAAAATGTTATTGATTCTTCGATTTTGATCTACTCGAACTTTGATATAGCCTGTTTTAAAAGACGCCCATGTTACATCAACAACAGCAGGCTGACTATTATAAGGTTCATAAGATGGTGATGAATATAATTGATTATACCTATATCCATTTAACGTTGCAATTGTATTATCTCCACCAACAATATAAGGTTCAATAATAGTGCCCCTGCCGCAACATTCACTTGATTGATCTGTGATCCTTGAATAATCTATATAGCGTGAAGGCGGTGTCGATGTTGCCCCAGCGCAAACAACGATAAACGAAAATACGCTTGAATTATTTGATGCATTTCCTGTCGAATTAACAGCTCTTACACGGTACTGATACGTGCCCGCGGCCAAGTTACCGATCGAAATAGAGGTTAATGCGCCATCGACTTCAGCATTATTGATGCCATTGACAAACGTGGCGAAATTGTCGGTTGAAAGATCCAATCGATAGCTAGTGGCGCCTGATGATTGCCAATTAGCGTTGAAACAAGAACCCGATACAAGCGTGGCCGGTAAAATTACTGGTATGGGAGGTGGGGGGATATTAATCGAAACACTCAAAGAAGCGGAATTCGTATTAAAACTCCCATAACCACAGCCGGGAGAACTTACGGTTACAGAAGAAAACGAAACAGATGCAGACCCAGTATAAGGCCAATAAATGGTTGCTGCATCTTTACTCGTGCTCGTTGGAGAAATTGGAATGTTATTTAAAAGAACTCTCCAACTCCAATTTACTAAAGCAGGTGCACAACCGCCAGGCCATTGAACAGAATAAGTAACACTGGTGCCTGGTGAAGGATTGCTGATTGATGGTTGTAAATTAATTTGGCCATTTACTTCACACAGACCGAAACCAAAAAATAAGAAAATTGAAGTTATAATTTTGTTAGACTTCATAAATTCAATTTTTAGTAATAAATGTTTCTTTGAACCACAAATCACTAGTTGTATTTAGAAGCACGGCTACAGGGGTGATGAATTGGTAGGTAAATCGGTTTACTTTTCCGTTCACATTGATTATCAAACTGAAGGTTGACTCTTCTACTGTCCAAGTGGCACTTTGCGATGGTGTACTATTATCATTTAAAGAAATGCTCACTACTGTATTATTCCCATTAAAAGTAACTCTCTGATTTTTTAGTCTCTCTACTATCGTGTTGCGTTCTTCTTCGGTCAGGCTGTCATATTTTGCTTTCTTTTGTGCGTCCATGCGATTAATGGATTCCAATACATCAATTTTCCATGTACCAATAAAAGTATTGGATGTTTGGCCAATAGTGGAAAGAGGTATCAGCATAAAAAGAAAAACTACCCAGTGGGATCGGATTTTCCAGCTTACAAATTTAACTTTTTGATTCATCTTGTACATGACTACTTAGGTATCTGAATCGTTTTCGAAAACTTTACTGCCGCTCCTTTTAAGGAAGGATCTTCCAGCGCAGTTACACTTCCTGCCGATACACTCAACTGGTTGCGGTAGCCAGAGCGCACAATCAATGCTTTGTAGCTGCTAGCGGTCAAAGCTTGCTCTACATGCCAGCGCTTGCTGCCACTTTCTTCACCTGCATATACTACACGGGCGAGCGGGGTCACCAAGGTGCTTCCCGTGCTGCTATACAGTAGTACTTCATCACCAGGGTAAAGAGAGCCCTCTGGCAATGTCTCTTTTACTGTAAATTGGTATTGATTGGTTTGGTTAGTTACGGCCTGCACGTTGGTGGCAGTAAACGTAAGCCCGGTGTTTTGGTAAGCTGCGCCCATGCCTTGGTATTTTGAGTAGGCCAATATGTTGTAATTGAAAATAGGTGCATCAAAATTGTTGTTTACCGAGGTGAGTACTACGGCACCGGTAAGTTTATCCCACTTTAAGTTATTGGTTTTTATGAGCGAACCACCATCATACGCTTCCACGCTTTCTAAAATACCAGATTTGTAAATAACCTTATTGGTAACGGCTGTGCGCAATTGGCTTTCGCTTTGCCCTATACTGGGCCACTGCACATAGGCAGGTATGGTGAAGAATAGAAAGAAGAGAACATCCACATTTACCCGAACACCTCCTGTGTAAGAGTTATCTTCAAACTTGCGCATATCCATAAAAAACTCTGCCTCTTGCCCTAGTGTAAATTTTTCTGTGGCACCATCAGCGAGTTGGGCGGGGGTGGCTATGCTAAGAGTACCATCGCTATTATCTACAAACTTGTTGGCTACTGAAAGCGCTTGTTCTTGCTGGTAGTAGAGTGCGTCATTCGCGTAATTATACCTTACCCATGAGCTGGGATCTGGCTCAAACTCACCCGAGCGCGTTTGCCTGTAATTGCTTATCTTTTTAGGTTTGCCGTGCATATCATTAGTAACAATACTGTATCCCTGGCTGGCGGTAAGTTTAGAGATACTGATTGATCCGATAAACGGCACGATTACCGAAAGCTGGTAGGGTTGATTTTCTTTTTCTGTTTCACCGGTAATTACTGGAAAATCTTTAGCGGTATAAAATTCATGCACCGTTTTGCCAGAAGTGCCAAAGCTCGCACCACCACCACTGGGGAAAATACTTTTCCCATCGCTCAATGTAACGTTATTGATTGCTTTACTTGCTAGGCTGCCAGATGCAAGACTGCTTACCGTTACATTACTATAACCAACATGTGCCCCTGGGTAGTACGATTCATTGATGGGGTATTCAAAAAACAAATTGTTATCGGCACGAAGAGGGACGCTTCCGGTATATTTTTTTGCATAGCGTAACGGATTTTCGTCTCCGCCCACAAAAGGCTCGTAGCAAGCTACGCCACTACTAATGCTAGTTCCATTTTCTAGCGTAGTGTAGTCATACACCTGTCCGTAAATGCCTTCTTCATCGTGCTGCCAATTGTCTTTCATCGTTATCTGTTTCACTCGCAGCCCACCCCCATATTTTTTCTTATCAGGTGACTTTAACCGCACCCAGGCTTTACCAACTTTTACTTCGCGACCCCATGCATTATCGCTACAGAATCTGTAGAAACCACTGAACATTCTTTTTACTTGATCAAGAATGCTGCCTACACTCATGATTTGCCTAATTTTCGCGTCTGGGTCGTTGGTAGGCGATAGAGCATCGCTAGAATTTGCTAACTCGGGCTGGTTGGTGCGTAGGTGCTGCCACGCACGCATGGCAAATGGGTTACGTAAACCTTGCCCAGATTCTTTTACTACATAAAAACTTCCATACGCAAACTGGCCGCTCGCATCCTCTTCTAGTTTCATTTCTGCGGTGGTATCTATATCTGCGTAACCGGAGATATATTCATCTACTTCTTCGGATGGTTTCCTCAAGGAAATTAAATATTTGAAATACAATTGTCCACTCGTGGCATCTAGGTATTTCAGCACTTCTTTGCGCTGCCATGTTCCATCAAGGGTCATGGTATTTTTAAGTATGGGTTTCTCCAGCTTAAACCTTACCATGGGGCTGGCATCGCTTAAGTTGAAAACAGGAGAGCCTGCGGCACTTATAGAAGTAACATTGGGATCTACGACTTCTACCATTTGCATCGCTTGTTTGTGCTGCACAAAAGCATAGTCGTCTGATTCGTAATCCACTTTCACACTTCCCCCCGAAGGAAGTTGTATTTCTGTAAGGCTCCAGGCGGCTGCATAACTATCAATGTCTATTTTATTTGTCGGGTTTTGGGCTACATATGGGAATACGTTATTCATTACCCCACCTATTGAAATGTTATTTGGTTTATAATTGCCCCACCGATCATAAGAGAGCATTTTGTAGTCTGGATTTGAAGGGTGATAGCCAAATACATACGGATTTAATCTACCACGGGTGCTTCCTCCATACTCAAACCATAATTTCTTCAGCGTCAGTTTTCCTGCAGTGCTTGCCGCAGAACTATTATAAGTATTTTTGCACTGCGAATAATCGTAATCAAATCTTACCATTTTAATTGGAAAAGCTCCATTGCTGAACCGTGTATATAGATTTATTTTGTCCAGCCTATAGCTATATTCTCCTAAAATTGGTTCGCTACCGTTTGGTATTTGAAGTTTCGTTAAAGCACCTCTACTATCATCTCGTTTACTCATTTCAAAGGTGGCGATATGTGATTTTGTTTCTGCTTTAGCCAAGTACCAAACTTCTTTTGTTCCGTAGGTGAATGAACCTTTATCATCTCTGGGATCACTTTTCCATCCCTCCTGTAAATGAGCCTGCGAAAAAGGATCTCGCCATTGATAAGGATTGTTCTTATCTGATGTCTGCTTATAGGTAAACTTTACCCAATAGCCTAAATCATCTTCTGTAACCCCATTGCCAGTAACGTCTACATAATCTGGTCCTAGTATAGAAGTCAACAAATATGAATGAGCATAGGCGGGTGTTTTCACTCGCCTCAGGTATTTCTCAACTGAAGTTGAATGGTCATACTTTGGTTCGTCATTTGCTAAAGAAGCAGTACTCGATTTTTCGATTTGAACCCGATCGATATCCGTTGATTTTTTATCTACCGAGAATGTAAATTCTTCTTGCGAAAAATTATAGGCTGGTATCCCATAATTATAGCGAAGTCCTTCTGCTGTTAAGGCTGTATAGCCAGCAGTATGGTGGCTCGGTAAAACACTACGGGTGAAAGGCTTTTTTATTCCAGAGGCCTCTAAGTAGTCAATTCGAAACTGCGGCAATACTTCTTGAGTACCATTTAGTAATTGCTGATTCGTATAAGGCTGAATAGATTGGTTTCTTGATTTTCGCGGTTGGTCTTTAGAAACTATAGGAAGGTCTTTAATCCATGGCTCTTTGTTATTATATTGAAGTTTGTTCGTTGCCTCTGCCGAATTACCGCTACCCTCTAATTTTACTCGAACAGCTCGCTCTCCACCAATGTCATTTAATGAATTAATACTTTGGGTGGAGGGTTCTCCATGAGATTTAAAATACCATGGTTCGTATGCCTTACCTACTTCCGCTTCCGTAAATGCTGCTTGGGCAGTCATTTGATTATTCCAAATTCCACTTGCAGATTTGGCGTAATTTAATGACAAGTTAACCCCTACATGAATCAACGCGGGACCAAAATCGATACCACCAGAACGCCCTGATGATTCAGAGGTAATTTCCTGATCTTTTGCCACTCCAATATCATTCCTTATCGGGCGGTACATTCCAGAAATACCTTGCCCTGAAACTGAGTAGATATCGTATGTAAATGTCGGACTCCCTAAATTGGGCGAAATAGCTGATACGATTCCATCCTTTTCACGGTTAATATCTAACAAGGCATCAGGCTTTGTTAAGCCATTTTGGTAATTAAGATATCCGAATGCCGGACTCGTGATCATCCGCTTATTTGTTGCCAAGCGCTGTTCATTGTAAAACCCACTAATATAAGCCGATCCGAAAATTCCCGAGAAAGCTGCGCCTACTTTGAGAGTAGCCGAGAGACTAGAATTAATCATAGGGGTCGTAATTTGAGGAGTATAGCTAGGATGGGCAAAACTAAGAGTTGCACCCGCTGATTTGGAAAAGCTATTGTATTTCGTGTCCGTTTTATCTTTTTGGGTTTTTGCTGACGATCTTGAATTGATATTTGAATCAAAAGATAGGTTCGTCAATCCTTCCTTAGAATTATATCCAATACCCAGACCCAAGTTTACATTTTTGTTCCCTAGGCTTAATGATGGGTTCAAACTAATTCCTTCATTTGAATCTAAGCTAAAATTCAAACCAATTCCTCCTGTTCGACCAGAAGCGGACGACTTGCTAAATCCTAGCATTCCATCAATACTATACCCTGCACCTCTGTAATTATTCTGATATACACTAAACCCAATGCCTAAACTTAGTGCATCTGCGCCAAAAAGCTCCACCCCAACACCCGCCCCCATTCCAACTGTTACGTTTGGAGCCATTGACATTTTAGTTTGAATCTTGTCTTCACCATTAAATTCATCTGGCAATCCTCTCATTTGTCTGTTGATAGCCCCGGGTTGGAGATTCCAACCAAGCCCAACCCAACTCGCCTCTTGATCAACGTTAATTCCTGATTGATAAGATAAGTTAAAGGGATAGCCGCCATTGGGACCTGGCAATTCGAATAACGGTATGTTGTAAGAAAAGTCTCCAGAAAAAATATCAACCATATCAGAAGTACCTGCGGGCTGAAAAGATTGAACCTCTGGTTGACTTGGACCTGATGTTAATGCCAACGCTATGTTAAGAGGTAGTAATTGAATGCATATAAGTGTTAGGAAGAAAAAGGACGCTAACTTTTTCCTTTGGTGGAAGAATTTCATCATATTTTTAAGCTGGGAATATTCTTTTTGACAATCTCCATATTTATCGGCAAAGAACCAAAGTATTTTGAATTTAACATCAATTTTAACTGCTTTGCATCAGCAACCCTAGACTCAAAACCCAAAATAAACGTCATTCTATCAGCTTTACTCTGAGCTTTCTCAAAATGAAACATTATACACGGTAAGATAACTTCACTTTCTTCTAATTTTAAATCGTTCTGAAATAAATAAGAAAAGTAATATATCATTTCCTGATAGGTTTCAGCTTGTGGACTATTATCAGACGCATCGTGATTGCTTAGATTTATGTTTAGAACAAAGTGGTGAATTTGTTTATCATGTTCTAACATTTGGCCATCCCCATTCTCTTTTGACATAAGGAACACGTAATCATTTGGTTGATATTGAAGGTCGAAAATTATCCCATTAGATTCTTTAATGACATGTAAACCATTTTCAAAATCCTTTACCCAGCTAATATACTCTTTGCTATCCACCTCTTTTACACAAGAAGTTATTAACAAGGGATTTAATATCATTAATAATAACATGAATATTTTTTTCATTTGCAAGGATTTTTTGAAGCGAAAAGGGTAAAGAACACAAGTTCCCTTTAAATCCCTTCTAAAAGAATAACTTGTAAATACATTTTCCTCATTTTTCTTGCACGCTCTAAGTGTTATATCACTTAACTTGATGTCAAGAATATTATTTGTAGCCAAGACTTGATGATTAGTAAACTAAAAATTACTCTTCTAAAACTTTAACCAAGTAATAAATTTTCCCGAACAATTCCAACAGCAACTTGCGTTTGCGGATTAAGGTCGCAACTTCTGGTTATCCAGATGAATTGTTATTTCCAGTTTCTAAGAATCTAGTGGCGTTGCGAAAACGACAAAAGACCTTGACCGATTTGTTTACTTTACTTTAATTAGTGAAAGTAGAAACCGATGTTTAAGCTTTTCAGCAAATAGTAGTTAATTGAAAAAATCTATTATGGATTCATTTAGTATCGGGGATTTCCAAGACATAGCTCTTATAATTCGTAGCTTTTTAAAATTATATATTTTGATTTTATCATTTTGATGCTTTGATATGCTTGTGATCACATGCCGATTAGCAAGATCGTTGCGGGTTTCGGAAATCCGTACCAGAATGGTAAATAGGATGATGTGACTACACTTCTTTTTCCCAGCGAGCAACTGGATTTTCTTAATAAATGGATTTTTAATGGGCTACTATTCCACGTTCAAGTAAGAATAAATTACATCTAATTAATTTGATGAATTTACTAAAATATAAATGTACATTTATAATATTTGGTAAATATTATTTTTGAAATCAACTCCTCTCGACATGTAGTTTTATGAAGCAAATTGTTCGTGTTGAAAATAGACTGAGTGCCAGATTACCAAAAACGTCACAAGTTTTAGTAGATTATGAATATTGGCTAAGGCGGAAGTATGGTGTAGCTGGAAGCTACCTTGCAAATGCGAAGTCGTTTTTGAAGACCTATAAGCAAGGAGGTAACGTACAGTCACAGTTAACTGATTACATTAATGAAAGGCGTACCTCCCTCCGATCTGTTCTCAAACGTTTCCTCGGCTTTCTAGCGGCAAAGGACTTTACTTATTTGATCAATGACCTTAACGAGCCGAAACTCCCCATCTCCAATGCATTTGTAAAACTCTTTCTTGCGTCCGCTCAAGACCGATTGAGATCCAAAGGCAGCTTGTCTATTTATGCAACTGTATTAAACGGCTACTTCGGATCAATCAAGGACGATATCTCTCGGATAAATAAAAGGACTGCGGGAAAGTACGTGCTCTCCCCTGCCCTATCGGACTACACAAAACGCCTATACAAATCGATTCTGAAAGCCTTTTGTGAATGGGCGCTTTCCTATCAATTACTTAATGCAGCCGATCTCTCCAAGGAGCAAAAAATGATCAAGCGCGGATTGAAAAGAATCAGTGTCCAGTCGTTGCGAGAAGTAGCCTCTCTTAGGGTAGTATTGCCGCGAAGTTTAACTTCGACCTATCATAAGGATAGTCTGTCTGAACAACAACGAAGAAGGCTGATGAAGCTTGCCAAGAAGCACCGTGACCGTGCCATTTTAGCTTTAATGGCCTGGAATGGGCTGCGCACAATTGAAGTACTTAGGTTGACCGTGTCTGATATAAAGATCACACAAGGAAAGATATCTGTCTGGGGGAAGGGAAAGAGTGAAAAATCGAAGGACACAATTAAACTCTCTTCTGTTGTCAAAAGAGAACTTCATGCCTATTTGAAAAATCAAAAAGTCAAGAAGGGAAAGTTGTTCCCACTTCTTGTTAGACCTGAGTTAGATCAGTTAGTCAATGCATATTTTAAAAGACTTCGAGTAAAAGGAAAATTTTCACCACATAGCCTTCGGCACACAGCCGGGCAATTGATGTATGAAAGGAAAATTCCAATGGAGCTTATACAAAAGACATTAAGGCATGCGGACATGAGAACGACTATGATGTACGCTCAAAAAGCCATTGATAAAAACTATTTTAGCCGCATGAAGCGATTCTAGATTCGCGACCACATTGTTAAATAATCTGTTCTTTCAATCTTGAGGATAAATAGAACTCCTTTGTTAACCTCTCGATAAGGTTTCTTTCTGGCGTTTCATTTTAGCCACTATGTCATTTTTAAAGGCAAGTGTCCGTTTATCTTCCTGACGGATCAAATAGGAGAGCTTAATTCCGCTTGAAAAAAGGGTAAAAACGAGCATACCCATAAATAATTCAATAATCCAAGCGCCCATGTTTATGTTTGATTTAGTAAAAGATATTCATTTTTTAACCGGCTAATTTATAGGCAATCCAAAAATAGAGTAACCTGCGGAAGATACGAATCAGCTTCTAAACACAAGAGCGTAGTGTTGGTAATATGCCATTAGGGGCTCGCGCTGAATTGATCGGCCACATGCATCCGAAACTGGATGACGTTTAGCTACGCTAAAAGAAGCTTTAAAAGGCAGCTGTTATACACCTAAAAAGGCTTTTAGCTTTTACGCCTCATTGCAAAAGGTGGTATAATTATGCAACCCTATGCATTCATTTAATGACTTTTTTTAGGGTCAATGAGCGCAAAGGCAAGACAAAAGTTCGCAAAATCGCTTGGGAAGAAGATCAGAGAGGTTAGGCTCGAGCGCGGCTACAGCTTAAAACATTTTGAGGCAAAACAATACTCAATCGATCGGCACGCACTTTCAAAGATCGAATTGGGCAAGACGGTGCCAAGTGTGTATACCCTTTATAAAATAGCTGCGGTGCTTCAAGTGCCGCTGGGCAACTTACTGCCTAATTCTGATTGAGTATCCTCTTGATAAGGAGTTATAAATTTAATAGTATTCGGCTCTACGAGCTCCACCCTCCCATTGGATAGCTCCACCAAGGCAAACGTCTTAGTAAGGTAAGAACCGTTCTCGTTGTAAAAGGGTTCGCGGCACCATCTATGGAAGAAGCCCTTGTTCACCGCACCCTGCAATACAGTCACTTGCCTTAATTCATCGCTCGGTTTTCTCATTACAAAAACTTAAAGGTGGTATAAATATACAACCATTTTTCGCTCTTACACAACTAGATTTTAAATGTTTGGCCGCTAAACGACAAGTAACTGGGAAGAACGGGATGTATGAAAGCTTGCCGCTTTGAAAAATGGATCGCCAAGGTCACTAAAAATGCTGCTGGAGAGATAACCCAAATTGAACTGAGGCTAGTTGAGTGCTAATTCGGAAATTGTATTCTGATTGGCGGCCTTTTCGAATTCTCCGATTTTGATTTATTCAGTTCATATCACTTATCAGCACACGAATGAACCCTAGGGATTAACTCTCTGATCAGCGACATTTTCAGTAAACAAAACATCATCTTTTATAATGTCCATAACATTGATCGTGGGTAAAATAAATTCATTGAATCGTGTACCCTCCGTTTTCGTGTGCAATACACCACGGGCAGTGCCTACCGTTATCATTCCCAAATGCGTCATGAATCCTTTTGGTATTACGGTTGTGACATCATCTCGAAGAAAATCCTTCCAAGAGTGTGGCGCGATCAAGAAATGGTTGGATACTTCCACCTTCAGAAACGGAATACCTTTTTGCTCGAATTGGAATTGACAAATAACCACAACCAGGCGGCTATTCCTGTCGCTCAGAAACCGAATGTTCGTGTTTAAGTTAATCGCAGCTTCTTTCTGAAATGCTTCCTCAATAAAAGCAAACTGTTCCGTTGAAACTTTTACAATTGAGAACTCGACAATGTCTTTTCTGCTCTCCATCACGCTTGCATTTTGTATTCCAATACCTGTTCTTTTGCATATTGCTGAACAGCCTTAAGCCCTACGCAACCCTGCCCAGATGCCTTTTCAAAAAATTCTTTTCTGTAGTGTTCACTCACTTCATACGCTTGCTCGAAATCATACTCTATGGCTGCAGAAGTTGTTTTGTTTTCATTTGAAACCTCTGTATCCATTAGCGCACGGAGTTTTAAACCCAGGGCACGACTAAGTTTGCCAATGGTTTCCAGCGAAAGGTTGTTCTCCTGACCCTTTACTATTTTGTTTATAAACTGTGGAGATACTTTCATTTTCTCAGCCAGTTCTTTCTGAGTCATTTTTTTTGCCTTCAATGTATCCAACACGCGCACAGCAATATCAAATGAGAGTGATAGCCACTCTTCATTTTCTTCACGCCACCTGGCTTCTTCCTGCCATGTTGACTTCTGGCTGGAAATAATTTTATTAAGTTTCTCAAGATTGCTCATGACCTTCACAGTTATATTACTAATTCACTAAGTCCTTCAATATCGGCAATGCCTTGTTCACGCAGGTAGTCTCTGCACCTGTCAAGCTTACTAAGCTCAAGGCGGGTATGCTCCCGATCTTGCATGGCATCAGTAAGTTTGATTGCTCCACCAGTAACTACATATACATTAGCTTGTAATTTAATGGCATAGATGCGCAGCCAACTAAGTTGGTTATCTCCTTTTGCTTTTGAGCGAGTACGTTCAATTGGTTCTGTTGGTTTGAGAGGTGCAAAGACTGAATCCAAGTTATTGTGCGAGCCAGCTGCCAGTTGTTGAAGTCTTTGCTCTAATCGCCTGGCTTCGTCACGTGTGCGTCTTATGGCAGTTTGAAGCGTGATTTCTCCAAAGAAACCACTTTGTAAATCTTCGATGTGTTTGGTAAAGAAAGTGTACAAGAATTCAGGATCCTGCCATTGGCGAAAGAGCCTGGCAAATTCATCGGGTTGATCTGTACCATAGCGGAAGGAGGTTAATTGGTCTGCAAAGATACTGACAATTTCCATTAAATCAACTTATAGGTTTACTTTTAAAGCGCTTACTTTCAGTTAATTAACAATATTTTACCAAATATTTCCCCTTTTTACTCGATGTCTTAAATGAAAATCTGAATAGTTCATCCAACTTTGCTACTATTGAATTTGCCATTAGGTTAACTACTTTTTGCGACTCAGAGACTCCATCCTATTCTATTCAAAGTCCCTTTGTTCACTTCACAATACAGAAAAATCATTTTAACACAAGCGATTGAAAACTACCTTGCCATTCTGATTTGAAGAAGAAAAAACCAACATTAACCAGAACTGGGATCAAAGGAAAAAGATAGTCTCCAAACTTGTCAAACTTAATACTGAACAATATGAACTTTCTAAAAATAAACAGGCGTGACAAACTAATTTCATAGTCTACATAAAACTGCTCCTGGTCATCTTTTCCCTCACGGCCGCTTGCGCAAAAGCCAGCAGACAGATTTAAGCGAGTTAGTGGCCAACCAGCTTGTCTCGTAATATTAAGTTGAATATATCGGAAGAATCTATCATTTGTTTCAATTGCGTATTTCAAGCGCTCTGACTTTTCAATGAACTCCTTTCTATACCTTTCAAAATTGTGTTTCTGTTTAACACCTTCTCCAGACATTAGGAAGTATTGCAAAAAGTCACTCCAAAAACCACCGTTAAAATTGAGCTTGGTTAAAAAACGCCAAACAAAATAAACGTAGCCAACAACTAAGGCTGTGTATAGCTTATAAGCATCGAGATCAAGTTTAATACCAAGAAAATTAAATGAATTCAATTGAGCATTGGTGTATGCAAGAATTAAAATAAGAACACTGAGAATATTAAGGTTCTTTCGTACAACTTGAAAATCATGATCTTCCATTTCCATAATCATTCTTGGGTGTCAAATAAATTTAACTCTGGCGCAAGTCTTGTGCGTAGTTAAGTGGGTGGCTGACTTGTGCCTCACGCGAAACTCTGTTTTATACTTGCTGCTCATTTTGAATGCAAGGTACGTGAAACGCACAAGTCATGCACATCCCACGCCATTGCTTGAAACTTGCGCCAGACTGATGAACACCTGAGACGGCTGAAATGATTTCCTTTCATTTTAGTATCCCCAAATCTCCTAGGATATCCTTTTTAAACTTACTTAATGGCCTCTTATGAAAATTCTTTGAATCGTATTCTGTGCCAAATAGTAGTCTAAATACTTCTTTGAATGATAATTTATTTTTGGGGAAAAATCGAATTATCTCATTAATATACGCATCTGAATAGGTGTCTCGGATTTTGAGTAGATCGGCTAATTCATCAATGTGCGTATTGTACATTAAGTCAACATTCAATTTTTTCATAGTATCCCTAGCCTTGGTTGACTTCTTTCTAATTTCAGTTATGGTGATTCCATAGTTCTTAAGCTTATGGTCAAAAAAGAATACAAATTTCAAATCATCAGTTTGGGTTTTGTCAATGTATGGATGAACATGATGTTTGATATCAAGCTCTATGTCACTTTTAGCTGAACTATTACATGTATAACAACTTGGAATGAGATTAAAAAAAGAAATTGAAAGCAAAGGACTTTTTGATTTTGGATACCAGTGATCGAATTGTGGCCTCATTACCTTTTTGCCGCCCATGGTGACCATTGTGGTTGTGTAAATCCTATTACAATAAGAGCACGATCGCATGTCAAGGTTTTGAGCCAATTTATACGCATTGTAATCGGTACCAAGCTCACGAGCAACAAACCAATCGTAGTCAAATATTTTCTCAATATCAAAGATAAGGTTATGTATCATCGTGAATTTTGGATTTTTCTTCTCCTTAGGTTTAGCTGTAAAAAACAAACTCAAATTTGAAAGCTCTTTACTACTTAAAATATTGTTGAAACACTCACTATTTATTTTTGGAAGTTGAGATGGAGAGCCCCCAAGAATTCTTTGAATATTTTGGCTATTCAAAAACTTAATTAGCCGATTAAATATGACGCGTGAAGATTTAGGTTTGTGTGCCTCAGTGCCGGAACAAATTTGACAAACAGGATTAGAACAATCTTTACCTGTTAACTTCTTCCTAATTCTACAACCCCAAAATTTTACGTGCTCTTTACGAGCATTTTTAAGTGATTCGGTATGAGAATCTATATAAAGCATATTAGTCCATTTTAATATTTAACCCCGCCTGCTCCGCAATTTTTCTAATTCGTTCCTTCGCCACACCAGTTTTATACTCAGACGGAAAAGCGCGATCGAGCATTTCTTGCATTTTGCTTTTAATTACAGGTTCTCCAATTAGTGCAATTAATTTTTTACAATATTCCAGTTCCTTAATATTGCTATCAGCCTTTTTCCTTTTCAATCCATCAAAATCCTCAAGTGCTTCAATTTTATTGCTCAGATACTCAATTTGTTCTTCAATCTTCTTTTTTGCCCATTCGCCCATTGTACCCTCTTCCATTAGGAAGTCATTCGCTAATAACTCATGAATGTTTGCTCCAAAAGTTTGGCTGTCTCCGTCTCTTTTTAATGGAGCTCCCTTTTCTAGTCTCAAAACATGGTTATCAGGTATATCAGACAAAATGTAAGGAGAGTGAGTAAGGAATGTAATATTTAAACCTCGTATTTGATCTAAATTCCTTGAGCTCACTTTAGAAATATAGTCAAGCAAATCAGAAATGTATCTCCGCTGCCACTCCGGATGATAATACAGCTCAATCTCATCAAATATAATATTTATGCAATCGTAACTAGTATAGATTTTTCCTGATCTTGCTTTTCGACTCTCCACTGAATTTAAGTTTATCAAATGATAAACAATTGAACTGATACTGTGAATCCTTTGCTTTTCACCTGAAGATAGGAACTCAAAATCACCGGCATTTTGAAGAATAATATCGGATTTAAAATAGGATGGCGGGGCCATCATGTAGGTATTCACTTCAAACTTTTCCCTTCTCTGAATCTGCACAATTTGTCTTGAAAGAGCATCAACACTTAGTGAGATACTCTTTTTCACATTGATCACTCGCTGTCCGAATATTTTGCCATAGTGTTTAAGATATAAAATTGCTCCCTTGATTTTAAAAGTTATATGACTATCACTTTGTTTAATTGCCATTAGAAATCCCGCTACATCAGTAACGCTATTACCTTCCCTAAAGGCTTCAAATTGGCGATACCTTGATATTTTTTCAAGCTTCCGATAGATGTAAGAAATACTGATTGCAACGAAATAATTAAAGTCCAAATCTCGCTTCAATATTCTCACTCTAAACACCTTCCAAAGTCCCACTGTGATCTGACTCGACATACCCTGCGGCAAAGGTTCGCTGTATTGATAGGGAGCAAAAGTCAAATTAATGTGTGTAGCAATTTTTCCATTTGATAAATTCCGAAGGCTATTCGCCTCCTTACCTTTCACCACTGGCTCAAGAATATTAGCTTGAAGTCGCCTCCTTAGAAGATGATTCTCCTTATTTATATTAATATCACCCTTGTCCCTTAATGGATTAAGAACAATAGGAGTTTGATAGCCATCGTTTTTATGAAAGAGCGGATATATCCATTGTCCTATTTCCAAGGAATTCAAGGCATAATGGGAGTAGTTGATAACTATTGAATAAAAGAAATCACCGAGATCATAAATGTTTGTTATTCTTGAAGACTTAACTAACGGTGTGATGTTTTTTCCGTTTATCTCATAATATCGTTTTGTGATTTTTCCCTTAGAAAAATTTAACGACACATACTTATTCTGTGCAGTTGTGTAGAATAATTCAAAATCAATACTGTTTATTGGCTTGCAAATCTTTTCATTTTCATCGACAAGTAAATTAGCAAGGCACCCTATGTTGTAATTAGCAAGAAACATCAATTCCATTAATGTACTCTTACCCGATCCATTTGATCCAACAATTGCATTGACATTGATTGTTAGTCTTTTGTTGTCAATTGTGTATAAGTCAATTTCGTTATCATCATTAAAGATGATTCTACTAAAATTATGCCTTGGATATTCATACTGACCATAGAATGAATAAAGCGTGTTTGGTTTTAGAACTTTCAAAAAATTATATTTCAGTTTTCTGTTTTTCCTTTCCTTTCCGGTCCGGATTGCCAATATTCTAAAATTATCCATGCTTTCTTTATTAACTAAAATAGGACTGCGCTTAGTATGAATTCCGATTACCCAACATGCTCTACTATTGAATTTGCCATTAGGTTAACTACTTTTTGCGACTCACCAATTCCTTCTTTCAAACGATCACACAATGCAAACAATTGATCAACCTTAGCAACAATACGATGTTGTTCGTTTAACGGAGGCAACGATATAATAAGCTCTTCCCATTTGCCACGATTTATTATTGGTGTCGCTGACCCTGTTGACTGTTCGATTAATTGTAATTGAAAATGTTTAGAATTCATTGCATTGAACAGGTACTGTGTACTTATTAACAATGGACTTATACAATTCAATTGCTGATTAAACGCAACCTTTGAATTTACAATCGCTGATTTGCCAATTGATCCACCAATACAAACCATGAAGATGTCTCCCGCATTAGCAATCTCACTATACAAGCATCCTTTTTTAGTAAGTGATTTATCAGATCCTGTGATCATGCCTGACTGAGTAATTTGACCGGGGCCAATGAATGGAATTTCACCACCAAAATACTCTCCCACATTTGTACTTGGTGTCTTTCCTGTGCTGCCAATCCCTGTATTACCTAACCTCACCAGTTCCCACCCGTTTGGAATCCTAAAAGGTTTTTCCGCATCGGTAATTTCAGATAAAGGCTTTTGCCTTTTTACTTTTTCTTCTTCAATCAAACTCTCTTTCTCCTCTGCAATCTTTTCCAACAACACACTCGCAGGTTCATCCTTCGGATCTTGCGGAACGAGTTTGCCCATGACTGCCAACTGTAATATGGTTTGTTTGAGTTGATCAATGCTATCTTCGGTTGTAAATAAGTCATCGAAGTGTTGTGCTAACCTGCTCCATGCTGTTTGAAATTCTTTGGCATCTGCTGCTCTAGTAAGTGTTCCAAGTAGGGTTTCCACCAAGAGTTGATGCAATTTCAGATGATTGGTTTCTTGCTGTTCAAGATCATCGCACAAAGCCATTAACTCATTTACTTTGGCAACGATGCGGTTCTGTTCTAAAAGAGGAGGAAGCGCTAAAACTATCGAATTCATTTTAGCTTGATTCATTTTAGGCTGCGCTGTCCCAGTAATGTAGGGCTCAAGCGTTATCGCATTTATATGAAGGCAGATGTATAAAAGCAAGTCTTCGGTTAGTCCATCAAGAACATGCGCATGATTGTTAACCCAATATTTTCCACGAGCAATAAAGGCAATAGCTGTAGACCTATTTATAAGGTTTGCCCCGTCTTCGCCAATAAGGAGTAGTGGCTTATCAAATAAATAATCGTCTATTTGGTCAATAACACCTGATGCTCCGTAATAATCGAACTGGCCTTTTCTTGTGCTCCTTTCATCCACAGAGATTGGCTCCCGTTCAGCATCGCGATTAAATACAGTATCACCAAACCTAACGAACTCCCAACCTCTAGGTAAAGGAAATGCTTTTTCTTCTTCACTGATTAACGGTAATGAATTTTGCTTTCCAATCTTCCCTTCCTTAACTAAACGTTCTTTTTCATCAGCAATTTTTTTAATTAAGATATTTGCTGGTTCATCAGATTGATCTTGCTTAACTAATTTCCCCCTTATAGCAAGTTCAAGAATCAATTCACGTAATCGCGCAATACCTTCTAAACTAATATTGTCAACGTTCTTAATCCTTAATCTTGATTTAATGCCTTGTGCGTCCATCCAGATGTCGAAGCTGTTAATGATCTTATCCTTCATATCATTTGCTTCCTTTACTCTTCAATGCTTCTGATAAAACAGCTTTGAGTTGCTCTCTAAGCCTAGCTATCTTTTCTTGCTCTGCTCTATATGAAGCAAGAAGAACTTCCGGGTCATGGCTTACTCGCTCTCTTTCATGCGGATTGCCGATGTCAAGATTGTAATTCCTTTTTACAATTTCTTCTATTGAAACTTTCCATGCATATTCATTTTCTACACGGGCAGCAAAATCATCCTTCTCTTTTCCCCACCAATCCATTTCGGTTTGAAACTCTTCAAAGCGCATGGGTCTGGTTTTGTTGTAGCTCGTTACACCTTCGGGATAGGGATGTTCGTAATACCAAATGTTCTTCGTAGGTTTTCCTTTGGTGAAGAAAAGGATGTTGGTCTTTATTCCAGTGTAAGGATTAAACACTCCGTTAGGAAGTCTAATAATAGTATGAAGATTACATTCTGTTAAAAGTTTCTCTTTCAACCGCGTCTTCATGCCTTCACCAAACAAGAAGCCATCGGGTAGTACAACGGCTGCTCTTCCGTCTTGCCGTAACAAATGCGTGATCAATAATAAAAACAGGTCTGCGGTTTCACGCGTGCGGAAGGTGCTCGGAAAGTTATTTTCAATACCATCTTCTTCCATGCCACCAAAAGGAGGATTGGTAACAATCACATCTACGCGATCAGTATTAGTGTAATCACGCAAGGGCCGGCTCAAGGTATTATCGTGTTTAATATTTACCGGAATATCAATGCCATGCAAAATCATGTTGGTGGTGCATAGCATGTACGGCAAAGACTTCTTCTCAACTCCGTAAATAGATTCTTTTAATATTTCCTCATCAGCTGTTGACTTCACAAACTTTTTTCGTTTGTAGTCAATTACGTTGCTCAGAAATCCTCCGGTGCCACAGGCAGGATCAAGTACTTTTTCTTTCAGTTTAGGATTGATGCGATCTACAATAAACTCGGTTACGGCACGAGGTGTATAAAATTCACCTGCGTTGCCTGCGCTTTGCAGATCTTTCAAAAGCTGCTCGTAAATGCTACCGAAAGTTTGTCGGTCGTCTTTCGAGTTGAAGTTGATTTCATTGATCTTATTGATCACCTGTCGTATCAGCGTGCCGGACTTCATGTAGTTGTAGGCATCTTCAAATACGTTGGCAATTACTTTCGCGCGCGCGCCTTGTGGCCCGGTAATCTTCAGCTTATCCTTTAGCGTAGGGAACAGTTGCAAGTTCACAAAGTCGGATAGCTCTTCTCCTGTCATGCCTTCTGTATCAGCCGCCCAATTTCGCCAACGCAAATGTTTTGGAATGGGAGATTTATAACCATCCTCCATTAATTCTATTTCGCTTTCCCGATCGTCATAGATTTTTAAAAAGAACATCCACACCAATTGACTCATGCGCTGTGCATCGCCATCCACTCCTACATCCTTACGCATCAAATCTTGAATGGACTTGATCACTCCTGAAACATTACTCATGCTGTTTTTTCTGATTTATATAGTTCCCTCTCCAGTTCCAGAAGCGCCTTATCATATTTGACCTTTCCTCCAAAGACATCATTTATTATTTCCACCGGTGTTCCCATTTCGGTGAAGGGCTGGAGTTGAAGCACTCTTGGGTTCTCAATAGACACTACTCCCTTGTCGGCGTATTTTTCAAGCAAGGCTTCTAAAACCTTTCTTGCCTGGTCACCATACTTGGTAAAATAATTTCTCTTTTTCACGTTGTTGGCTCTTTCCTTTCGCGTGAGCGGTGGCTGCCCATACGCTACATGGCAGATTAAGTCAAACTCGCTATAATCCTGTCCTACTATTTCACCGAGGTTTTCTAAAATAACACCATGCTCTTCCAGTGAGTCAATAATCACTCGTTTCTTTTCTGCTGAATTCCAATTGGCAAGAAAGTCATCAAGCGATGCGTATTCGGAGTTGATTTGCTTTTTAGAAAAATCACGATACGATTCGGTGACGAGCCTTCCATCATTTCCAATATACTCCACACGCTCTGATACAATAGTTACCTCAACATTATTGAGAACGTACTTCCTCACAACTTCGCCATCTATAACTATTTCTCCACTTCCATCACCATCGTCATCACCTTCAGGTATTGGTGGCACCGGAGGATCATCACTGCCAGGCTCATAAATCACCACAGGCTCTCCATCAAAAGCAGGATCTTTGAAAAGCTCCGTAGCTCTTTTAAAATCCATGATGGTGAAGAAAAACTTATTGAATTCCTCCGATATCCGCGTGCCCCTGCCAATGATCTGTTTAAAAGTGGTCATTGAGCCAATCGTTTTATCGAGCACGATTAGTTTACACGTCTTGGCATCTACTCCCGTTGTCATTAACTCTGATGTGGTAGCGATAACCGGAAACTTACTTTCGGGATCGATGAAATTATCTAACTCCGCTTTTCCTTCAACGCTATCGCCCGTGATGCGCATCACGTAACGATGATTGTCGGTTGCAATTTTTCCCGCGGCATTCACAATGGCTTTCCGCATCCGCTCGGCATGATCAATGTCTTCGCAGAAAATAATAGTCTTGGAGTATGGATCAGTAGCATTCAGGTATTGCATGACTCTTTTGGCCACAAGTTTCGTTCTTTGATTCAGAACTAAAATGCGTTCCATATCAGTCTGATTATACGTTCTTTCTTCTATCGGATTGCCCAAGTCATCGACCATTCCTGGTTCTGGTGTCCATCCCTCTAAATCTCTGTCAATGTTTATTCGGATAACTTTATAGGGTGCGAGAAACCCGTCTTCAATTCCTGTTTTGAGCGTATAGGTATAAACAGGTTCACCGAAGTAGGTGATGTTGGATGCATACTTGGTCTCCTTAGGCGTTGCAGTCATGCCAACCTGTACGGCATCAGAAAAGTAATCGAGAATTTCGCGCCATGAAGCATCTTCTGCCGCACTTCCTCTGTGGCACTCATCAATTACAATTAAGTCAAAGAAATCGCGCGATACATTTTTAAATATTTTATCGGCTTCATCTGGCCCGGTGATGGCTTGATATAAGCCTAATTGAATTTCATAGGAAGGATCAATTTTACGATTCCTGATCTTGGTCATTACAGAACCAAAAGGTTTGAAATCATTGATCAAGGTTTGATCGGCCAGAATATTTCTATCAACCAAAAACAGAATTCGTTTTGCTCTCCGCGCTCTCCAGAGGCGCCAGATAATTTGAAAAGTAGTATAGGTTTTACCTGTACCTGTAGCCATCACAAGCAGGATACGCTTTTGTCCGCGAGCTACTGCCTCAATTGTTCGATTGATGGCATCCGTTTGGTAGTAGCGTGGTTCTTTTCCAGAGCCATCATCGTGATACGGTTGAAGAACAAGTTCTTCTTCAACAATTCCATGTTTCTTTTTATATCTCTTCCAGATTACATCTGGTGAAGGAAAGGCTGTCAATGGAAATTCTGTTTCAATATCTTCCCCCGTTTCGGGGACATCGTTATGTGATGCGAAGCCATCTCCGTTAGAACTGAACGCACTGGGTATTTCGAGGATGGAAGCGTAGCCGATGGCTTGCTGCAAGCCGTGGCTTATAGTTTTGCCATTGTCTTTGGCCTCAACTACTGCAATGGGCACTCCTAGTTCTTTGTGCAAAACATAATCGGCAAACTTCTTCTTCTTTTTATTACGAGCAGACATTTCGCCCCGTACTATAATGGGGCCGGGTGTTAATGTTACTTCTCTTCGTACTTGGGTGTACTGATCCCAGCCCGCTTTAATAATAGCAGGTGTGATGTAGAGATCACAGATATCTATTTCAGAGAGTTCCTTTTTGTTTAGGTTTTCCAAACTTAAAATGTCAGTTATTTCACAATACGTTCTAAGGTAAAGACTTAACCTTTAATTAGCAATATAAGCCATATTGGCCTAATTCAGCTTCTTTTGTCTTTTGAAGAATTTTGGAAAGAGATAGGTTAAATATTTTCCGTAGCCGGGAGTTCCAGTGACAGACCATCTTCTTTATTTACTGGCATTCAAGTCCCCCAATTCATCATTTAGAGTATGTTTGTTGTATCTTTTAAGTAATAGATTGAGATCAAATCAGACATCCTTCACTGTCCAGGCTATTTAAACCGGAACTCAAATTAGATAATACTGAACTCCATTCTCATCAATTGTTCATTTACCTGTGAGCGACCAACGCTTGTAGTAACCATGTCAATCGGTTTACGGTTTCCCAAGACTGGGACATTTGTGTTGAGCCAATTAAAAAAGCTTTGCTCATCGTTATCAAATACTACCAGGCCATTTTGATAAATTTCGGCAAGCTGAATTTGATGACTTGAATCCATAAAAAGAATTCTAAATATTTATTTGATAAAAATATGAGCTATTCTAATAAAAATCAACTTATTTATTTTGCTGAATAGTTGGTTCTATATATACCTGGAGACTCGCCAGTGATTGAACACACTAACTCGTTTATCAGTGATCACAATTTTTTTCGATGCTAAATAATTCATTTTGCGAAAACTTGACCATTGCGGACTCTGATATTCAGTTATTTATATTAGAATCCTACAAATTGTCGAGAGCCAACTTTCACTGATCACACGGGCACAAAATGAAATGATCAAGGGTAGAGAACCATCCAGCTAGGTAAAAAACCTAAAAATCAGAGTTCAGCTTGTAAAATAATATACAAATTTTAATTCCTCAGAAAAGGCAGATCAGTTCATTTTCGTCTTGTGCTGACCACCATTGGGCAAATCTGATGGATTGATTAAAACAATTTTTGCGTATGCACAGCTATTTTTTACTTTTAGGCCATATTCCCAAATAAACTGTTTTTCAATTAGTTACGACAAATTGGTCATTTCATCTTTTTTGGCAGAAAGATCATGTCACGTTGAATATGTTATCGTTATACTAATCTAGAAAGTAATTATTTATACAGTTCTACTTATGGATTACGGGCCTACTACTATTTAGTGGTATATTGATCATTCGTAAATAATATGAGTTGGGAAAAAACACGACATCGAGACTACAAGTGCCCCTGCAGGCAAAGCACCTATTCTGTAACCATCTTAACCGATGATTGGAATCAAAGTGATGAGCGTTGGACTATGAATTGTATGACCTGTAAAAAGAACTATGCGATTCATTCATTCTGGGAAAACGATTCGGGCCTAAGTTTTGAAGTTAAGTACTGGATAAAGAAAGAAATTCTGACCTCGTTGGAAGACAATGAAAATCATCATAAAAACCTGATGGATGGCGCAATGGAATATGCAAAAAAACGCTACTTGAATCAATGGCTTGGCGTGTTCCAAAACATTAGATCGAAGAAACAGATTTGGGATGTGCTAGGAAGTCTATTTTCAAATCAACCTAGTTTATCGGCATTTTATACACATGTCAAAAACGAGGGCATTGATGCATACCTTACAAGGGAATTTAATTTCCAAAACTTGGAGAACTTACTATTACATCTCAAGGTAGAAGATTCTAATATGATTGAGCAATTATTTAAGGCAAAGAACCAACAGAGTGAAGTCTTGCAAATCAAGAAAACACTTATCAAAAATCGATTTAGGTAAATTCATACACTCACAACATGAGCCTATGCCTCACATAACAAAAGAACAAGTAGCTGATTGGGCCGATGAGTTGGCCGACATAGCCATTTCTCTTAAAACACAATTCATTGGTGCTTTACCATCTGATCATGCAAAATTTCTTTTTGGTATGCTTGATAGACAGCCAGTACTCCTGAATGATATCGCTCGCCTTTTGAGGGCCAACCACATTCGTAATTTACCTTCTTCGCTTATTCTTTTCAGATGCCTGTTAGATGACTTTGTTTTCCTCGTCAGGTATACTTTATACAATTTTGATTCAGAGATTATTGACAAACAAGTTGCCTCATCATTACGCGAAGAACGTTGGTTATATAAACAATCACGAGATATCAATAATACTTTCTTTAATGGAGAGGAAGAAGGCTTAGCGACCGATACTTATTACCAATCAAAAGTTGATGAGATAAATAATGATTGCACCTATGACAAATTCTTTACCGATGCCACTAAAACCCATTTCAAATCCGCTCCAAAAACAGGAAATTTTTTGAACAGATAACAAACTCGGATTTCAACGAATATCAAAAAGAGGTGGCCTTGGCCAATGCTCATTCAATCTCACTTTGGCAATTGTATTCGAAGTATGTCCATTACTCCATGTTTACATTTCGTTTGATAGGTGCTGGAATAGACGTAAAACGGATCGAGGTAGACCAATTACAAGAAGCCCTATCCTACTCCTATAAATCTTTTGTGATGCTTTCTGCAGCCCTGAATGATGCCGGGATGCCAAACACACTAAACGACCCAAATCATTTTGCTACAAGAATTCATGTCCCTAATAATTAAATCTGGCAGATGTCATTCAGAATTTGTTTCACGCTTACGCGCTAATTCATCCTGATAGGTTTTCAGCAGCAATTCGTTGAGATTTTTAAACTTCTCAAGCTGCAGGATTCTCTTTTCCAAGCGATCAGCATTTTGTACTGAAGTATTATCGTCATCATCTAAAAGGTTAAAATTCTTCAGCACGATTTTAATAGAGTGGATGTCATCTGGAAATGATACTCCGGACGCGGTTTGGAGCCATGCTTTCGTCTTTTCATCACTCACTTTTAATGCCGCTTGGTTAAGAAGATTTTCCATCCACACCCTTGCAACCTTTTCAATCTCCACGACACTTTCAATGTAAAGCTTAATATCCTTGTAGCTCGGATTGGTACTTTCAAGCTGCGTTAGCTCATGTTTTGACATTCGATGTATAAATGGATCACTGTTATCCGGGTCAAGACTTTCCAGAACTTTCAGGATTGGCTCAAAACTTTCAAAAGGTCTTCTGCCGCGTGGCATGCTACCGCGATGTTCCCAGATTTCTAAAATCAGGTTGCAGCATTCTTTCTCTACTACAGCTTTCTCAGAACCCACCGTTAATTTCTCAACGTGGTCTATTCTTTCTGCAAGATAGTGTGCCATCCAACGCGCGAGTGTATCAACACCTGGATCAAGGTCAAGCTCTTTAACGAGTAGCTTCCCCAAGCTTATAATTTTTTCCGATTGTTCTGAGGTCTCCATGTTCATTTAGTATAAAAATCATATGCTGTTCATTCTCGATATCGCGTTCTTCATACGATCTGCCCATATGCCTCCCGTATGAAAGTTTCCTAGTAATAGATACTTCAATAATTAGCTCGCAATCCAGAGATTTACAAAGTTCTCGCACGGATAACAATTCGGCACTGATACGCATTCCAGCTTGGTCCGCTTCCTCATCTCTTTCTGAATGAGCGCTGGTCCATGAAGCGCATGTTATGACGCATTTTTCCTTTTCGTTAAACCACCTCTTCCCATCCTTATCAGATCGAAGCTTCAAGATATCTAGTATGGATTGGCCAACCCTGTAAGAGGGGTATTGCACCTTGTCAGCATATGGATCATACTCGTCAAGTTCACGCTCGTTGTGCGGGTCGATGATCCAACCTGTCAACTTAAAAATACCCAAGTCAAACTCCATATCTTCTTCTTCATAATCCGGAACCTTGTAATCATGGGGATCGCTTGCCGTTGTCCATGCTCGCAAGAGCGCATCAGATGTTGTCTTCGATACACATGCCGATGTGATATAAAATGTTTCTGTGCGCTCACTTTTCTTTTCATGCCAGCCACCTTTCACCGTGATCCATCCGTTATTCTCGACAGGTGTCAGACAGTTGATGAAATCCATTTCCGAAATAGCTGCTTTCCATTCTTCAAGGCTTTGACGTTCTGCAAACATCCATGAGGGCCTTACTGCAGGAAGTGCATCACGGTGATCTGCCAACCATTTACCATCAGTGCGCGTCAGTAAATGTCTTGACAACCAATTTTCCCAGGCATTTCCATCTTCATACTGTGACGAAAGAACTGGCATTTTTTGCAATAGACGTCCAGCGACAACTAACATAGCATGATAGCACAGATAGAAATCAAGATTATCTGCTTTTGGATAGCGTCCATGGTCATGCCACGTTTCGCGTTCCGAACTATTGCTGTTCCAAATACCTACGCGAGGATCGCTCTGATGTTTTCCATCATAGTCTTTCTTCCATTCAGTAACCAGAACTGCAGCGGCCAGATATTCAATTTGTTTTTCCGGAATTCCAAACACGTCTGCCAATGGTTGGTACCAATAGCGGTCGAAATCCCACGCAAAATGATACTCAACATTTTCATCAATGAGTTTGTTGGCATGCCAATAACTTTCCGTCTGGTACTGACGTTTCTTTTCATCCCTAAGCGGGAACTTGCTTTTTGTTGTGTATGAAAGTGCTTCAGTTGTTTGGGCATCAAATGTCCCCGAAAATGCAGATTCGATATTCAAGCATGTATCGCTCGCAAATTTTTGGATTAGTAGGTGGTCGGACTCCAGTGCATATTTCTTTAACAGCGAATTGTATTTAATCAACCGGTCAGGATGATTTTTAGATGCCCGAGCCAACGCAATGAGCAGATATTGACGAGCGTGCAGGTTATAGAATGGGAACAGATGACTGCCAAACGCATCAACCTTGTTATGTTGAGCCCACATCATTAATTCATGAAGCACAACTGAACAGTTGAGCTCTATTAGAGCACGGACACAATGCGCAGCATTCCATCTCTCAGTCGCACGGGGTGAACCCAGTGCAGACCATATTACTCCGGCAAGATTGTGATTAATATTATCCTGCACTTCAAGCCATCCGGACCATTCTCCATCCCCAGCATCCTGGTCTATGTGTTGCTCAAATCTCTGCAATGCATAATCCAGCAAATGCCGCGCATCGGCCTCCGTTACGCAACGAGCTGATAATTTCACATATGCAAAAAACGTTTCTCCACTATCAATATCCTTTGCATTGATCAGTCCAGTATTTATTCCTTCGGTAATGATGGTTTTTAATTCGTCATTTGCCTTAGTCGATCGAACTAGTGAATCAAATCTGTAGCTGTTCGTTAATTCAAAAGCATAACGCTCACTGAACTTACGAATGATCGCGTTCCATTTTGAAGCAAAACTTACCTTTTGCTTCCATGCAACCGGAATTGCTTCAAGCACACCTTGTACATCATATTGGTTGACCAACAATGAGGCTAATAAAGTATCGATAAATTCCACCAACTTGGCTGGATCCAAACGATTAACACATTCAGTTAACAAATCACGCTCCGGGTTGCCATAGCGTTTATCACCAATCTGCTTACGATGACGTGTCAACAGTTCAGCAAAGCCATCCGTTGTAAGCATGTCAACTCCCCTGAAAGTATCCTCCCAATTAACTGATGAATCAGTTTCACGAGAACCAAGATCAACTTGTTCTTCACGGACCGGTTGAACAGGGACTACATCATCTAAAAATGAAAATGATTGCTTGATCCATTCCTTATCGTCAATCCACTCCTCTGCTATTAACCTGATTTTACTCCAATAACTAATATCAACAACACTTTCTATTCTAAGCAATCTGATATCATCTTCTAGGATCGTTCGCCTAATTAGTTGCGAGTCAGTTTTAGCGAGGCATCGATTTAAAAAACGCTCATCTTTCTGGCGTGAAAAAAAACGACTCATTGACCAGGCAACCGATGAATCAATCTGACCAGTAACTTGCAATTGCTTGATTGTGGCCATAAGCTCATACTGAAACGTTCCGATATCACGATCTCGCCACCGGCTTACGGTAGACAATCCAAGACCGGGTGACATTTTCGTGCAGACACGCATCGCATCGTTCCGGCTCCAGTATTTCTCACGAGCAGCGCTGTCGCCTACAACTTCAGCGCAACGAATGAAACGATATGCTAATGAATTTGGCGTAACAGTCTTATCAGAAGCCTGCTCTGCAAGCCCTACAAATGCTTCCCATCGCTGAACGACCTCGTCTCCGAATTTTGATGCAATATCAATTGCATGATCAAAATACACGCGTGCGTCTGATATATCAACGGTCAGTACCGCACGTGCCAAACCAATGTATCGGGCAGCAATGGCGTCAGGCCCATCGCCTTTTATAACCTTGACAATTTCGTATGTTGTCTGCTCAAGTTCTGATCTGACCGGTATCAAATGTGGTAGACGACCGGCAGCATTCAGTAAAGTCAGCTTACCCCGCAGCTGCAAGGCTTCCTTTGGTTTAAGAAACTTGTCATAGAATGCCCGAACTTCTTGAGAAGGAAAATTTTTTAATAGAATGACGATGGAAGAACAGACAAGCGCGATCTCCTCGGGAATCCAGTCATGACTGCGATAACGTTCCGCTCTTGCTTTACCGGACGCTTGTTGAGTTATACTTGCATCATCCATCAGTGATACCTTTTCACCCATCAAAATCCGCATTCGAAATAGATACCAAGGTAGTAAACCAAGTACAGTTTCTTTGAACTCTATCAATGCATTTTGTTCCTCATAGCTTTTCTTTTCTTTTAAATAATCCTGAGGAAGAATTTCTTCCAAGTTAGGTTCTTGCAGACGTGAGAGCATCATGCGAATCGTCAGTGCCTTCAGGAAGATCAGACGATCATCTGAAAAGTGTTCGTTTCCAACAGTCCTACTTGCTCTTATCGGAATGTAATGTCGCAATACACGCAATATTTTCTCTGCTGGTAAATGTAATGCCATGCAACAGTCCGTGAAGGTCACGATGGCATCAGGGATTTTCTTTTCAAAATGATAGACTTTCTGTTTTTTTATTCTTGTTTTAGGATGGCAAAGTAAATCCAAGGCGATACTCACGACTGAGCGGTCAGGAATTTTTCCTAACTGCATCAGGTTGCTTACAATTGCGACAGTATTATACACGTGTGCCTTACCGCTTTGCAATAGCTGATCGATTTCATCAAACCGACCTTCATCCATCAGTCTGGTTGTAAATCGTTGTAAAACTCCAAATACAAACTCCGGATTCAGACGATTCAAGAAGCCGATACAGGCATCAACACCGTCAAGGTTCAGCATAGCATACGCCACCTCTAGAATATCGCGCTCGGTTATCTGCTCATCGGAATGTCGATCCTCCTTTTTTCGCTTACGTACTTCTTCCAGAGAAATGCGAAGCCAATTCACACCCGAACGCAAGTACCCTCTTGCTTCGCCCCGATATTCGGTTATTCCAGAGAGCAAAGACGCAGTATAAATATTCTCGGAACCATCCCACTGTCCTCTTAATTGTTGCTTAAATCCAATCTCCTGAATCTTCTCTTTACTTTGAAGCAGTATCAGCAGTTCAATATTATCTTGAAGCAACTGCAGTTGTCGTTGATTTCCGGCCACCTCTTCACCTGCCTTAATGGCCACTTGGATGGCATCGGGAATTTTTCTTGTTTTTAGTGCCGCCTTGAATGCAAATTGCAATCTGTATACACGAATTGTTCTGGCGTCAATCGGATTGTCGGTCGGTAAAAAATCATCAGTAAGCGAAACTTGAATTAATTTTTGGTACTGCTCTGCCTGAAGGTAGAGATGAGGCAGAACTTCAGCTACGTAAGTACTACCCTGTGCCAGTGGTTCTAATAGCTTCAGATATGATTCATAATCAGCAGGCTTCCCAGAAAATGTGTTTCGGAACCATGTTTCTGTAGGCTCGTCTCGAAACTGGACTGACGAATCTAAGATCCACAATGATCTTCCAATATCAGAGACAAAACTCTTGATTGTTGATTCATCAACATGTGAGGCCTTGGCGAGTACAGAGATTGGAATGTGTGGCGAAAGTATTGCTAAACCAAGACAAATCGCGTTAACCTGTTGCTCAAAATGATTTTTTTTCACCCTTTCAATTGCAGTATGCAATTGAGCTTCAATAAGTTTTTCAACCGATATGCCTCCTGGGCCAAGAGATGCAAGCAGTTCATGGATGGTTCCATACTTTGCATTAAGTGCATTTGCTTGAACGCGCGGGTTGGCATTTGTCAGTCGATGAAATTCGCGACCATCTTGTTCAGAGGAATTCGGAAACCATGTACGCAAACTTTGGAGAGTTTCAACTTCAGAAAACGGGCTCAATATTAATTGAGGAACATCGCCTGGCGGTTTTAACAAATCAATTCTTTCTGTCCTGCATAGGAATACCAGTTGAGATCCTGTGGGCATTTGTTCACGGATGAGCTCATGTGCAAAGCAGTTCTCATTGAAATCATGAGCGGCCATTTCGGCATTATCTGCAGCATCCAGCAGGATAAAAAGTTTAGCGGACGCTACCACTTTCCGCAATGACTCGGTCGCGGCTTTAACACGTTCAAGAAAGGTCCTCACAATGTCTTCGTCACGTGAAGAAATAGAAATCAGTAGTGGACCACATAAACCCTTTGACGCAAGTTCGTTGACTATCTGCGTCAACGCTTGACGATGCCCATGTCGCGGTTCACTTCGGTTTCTATATTTACCAGCACCGAAACAATCGTAGATAATACCGATCGAACCCGCTGGCAACGAGTCAACCAGGTGTCGGCAAAAAACACTTTTACCTACCCCTCCCTCAGCATGAACAATCACTGAGGTATTTGTGGAGTCAATTTTTTCTTTCAGTTCTTTATACTGAGAAAGTTCAATAATGTTTGCTGCTGGTTCGAGTTCAGCTGGCGCAGGGTAAAGATGTCGTTCTGATGTTATTCCAAAACGCTTTAATACATCTTCCCTAACAATAGTATTCTGTGAATACGGTAACACCTTTTCCTGGACCATCTCTACTAGGTTAACAACCTGAATATGGTCGACTGGATCCGCAATAAGTTTGGTTAGTTCACTTTTTAGCTCTTCCTGCTGAACATTGTAATCCCCTTCACTATCTTGCAAGAAAAAAACCTTACAGAACCCACGAAGGTCATCTCCTGAAAGGCCAGTGTATTTCTCAATCGTGGATTTGAAGTTTGCTTCCGCGGCATTATCATCTGCGATTGCCTTTATACCATTCCTGAACGAGTCCGCAACTTTTCGGTTTGTGATCACAGCAAATGCAATCACGGGCGCGGCCTTATCTTTCCATTCTATATACCGCTTAGCAAAGCCTGTTGTCGTATCCTGTAAATCACTTAACGTAAATGGAATATCAACCTGAACGGTGGAATGTTTCAGTTGGTAGTAATCTATGCGTTCCTTGCCGGACTCCTCAGAATATTCTGTGACATCGATTACGTATTCACCTTCTTTGGTAGCATCATCCGATCCTTCAATGACAATTTTCTTAACCTTAGCATGCGGATAAACCAATTGAAGACATCTTCTTGCCGCCCACCGATAGTGAAACACATCACCGGCCCTAGAATATGCAACGAGATTGTTTGACATGGGTTTTGTACTGGAAAATCGTTTCTGAAAGAAAAAAGATCAGACTACCAATCAGGCGCGTCCAATTGTCATAAAGATAAAACTCTTTACTGAAAATAACTGGGGTGACTCCAAACCCTTAAATTGTAATTATTTGACTAGGATAATTTGAGCTGAAAGGATTAATTGTTTAGGCCTATCCAAGCTCACTTACTCAGGATATCCGGACCAAACCAAGTGACAATAAACGTAATCAACCCCGGCATCGCCACACATTGTCAAGTCGCACTTCCCTCCAACTTCCTAAGCCCGTCAATAAGTGTCGCGGCCCCAGCCCATTGTGAGTGATAAAGATTGAGTTACTAAATCCACCGCTGAAAAAACTTTCTATGAAGATTTAATATGCCCCGATGCCTAAGCTAAGTAACATAACGCTGCCATTATATAACTCTCGTTCGGAGACTAATATTCTTTTACCAGCGTTGCCAGAGGTATATTCAACTCATGGTGAAGTTTGCGAACCATAGTAAGATTCAACTTTCGATTCTTCTTGAAAATGTCTGTTACTCTACTTTTAAAGCCAAGGATTACAGCCAGATCACTGTTGGTCAATCCCTGTTGCTCCATTCTATACTTAATGGCTTCCAGTGGATTAGGTGCTTCTATTACATAGTGTTTTTCCTCATACTCTTTTAATAAGAGAGAGAGCACATCCGCTTCATCGCTTTCGGTTGAAGCTGGTTTTGCTTGAAATATTTCCTCAAAGCGCTCCAAGGCGGTCTGGTAGTCCTTTTTTGTCTTCAGTATTTTGAGTTTCATTATTTTATTTTTTGACTTTTAAACAAATTTACCGATACCGCATTCACTTTATCATATTCTGCATGGGTTCCAATAAATTTTATAAATACCCAGCCCTTCTGATAATTAATTTCAACAATCAGCCGGTAATCATTGTGGTTAATCTCAAAAATTGCACGACTGTTTTTAATAGTTCGAGCCGTATTGAAATCAATTGTAACGTCATTGGGTTTCCTCCAGTTTTTTGCGCCCACATCATTGTGCCAATTTTCCAAAGTGACTTTGCAATCAGGATGCTTTTTATAAAATTCAGTCAGCGAACTGCGATTGTAAATATTCACCACGTAAAGAAACGAATAAGTTACCAATTTGGTTACTTATTCAGTGAAAATTTATAACCCTTTCCATCATTGTGCATTTCGGTAATTTTATGCCCCGTCTGCTCTCGACCTAACGAAAACCTATCTTGGATGAGCTTTTGTTCCTGAGCAAGGAAACAAATCAATTATTTCTGAATCAGGAAATCAAACGATTCATTGATCTTAGACATTGATTGTGCACGATTATGATCATCCAAAATTCCCGGCTTCAAATTCAATTTAGAAAGGCTGGCCGTTCTTAAACGAGAAATAGGAGGTTAAATAGGCTGCTCTGATAAACTTTCTTCTTGGCATCTGAAGTCAATTAATAATCGTGATGCTTAGTAACTCATTAAAGCACATATAAATCTGATAATCAGTTCTTTACATTTCTGGATAAAATCGGGAAAAAACATAGGATTTTTGCCAAAACGTTAACTTCTTTATCAGGAACAATACCAATCGATCATTTGCGATACAGCAAGAATTCATTGATTTTTATTCTCCTACTCCAAAATAATTGAGATGACCAAAAGGGAAAATCCAGCCTTAACTTAAAAAATCACAAAATGCTCATTCTAGTCGGAAATGGGAATTAAATCAGATTTGGAGGCTTATAGAAGTTAGTGTGCCGAAAAGTAATTTGACCACAACACTAATTTAAAAAATCTAAAAATGATTATCTACTTAAAGTGGAAATTCATATCAAACGAGAGTAGGATTATTACCACGCTGCTGAAAATTTTTGCGTTGAAAGACCCAAGTAAATAGAAATAATACTTCGCCATTAACCAGTTGTACAAAAGAATAGTTAAAACGGCTTATTTTAAATCGGGAAAATGATCGGGAATTTCCATCTATTTTAGAATTATTCATTAAAAGTTATAGGGTATTTTTTCAATAAATAATTGAAACCGGCCTAAATTGAAGGAAAATAAGAGAAAAATTTGCCCGACTTTGGTATAATTACTTTCAGGCAGCTCAAACCCACAACATGAATTTAAGCCCTTCATTTATAGATCTTGAATTGAGTAACGGGAATTTTCTAGAAAAAATGACGTGACCGCCACATCACCAGCAAAACGCTGGAAGTTTAGGGAAAAGATTGAGCAAGAAAGTTTTTTGCCCACCTGCCTTTGCCGAAACGGATACGTGCATGCAGGCGCGCATTAAGTTGCCAGCCGCCATGCAAAAGAAACCAGGGTTGAGAGGAACGAGCAAGCCGCAGGCTCTTGAGCACCCTAAAAAAATAAAAATTAGGCGAGTAAATACAGGCCGCGCAAAATTCCTGGCGCAAACCAAATGTTTCATGCCGCGCTTCAGCGGCAGCCAGCATTACACATGCTTGATTCCATCACTCACGTATTGATTTAAATTGATTAATCAGAACCAGAACTGAATTGAAGTAAAGCTCACAGAATTAGTTCTTTGGCTCGCTGAACGCCTGCCAGTCCGTAGCCCTGCGTAGGCTGGCTCACCAGAACTTTAAAGGTGTTCCCGCCAGAGGTCGAACATGCGCACCTCATTTTTCTTTTGGCCTTTTTGCTGCCGCTTGGGCGGGATGAAACACTTGATGCAAAAAGAACCCCGTCCGACTGGCATCAACCGAGCGGAGAAAAAGATCAATCCCGATAGCTATCGGGAAAATATGCCTGCCTGCCGAAGCGACAGCGCAGGTAGGCTTCCACGCACATGCGAACACACCACCGCGCATTTGGCTCAGGCCACCGCGCATGGGTTACTTAACATAATATGGAAAACTGATTAAGACCCGGATAGTTGGGTGTCAATAATACTTAAACATAACACAAAGTTACGGGCTTGCGGAATAGAAAGCTGCAAGGGTTCGCTGAGTTTATCCCGCTTTTGCAGCGGGGCCTACTCGTAAAAAAATCTCCACCCCTGCCTGCCGAGGCAGCTCGCGTAGGCATGGCTCCCCTCCTGCCAACACAAATTCCTCGGGTAGTATTTTTTAAGGTAGCCCTTGCACCTTTCCATCCGGTCCCGTGGTGAGTGTCATGTTTAAATATATCATAAAAGTCAATGTCGGTGTGGGTGCCAATGGTCCCGCGCCTCGCGGGAGTGGCTATCGGTTGGCGTTCGCTTTGGCGACTGCCTGTCCGGTAGGTAGGTTAGGCCATTCCTGTTTGCATGGTTTCCCTCTGGCATCAAAGGGGTTTTCGTCAGGCCTGCCTGCCGAAGCTTGAAACATAAAGAAGTTGTATAAGACTAACAAAAGCGTAAGCAGGTTCTTGCCTGCCCCGCGCCTTCGCGATAGTTGCTTGGGTGTTCCATTTCAGAGCTCCCTTTTTAGGGGGCTTTTTTTAAGACTTCTCCGGACAGATAACAATGGCTTATGTATGAATTCGATCATTTAGGTGGCTCAAAATCAACTTAAATTCTTTTTGACCAATCAATTTAGAATGAATTGATTTTCAATCTGTTAAATAATTAAATTGAAATAAAATTACGTTTTATTGAAAAAATATTACGTTTTTAGTTAATATTGTTACGGTAAACGCACTTATAATTACACTTTAACGAAATGTACACAGAGCTAATTAAGATTATTGAAGGAGGGCTGTCAAATGATGCCAAAAAAGTAGCAAGCTATGCTAAACATCTTGCTGAAAGAATCAAGGAGGATGGTGATATAAAACTGTATGAGAAGATTCTGAGTACGTTGAAAAAGAATCACGGGATTCCTGTGTTTAAGGATCAAATATTTGAAGCTCCTGTTGATCAAGAAACTAGGTTAGACATTGCTACCGTTTATTTTCCTGATAAAATCGATATTGATGTTCTTCTCCCGGATTCAACTAATAATTCAATACAGGACTTTGTAAAACTTGCTAAGGCCAAAAAACAAATTCAGCAAGCAGGATTAGATGTTAATCTCTCTCTCCTACTGTATGGCCCTCCTGGTTGTGGAAAGACAACAATTGCAAAATATATCGCTAAGGAGTTAGAGCTACCGTTAGTTATAGCACGATTCGATTCATTAATTTCTTCTCTACTTGGTAATACAGGTAAGAACATTAGAAAACTATTTGAATACGCAAAAGGGAAACCTTGTATTCTTTTCCTAGATGAGTTCGATGCCATCGCAAAAGCAAGGGATGATCAGCATGAAATGGGTGAATTAAAAAGAGTGATAAATAGTCTTTTGCAAAATATTGATGAGTTTGTCGAACATAGTTTTTTGATTGCTGCAACAAATCATGAAAATCTTCTGGACAAAGCTATCTGGAGGAGATTCGAAAAAGTTGTTAAGATCGATAAACCCAATCAAGAGGAAATCAAATCACTAATTCTGTTTTTACTTAATAAAACAGGAATGAACATTTTCGATGGTGATAAAAAGCTCGATACCCTATCAATACACTTCGTTGGATTGTCTCACTCTGAGATCAAAAAAGTAATAAATAGTTCCTATTACAATTCAATTATAAAAGGCTTGAAGGAACTAACATTTGAAGCAATCGTAATTGAACTACTTAGATATAAGCAAAACAACGCCTTCAACCAAGAAGATGCAATTAAATTTCTAGCCGAAAACGGAGTTACTCAAAAAGGCATTTCTGATCATCTAGAAATATCGATTAGACAGGTACGAAATTCACTTAATTTAGATAGCAATGGCAGATAGAAACCTACCAATTAAACTGTTTGAAAAAAGAAAAACAGATGAAAGAAGAACCGAAGGTGGCGGATCTGGCGAGCTACCATCTTGGGTTTTAGATATGGATGAACTATCAAACAGATCCGAAAGCTTGATCTCCGATTTAGAGGACGCCATTAAATCATTTGATAATCGTGAGTCGGGCTATGAATTTATTCCCACCACACTTAAAGTAGCGATTGATGAGAATGCTATTGCTAAGTCTCATAGAAATGATATTAGAAAACTTTTTAATGTTAACAACAAGTCAAATCTTATCGGCTTCTCAGACACAAATGACCTGCTGGTGAAAGTTGATTCAAAAGTTGATGCCAGTTCTATAGAGAAAAACATCAAAAATTATTCATCGAATAGAACAGCATTATCTGCTATTGTCTCAATTGAAATATTAAGACCAATAGTAAATATTGATGAGGGCAGGGGTGCTTTAAAAATAAATTTGCTCAACTATCGAGACTACGAATTAAACAAAGCAGTTAGGCGAGCATTTATAAACTATTGCGAGTCGCTTAACTTAAAGATAAGAGAGTCCAATTATTCCCCTGAGTTAGCTGTTTTTAGAATTGAGGAATCTAGTAAAGCAGTTGTTGATCGTTTAATAGGTTTTGAAGCAATTGAATCAATTTCATTCATGCCTAAATATGAAATTAGTTTGGATTCATTTCCTGATGAGGCTCAATTGCCAGTAAAAGAACCCAAGCCAAATTTGGACTATCCAATTGTGGGCGTCTTAGACAGTGGAATAGCAAAAAATAAATACTTAAATCCGTGGATAGTTGGAGCCAGACATTCATCATATCCAGATGACAGAATTGATCCGCTTCACGGAACGTCTGTGGCGAGTATAATTTTGTATGGAGATGAGCTGGAAGGTCAAGTGCATAGTGGCATTGATGGATGCTATATATTTGACGCAACCGTATTTCCTGACAGTAAGCAGGAAACAATTTATGAAGATGAATTGGTAGAGAATATCCGTGAGGCAATCTCAAGAAATAAGGAGAAGGTAAAAATTTGGAATTTGTCATTGGGCACAAGAAAGGAGTCATTGCCGAATGATTTTTCTGATTTTGGAATTGCGCTCGACAGTATTCAGGAGATTCACAATGTGCTTATCTGCAAATCTGTCGGCAACTGCGATAATTTTATTCACGGACGCCCCAAAAGTAAAGTTTCAGTTTCTGCGGATTCTATCAGATCGCTGGTAGTAGGTTCAATTGCTCATAAAAAGAATGGACATGATCTCTCTGAAATTGACCACCCCTCCCCATTCACAAGAATAGGCTACGGCCCAGCTAATTCTATAAAACCCGAACTTGTTAGCTATGGAGGAAATGCAGGTGTTAATGGTGCAGGCAAAGTAACAACAACAGGAGTAAAAGCAATTGACCCCTCTGGGCAAGTTATGACAGTTATAGGGACAAGCTTTTCAACCCCTAGGATTACTGGTTTAATGGCTGCTTTGAATTTTCAAATCAATGAGACTTTTAACCCCCTTCTTCTCAAAGCGCTAGCAATTCATTCAGCTAAATACCCCAAGAGTATTCAAATGTCGATTTCTGACAGGCTAAAACAGATGGGCTTTGGGCTCCCCTCACCAGTTGGAGAAATAATATACAACGATCCCTACGAAATAACTTTAATACTACAAGACACACTTGTTAAAGGGGAATTTATGGAAATCCTTGAATTTCCGTTTCCGGAAACAATGATTGATCCTGAAACGGGCTGCTTTTATGGCGATGTCAAACTAACCTTAGTTGCATCGCCAGTTTTACGAGAGAAGCAAGGCTCGGAATATTGCCAATCAAATATTGATGTTCAATTTGGTACATATGACAAACTCAAAGAGCGTGATACAACAAAGAATAATATCCTAAATGAAGTCGGGCCAGATGGTAATAAAAATTTACTTCTTGATGGAAATTATAAAGCGCAATTTAAAAAGGAGTTTGAAAGTGAGTACGCAAGAGAACGCACCCTTATAAACTACGGTAGAAAATATCAGTCAATAAAAAAATATGCTATAAATCTTGAAGAGCTTACGCCCTCGAATACTGAAAACTTTTTGAGAGTACCAAAAAAATGGTATTTAAAAGTAAGTGGCTTATATCGGGATTATGCTGAAATGATGTCTATTGTCGATGGCGAGCAACTAAGCCAAGACTTTTGTTTGATCGTTACGATCCGAGACAACAAACAAAAGCAAAAAGTCTATAATGAGGTAACGCAATTATTAAGTAATAGGAATTTTGCACATTCGAATATAAAATTAAGACAAGAAGTAAGAGTAAATATTCAGTAACAAAATATAGAGTAATGATACCACTAGAAGACACAAAAATATGTATGATAGAAATACCAAACTCTGGTCTTGATAATGATTATACTTTTTATGAAAGTGGGAGAATATATCATTTCTATGACCGTCATACCTATCCAGGAGGACAGAACAGAGAAGAATGGATTGTTGTAAAAGATATAAGTGAACAGGTTAAACAACGACTCTTGGATAAGTGTTTGCCTGAACACCTTAAGAAGATTACTGAAATCCTTGCCCACTAGTGAATGCTGTACAAGTCTGTAGCAACACACCTAGTCAGGCCGCACATGCAACTCTGAGATCAAGGCCCTCCAATAAGTGTCGCTGCCCAAACCCGGTGGAAGTGATGAAGATTGAACTATTGAAAGCCAACGCTAAAAAACTTTCTATGAAGATTCCGGTAAGCCCGTCCCGATAGCTATCGCGAGCCTAAGCCATTCCGACTGGCGTCATCCGGCAGGTTGAATGAATCTAGATTTTTATGGGTTATTCATCAAAGCCTGTAAGTTGCCTTTGTCTGTAAAAGAAAGTCAAACAAATTATAATCTAGTGCGATTGAAAGCAAAATAGGAGGCGTTTAAAATCCCTTTTTGAGTTGGTATGATAACTGTTTAGAAGTTGATTTTAGTACTAACCAAAGATGGACGAATCGAAGATCTTTACATCTGGTCAACTTCATTGTCTATGAATGAATTAGTACCCAAATCTAGGATTAAACGTATCGAAGTAAAGTCAAAAAGTTTTTAAACAATTAGATTGCCCTGTCGCTGTTGCCTGAGCTACTTTTCATTGCCCAATATCATCGATATCGTTTTCCACTTGGGATTATGGTCGGCAACTAATTTGAGTATTCCTACGAAGGGTACAAACAAAATCATAC
>Ga0209591_10000422_pt1 | contig 54723 bp, 61 predicted proteins | sample MAT01_FD_187207 | JGI IMG/M metagenome (GOLD analysis project Ga0209591, IMG submission 187207) | Freshwater microbial communities from Lake Fryxell liftoff mats and glacier meltwater in Antarctica - MAT-01 (SPAdes) (version 2) | ecosystem: Environmental > Aquatic > Freshwater > Ice > Liftoff...
GTGGTTGTCGCGTTTCGACGTCGAGGGTGTCGCCGGGTTGTTGGGCCGGCGGCGCGGAGGTCCGCGAGAGCAGATGTCGGGGGAGATCCGGGGCCGCATCTTGGCGTTGACGCGGACCGGTCCACCGACGGAGACGGGTTTGTCGCATTGGTCGAGCCGGGTGATGGCAAGGTTCGTCGAACGCACCACGGGCACGTACGTCTCCCATCATTATGTGGCTGCGTTGTGGCGGGAGACAGGGTTGCGCCCGCACCGTCAGGGCACTTTCAAGGTCGGTCGGGACCCGGCGTTCGCCGAGAAGGTCGCCGACGTGGTCGGTCTCTATCTGGATCCGCCCGGCGGGGCTGTCGTGCTCTCGATCGACGAGAGAACCCAGATCCGGGCCGTGGACCGCACCCGACCTGCGGATCGAGTTCGACGCCGGCGAGAAGCGCACCCATGACCATGTGCGGCACGGCACCACGAACCTGTTCGCAGCGTTGAACGTGACCACCGGGGAGGTGTTCGGCGAGTGCACACCCCCCGGACGTGAGGGCATGGCTCGAGCGCAACCGGCACGTACATCTTCACTTTACCCCGGTCACCTGACCACGCCCGGCACAGCACCCACCGGAGCCACACCCGGCCGACCGGCGATCACGCCTGCCCGCCGAAAGGGCTGAAGTTTTACCCACGCCCGCGCGCTCGCCCTCGTCGGTGCCCGCGACGAGGTCGTCACCGAACTCGCCGCCGCCGCTGACCAGCTCGACCATGTCGAGGACGACGAGTTCCTCGACGGCACCGGCGGCGAACTCGCCTTCGACCGTTCCCGGCACGCGGTGTGCGCCAGCTCCGCTTACGTCGCCCCCCGGCGACGGCGTTCGCGCCGAGTCCGCCGCTGCCGACGCGCTCGACATCTTCGCCGCCCTCCCCGACCCCCGACGCTGGGGCTCCGGCGCCGTGTCCGCGGCCGTCGACCTCGCCGCCGCCCGCGCCCTACGCGGCGACCTCCCCGGAACCGAGACCGCCCTCGACGACGTCCTCACCCTCCCCACGGCGAACGCACCGAAGCCGTGTCCCTGCGACTGCACGGCCTCGGCCGCATCCTCGGCGCCGCCCGCTACCGAGGCGCCGTCGAAGCCGGCCGCCTCGGCGGCCGAATCAAGGAGTTCACCGCCGCCAGCCTCGGCCGCACCACCGCCCACCCGGCCATCGGCCAGTCATGATCGACGACGTCGAGTCCGAACTCGTGATCAACGAAGAAGCCACGCTTCGTGGGGTTCCGCGAGGGTGTCGGGCGGGCCGTCGTCCGGGCTGTGGTGCGGGCCCGCGCGGGGAGCAGGCATTCGGGGTGGTAGTCGTGGACTTCGCTCGTGTAGCTGCCCTCAAGGTGGATCGCGACGAGTTCGAAGCGCAGTGACGGCACGGAGCCCCGTGGGAGCAGCGACCGTCACCGTCAGTTCATCACCGCGCTGCGCTCCAGGGCGTGCTCGACGAGGGCGACGAGCGTGGCGAGGCAGGACTCCATGCTCCGGGCGTCCATGCGGATCACCGGGGTGTCGGGGGACAGAGCCAGAGCGTCGCGCACGGCCTCGTGGGCGACGCCGTCGGCGCCGGGAAAACCGTTGACCGCCACGACGAACGGCATGCGCCGGTTCTCGAAGTAGTCGACGGCAGGGAAGCAGTCGTCGATGCGGCGGAGGTCGACGAGTACGACGCCGCCGACCGAACCGCGGGCGAGTTCGTCCCACATGAACCAGAACCGGTCCTGTCCCGGGGTGCCGAAGAGGTACAGGATCATCGCGTCGTCGACGGTGATGCGGCCGAAGTCCATGGCCACGGTCGTCGTCCGTTTGTCGGGAACGGCGCGGGTGTCGTCGACGCCGACCGACGCGTTGGTCATGGTCTCGTCGGTCAGCAGTGGCGGGATCTCCGACAGCGCGCGCACAAGTGTGGTCTTGCCGACCCCGAAGCCACCAGCGACGACGATCTTCAGGGGGATGGGGGAGCTCTCACCTGGCACGAAGACCCTCCAGGAGTCTGTGGAGGATCTCGGGTGTGGGGTTGCCGTCCGCAGTGGACGGTGGTGGGGCGTGCACGACGAGGTAGCCGGCCTCCGCCAGGTCGCTGACCAGGACCCGGGCCACTCCGACCGGGATGCTCAGCTCAGCGCCGACCTCCACGAGGGCGACCGGGCGCGCGGCCAGATCCATGATCACGCGATACTCCTTCTGGAGGTCGCCGGCCCATCGGTCGGTGGCGCTGACCATCGACTCGACCGGAAGCTCCAGGCCGGCGGAACGCGTCCGTCCGCCGGTCACCGCGAAGACGGGTACCACCCGGCCGTCCCGCCCCTGACGATCGAACCGCGCGTGCCGTGCCGGGTCACCGGCGGTCAACGTGCCCCACCGCTGACGTCGGCCCGGGCGCCGGGGGACAGCGCATGCCCGACACGCGCGGCGAGCAGCGTCATCTCGTAGCCGATCACACCGATGTCGGACTGGCGGTCGGTGTGCACGGCCAGGGTGGCATTGTGACTGATCGAGGTCACGAACAGGTAACCCTCGCCCATCTCCAGGATCGTCTGCATCACCGCCCCGCCGCCGAGCAGGCGAGCCGTCCCGCGGGCCAGGCTCACCAGTCCGGACGCGCCGGCCGAGAGCTGGTCCGCCAGTGCCTCGTCCATTCCCGGGGACGTCGCGAGGCGCAGGCCGTCACCGGACACGACCACCGCGTCGAGTATCCCCGGCGTGCCACGGACGAACTCGACCAGCATCCAGTCGAGCCGGGCACTGGTCACAGTCGGCCGCCGTTCTCGTCGTCGGTGGTGGCGCGGGCGGCCTCACGGCTCGCCTGGTAACGCGACAGTGCCTTCGCCGCATCGGCCGCGGGCCGGGTGGCGGACCCGGGCTCCTGCGGACTCACGGACTCGCGCAGTTCGGGCGCGAGGTGCGACTGCGGGACGCGGCGGCGCAGGCCGATGATCGGGTCGACGCCCGTGTTGGACGTGGGCGGCACGGACGCCAGCGCCGACGCGACCTGCGCCGACGTGACCTGCGCCGACGTGACCTGCGCCGACGTGACCTGCGCCGACGTGACCTGCGCCGAACGGATCGCGGGGACCGGCTTCGGGAGTGGCGGTGTCGTCGGTCGCGCCGACTCCGTACCCGCGCTCGGTGCGGGGCTCGGTCGGGGTGCCGGCACCGGTGGACGGGACCGCGCCTGGTCGGCATCGGCGTCCGGTTCCCACCAGCCGCGCCAGGAGCCGTTGCTCCCGAACGGCCCGGGGGCCCCGTCGTGCCACGGCGTGCCGCCCTCCCGCCGTGGCAGAGCGACCACCCCGGTCGCGGTCGAGGACGGCGCGACAAAGGACGGCGCGGGTGTGGTCGCCCATCTCTCCGTCGGCAGGTGCGCCGTCGCCGTCGCCGTCGATGCCTGGGCCGGGGCGGGCGCCGTCGGGGCCTGACGCGACATGGGGCCCCGCACGACACGGTCTCCTGGGACACGCCCGGTGTGCTGGGCGGGGAGGAGCGTGGTCCCGGCCGCGAACAGCGCCGGTGGCAGGCCGACGACGGCGGTGATCCCGCTGCCCGGCGTGGCGCCCAGGTGGACGCGGACGCCGTGCCGCTGGGCGAGGCGGGCGATGACGTGGAAGCCGAGGCGTTGCGAGATCGACAGGTCGACCTCGGGGGGTACGGCGAGCAGGGCGTTGGCCTCGGCCAGGTCCGGCGCGGGCATCCCGACGCCCCAGTCCTCGACGGTGATCAGTTGCCCGCCCGGTTCCCGCTGGTCCGGCCGCGCACGGATCGTCACCGTCGTGTCGGGTGGGGAGAACCGGACGGCGTTCTCGGTGAGTTCGGCGAGCAGGTGGGTGAGGTCGGTGACGGCGTGCCCGGCCACGGACGGGCGCTCGTCGACGATGAACACGACGCGGTCGAGGTCCTCGGTCTCGGCGATGGCGGCGCGCAGGACGTCGCGCAGAGCCACCGGCTCGCTCCACGTCCGCGGCGGCTGTTCGCCCGAGAGGACCAGCAGGCTCTCGGCGTTGCGCCGCACCCGGGTGGCGAGGTGGTCGAGCTTGAACAGCTCGGCGAGCGCGTCGGGGTCGCGCTCGGACTCCTCGAGCTGGTTGATGATCTCCAACTGGCGGTAGAGCATGCTCTGGTTGCGCCGGGCGAGGTTCACCAGCAGGTCCGAGGTGAACTCACGCCTGGCGATGTCCGCGTCGGCCAGACGCCGGGCGAGAATGCTGTTCTCCCGCTGCGAGTCCTCGGTGACGCGCCAGAACAGCATCATGCCGACGCAGGCGAACAGCACGGCGACGCCGTGGATGAGCGACCACACCCACGGGTTGGACTGTCCGGCCGAGTGACTGAAGATCAAGCTCTGCTGCCAGACCGACCCGACTCCGTGGCTGATCACCACGAACAGGATGTTGAACAGGAACGGCGCCCAGTCCTGGTAGAGGGCGATGAACCCGATCATGATGAAGAAGTGGAAGTGCGCCTCGATGGCGCCCCCGGTCAACCCCACAAGTACGCCCGAGCAGTAGACGAGCCCACCGGTCACGATCACAGCGGCCGTGCGGCGGTGTCCGCGCAGCACGTGCCCGAGCGCGACGCAGGCGAGCGGTGCGACCAGTACCCCCAACAGCATCACGACCGGGTGACCGACGGCGATCCCGAACAGAGCCAGGACCGGCACGTGCAAGGCCAGCAGCCAGAGCAGGAGTCGGTGGCGGCGTTGCCAGTCCTTCTCCTCGAGGGTATGACCGCGCGGCAGCGCGTTGAGTAGGGCCTTCCACATCGGACTACGCCATTTCTCTCCACGCGAGCATGGCGGCGGATCGACAGCTGGTGCGCGATCCCGCCATCATCACCGGGAGTGACCTCAAGGGAGCAGAATTGAGAACTTAGAATACAGCCGCGGCCCGGAACCCTGTCCAGACCCTGAGCCAGAGCCCTCTGAATGGAGCAATTCGGCACCGGGTGCAGTAACAGCGCCGGGACAGGTCGGCCCACAACTGTAGTCACACGTGTGCGACCAGTGTGACCACGGTGAGGTGCTGCGGACGGATCGGCCGGTCAGCTCCAGATCGTCACGTACACCGGAGGTCGGAACCGCGACGGCGGTACACCGGCTCCCGGGGTGCGCAGGAGCTTCATGGCGTCCGGCGTGCCCAGGAAGTGCCGCATCGAGGTGGCGGCCGCTGAGCGCCGGTCGATCGGCAGGGTCGTGGCGTGCCAGGTGATCTCCACGGGCATGCCCGGCAGCTCCACCACCCGCAGTTCGCCCCGCCGCACCTGGTGACCGGCGAGGTGGGCGAGCCCGGGCGCGACGCCCCCGCCGCGCGCCGCGGCCTCCCACGCCGCGGTCTGGTTGGGGAACACCGAGAGCCGCTCGTCGGCGACGCCGAGCCCGCGCAGCAGGCGGGCGACGTCGGAACCCGGGTCGGTGGCCGACGGCGCGAGCAGCCACGGCCAGTGGGCGGGCGGCCCCACCGCGGCGAAGTCCGGGGCGGCGAGCACGAGCATCCGGCACCGGAAGATCGGGTCGCTCACGAGTCCGAGACTGCGATCGCCACCCAGCGCCGGGCCCAGCGCGATGTCGGCCAGCCGCTGCGACACCAGAACTCCCATCTCGGTGACGCCCGCCACGCCCGAGGTCACCTCCACCGCGCCGGCCGAGCGTGTACCGAACGCCGCCGCGAGCGGGCCTGCGACGAACTCCACGATCTCCTCCGACGCGACGAGACGCAGTTGCTCGGGCGCTCCCTGCGCCGACCGGACAGCGGACTCGGCCTCGGCGCCCAACCCGACCATCTGCGCTGCGATGGTCAACAGCCGTTTCCCACCTGCGGTGAGAACCATGCCGGATTCTCCGCGAACGAGGAGCTGGTCGCAGAGGTGTCGCCGCAGAGCCGCCACGGCTTGCGACACCGCCGGTTCGCTCACACCGAGTGCGTGCGCGGCCGCCTTCACCGAGCCCAGGCGCGCGACCAGGACGAATGCACTCAACTGCGTCAGCGTCACGAGGGCTTCCCGTTCTCGAGGTCCCTAAGTGAAGGGTTATCCAGAGATTGCCATGAGGGTGTGATCAGTACCATCATGTCTGTGACCACGACGAGCGACGCGGCCCGACGGGCGCGTCCGATCCCGGGAGCGCCCGATGCAGGTGCCCGCCCAGTTCGAGTACGAGAGGGCCACGAGCGTCGAGCACGCGATCGCGCTGCTCCAACGCCACGGGCCGGAGTCCCGTGTCGTCGCGGGCGGCCACAGCCTGATCCCGATGATGAAGCTGCGCATCGCCAACCCCGAGACGTTGATCGACATCAACGACCTCGTCGAGCTCACCACGATCCGGTTGGAGGGGGGCGAGCTGCGCCTGGGGGCGATGGTGCGGCACGCCGCGCTGCTGGACTCCGCCATCGTCGGCGAGCACTTCGCGATCTTCCACGATGCCGAGCGGGTGATCGCCGACCCCGTGGTGCGCAACTGGGGGACCGTCGGGGGTTCGCTGTGCCAGGCCGACCCGTCCGAGGATCTGTCCGCCGCGTTCACCGCGGTCGGTGCGGTCGCGGTGATCCAGGGCGCCGACGGCACGCGTGAGGTGCCCGTCCGGGAGTTCCACACCGGGCCGTACCAGACCGTCGTCGGCGACGCCGAACTGCTCGTGGAGATCCGGGTGCCGATCCGGCCGGGTGGCGGCAGCGCCTACGTCAAGGTGGAACGGCGGGTGGGGGACTGGTCGGTCACCGCGGCAGGCGCCGCCCTCTGGCTCGACGGGGAGACCGTCACCGACGTCGGGATCGGGCTCACCGCCGTCGGGGCCGAGCACTTCGCCGCCCCCGAGGCCGAGCAGTACCTGCGCGGCAGGCCCGCCACCGAAGAGAGCTACGCCGAGGCGGGCCGGCTCGCCGCGGAGCACTGCAACCCCACCGCCGACCAGCGCGGTCCGGTCGACTATAAGCGCCACCTCGCCGGGGAGCTGACCGTGCGAGCACTGCGCCGCGCCATGGCGCGCGCCCGCGGCGAAGCCATCGAAGGGGCCTGACCATGCAGATCACCGTGACCGTCAACGGAATCGAGCACACCCGCGACGTCGAGCCGCGCCTGCTGCTCGTCCACTTCCTGCGCGACAGCCTCGAGCTCACCGGCACACACTGGGGCTGCGACACGTCCAACTGCGGCACGTGCGTCATCTGGCTCGACGGCGCGCCCGCCAAGTCCTGCACGGTGCTCGCCGTCATGGCCGACGGCCGCGCGGTGCGCACCGTCGAGGGCCTGGAGACCGCCGCCGGGCTCGACCCGATCCAGCAGGCCTTCTCCGACAAGCACGGACTGCAGTGCGGCTTCTGCACCCCCGGGATGATGATGACCTGCCGGGCGCTGCTCGACGAGAACCCGGACCCCTCCGAGCACGAGATCCGCGAGGCCATCTCCGGCCAGATCTGCCGGTGCACCGGCTACGAGAACATCGTCCGCTCCGTGAAGGCCGCAGCGGCAGTGGAGTCGGGCGCGATGCAGTCGAGTGCGGCGCAGCAGGGAGTGACGGCATGACCACCACCGAGGACGCCCGCACCGGCGTCGCCGACACCGGCGTCGCCAGCACCGAGGTGGCCGCCAGCACCCCCATGGGCTACGGGTCGATGCGGCGCAAGGAGGACGCCCGCTTCATCCGCGGCCAGGGTCACTACCTCGACGACATCGTCATCCCGGGGATGCTGCACTCGGCGATCCTGCGCAGCCCGCTGGCCCATGCGCGGATCCTCTCGATCGACACCAGCGCGGCGGAGGCGCACCCCAAGGTCAAGGCCGTGATCACCGGCGAGACGCTCGCCGGACTGGGTCTGGCGTGGATGCCGACGCTCAGCCACGACGTCCAGGCCGTGCTCGCCACCGACAAGGTGCGGTTCCAGGGCCAGGAGGTGGCCTTCGTCGTCGCCGAGGACCGCTACGCGGCCCGCGACGCGCTGGGCCTGATCGAGGTCGAGTACGAGCCGCTCGACCCGGTGATCGACGCGAAGCACGCCCTGGACCCGGACGCCCCCGTCATCCGCGACGATCTCGAGGGCCGCACCGACAACCACCTCTTCGACTGGGAGGCCGGGGACTCCGCGGCGACCGACGCGATCTTCGCCTCCGCCGACGTGGTCTCCGAGTGCGACATGCTCTACCCGCGCAGCCACCCGGCGCCCATGGAGACCTGCGGCTCGATCGCCAGCATGGACAAGGTCACCGGCAAGCTCACCGTCCACACCACGACGCAGGCGCCGCACGCGCACCGCACGGTGTACGCCATGGTCGCGGGCCTGCCCGAGCACAAGATCCAGATCATCGCCCCGGACATCGGGGGCGGGTTCGGCAACAAGGTCGGGATCTACCCCGGGTACGTCTGCGCGGTGGTCGGTTCCATCGTCACGGGCAAGCCGGTGAAGTGGGTGGAGGACCGCTCCGAGAACCTGATGAGCACCTCCTTCGCCCGGGACTACCACATGCACGGCGAGATCGCGGCGACCAAGGACGGCAAGCTGCTCGGCGTGCGGGTCAAGGTGCTCGCCGACCACGGCGCGTTCAACGGCACCGCGCAGCCGTCCAAGATGCCTGCGGGGCTGTTCCACGTGTTCTCCGGCTCCTACGACATGGCCGCCGCGCACTGTGCCGTCACCGGCGTCTACACGAACAAGTCGCCGGGCGGGGTCGCCTACGCGTGCTCGTTCCGGATCACCGAGGCCGTCTACCTGATCGAGCGGCTCGTCGACGTCCTGGCCCGGGACCAGGGCTGGGACCCCGCCGAGCTGCGCATGAAGAACCTGCTGCGCAGCGAGCAGTTCCCGTACACCACCGCGCTGGGCTGGGAGTACGACTCCGGCGACTACCCCGCCACGTTCCAGAAGGCGCTCGACATCGCCGGGTACGACGAGCTGCGCGCCGAGCAGCGGGAGAAGCGGGCCCGGGGCAAGCTGATGGGCATCGGTATCTCCTTCTTCACCGAGGCCGTCGGCGCGGGCCCGCGCAAGACCATGGACATCCTCGGCCTCGGCATGGCCGACGGCGCCGAGCTGCGCATCCACCCCACCGGCAAGGCCGTCCTGCGCCTCTCGTGCATGACCCAGGGCCAGGGCCACGAGACGACGTTCGCGCAGATCGTCGCCGAGGAGCTGGGCATCTCGCCCGACGACATCGAGGTCGTGCAGGGCGACACCGACCAGACCCCGTTCGGCCTGGGCACCTACGGGTCACGCTCGACGCCGGTCTCCGGGGCGGCCGCGGCGATGGTCGCGCGCAAGGTCCGGGAGCGGGCCAGGATCGTGGCCGCGGCGATGCTGGAGGTCTCGGCCGACGACCTCGAATGGGAGAAGGGCGGCTTCCACGTCAAGGGCGACCCGTCGGCGGCGAGGACCATGACCGAGATCGCCATGGCGGCCCACTCCGACCTGGAGCTGCCCGACGGCGTCGAGGGCCACCTGGACGCCACCTGCGTCTACAACCCGCCCAACCTCACCTACCCCTGCGGGGCCTACATCTGCGTCGTCGACGTGGACGGCGGCACCGGCCAGGTGAAGGTGCGCCGGTTCGTCGCCGTCGACGACTGCGGGGTGCGGATCAACCCCATGATCGTCGAGGGACAGGTGCACGGCGGCCTGGCCGACGGGATCGGGATGGCGTTGATGGAGGTCATGGCCTTCGACCCGGACGGCAACCACCTCGGGGCGTCCTTCATGGACTACCTGCTGCCCACCTCGATGGAGTGCCCGTCGTGGGAGCTGGGGGAGACCGTGACGCCCTCGCCGCACCACCCGATCGGCGCCAAGGGCGTCGGGGAGTCGGCGACGGTCGGCTCGCCGCCGGCTGTGGTGAACGCGGTGCTCGACGCGATCGGCGTCCGGCACGCGGACATGCCCCTGACGCCCGCGCACGTGTGGCGGGCCATGCAGGGCCGCCCGCTGCGCACCGACCTGGCCATCGGGTGAGCCGGTGACGGACGCACGGCTGCTCACCCGGGCCGGTGAGCTGCGCTCGGGGCGGACCCCGTTCGTCCTCGCGACGGTGGTCCGCGCCGAACGGCCCACCAGCGCCCGGCCCGGTGACACCGCGCTCGTGCTGCCCGACGGGACTCTGGAGGGGTTCGTCGGCGGCGCGTGCGCGGAGTCGACCACTCGTCTGGAGGGTCTGCGCATGCTGGCGGCCGGTGAGTCGGGCCTGCTGCGGATCGCGCCGGACGGCACGGCGACGGCCGACGGGGTGCGGACCGTCGCCAACCCGTGCCTGTCCGGCGGGACCCTGGAGATCTTCTTCGAGTCGGTGCTCCCGCCCACCCTGGTCTCGGTGTTCGGCGACGCCCCGGTGGCGCGCGCGCTCGTCCGGGTGGGGGTGGCCCTCGACCACGACGTCCGCGCCGGGACCGATCCCGACGCGCCGATCGCCCCGGACACCGAGGCCGTCGTCGTGGCGTCACACGGCCGCGACGAGCCCGCCGTGCTCGCGGCGGCCCTGCGGGCCGGGGTGCCGTACGTGGCTCTGGTGGCGAGCCCGCGCCGGGCGCGGGGCGTACTGGCCGAGTTGGCCGCACTCGGCGTCCCCCGCGAGCTGTGCGACCGGGTGCGGGCGCCCGCCGGGCTCGACATCGGGGCTCGTACGGCGCCGCAGGTCGCTCTGTCGATCTACGCCCAGATGCTCGCGGCCGCGCCGGCCGTACGCGAGAACCGTCGCGGGGACGACGACGCCCGCGCGCGGCCGCCGGGCAGTGCCACCGACCCCGTGTGCCGGATGGCGGTCGCCGCCGTATCCGCCTCGCTGCACGTCGACCACGGGTCCGGGACCGTCTACTTCTGCGGGCCGGGCTGCCGTCAAGCCTTCGTCGACGACCCTGGCCGCTACGCGCAGGCGCCGGAGTCGCGGTGATCCCCGCCGACGTGGACGGCCTGCGCGCCGCCCTGGACGGAACCGGGTACCTGACCGACGAGTCGCTGGCCACCGCGCTGTTCCTGGCGGTACGGATGGGTCAGCCGATCCTGCTGGAGGGCGAGCCGGGGGTCGGCAAGACCCAGGCGGCCAAGGCGCTCGCCCAGGTGCTCGACACGCCGCTGCTCCGGCTGCAGTGCTACGAGGGCCTCACGGCGTCCGAGGCGCTCTACGAGTGGAACTACCCCCGCCAGCTGCTCGCGATCAGGCTGGCGGAGTCGCGCGGGGACCAGATGCGCGACGCCGACCTGTTCACTCGCGACCACCTGCTGGCCCGCCCGCTGCTGGCCGCGGTCGAGCATCCGGGCCCGCAGCCCGCGGTCCTGCTGATCGACGAGATCGACCGCGCCGACGACGAGTTCGAGGCGTTCCTGTTCGAGATGCTCGCCGAGTCGGCGGTGACGGTCCCCGAGCTCGGCACACTGCGCGCCACCGTGCCGCCGGTCGCCGTGCTGACCTCCAACCGCACCCGCGACCTGCACGACGCGCTCAAGCGCCGCTGCCTCTACCACTGGATCGGCTACCCCGACCCCGACCGCGTGGAGGAGATCGTCCGCCGTCGGGTCCCCGACGCGGCCGGCTGGCTCGCCGCGCAGGTGGCGGGCACCGTCCAGCGGCTGCGTGGCCTGGACCTGCAGAAGCAGCCCGGCGTGGCGGAGGCCATCAGCTGGACCACCGCCCTGCACGTCCTGGGCGTCACCTCGCTCGACGAGAAGGCCGCCGACCGTACCCTCGGGGCCGTCCTGAAGTACGACGAGGACGCCACCCTGGCCCGCGAGACAGGCCTGGCCCGCCTGATCACCCATGCCTGACCCGCGAGTCGGGGTCTCCGTGCGCGCGAGTCGGGCTCTGGATGCGCGCGAGTCGGGGTCCGGGTGCGCGCGCGCCGCGGGCGACCTGCCGGCACTCGTCGCCCGCTTCACCGCCGCCTGTCACGACGCCGGGCTCCCGGTCGGACCCGAACGCGCGGAGCGGTTCGCCCGGGCGGTGGTGGCGGTCGCGCCGACCACGACCCGGCGACTGCGCGACTGCGCCGTCGCCACGCTGGTGTCCGACCCCGCGCAGGTCCCGGTGCTCGATCGGGTCCTCGCCGCGGTGTTCGGCGGGCTCACCGACCCGGCCGGCCCGCGCGGTGACCCGAACGTTCCCGGCGACGACCCGGCCCCGCCGTCGACCGGGCCCGAGCCCTCGCGGACCGCCCCGGCCGGCGGGGGCGCCGCACATGGCGGCGCCGCGGGCGCGGCGGACGGCCCGTGGCGTGAGGTCGCGCTGCCCGCCGTCGCCACGGACGCCGAACGGCTCGCCGGTCGCGACTTCGACGCCCTGTCCGCGAGCGAGCTCGCTCGCATGGTCGAGGCGATGACGGCCCTGCGCGTCGCGATCCCGCCCCGGCGCTCGCGCCGGACCCGCCGTGCGGCGCACGGCGACCACGTCGACCTGCGCCGGACGCTGCGGACGGCCCGGCGCACGGCCGGTGACCCGGTGGCGCTCGCCCGGCGCACCCGCAGGCCCCGGCCGCGGCGGCTCGTGGTGCTGTGCGACATCTCCGGATCGATGGAGCCCTACGCCCGCGCGTTGATCCAGCTCCTCTACTGCGCCGCCGGCGCCGAGCGCGCCGAGGTCTTCACGTTCGCGACGCGCCTCACCCGTCTCACCCGGGCGCTGGCCAGGACCGGGCCCGCGGTCGCTCTGCACCGGGCCGCTCAGCTCGCTCCGGACTGGTCCGGCGGTACCCGCATCGGCGAGTCGCTGCGCCGGTTCAACGACGAACACGGGCGCCGCGGCATGGCCCGCGGTGCCGTCGTGCTGATCGTCTCCGACGGCTGGGACACCGGGGACCCCGCGGTGCTCGGTCACGAGATGGCCCGCCTGCGCCGGGTGGCGCACCGGATCGTGTGGGCCAACCCCCGCACACGTCACAACGGTTACCGGCCTCTGGTGGGGGGCATGGCCGCGGCGTGGCCGTACTGCGACGAGGTGGTGAGCGCCCACAGCCTGGACGCGCTGGGCGACCTCCTGGGGGCCCTGGGCGGTCCCGCCGGTCGACCGCGCCGAGCGACGGCCCGCGACGATCGACGTCCGGTCCGACCGCGCCGTCAGGTCGCGGGCTCGGCGGTCACGCCGTAGCTGCCCCGGTAGTACAGCAGTGGCTGGCGGCCCGGGTCGGCCCCCAGGTCGTGGACGCGTCCGACGGCGATGGTGTGGTCGCCGCCGTCGTGCTCGTCCCACAGCGTGCAGTCGACCCAGGCGCTCACCCCGTCCAGCACCGGGGCGCCGGAGGGCGCGGGCCGCCAGTGCACGCCGACGAACTTGTCCACGCCCGACCGCGCGAAGCCGGCACTGACGTCCTGGTGGTCCGCCGCGAGGACATTGACGCAGAACGCCCCCACGTCGCGGATCCGCGGCCATGTCGAGGATGTCCGGGCGGGCGCGAAGCTCACCAGCGGCGGGTCGAGGGAGAGCGACGCGAAGGACTGGCAGGTGAACCCGAGCGGCCCGTCGGGGCCCGCGGCGGTGATCACGACGATGCCGGTGACGAAATGGCCCAGCACCTCGCGCATGACCGTGGGAGACACGGGCCCGGGTGGTGCCGACGGTGATCCAGACATGACACGAGCCTAGGCAGCGCGGGCGGATTCGGCCACGGACGGGCGTGCCACGCCGAGGTCACCCGCTCCGTCGGCACAGCCGCTGGCAGTGGACGAGGTGACGCCCGCCGGCGCGGGTGCGAACCGTTCGGGTCCGCACCCGCCCCCGCGGGCGTCGTCCGGGTCAGCTGGCGTAGGCACGCAGCCGGTCGGCGCGCTCGCCGATCCGCAGCTTGGCCATGACCTCGCGCTCGATCTGGCGCACACGCTCACGGGACAGCCCGAAGCGGCGTCCGATCTGGTCGAGCGTGCGCGGCTGGCCGTCGTCGAGGCCGTAACGCAGCCGGATGACGTGCTGCTCGCGGTCCTCCAGCGTGGAGAGCACGCGGCGAAGGTCGTCGTGCAGCAGGTGGGAGATCACCGTCGTCTCGGCGTCGGTGGCCTCGCCGTCCTCGATGAAGTCGCCCAGCGGCGCCTCCTCCTCGGAACCCACCGGCATGTCCAGGCTCACCGGGTCGCGGGCGTGGTCGAGCAGGTCTGCGATCTTTCCCTCCGCGATGCCCGACTCGGCGGCCATCTCCTCGTGGGTGGCGTCGCGACCGAGCTTCTGGTGCAGGTCGCGCTTGATCCGGGCCAGCTTGTTGACCTGCTCCACCAGGTGGACGGGCAGCCGGATCGTGCGGGCCTGGTCGGCCATGCCGCGCGTGATCGCCTGCCGGATCCACCAGGTGGCGTAGGTGGAGAACTTGAATCCCTTGGCGTAGTCGAACTTCTCCACCGCGCGGATCAGCCCGAGGTTGCCCTCCTGGATCAGGTCCAGCAGCGGCATGCCACGCCCCGTGTAGCGCTTGGCCAGCGACACCACGAGCCGCAGGTTGGCTTCCAGGAGGTGGTTGCGGGCCCGCTTGCCGTCGCGGACGACAGCCCTCAGGTCGGCGGAGTACTGCTTGCCCAGCGCGGTGCCGTCGGCGGCCGCACGGTCGAGGACGTGCTGGGCGAACACCCCCGCCTCGATCCGGCGGGCCAGCTCGACCTCCTGCGCCGCGGTGAGCAGCGCGGTCTTGCCGATCCCGTTGAGGTATACGCGGACCAGGTCCGCCGCGGGACTCTGGGCGTCGAGATCCTCGGCGGACAGCTCCGGACGGCCGGAGGTCACGGTCGTGGTCTCGAATTCGTCGGATGTGGCATCTTCGCTGTCGGATTCGGTACGCTGGTCCGGGACGGCCAACGTGCTCGACAGACCGTGTCGCGTCTGAACTGCTGTCGGCGCTGTCATCGTGTGCGTTCCTCCCCTGCGCGACCCGGGCGGGGCGCTGATGACGCCTGCCGCCGGGACTCTCATCGGTTTGAACGCCCGCTCCGGGCATAACGTTCCCGCCGTCCCGCGCCGGATCCCGGTGTTCTCAGGACCCCCTCAGCACCGGGCAGTCAGGACAGCGTCCGGACCTCGGCCATCAGGGCGGGCCAGTCCTCACGCAGCGCGTCACGGCCCATGAACAGGCCCAGGTGCCCGCCCTTCGCGGTCCGCAGCGCGACCTGTGTGGGCGGGGTACCCACCGCGTCGGCGGCCGCGAACAGCTGCGCCGGGGGCGAGATGTGGTCGGTGGACCCCGCGAGCAGGAACAGCGGGCACGTGATGGCGGCCAGGTCCACCCGCCGCCCGCCGACGACCAGGTCACCGGTGATCAGCTCGTTGCGGTGGAACAGGTGCTCGACCAGCCACAGGTAGAAGGCGCCGGGGATGTCCTGGGTGTGGCTGAACCAGTCCTCGAACATCCGGTAGCGCTCCACGTGCGTGTCGTCGGTGATGTTCTCCAGCAGCTGCAGTTGGCGCGAGATCTGCGCCTGGGGCTGGATCGCGATGAAGTTGGCGAGCGCCGCACGGCCGGGCATGGCGCCGCCGCCGATCGCGACCAGCGCCCGGAACGGTGCGAGCCCCAGCGCCCCGGCGAGCACGCGGGTGGACGACGCGACCACCGACTCGCCGGCGTGGAAGTCGATCGGCGCCCCCGCGAGGGTGAGGGTGTGCACCCGCTCGGGGTGCAGCGCCGCGTAGATCGCGGCGAGCCAGCCGCCCTGGCAGTCGCCGATGAGGTTGGCGCGCCCGCCCATGCGCCGGATCGACCTGTCGATCACCGTGACGTAGTCGGTGATCGTCACGTCCCGGTTCGCCACCGTGGCAGGTCGCCACTCCAGCGCGTAGAGCCGGGTCAGGCCCGCGGACGCGAGGACGTCGAGCTGGCTCTGGTGCGGCGAGAAGTCGACGACATGGCTGGAGTGACCGGCCTGTGGTGGGAGCACGAGCGTCGGCACGACATCGTTGCCGTCCTGTGCTCCGGCCTCGCTGAAGTCGCGCAGGTGTGCGAACGGTGTGCTGAACACGATCTCGTTCGCCCGGTGCCAGCGGGGTTCGCGCCGGTCGAGCATGGTGCTCCACCAGAGCATCCCCCGTGTCGCGACGTCGAACGGCGTGGTGGCGCCGGTGACGGCGTCGAACCAGGCGGTGCCCGCGGCGCGGGTCAGCCCGATGGCGGTCTGTGCGGCATTGGTGGCGTTGTAGGCCGTGAGGTGGCGCAGTGCGGCACCGAGACCGCGGGTCGTGGTGGTCATCGGGCCGGGCTCCTGTCGTCGGCGCGACCACATTGCCGCGGCTACCGGACGGTAACCACGGCCGGTGGCGACGGGCAACCACCCCTGGTCGTTTCGTGCGGGTGACCGGGCCCTCACGTGAGCTGTGACGGCTCCATGCTGCTTACCCATGAGTAGCCCGTCACCATCAGTACTTCACCCACGATCCGGAGGCGAGACGTGACCCCCACGAGCGAGACCGACGCAACGACGCGACGGACGGCGACCGGTCGAGCGGCGCAGGCCCTGGCGACCGCCCGTGAGCTGCTCGATCCGGCGGGCTTCGCGGCCGCGGTCGATCCGATCGGCTTCGCCGGGGCGCTCGCGGAGGCCGGGCGGGCGCTCGCGGCGCGCCCGCTGCCCGCCGTGCGGGGGGTGCTGGGTCTCGCGGCGGGTTCCGGCCGGGCGGCGGTGGCCGCGGCGCTGCGCGGGCTGGGCAGCCACGACGCCGGCCCCGCCGCGCTGCCGGTGAAGGATCGCCGCTACGCCGACCCGGCGTGGGAGGGAAACGCCTACTACTACCTGCTCCGCCAGCAGCACACCCTGTTCGCGGAGCACCTGCGCGCCGTCGCCCGTGACGTCGCGATGACGCCGCAGACCCGTCGCAAGATCGACTTCTTGCTGGAGCAGGCCGTCGAGGCCACCGCCCCGGTCAACTTCCCGTGGTCGAACCCGACGCTGCTCAAGCAGGCTCTCGACACCGGCGGCCGCAGCCTCGCCCGCGGTGCCCGCAACGCCCTGCGTGACATCACGACCAACCGCGGGCTGCCCCGTCAGGCGACGTCCGGCGCGCTGATGCCCGGCCGGGAGCTGGCGGCCACGCCGGGCACGGTGGTGTTCCGCAACCGGCTCATCGAACTGATCCAGTACGCCCCGCAGACCGCGCAGGTGCACGAGATCCCGCTGCTGCTCTCCCCGCCGTGGATCAACAAGTACTACATCATGGATCTCGCGCCGCAGAAGAGCCTGGTCGAGTGGGCGGTTCAGCACGGGCACACGGTCTTCATGATCAGTTACCGCAACCCCGACGGCGGGCTGCGGGACCTCACCATGTCGGACTACCTGCGGGAGGGTCCGCTCGCCGCCCTCGACGTCGTGCAGGAGATCACCGGGGCGGAGCGGGTCAACGTCGGCGCGCTGTGCCTGGGCGGCACCCTCGCCACCGCGGCGGCGGCGTGGCTGGCCGCCCGCGGCGAGAACCGGATCAACACGCTCACGCTGATGAACACCTTGCTCGACTTCACGGTGCCCGGGCGGCTCGGCGTGTTCACCGACGAGTCGACGGTCGCGCGCCTCGAGCGGCGCATCCGCCGCACCGGGTACCTGCCGGCCGAGTCGATGAAGACCACCTTCGACCTGCTGCGGGCCAGCGACCTCGTGTGGCACTACGTGATCAACGACTGGCTGCTCGGCGAGGACCCCGCCCCGTTCGAGATGTTGAGCTGGAACGCCGACTCCACCCGGATGCCGGCCGCGATGCAGATCGAGTACCTCCGCAGCTGCTACCTGGAGAACCAGCTCGCCGTGGGGAAGATGGAGCTCGCGGGGGAGCGGCTGGACCTCGCCGCGGTCGAGCAGGACGCCTACGTCGTGAGCGCCGAGGCCGACCACATCGCGCCATGGACGTCGGTGTACGCCGGGGCGACCCACCTCGGCGGAACCGTCCGCTTCGTGCTCTCCAACTCCGGGCACATCGCCGGGGTGGTCAACCCGCCCTCGCCCAAGTCCCGGCACTGGTTCGGCGAGTCCGACCATCTGCCGGCGGACGCGGCGACCTGGCGCGATGCCGCCGGTGAGCACCGGGCCAGCTGGTGGGAGGACTGGTCGCCGTGGATCGCGGGGCGGGCCGGCGAGCAGCGCACGCCGCCGTCGATCGGCAGCTCCGCCTACCTCCCGTTGCAGGACGCCCCGGGGAGCTACGTGCTGGAACGCTGACCGCGTCGCCCGGGCGCCGCAACTGCCGGGTGATGATGGGGCCATGAGTGCAGCACGGCCCGCCGACGAGGAGCCTGAGTCCGACGCGCGCCGGACCGGCTGGGCGGCCCCGATCAACGCGCTCGGGGAGTTCATCCGGGCCCAGCGCCGGCTCTCGCTGCGGGAGATGGCGGCGCTGACGAGCGTGTCCAACGCCTGTCTCAGCCAGGTCGAGCGCGGGCTCCAGCCCTCGCTCAAGGTGCTGCGCTCGATCGCGGACGCCCTGCAGCTCTCCACCGAGCAGCTCCTCATCCAGGCGGGCTGGGTCCGCGGCCCGGCGCAGGGGAGCGGTACGGAGAAGGCCATCCGGACCGGCCCGAGACCCACCCCGGACCAGCGCACCGCGCTGCTGGGCGTCTACCGCAGCTTCGCCGATGGTCCCTGACGCGCGCCGTCACCGTTTCCAGGGGCCACCGCCGTCCCGGGATCCGGCGGCTCCGCCAGCTCTCGATCAGCTCTCGACCAGCACCGTGCAGGGACCGTCGTTGACGGACTCGACGGTCATGTCGGCTCCGAACACCCCCGTCGTGACGGTGGCGCCACGGGCCCGCAGCTCCGTCACCACGGCCTCGACCAGCGGTTCGGCGTGCTCGGGGCGCGCCGCAGCCGACCAGGACGGGCGACGCCCCCTGCGGGTGTCGCCGTAGAGCGTGAACTGGCTGACCACGAGCAGCGGGTCGCCCCCGTCGGCACAGGAGCGCTCACCGGGCAGGATGCGCAGCTCGTGGAGCCTGCGGGCCATGACGGGGGCGCTGTCGGCCGTGTCGTCGCGGTGCACGCCGAGCAGCACCAGCAGTCCCGGCCCGGTGATCTCGCCGACCACCTCGCCGTCGACCCGCACGGCGGCGCGGGTCACCCGGGCGACGACCGCCCTCATGCGGGGACGAGCACCCTGTGCCGGACGAGCTCGCGCACGGCGGGCAGCGTGCCGGCGACCAGCTCGTCGACCGGCCGGTCGTGGGCGAACGCCAGCAGCTCCACGAGGTCCCGCAGCGGCAGCGCCCCCCGGCAACCGGCCAGCAGGGCGGCGGCGGGCCCGTCGACCTCGTGGCACCAGCGCGGGCCCGCCAGCCGGGCCACCGCGGCGCCGGCGTCGGCCCACCCGTCGGCTCCCGGCTCCGCGTAGCGCTCCAGCACCACCGAGGACGCGACCGTCAGGCGGGCGTCGAGGAGTGTGTCGTCACTGGCGTGCGTGCGCAGCCATTCGACGCGGTCCAGCCAGCCCTCCACCTCGGGTCCCAGCGGGTCGTCCACGGCGCCGGGCAGGTCCTCGAACACGACCGACCCCGGTCCGTCCGTCCTCCGCAGGGTCATCAGCCCGAACCCGACGGCGTCGACGCGGGCACGCTCGGACCAGCCGAGCCACGCACCGGCCTGTGCCCGGGCGGCCGGGGAGGCGAGGTCGAGACCGGCGTCCCGCTGCCAGGTCCCGATGTGCATGCCCGGGTCGGCCACCTCCCGCTGCACGATCCACGCGTCGACGCCGTCGGGCAGCCAGGCGCGGACCCGGTCGGGCCAGTCCTCGCCCGCCACGTGCAGCCGGGAGCCGAGCAGCGCGGCGACGTCGCCGGTGGTGTAGCGGCCGCGCCGAAGGGCGGTGCGCAGGGTGTCGGCGGTGGCGGGGGAGAGGTGGGGCGGCACACTGCGCAGTCTCCCGCGCGCGGTGTCCCGCGCGCCCGGCGGTGCCTGACGCTCAGGTCAGGGGGCCGCGCAGCAGGCTCACCCGGGAGTGCGACGGATCGCCGTCCCACCGCTCGGCCGAGATGTCGACGGTGTCGTACTCGCCCATCGGCAGGTCGGACGGCACGGTGAACTCGCCGCGGAACGTGCTGCCGTCCCGTGCGAGTGAGCCGAGCGCCACCAGGCGGGTGCCGGAGGAGTCCATCAGCCAGGCCTCCAGGAAGTCGGCGTCGGCGGTGTCGTCGACGCCGTCGAGCCGCACCACCAGCTGCCGGTCACCACCAGCTGCCTCCACCGCCCGGACGCTGCCGGAGCCGCCTGCGGGGCCGAGGGGGGCGAGCTGGGCCACCGGCGTGCCGGACCCGGGCGACATGCCGGCCCCGATCCCGATCCCCAGCCCCGCGGCCAACCCGACGATGCAGGCGGCGACAGGCACCGCGAGGGCCCACCGCCGACGCGCCCGAGTGACCCCGAGCACCTCGACGTCCGTTCGCGCGGGTCGCACCTCGGCGTCGAGCTCGTCGACGATCGCCTGCCACACCCTCGGTGGAGGCGGCCTGATTTCGGTGTCCGCGCCGTCCTGGCGGGCCAGCTCGACCGTGCGCCGCATCGCGTCGACGTGTTCGCGACAGAGCTCGCAGATCGCGAGGTGCGCGACGACGCCGTCGTCGCCCGGTTCGGCGGGCAGGGCGGCGAGCGTCAGGTGATCAGCATCGGGATGCCACACCGTCATCCTTCCCACCGCCGTCGTAACCGCTCCAACCCGCGCCGGAGATGACTCTTGACCGTCCCGAGCGGGAGGCCCGTGAGCGCGGCGATCTGTTGATGTGTCAGATCGTCGAAGAACGCCAACCGCACAACAGTTCGGACGGTCGGGGGTAGTTGGTTCATCTCGTCGGCCACGACCACGGCGTTCACCACCTGATCGGGTACCGATGTCGGTTCCACGCCCTGCGGTGCGCGCCCGGCCCGATCGGCGATCGCCCGATCCCGGGCGCGGGCCGTGTGCCGGTCGGCCACCTGGCGACGGGTGATCCCGACCAGCCAACCGGCGAGCGTCCCGCGCTCGGCGTCGAACGTGGCCCGCCCGCGCCACGCTCGGACGAACACCTGCTGGGCGACGTCCTCGGCGTCGTGGTGCGTGCCCAGGCCCCGCAGGGCTATGGCGAACACGGTGCCGCCGTGCCGGTCGTACGCCTTCCGCAGCGCCGCGGCGTCGCCGGCCACGAACCGCTGCGCGAGCAGGCGGTCCGCGGCCGCCGACGTGTCGGCCGACGGGTCCGGGACAGGTGCTCTCGCCTGTCGGCCGGAGAGCCGCCGCAACCCGGTGGGGCCGGTGTCGGTCACCGTTCGTTCACCACATCACTGCCTCACTGTGCCCGTGTGAACACGGGGCACAGCATGTCACCCGGTGTTGCCTCCCGCACCGACCGGTTCGGCCGTGACGACCACGTTGTCCCGGTAGTTGCGCGTCTCCCGGTCGAACTCCCCGCCACAGGTGACGAGGGTGAGCCGGGGGGCGCCGTCGCGGGCGAAGAGCTGCTGCACCGGCAGGTCGGACTTGTCGATGCGCTCGACGGACCTCACACGGTAGTCGAGCACCGCGCCACCGCCCAGGGTGATCTGTACGGGATCACCCTCGCCGAGGTCGGACAGCCGGTAGAACGCGCCGCGACCCTGGACCCGGTCGTCGACGTGCCCGGAGAGCACGCTCGATCCCGCATCGGAACCCGGCCCGGGCCCGAACCGGTACCAGCCGACCGTCTGCACGTCGACCGGCACCTCCATCTGGCCGCGGTCGTCCACCCCGACCGACACCACAGGCACGTCGACGTCGAGTCCCGCCAGCGTGATCCGCGCCGGGAGGTCCGGAGCGGTCCCGGCCCCGGCGCCGGGTGTCGGTACGGCCGGTACCGGTACGACCGGTGTCGGGACGGTCGGCGCCGGGGTGACCACCGCCGACGGGAGCCCGGCGGCGGTCGGGGCGGGCGACGGTGACACCGCGGCGGCGGCGGGCCCGGGGCCCACCGCCGCGGGCGCGGCGGCCCCGGAGCCCGACAGCCACACCACCGCCGAGACGGCCACCAGCGCAAGGCCGGCGACCATCCCGGCGAGGGCCCGGCGTGGACGTGTCCGGGCGGTCGGCGCTGCGTTCAGCGCAGGCCGCCGGCACGCAGCCGGCGGGCGGAGACGCCGACGACCAGCACGCCTGCCGCACCGGTCAGCAGCAGCCAGGCCGGGACCGACGAGTCGGAAGGGGCACCGGACGGTGCGCCCGACGGCACGCCCGACGGGGAGCTGTGCAGCCCGGTGATCGTGAACGGAACGAGGTTCAGCGTGTCGTCCCCCAGCGAGCCGATGGCGTGCACGAAGGTCGCGGTGCCCTCCTGGAGGTCGAGGTCGGCCGGGCCGATGACCGGCTCGGTCGTACCGGCCGCCGCGACGCTGGCGGACACGGTGCCCGCCGGCACCTCCAGGGCCTCCTCGTTCGGGTTGGTGATGCCGCTGATCACGGCGGTACCACCGGCGAGGACGTCGACCGCGGGAGCCGCGGCGGTGTGCCGCACGACCAGCCGGGCCTGGCCGGCCGGCACCGCCGACACGTCGTTGACGAACGGGGTGACGGTCGGCTCGCCAGCCTCGGTCAGGTGCGCGACGAGGGTGACGTTGCCGTCCGCGGGAAGGTCGGCCGTGGCCGAGAGAAGCGGGGCGCCCGAGTCGTCGGCCGCGTCGGCGGGGAAGATCGTGACCTCCCGGCTGCCGGCCGGGAGGTCGACCGGGCCGGCGTTCGTACCGGGCTGGAAGTCGTCGAGGGCGCGCTCGCCGTCCACGTACACGTCGACCGGGGTGTTCGGGATCCCGTGCACCACGTACACGGTGCCGGTCTCCTGCGCGAGGGCCACCGGGGCGGTGACGAGCGCGGTGGTGGCGACAACGAGCGCGCCGCCGAGCGCCATGGTGAGACGTCGCATCTGCTCTCCTGAGGTGAGGGTCGGTGTCCTTACCTCCGCTCTACCGCCGGCACCGGGACCGTGGATGCAGCCCCGCACATCTTTCTCCGGCGCTATTGTCCTCCCGTGCCGCTGCGTCTGAGCCAGAACGTCGATGCCGACGCATTGCTCGACCGCGACCCGCTCGCCCTGCTGATCGGGATGTTGCTCGACCAGCAGATCACGATGGAGAAGGCGTTCTCCTCACCCGCCGAGCTCGCCCGGCGGCTGGGCCGGGACCCGGCCCACGACCGTCTCGACGCTCGGCAGCTGGCCGAGTGCGACGCCGACGAGCTGGTCGCCCTGTTCGCGACCCCACCGGCGCTGCACCGCTACCCGAGGTCGATGGCCGGGCGCGTGCAGGCGCTGTGCTCGGCGCTGGTGGAGCACTACGACGGCGAGGTCACCCTGATCTGGAGCGGCGTCACCGACGGTGGGGAGCTGTTCGGCCGGCTCGCCGCCCTGCCCGGCTTCGGTACGCAGAAGGCGCAGATCTTCACCGCGCTGCTGGGCAAGCAGCGGGGTGTCACACCGCCGGGATGGCGGGAGGCCGCGGGCGGCTACGGCGAGGAGGGGGCTCACCGGTCGGTGGCCGACGTCGTCGGCCCGGAGTCGCTCGTACGGGTGCGGGAGCACAAGCAGGCGGCCAAAGCCGCGGCGAAGAAGGGTTAGGCTCGCCCGCGTGCACCAAGTCCCCACGGCGCGCCGCGACGTCCGCGTGATCGATCCCGACCAGGTGTGTGACGCCACCGCCGTACTGGCCGACGGCGTGCAGCTGCAGCACTCGGCCACCGTGCTCGACGCGCTCGGCGACGTCAACCGGCTCTCGATCCTGCTGGCGCTGCACCATGCCGGTCACCTGTGCGTCTCGGACCTCGCGTTCGCGGTCGGGATGAGCGACAGCGCGGTCTCGCACGCACTGCGGCTGTTGCGGGCGCACGGGATGGTCATCGCCCATCGTGAGGGCAGGCTGGTGCGGTACCGCGTCACGGGCGGGCTCACTGAGCGGCTGCTCGACGTGGTGTCCGAGGGCGTCGTCGGGGACGTCGTGCTGCACGCGCACGAGGCGGCGCCGCACCGCGGTCCCGCCAACGATTGAGGACTTGTTCAATCTTGCAGCTGTGTGCTCCCGAGGCTTAGGGTCCGACGACCCGCCGCCCGACACCCTCCCGGAGCCCGCATGCACATCGCCGAGGGGTACCTGCCTCCGCTGCACGCCATCGCCTGGACGGTCGTCGCGGCACCGTTCGTCGTTCACGGGGCCCGCGCCGTCGTCCGCCAGGTGCGCGAGGAGCCCGAGACCAAGCTGCTGCTCGGCGCGGCCGGGGCGTTCAGCTTCGTGCTGTCGGCATTGAAGATCCCGTCGGTCACGGGGTCGAGCTCGCACCCGACCGGCACGGGCCTGGGCGCGATCCTGTTCCGACCACCGGTGATGGCCCTGCTCGGCACGATCGTGCTGACGTTCCAGGCCTTGCTGCTGGCGCACGGCGGGATCACCACGCTCGGCGCGAACGCGTTCTCGATGGCGGTCGTCGGACCGTGGGTCGCCTACACGGTCTTCGTCCTGGTGCGCAGAACCGGCGCCGGACTGTCGGTGGGGGTGTTCCTCGCCGCGGCGCTCGCCAATCTCGCCACCTACTGCACCACGGCGCTGCAGCTCTCACTCGCCTACCCGGACGCGACATCGGGAGTGGTCGGCGCGATCGTCAAGTTCGGGTCGATCTTCGCGCTCACCCAGATCCCCCTCGCGGTCGCCGAGGGTCTGCTCACGGTGTTGATCGTCCGGCTGCTCGTGCAGGTCAGCCCAGCGGAGCTCGCCCGGCTCGGGCTGCTGCGCGCGACGTCCGGCGCTTCACGGGAGGCCTGAGATGCTGCGGTTCAGGATCACACGCGGTGCGGTGGTGAACTGGCTGCTCGTGCTCGCCGTGGTCGTTCTGGCGGCCGTCCCGCTGCTCATCGGCAGCGACACCGACTTCGGCGGCGCCGACGGGGAGGCCGCCTCGATCATCGAGGCCGAACCCGGGTTCGCCCCCTGGGCCACCCCGCTGTGGACGCCCGCGGCGGAGACCGCGTCGGGACTCTTCGCGCTGCAGGCGGCGATCGGGGCCGGGTTCCTCGGGTACTTCTTCGGGGTGGCACGCACCCGCCGGCGCCTCGCACCGCCCGCCGACGCCTGATGCACGCGCTCGACACACTCGCCTACAACAACCCGTGGCGGCGGCGACACCCGGCGGAGAAGGCCGCGCTCGCGCTGGGGCTGCTGGCCTGTGGGGTCGCGCTGCCGCCATGGCCGGGCGCGCCGATCGTCGGGTGCACCGCGCTCGCGGTGCTGCTCGGGCCGGTCGCGCTGCGGCCCGCCCAGGTCGCGACGGCCGTGCGGGCGCCGCTGGTGTTCGTGGCGGTCGGGTCGTTCCCGCTGCTGGTGGCCGTCGGCGGGGACCCGCTGGTGCGCTGGGATCCGGCTGGGCTGGGGCCCGCCGCCGCACTCGCGGGCCGGGCCACCGCCGCGTTGCTGTGCCTGGTACTGCTCGCCGCGACGACCCCGCTCGCCGACACGTTGCCCCGCCTCGAACGGCTCGGGGTGCCACCTGCGGTCACCGAGATCGCCGCGCTGATGTACCGGCTGCTGTTCCTGCTGCTCGACACCGTCACCACCGTGCGGGACGCGCAGGCCCGCCGGTTGGGCTTCCGCACCTGGCGCTGCACCTACCGATCCGTGGCCGGGCAGGCCGGAGCGATCTTCGTGGGATCGTTCGACCGGGCCCGCAGGCTGGAGGACGGGCTCGCGCTGCGCGGCTACACCGGCTCGCTGCGGGTGCTGGTGGAGGCCCGCCCGGTGTCGCGGCCGTTCCTCGCCGCCACGTCCGTGCTGATCACGGCGGTCGTCGCCGCCACACTGGTCCTGGCGTGACGCCCGTCCTCGCCGCCCACGGCCTCTGGTTCGCCTACGAGACCGGCCGGCCGGTGCTCGCCGGCGCCGACCTCGCCCTGCACGCCGGGCGCCGGGTCGCCGTCCTCGGGCCGAACGGTGGCGGCAAGACCACGCTGTTCCGGTTGCTCACCGGGGCGCTCGCCCCCGACAAGGGTGAGGTGGCGCTCGACGGTGAACCGGTCCGCCGCACCCGCCGGGGCCTCCTCGGCCTGCGTACCCGGGTACAGCTCGTGCTGCAGGACCCGGACGACCAGCTGTTCGCCGTGAGCGTCGCGCAGGACGTCTCGTTCGGGCCGGTCAACATGGACCTGCCCGCCGCCGAGGTGCGCGACCGGGTGGACGCGGCGCTGGCCGCGCTCGGCATCACCGAGCTCGCCGACCGCCCTACCCACCTGCTCTCGTTCGGCCAGAAGAAGCGGGTGTCCATCGCCGGGGCGGTGGCCATGAGGCCCCGGCTCCTCGTCCTCGACGAGCCCACCGCCGGGCTGGACCCGGCCGGCGTCGAGGAGCTGCTCCTCACCCTGGCGGCACTGCACGCGACCGGCACCACGCCGGTGCTGTCCACCCACGACGTCGACCTCGCCCACCGGTGGGCCGACGAGGTGGCTGTCGTCTCCGGGGGACGGGTCACGACCGGCCCGACCGACGCGGTGCTCGGCGACGCCGCTCTGTTGCGCGCCGCCCGGCTGGGCCCGGCCTGGGCGCCGGCGGTGCACCGGCTGCTGGGCCGCGCGGGGGTGGCCGACGCCGCGCCGCGCACGGCTGCCGAGCTGCACGCGCTGCTCGAGGACGAGCCCGTCGCCACCGTGTCGCACCCCACGTCGAACGGGTCCGGGTCGGAAGGCGCGGCTACCCCTTGAGTGGGACGATAGGTATCGTAGGCGGCGCCACGACCTGACCCCGAGGTCGCCGCCGGTGGGTCTCCGCCGGCGCGACGCTGCCGGTGATGGCGCCGCGCGGCGCCGGCGAGGAGAATCGTGAGCGACGTAGACCGCACGACGGGCCCGGTCCTGATCACGGACGCTCCCCTGTCGTACGAGGAGGAGCTGGCGGTCCGCAAGCGCCGCTACAAGATCATGATGGGGATGCGGATCCCGATGATGATCCTCGCCGTGGTCTTCATCGGGACACCGTGGATCGCGGTGACGCTGCTGCTGGCGTCCATCCCGCTCCCGTGGATCGCCGTGCTGATCGCCAACGACCGCCTGCCCCGCAAGCAGGAGGACCCCAACCGCTACCAGGGCGACAAGGTCCAGATCGAGCGGCGCGAGCACCCGGTCATCGAAGGCTGACCCCGCCCGTGGGCCGCGCCCAGCCGACGGTCGGCGACGTAGCCGCGAGCCTCGTCCGCAGGGGCTTGCTCACCCGCGTCGCCGATGCCGGTGACCGGCGGGTAGGCACGCTCGCCCGTGGGGGGCAGGCCCGACGGCGACCACTGCGAGCTGCTCGGCGTTCCGCTGCCGACACGGGCACTGTGCGTCAACTGCCCCGATCACGGCCGCCCGCGTCGCACACGCGGCTCAGGACGGCCGACCGCTCCGGGTGTCGGTCGCCCGGCGCGCCGCGCCGACCGGTGGGCGGGCGCCGAGCCGGGCGACGGCCGCTCCGCCCGCCCGGCACCCGGCCCTGAGCGCGTCCTCCGGTCCGGCGCCGCGCAGCCGGGCCACCAGGAGGCCGGCGTCGAACGCGTCGCCGGCCCCCGTGGTGTCCACGGGCTCCACCGGCGGGGAAGCCACGGCCCACCGGCCGGTCGCGTCCTCCCAGGTCGCGCCGTCCGCCCCGGCCGTGGCGACGACCGCTCCGACCACGTCCAGCACGCCGTCCGCCCCGCCCAGCGCACGCAGCTCGTCGGCGTTGGGGAGCAGGAGGTCGACGTCACGCACCCACGTCCGGAACTCGTCGGTGAGGGCGGGCGCCGCCTGCGGGTCCACCGAGGTCGACAACCCGGCGGCGCGGGCCGCCGCCAGCGCGGAGAGGCCCGCGGCGCGGGACGACGGGTCGAGCAGCACGTACCCCGACAGGTGCAGGTGATCGGCGCCGTCGAGGCGGGGGAGGTCGTCGGGCACGAGCCGGGCGGCGGCGCCGCGGTCCGATGCCATGGTGCGGTCGCCGTCGAGCAGGACCACGACGGTGCAGGTCGGGGCGTGCGGGTCGACCGCGACGGCCGGGCGGACGCCGGCCGCGGTCAGGTCGGCGGCCGCCGCGCGCCCGGACGCGTCATCGCCCACCCGCGCCACCAGCGTCACGTCCGCGCCGAGGTGGACGAGCCACGCCGCGGTGTTCGCCCCCGCCCCGCCGGGACACGTGCGGATCCGTGCCGGGACGTCCGCACCCCGCACGGGCGGCACGAGGGGCTCGACCAGGACGTCGACGCCGACGTCCCCGACCACGACGATCCGTGGGCGCCTCACCCCGGGAGCGCGACGGCGACCCGCGCGGCGAGCTCGGCGTTGGCCCGCACGAGCGCGAGGTTCGTGCGCAGGCTCGCGCCCGCGCTGCCGGAGTGGAAGTGCTCCAGCAGCGCCGGGGTGACGTCCTTGCCGGCCACGCCGCGCTCGGTGAGCAGCGCGAGGCCCCCGGTGAGCAGCCGGTCGTGCAGGTCGGCGTCGAGCTCGTCGGCCTCCGCGACGGGCTGGGCCAGCACCATGCCCGCGCGCGACCCGAGTGCCCGGTGGGCCCGCCAGACCGCCGCGGCCTCCGCGGGGGAGTCCACGCGCCACGGCGCGGGGTACCCGGAGTCGCGCCGGTAGAAGCCGGGGAACGCGTCGGTGCGGTAGCCGAGCACGGGAACCGACCCGGTCTCGAGCACTTCGAGGGTGGCCGCCACGTCCAGGATCGACTTCACCCCCGAGCACACGACGAGCACACCGGTGCCGGCCAGCGCGGCGAGGTCGGCGGAGACGTCCCACGTGTCGCGCGCCCCGCGGTGCACCCCGCCCAGACCCCCGGTCGCGAACACCGCCACCCCGGCGGCATGCGCGAGCGCCGCCGTCGCGGCCACGGTCGTCGCGCCGTCACGGCCCAGCCCGACGGCTGCTCCCAGGTCCCGGACGGACAGCTTGACGAGATCGCCGGAACAGACACGGTCCAGCTCGGCGGCGGACAGCCCGACCCGCGGCACGCCGTCGAGCACGGCCACGGTCGCGGGTACCGCCGCGTGGGCCCGGACGGCGGCCTCCAGTTCGTCGGCGGCGGCGCGGTTGTCGGGTGCGGGCAGGCCGTGGGCGAGCAGCGTGCTCTCCAGCGCGACGACGGCGCGGCCGGACGCGAGCGCGTCGGCCACCTCCGTCGATATGAGCAGGGGTGACGGGGAGACGGGAACGGGCACGTGCGGCATCATGGTTGACATGTCCACCCAGGTGCTGCCCGACGTCGAGACCCGCCCTGAGGGTACGGATCACACGGGCACCGACGAGCCCAAGGTCTTCCACTACGTCAAGAAGAACAAGATCGCCGAGAGCGCGGTGCTCGGCAGCATGGTGCAGGCGCTGTGCGGGGAGAAGTTCCCCGTCACCCGCTCACCGAAGCCGGGTTCGCCCGTGTGCCCGGACTGCAAGAAGATCTACGAAGGCCTGCGGCCCGGCAAGGACGACTGAGACCGTGCCGAACCTGCGCGGCTGGATGTACGACCGTCTCATCGCGGGCATGACCACCGAGTGGTACTGCGAGGTGCTGAGCCGGTTGCCCGACCGCGCGCGCGTGCTGGACGTCGGGATCGGCACGGGATCGGCTCTTGCGCGGTGCGCCGATCTCGTCCGGGCCAAGGAACTGCGCGTCGTGGGCCTGGACATCGACGCCGACTATCTCGAGCGGTGCCGTCGCGAGCTCGCGACGGCCGGTCTGTTCGGGCACGTCTCGGCGGAGCTGGCGTCGGTGTACGACCACCGGGGTGGCCCGTACGACGCGGTGTACTTCAGCGCCAGCCTGATGCTGCTCCCCGACCCGGCCGCCGCCGTCGCCCACGTCGCCGGTCAGCTCGCGCCGGGCGGGCAGATCCTGGCCACACAGACCTTCCAGCACGGCCGCTCACGGCTCCTGGATCGCGTGAAGCCGTTGATCCGGCTCGTCACCACGATCGAGTTCGGACGGGTCACCTACGAGGACGAGTTCCGGGCGACGTTCGCCGACGCCGGGGTGGAGCTGGTCGAGCTGCACACGATGCGCTCCACCCGCAGCTCGTCCCACCGCCTGGCGGTGGCCCACACCCGGACGAAGAACCACGCAGCCGCCTGACACCCGCCGCCGGTCAGGGCTCGGTCAGGAAGGTGTCGATCACCGGGGCCAGGTCGGCGGCCTCCGTCAGCAGCGCCAGGTGCCCACCCCGGTAGATGTGCACGCGCGAGCGGCGGATGCCGCGGCCCAGGATCCAGGCGTTGACGAGCGGGATGATCGGGTCGTCGTCGCCGGCCACGACGAGCGTCGGCTGGCGGATCAGGCCCAGCGCCGGGAGGCTGCTCCAGCCCGCCCCTGCCAACAGCTGGTAGTAGTAGCCCCGCTGCGGGCCCTTGCGGGTGAAGGTGTGCAGCACGTCGGCGACACGGTCCGGGTCGATGCGCATGGTGCCGCCGTAGATCTCGCCCGCGATCGAGCGGGCGTACTCCGGGTCGTGGTGCCGGCGCGGGGTGAGCATCTTGGCCAGCACCCCGGGACGGGCGGGCACCATCAGCGAGCCCGTGCCGGTGGCGGCCAGGACGAGCCGCCGGCACAGCCGACGCTGAACCACCGCGAACTGCTGCGCGAGCCCGCCGCCCCAGGAGAATCCCATGACGTCCACGCGCTCGTATCCGAGCCTGCGCACGAGGGCGCCGATCTGCGGAGCGAGCGTCGACATGTGGTAAGGCAGCACCGGGAGCGGCGAGCCCCCGACCCCGGGCACGTCGAAACGGACCACCTCCAGCCCGGGTGGCAGCTGGTCGACGAACGGCTGGAGCAGCTCCAGGCTCGCCCCGATGCCGTTCATGAGCAGCAGCGGCGTTCGCGTCGGCCCGGGACCCGACGAGCGGCGCACCGCCACCCGCAGCCGCTGCCCGCGCAGCGTGACGTCGAAGATCTCGTCCCGCGGGGCACCGGCCGGGCGCGCCCGGGGACCGCCGGTGCCGGTCGGTGCGCCGCCCGCATGGTCGCTCATCGGGCCATCACGTACTCCCCGGGCGCCGGAACCAGTGCGTGCATTCCGCGACCACCGAGCTCCGGTGGGGCGTCGAGCTCCGGACCGCTGCGCCGCGCGAGCCAGGCGACGTGGTCGGGCCACCAGGAGCCGCGCTCGGTCGCCGCGCCGTCGAGCCAGGCCTCCGGGTCGGCGGGGGGCGGGTCGGCCACTCTGAAGCTCGCCTTCGGGTTCCCGGGCGGGTTGATCAGCGATGCGATGTGGCCACTGGTGGACAGGACGAACCGGCTCGCCCCGCCGAGCAGCTGGGTGGTCCGGTAGCAGGACTGCCACGCGCACAGGTGATCGGCCACACCCGCGACGACGTAGGTGTCGCGGTCGACCTTCGACAGGTCGACCGGCGTGCCGAGCATCGTGGCCGCCCCGGGCGTCACGAGGGCGTTGCGCAGGGCGATGTCGATGAAGTCGCGGTGCAGCCCGGCCGTCATGCGGGTGGTGTCGGCGTTCCAGAACAGGATGTCGAACGCCTTGGGCGAGCGGCCCCCCAGGTAGTTGTTCACCCAGTAGGACCAGATCAGGTCGTTGGGACGCAGCCACGCGAACACCTCGGCCAGCATTCGGCCGTCCAGGTAGCCCTTGCGTGCCGAGGCATCCACCGCGTTGCGGGCCGTCACAGCGTCCAGCATCGCGCCCATCGTCCCGGCCCGGTGCTGGTCCAGCACGGTCACCGCGAACGTCACCGACGCCACCCGGTCCTGGGCACCGGCCGCGGCGAGGTGCCCCAGCACCATCGAGGTGATCATTCCCCCGGAGCAGAACGCCATCAGCGACGTCGAGCGCGTGCGGGTGATCCGCTCGCAGACGGCCATCGCGTCGAGGACGGCCTGTCCGTAGGTGTCGAGGTCCCACGCGGCGTGCTCGGCTCCGGGGTTGCGCCACGACATGAGGAACACCTGCTGGCCGCCGCGCACGAGGTTCTCCACGATGCTGCGGCCCGGCGCGAGGTCGGCCACGTAGTACTTGTTGATCGTCGGCGGCACCAGCAGCAGCGGGATCGCCCGCACCGACGCGGTCTGCGGCAGGTACTGGATCAGCTCGAACACCGCCGTGCGGAACACCACGGCGCCCGGCGTGGCGGCGACGTCCTCGCCCACCTCGAACGCGTCCGGCTCGACCATCATCGGCACCCGCGGCTGCGTGGCCAGGTCCGAGACCAGGTGCCGAACCCCGCGGACGACGCTGGCGCCGCGGGTGTCGACCGCCGCCCGCCACGCCACCGGGTTGAGCAGCGAGTTGCTGGGGGCGAGCGCGTCGGAGATGTTGCCGACGGCGAAACGGACGCGCTCGCGGTCGGCCCAGTCCAGCTCGGCGTCCGCGACGAGACCCGACGCCGTGCCGCTCGCGGCGATGTGGGCCTGGACGAGCCGGCGCAACACGGGGTTCTCCGACCACGCCGGGTCGGTGTACCGCTTGTCCTTCGGGTACGGGGCCACCTCCGAGCGGCCCGACCCGATTCTGGCGAGCTCGGCGGCGAGCCCCATGGCCCGCCGCGTCACCGCCACCGGACGGACGGCCAGCGACGCGGCCACCCGCAGCGCGGGCACGGCCGGGAGCAGCCGGCGCAGCGGACCGAGGGCGCCGTCGACGAGCAGCATGTCCAGCCCGGTCGCGACGTCGACATCAGGTTCGGTGGTCATGTTCCGCTCCTTCGGCGACGGCGTCCTCTCGGGCCAGCATGGGTGGAACCCCGTCACGGGGCAAGCGCGGGCGGGGCGGAGGTGGGGATCGCGCACCGTTATCCTGGCCGCCGCCCCCGCGGGTGCCGAGCTCCCCGGACCGCCTGCCGCGGGAGCCCGACCCCCGGCCGGGTATCGCAGTCGAGAGGTCAGGGAGACGTGTGTCGCAGGCCCAGCAGATCGTGACCCCGTCCCGTCCGTTGCGGGCGTGGCAGCGCAGCGCGCTGGCCCGGTACCTGGCCGCGGCGCCGCGTGACTTCCTCACCGTCGCGACGCCCGGCGCGGGCAAGACGGCGTTCGCCCTGCGGGTCGCCGCCGAGCTGTTGGCCGACGGCACGATCACCGCACTGACGGTCGCGACACCCACCGAGCACCTCAAGCACCAGTGGTCGGCCGCCGCCGCCGACGTCGGGATCGCGCTGGACCCCGACTTCCGCAACTCCGCCGGCGCCACGTCGTCGGACTACACGGGCATCGCCGTCACCTACGCCGGTGTCGCCGCCCATCCCGTGCTGCACCAGCGCCGTACGGAGAACAGGCGCACGCTGGTCGTTCTCGACGAGGTGCACCACGCGGGTGACGCGCGCTCGTGGGGCGACGCCGTCAAGGAGGCGTTCGAGCCCGCCACGCGCCGGCTCACGCTGACCGGGACCCCGTTCCGCAGTGACGACAACCCGATCCCCTTCGTCGACTACCTGCCCGACGCCGACGGGGCGCTGCGCAGCCGGGCCGACCACTCCTACGGCTACGGCGAGGCGCTCGCCGACGGGGTCGTCCGGCCGGTGGTCTTCCTGGCGTACTCGGGTGTGTCGAGCTGGCGGACGAGTGCGGGAGAGGAGGTCACCGCCCGGCTGGGTGAGCCACTGACGGCGGAGCAGACGACCCGGGCGTGGCGTACCGCGCTGGACCCGGGCGGGGAGTGGATCCCCGCCGTGCTCGCGGCCGCCGACCGGCGGCTGAACGGCCACCGCGCGGGCGGGATGCCCGACGCCGGCGGTCTCGTCATCGCCACCGACCAGACCACCGCACGTGCCTATGCCGCGATCCTGGGGGACATCACCGGCACACCACCGGTGCTGGTGATGTCCGACGAGCAGGGCGCGTCGGCCCGGATCGCGCGGTTCGCCACGTCGGAGGACCGGTGGATGGTGGCGGTGCGGATGGTGTCCGAAGGCGTGGACGTCCCGCGGCTCGCGGTCGGGGTGTATGCCACGAGCGCGTCGACACCGCTGTTCTTCGCCCAGGCCGTGGGCCGGTTCGTCCGGTCGCGGCGGTCCGGGGAGACGGCGTCGGTGTTCGTCCCGAGCGTGCCGGTCCTGCTGAGCCTGGCCAGCGAGCTGGAGACCCAGCGCGACCACGTCCTCGGCGCGCCGCACCGCGCGGAGGAGCAGTGGGACGACGAGCTGCTCGCGGCCGCACAGCGCCAGGAGGACGAGCCGGGGGAGGACGAGCGCTCGTTCACCGCGCTCGGTGCGCAGGCCGAACTCGACCAGCTGATCTACGAGGGCACCTCGTTCTCCGCCGACGAGGAGGACTATCTCGGGTTCCCGGGTCTGCTGGAGCCCGATCAGGTGCGCACCCTGCTCAGCCGTCGTCAGAAGGAGTGGCTGACGCGCTCGGCGCAGCGTGCCCCCACCCCGGCGGTCCCGCCGCCGGCTCAGCGGCCGGAACTGTCGGTGCGCGAGCGGCTCGGCACCCTCCGCAAGGAGCTCAACACGCTGGTGGCCCTGCACAACCACCGCACGGACAAGCCTCACGGCGCGATCCACAACGAGCTGCGCGTCCAGTGCGGAGGGCCGCCCACCGCGATGGCCAGCATCGAGCAGTTGGAGCAGCGTATCGCCACCCTCCGCTCCTGGCGCTGACCCGGCCCGGGTACAGAGACGGGGCGGGGACCCTGAATCGGGTTCCCGCCCCGTCGTGGGCGTCGTCAGGGCCGGCCCGAGGGCCGTTCCTGCTCAGTCGCCTGACTGCACGTCGGCCTGCATCTCACGAAGCTTGTCGGCATGGGCCTTCCCGTGGTGACCGCAGAACAGCAGTTCGCCGCCCTTCGGCAGAACGGCCCGGACCTTCGCGGCCGCTCCGCATCGGTCACAGCGGTCGGCAAGGGTCAACTCGGGCCGGGTCAGGGTTCCTGGCTGCATAGCGGTCTCCCTCCGTATCGACCCCGGGTGAAGTCCCGGGGCCGCTAGCTGTGACGACCGCTTGCGCGGTGCGTCCCACTCTCTCAGACGTACGACACCCCTGCACATGTTCCCGAAGCCCGTCGCGACCGCCGTCACGGTGACCGTGGGGCGTCCTCGAGAGAGCTGCTCGGTGGCGCTCCAGTGACGAGAGGGAGATTCAGTTGACTACGAGTGAATGATGGGGTGCGCGCGGTAACACCGCAAGGGCACGGTCGTTAACTCTCTTGATCAGAACGTTACCGTCTGCAGTCGTGACCAGGAGCGTCCGGGTGCCGGCCCCTGCCTTGTTCGTGGTCGGGGGCGTGTCGATGTACGTCGGGGCGGCGCTCGCGGTCGGGCTGTTCGATCTCCTGGCCCCCTCGGTCGTGGCCCTGTCCCGGCTGGTCGGAGCCGCAATCGTCCTGACCGCCTGGCGACGTCCCGGCCGTGCCGCGTGGCGGGGGGGCAGGCTCGGTCGGGCGGTGGCGTTCGGGCTGGCCACGGCCGGCATGAACCTGGCGTTCTACGAGGCGATCGCGCGCCTGCCACTGGGGACGGCGGTGGCGATCGAGTTCTGCGGGCCGGTCGTGGTGGCCGCCGCCGCCGCACGGCGGACCCGGGATGTCGCGGCGGTCGCGCTCGCCGCGTCGGGCGTGCTGTTGATCGCGGATGTGCGCTGGTCAGGGAGCCCGGCGGGGGTTCTGTGGGCCCTCGCGGCAGCTGCGCTGTGGGCCCTCTACATCGTGCTGGGCAAGCGTGTGGCGGGGGCCGGGAACGGCCTCGACGACATGGCCGTGGGGTTCGCGGTGGCGGCCGTCGGGCTGTCGCCACTGCTGTTCGTCGGTGGCTCCGGGAGCCTCGACGCGCTGGCCGACCCGACGGTGCTGGTACTTGCCGTCGGCGTGGGCGTGCTGTCCAGCGTGGTGCCCTACGTCATCGACCAGATCGTGCTCCGGCGCGTCGGGCGGGCCCGCTTCGCGGTGCTGCTCGCCTTGCTGCCCGCCACCGCCACGGTGGTCGGCCTGGTCGCGCTGGCGCAGGTCCCGGGCGCTCTGGAAGCGGTGGGCATCGCCGCCGTCGTCGCGGCCGTCGCGCTGCGTTCCCGCGACGGGGACGAGCCCGAGCGTCCCGTGCCCGCCACGCGTTGATCACTCGGAGCAATGGCGAACGACAGGTCGCGAATGTGAAGGAGATCCGTGGGGCACGGATCGTCGTTATCGCGGTGATCGGCGTCCCGGCTGTGCCGCGTGTTCGCCGAGAGCAGAAATCGTCGTGCATGACCGGAACGTCGTCCGGATCGACGCTCACTCCCCCGCGCCGCGGCCGCTCTCGGCCCACCACTGCCGCATGCGCCGAGGGTGCGGCTCCTCCGGCCTCGCGACCCGCGGGCCGAAACTGTGTTCTCGTCACAGTGCCGGCTCTGAACCGGGGTGGGAGGCCTTCATGGCGGGGCGCTCGACGGGGTACCGGAGCTCGCCGGGGTACCTCGCGTCGCTCCGGAATCTCACCGTCGACGAGCATGCGGTCACGCGCGGTCTCAGCCGGCTCGTCGCCTCCGAACTGCGGCCGGCACAACAAAGTCGGCCGGGCCGTCACGAAATCGTGACCCAAAAGCGATGACTGTATGGATCTAGTGTGCGTGAAGCCACTGCCATCGGGGACATACGTTGCCGGTCGCAACATTCACCCCGCGCTCGCGGGATCCCCGACGCCGTGGAAGGTACGAGCATCCGCACCAGGAGAACCGCTCTCGCGGCCATGGGGCTGACCCTCGCCGCGTGCGGCCAGAACGCCGCCGCCCCGAGCCCCGCCGAGGCTCCCGCCCAGGCCCCCGCCGGGGGGCCAAGGTCGGTGTGATCCTCCCCGAGACCGACAGCTCGGCCCGCTGTGAGGGCTTCGACAAGCCGCTGCTGACCGAGGCCATGGCGGCCGAGGGCCTCGACGCCGACATCCAGAACGCCCAGCGTGACGAGCAGAAGTTCTCGACCCTGGCCGACAGCATGATCGCCACGGAGTGAAGGTGCTGGTCATCGCCTCGATCACCAGCGAGGCAGGCGCCGCGGTTGCCGCGAAGGCCAAGGCACAGGGCATCCCGGTGATCGACTACGACCGCCTCAACCTCGGCGGCACGAGCGACTGCTACGTCTCGTTCGACAACACCGAGGTCGGCGAGCTGCAGGGCCAGGGACTCGTGCAGGGCGTCGGCGCCAAGCCGGGCGCACAGATCAACGACGCCGAGCTGGGGGCGCTCGCCGAGCACGTCCGCGGCGTCGCCCGCAACGTCGACGACCTCGTCTGCATCTCCGCGGACTTCGGCGTCGGCGGCGGCATCATCTCCGACGGCCGTCCGCTGCGGGGCACCCGCGGCTACGTCGGCGAGCTCGGACATCTCGTCGTGCGTCTCGGCGGGAGACCAGCCCGCTGGGCCGCGACGCCAAGCTGGTGGGGGCGGCGGAGCTGGCGTTCGAGCCCGTCCTCGGCGCGGTCTGAACGGACCGGCACGGGCGGGCGACGCCGTCGACCTCGGCGCCGCCGTCGCGTTCCCCACCGGCCGGTACCCCGGGCGTGCCGCCGCCGCCATCTCGCGTTCAGCCCTCCGACACGTCCGGTGTCGACTTCCCACCGCGTCACGTACGATCATCGGGACCCACGGGAGCCCACGATCCGAGGCTGAGAGGGCGGCAGGACCGGCCGCCGACCGTTCGCACCTGACCCGGTTAGTACCGGCGTAGGGAGGAACGTCATGAATGGCGTGCGCGTGCCCGGAGTTCTTACGGTCCTGGTGGCGGTGGTCGCCCTGCTGCTCGCGGGGTGTGCCGATGCCGGCCCGCCGAAGATCCGGATCGCCCTGGACTGGACCCCCAACACCAACCACACCGGTCTCTACGTCGCCCAGCAGGAGGGGTGGTTCCGCGAGGCCGGGCTGGACGTCGAGTTCCTGCCCTACAGCGGCGCGTCCCCGGACACGCTCGTCTCGTCGGGGGCCGCCGAGTTCGGCGTCAGCTTCCAGGACTCGTTCACGTTCTCCAAGGCCGCCGGTGCGGACATCACGTCGGTCATGGCGGTGCTGCAGCACTGGGCCTCGGAGATCGCCGTGCGCGCCGACCGCGCCGACATCGCCTCGCCCCGCGACCTCGACGGCAAGACCTACGGCGGGTTCGGCGGGCCCGGCGAGGAGCCCAAGATGCGCGCGGTCATCCAGGACGCGGGCGGGGTGGGCTCGTTCTCCTCGGTGGTGCTCGGCACCGCCGCGTACGAGGCGCTCTACGGGGGCCAGGTGGACTTCGCCGAGCCGTTCCTCGCCTGGGAGGGCATCGAGGCCGAGCTGCGCGGGCAGCCGCTCAAGACCTTCGCGTACACCGATTTCGGTTTCCCCGACGCGTACGGCGTGCTGCTCGTCGGCCACACCCCGTGGCTCGCGGAGCACCCCGACCTCGCCGCGGCGTTCGTGCAGGCGGCGCAGCGCGGCTACCGGCTCGGGGCCGACGACCCGGCGCGGGCGGCGCAGCTGCTGATGGAGGCGAACCCGGGGGCGTTCACCGAACCCGAGCTGGTGACGCGGAGCCAGGACATGCTCGCCGAGCGGTTCCTCCGTGACCCCTCCGGCGCGGTGGGCCCGCAGACGGCGCAGATGTGGGACGGGTTCTCGGGTTTCCTGTTCGACACCGGTGCGCTGGCCGGCTCCGACGGCCTGCCCCTGACCGTCCGACCGGAGTTCTCGGCGTGGTTCACCAACGACTACCTGGAGACACCGTGAGCCTGCGCGGTGGCGCCGTGGCCCGCATCCGAACGCACCGAGCCCGCGACTCGCACACACGCAGACCCCGACTCGCGGGTGTGGTGGGGCGGGTGGGGCCGTCGCTGGTGCTGGTGCTGGTGGGGCTCGGGGTGTGGCAGGGGTACGTCACGGCCGCCGGGCTCCGGCCGCAGGTGCTGCCCTCGCCGCTGCGGGTCGTCGAGCAGGGGTGGGCGTTCCGCGAGGAGATCTGGGCGAACACGGTGCCGACGCTGCAGGTGACCGCGGTCGGGTTCGTGGCGTCGCTGCTGCTCGGGTGGACCCTGGCGGTCGCGGTCGACTTCGTGCCGTGGCTGCGGCGCGCGCTGACCCCGCTGCTCGTGGCGTCGCAGACGTTGCCGATCATCGCCATCGCGCCGCTGCTGATCATCTGGTTCGGTTTCGGGTTGCTGCCCAAGGTCGTGGTGATCGCACTGGTCACGTTCTTCCCCATCGCTGTCGGCCTGATCGAGGGTTTCGCCGCCACCGACCGCGATGCCACCAACCTGCTGCGGAGCATGGGGGCGTCGCGCTGGCGGCAGTTCCGGTACGTCCGGCTGCCGGGCGCGCTGCCCCGGTTCTTCACCGCGCTGCGCATCGGGATCACCTACGCCGTGACGGGTGCGATCTTCGCCGAGTACGTCGGGGCCACCGCGGGCCTGGGCATCTTCATGAACCTGCAGAAGAACTCGTTCCGCACCGACCTCGTGCTCGCCGCCGTCGTCGTGACAGCCACCCTGAGCGTCACCCTGTTCGCGCTGACCTACGTCGTGGAGCGGCTCGTGATCCCCTGGAACGGGCAGCATGGGTGAGACCAAGGTCGTCATCGACGATCTCCGCAAGTCCTTCCCCGGCCCGGTCCCGGTGCTCGACGGGGTGGCGTTCGACGTGGCGCCGGGGGAGTTCGTCTCGGTGATCGGGCCCAGCGGGTGCGGCAAGTCGACGCTGTTCGACGTGATCGCCGGCCTGGAACCCCCCGACGCCGGGCGGGTGCTCGTCGACGGGGAGGACGCCACGGGTCGGGTCGACCCGTTCGCCTACATGCCCCAGCAGGACCTGCTCTTCCCGTGGCGCACGGTGCTGGACAACACCACACTCGGTCTGGAGGTCGCGGGCATGCGCCGCCGCCTGGCCCGTGAACGGGCCCGTCCGCTGTTCGAGCCGTTCGGGCTGGCCGGGTTCGAGGACGCCCGTCCCCGCGAGCTCTCGGGCGGGATGCGCCAGCGGGCGGCACTGCTGCGCACGGTGGTGCAGGACCGCCCGGTGCTGCTGCTCGACGAGCCGTTCGGTGCGCTGGACTCGCTCACCCGAACCGACATGCAGACCTGGCTCGACGGGATGCGCACCCGTTTCGACTGGACGGTGCTGCTGATCACCCACGACATCCGCGAGGCCGTGTACCTGTCCGACCGGGTCGTGGTGCTGGGGCCGCGCCCGACGCGGGTCCGCCGAAACGTCGTGATCGAACTGCCCCGGCCGCGCCACCACGAAATGATCACGTCGCCCCGATTCTCGGCTCTGGAGGCCGAACTCGACGCCGTCCTGCGGGAGCCGTCCTGAATGGTATGAAAAGGGTGTGAACGCCGCGATCGAATCGAAGTGCCCGACCGCAATATGGCGATCAAGTCGGGACGCTACCGACGATCCCGAGTCGGGCCGGGGTGTGCACCACCGCGAGATCGGCGTAGATGGCGACGGTGTCGGGGTGGTTGGCCCCCAGCAGGGTGGCGCAGTCGGCAGCCGCCTGCTCGTAGAGCGCGATGGCCTGTGCCGTGCGTCCGAGGACGGCGTGACAGGCCGCGACGTTGCTGCGCAGGGCGATCGTATGCGTGTGCCGGGGCCCGAACTGCTGCTCGGCGTCGTTCATCGCGGCCCGGAGCAAGGTGGCGGCGGAATCGACGTCGCCGGTACCGGCGCGGGCCAGGGCCATGCCCATGCGGGAGGTGAGCGTGTCGGGGTGGGCCGGGCCGAGGGTGCGCCTGCGGTCGGCGGTGGCCCGGCTCGACAGCGTCAGCGCCTCGCCGAAGCGGCCGACGAGCCGGTAGGCCGAGGCCAGAGCCTCGCTCGCGGTGATCGTGCGTGGGTCGCCGTCACCGAACAGGCGGATGCGGTCGGCGAGGTTCTGGGTCAACAGTTCGATGCCTTCCGGCCAGCGTCCTGCCGCGACGAGCCCGACGCCGAGGTTGCCGGCCACGGTGAGCGTGTCGGGGTCGGACTCACCGAGAGCGACCCGGCAGCCGGCGAAAGCCGCCTCGAACGCGGCGACGGCATCCTCGGTACGGTCGGCGGCCATGTGCGCGGCGGCGGCGGCGTTGAGGCCGGCGAGCCGGCGCACGTTCTCCGCGCGCGGCCCGGAGTCCTGGGCCGCGCCCCTGGACCACCACGCCATGTCGGCCTCCTGGACTCAGGTTCTCAGTACCGAGACTTACGGCCGGGACCCATAGTTGGAAAGTACTCTTGACGGCCGCGACATGCCGCGTCCGTCATTAACAGTATGGAATAATTCTCCTCCGCACTCTGCAAAGGCAGCGAAAGTTCTTACTGCGTGTATCCGGACGGCGACGAAGGGCATTCACAGGCGACGTAAGCTGTGGGCGTGCTGGTGACCCGTAGTGTCCGCAAGCACGGGATCGGGATCGACGACATCCGCCGCGTGCTCGCGGATCCGGTCCGCACCGTCGTGCAGGGCGCCGTGGTGCTGCACATCGGGGTCACGCCCGACCGCGACCTGCTCGAGGTGGCGGCGTCGCGCAGCGCCCCAGACCGCGCCGAAGCCCGCGTCGAGCCCCCCGACCGAGGCGGTGCCCCCCGACCGAGGCGGTGCCCCCCGACCGAGGCGGTGCCCCCCGACCGAGGCGGTGCCCCCCGACCGAGGCGGTGCCCCCCGACCGAGGCGGTGCCCCCCGTCGACGGGGGGCACGACACCAGTCGGGGAGCACGACCCGAGGTGGGGACTCCCCCGGCGCCGCGGGCGACCATCGGGGAGGACGACCTCATGACCCAGCCGCTCCAGCAGGACCGCCGTGGGTCGCCCGCCGGGGTGCAGGCCGCGTTTCTCCTGGTGACGAACCCGGCCCGGCGGTGCGGGGCGGGCTAGTGTTCCGTTCGTGGGACCCGGCGACCGGTCGACCGGCCTCGACGACGTCACCGTCGCCTTCGGGGACGGGCCCCCGGCGCTGCGCGGCGTCACGCTGCTCGCGGAGCCCGGCGAGGTGCTGGCCGTGGTCGGGCCGTCGGGATGCGGCAAGACCACCGCCCTGCGCGCCGTCGCGGGGCTGGAGACCGTGCGCACGGGCCGGGTGGTCGTCGCCGGCCGGGACGTGACACGGGTGCCGACACCGCGGCGCGACATCGTCATGGTGTTCCAGCCCGGGACGCTGAGCCCGTTCCTCGACGTCGCGGTGAGCCTGGCCCGGGCCGTGGAGGTGCGTGCGGCGCCGCGTCGGAGGCGGTCACCGGGCCCCGCCGCCTTCCTGCTCGACGAACCACTGGCGCGCCTGGACGCCGTGGAGCGCGCCCGCACCCGGCGCACGATCGTCGACCTCGTCCGGCAGTCGGGCGTGTCGGCCCTCTACGTCACGCACGACCTGATCGAGGCGATGGCCGTCGGTGACCGCCTCGCGGTGTTGCGCGACGGCGAGGTCGTGCAGATCGACACCCCGAGACGGCTCTACGAGTGTCCGATCGACACGTTCGTCGCCCGGTTCGTCGGCGCGCCGGAGATCGGACTGCTCCCGGCACGGCTCGTGTCGTCGCCGAGCGGGGCGGGGTTCCGCGTGGGGGAGCGGACCTTGCCGCTGTGGGGTCCGGCGCCGGACGGACTCGACGCGGGTGTCCGGGTGGTGCTCGGGCTGCGGGCCGAGGACGTCGGGGAGTCCGGCCCGGGTGCGGACCCCGGGTCGGTGACGGTGCGCGTCCTGGTCCGCCACGTCGAGCTCCGCGGTCGCGACGCCGTGGTGACGGCCGAGGTCGACGTGGCGGGCGAGGCCGACGGCGGCCGACTCGTGGCACGCGTCGACCCGCGGACGCGGTTGCGACCCGGCGACCGCGCCGAGTTGGCGGTCGACGCCCGCCGTGCCCACGTGTTCGACGTCGACGGGCGGGCGCTGCGCCACCCACCGGCCTGACGAGGCCCGGCGCGAGCGCGGCCGCGGGACGCCCGCCTCTGCTGTCCCTCGACACCCCGAAGCGGGGCTTGCTCCCGCAGCCCGCCACCGCCAAGATCACCCCGTGACGCCTCTCGGAAGCACGGGCCGCGCGGACCGCGAGTCCGTGTCTGCACCACGTTTCGTCGTCAGCACCTTCAGCCGACCCGGACGCCGCGTGGCCGTGGCGGCGCTGCTCGACGGTGGCGTGCTGATCCGCGACGATCAGCGGGAGGGCGGCACGGTGCTGACGTTCACCGCGCGGGAGTGGACGGCGTTCGTGGCCGGGGTGAAGAACGGCGAGTTCGACGCCGGCTGACCGCGCCTGCGGTTCTGCCCGTCCGGGTCGGCCCCTGACGCGTCTGCTTCCTGTCCGTGTCTGCTTCCTGTCCGTGTCTGCTCCGCGATCTCACGTGGCGAAGTCCGCCCTCGGCGGGTTGGCTCGACGACATGGCTGTGAGTGAGCCGCCGATCGTCCACCCGTTGCTCGGCGTCCGCGACGCCGCCAGGACCCTGTCCCGCGAGCTGGCGCCCGCCGTGGGGCTCGGCCTGCCGGCGCTGCTGCGACATCCGGTGTGGGCGCGCGCCGACGAGGGCGGGGGAGCGGGGGTGGTCGTCGTCCCCGGTTTCGGCGGCGCGGACCCGGCCACGGCGACGCTGCGGCGCTGGCTCTCCCGTCGCGGCTACCGTCCCTCCCCCGCGGGACTAGGGCTGAACATCGGCTGCACGGCCGAGCTCGTCGACCGGCTGGAGCGTCGCGTGGAGGACCATGCCCTCGCCACCGGTGGGCCGGTCGTGCTGGTGGGGCACAGCCGGGGTGGGTGCCTGGGCCGGCTGGTCGCCGTGCGCAGGCCCGATCTCGTGCGTGGGCTGGCCATGCTCGGCTCCCCGGTGCTCGACCCGCTCGACGCACCCGGTGCCACGGCCGCGTTGAACCTGCTGGTCGGGTTGTCCTCATTCGGACTGTCGTCGCTCGTGGGCGGCGGACTGCTGGACGAGGACTGCCTCCGTGGCGCGTGCGGCGTCACGACGACCGCGGCGCTGGCCGCTCCGCTGCGTCCGCCGGCTGTATCGATCTACTCCCGCTCCGACGGCGTCGTGGGCTGGCGGTCCTGTCTCGACCCGGGGGCCGAGTGCGTCGAGGTCGGCAGCAGCCACGCCGGGATGGGCACCGACCCGGCGCTCTACGCTGTCCTCGCCCCGCGGCTCGCCGCCTGGGCGGCGGGGTCCCCGGGAACCGGTGCCGCCTGAGCACGGCCGAGGTCGCCACGAGGTCCGTCCCCGACGGCCACGAGAGGGCCCGAAGGGGACTAAGGTTAAGGTCAGGAGGTCAGTTCGGGCGGGTGCTACTGCGCGCGTCCCCGAGGCAGATTGCCGCCTGATGCAGGGTCCCGACGGCCGCAGTGTGGCGTACGCCGGGACGGACGAAGGAGTCGCGGACGCATGAGCTGGACCGGAAGCCCTTCGAATACCGACGACAACGGCCGCTTCGCCGCCACACAGGCCGCCAACGCCGTGAGCAACGACCTGCAGAACCGGCGAGCGGCACGGGTCGTCGCAGGCCGGTCGATCGACGCCGACGACTGCGCCGAGATGTTGGCCATGCTGGGCCTCGACGCCAACCGCGACCCCGCACCGGCGATCTGACCCGGCGGTCCCTTCTCCGCCTCATGGACACATATGGCCGTGACCGGATCGTTCTCACCGCCATGTGTGTCCATGAGACGGTCCGCCCGACCGTCGCGACGGGTCGGTGACGACCAGACCGAACCTACAAGAGGATGTGTTCTGTGGCCGGTCCCGGCCCCGATCGATCCGGCTCTGCCCGGGTCGCCGATGTCCAGACCTTCGACACGGCCATGCGCGGCTACGATCGCCGCCAGGTCGACGAGTTCGCTGCCTCCACGAACGACGAGATCGAACGGTTGAGGGCCGAGCTCGTCGAGACGCAGCGTCAGCGCCGCCTCGCCACCGAGCACGCGGAGAGCACCGAATCGGAGATGCGCGAACTGCGTGGGCGGTCCGCGCACGTCGGGACGTCGGTCCCCGAGGACAGTTTCGGCTACCGCGCCGAGAAGCTGCTGCGCATGGCCGAGCAGGAGGCCGCCGAGGTCCGGACGGACGCGGGCCGGGAGTCCGCCGCCATCATCGAGCAGGCCCGGATCGACGCCGAGAAGCACCGCCACGAGGTGGAGCAGAGCCTCATCTCCCGCTCCTCGCTGCTGGAGCAGCAGGCCGCGCAGCGGACGAAGGAGCTGCAGGAGCGCGAGCAGCAGATCGCCGACCAGCTCGCGGCCGCCCGGGAGCAGGCCGAGCAGCTGCACAGCGCGGCGGTCCGCGCGGCGGACCGGTTGAGGCAGGATTCCGAGGCCGCCGCGGAGGAGACCAAGCTCCGCGCCGAGACGGAGGCCACACGCCGGCGCGACCAGGGCGGTCAGGAGATCGCGCGCCTGTCGGCACTGCAGTCCGACGTGCGGGCCGAGCTCGGCCGGCTGGCCGAGATGCTCAACGCCGAGCTGTCGGGCGGCGCGCGCCACAGCGGCCCCAGCCCTCGCCCGTCCCCGGAGGGCAAGAGCCACCGCCAGAACCAGAACCAGAACCAGGGCCCCGAGCATGTGGATCAGGTCGCTCCCGGAGCCCGCGGCGCGCGCTGACCCGGCCGCGCGGTCTCACGCCCGGGCGTAGTCGTCGATGTCCTCCTGGAAGTCGCGGACGGCGCTCTTGGTCAGGCTCGGGCGGGTGTCGGAAATGGCCGTCAGGAAGTCCGCACTGACCGCGCGTCCCTCCTCGTGCTCGAGAACGCCGCGTTCGAAGGCGTGCTGGGCTGCCTTGCGTGCGGCGAAGTCGATGTCGGCCGGGGTGAACAGGGCGCTGGTCCGCACGAGCGCGTCGACATCGACGGGCCGGTCGGTGATGCGGTCGATGTACCCCCGCCAGATCGCCGCGCGGGCGACCTCGTCCGGCGGGCCGACCGGCAACAGGTAGTCGAACCGTCCGGGGCGGACGAACGCGTGGTCCAGACTGCGGATCGAGTTCGTGGCGCACACCAGCAGGCGCTCGGTGCCCTCGCGGAAACTCGGGATCAGCTTGAGCAGCTCATTGGTGACGCCGTGCGAGTACGGCCGGCCGTCGCGGGCGGCGGCTATCTCCTCGACCTCGTCGATGAAGACCACGCAGCGTTCGACGGCGGCCACCTGCTCGAAGAACTCCCGCAGTGCCGCCGCCTGGCCTTCGAGGCCCTCGGCGGCCAGCCGGCTGGGGAACAGCTCGACGAAGGGCCACCGCAGCCGCGACGCCACCCCCTTGGCGAAGGTGGTCTTGCCGGTTCCGGGCGGGCCGAACAGCACGACCGCGTGCGGCGGCCGGACCCCGTGTCGCGCCGCCTCGTCCGGCTGCGCGAGCGGCAGGATCACGCGGCGCTCGATGAGGGTCTTCTCGCGCTCCATGCCGGCCAGGCTGTCCCAGAGGCCGTCCTCGACGATGCGGCCCCCGAGCCGGCGCAGGATCTCCCGCCCGTCCGGGGCGCGGTCGAGGTGGCGTTCGAAGTGCAGGACCCGGTCGCTGCGGAAGCCCCAGTCGTCGAGCGCCGCCGCTATCGCGTCCCCGTCCGGCAGCATCCCGGTCACCCGCCGGACGCCGCGCTCGGCGAGGTCGGTCAGCAGGCGGTCGAGCATGGCCCCGCCCGACCCGTCCGCGGAGTGGTCGGCGGTGGCGAGCCGCAGCACCCAGGCATGGCGCCCGTCGATCCGGGTGACGACGTTGCCGAGCATCTGCTCGCCCTCGACCGCGCACCATGCCGGTTGGTCGTCCCTGATCGCCGCCACGACGTCGGCGAGCGGGAACGGTGCGTGCTCACCGGCGGACCGCCAGAGCCCGACCGCGACATCCAGGTCACGTTCAGAGAAACGCCGGACCGTCCAGGTTCGCATCAGCACTCCGCTCAGCCACCATTTCGTCGGGGCCGGGACCCGACGCCGAACCTCCAGGATGCCCAGCCCTGCGCCGCTCCGCGCGGTGAGAACGGCCCGTGCCGGCCGGACACGGCGCTCGGGTGGGCATCCCGGACGTCCCGCTCGCACTCAGGTGTTGGCCTGCTTGATGAGCTCGTTGGACGGCAGGCTCGGATCGAGCACCTTGCGCGCGGCCTCCGCCCCCACGACGGGCAGCCGATCGCGCTGCAACAGGCCGATCTGGACGAGCACCGAGGCCTGATCCCAGTAGATCTGCTCGGACGCGATCTTGTCGCCCTCGAACTGCACGACACCCACCGCGGCGAGCTCGATGCGCTTCCCGGTCGGCGACACGCCGGGCAGCATCCACGCCATGTCGGTCGTGTGGGTGAACGTGGCGACGAACTCGAAAGCCAGGCTGTCGACGCCGATCGTCCGGGACACCTCGACGATTCCCCTGTCCGCCGGAAGCGTCGGAATGAAGTAGGTGCTGTAGAACCGCCGGAACTCCGCACGGTTCCGACCACCGGTGATCACCGGCACGTGGTTGACGTGGGCGCCCTCGATGTACCCAGGGTCGCGGTGTGCGTGGCTCCTGGTGCCTATACCCGTAACGCCGAAGAAGCCCCCCGGGCTGCGTTGCCGCAGCTCGGAGGGCCTCTCGGGCTCGGTCTCAGTCCAGGTAGTCGCGCAGGACCTGCGAGCGCGACGGGTGGCGCAGCTTCGACATCGTCTTCGACTCGATCTGCCGGATCCGCTCGCGGGTGACCCCGTAGACCTGGCCGATCTCGTCGAGCGTGCGGGGCTGGCCGTCGGTCAGGCCGAAGCGCAGCCGGACCACGCCGGCCTCCCGCTCCGACAGCGTGGCCAGCACCGACTGGAGCTGGTCTTGCAGCAGCGTGAACGACACCGCGTCGACAGCGACGACCGCTTCGGAGTCCTCGATGAAGTCACCGAGCTGGCTGTCGCCCTCGTCGCCGATGGTCTGGTCGAGGGAGATGGGTTCCCGGGCGTACTGCTGGATCTCCAGCACCTTCTCCGGGGTGATGTCCATCTCCTTCGCGAGCTCCTCCGGGGTGGGCTCGCGACCCAGGTCCTGGAGCAGCTCGCGCTGGATGCGACCCAGCTTGTTGATGACCTCGACCATGTGCACCGGGATGCGGATGGTGCGGGCCTGGTCGGCCATCGCGCGCGTGATGGCCTGGCGGATCCACCACGTGGCGTAGGTGGAGAACTTGTAGCCCTTGGTGTAGTCGAACTTCTCGACCGCGCGGATCAGGCCCAGGTTGCCCTCCTGGATCAGGTCCAGGAAGGCCATGCCGCGGCCGGTGTAGCGCTTGGCCAGGGACACGACCAGGCGGAGATTGGCCTCCAGCAGGTGGTTCTTGGCGCGCTCACCGTCGCGGACGATCCAGCGCAGGTCGCGGCGCAGCTGCGGCGAGACCTTCTCGCCGGCGTCGATCGAGCGGCGCATCCGCTCGGCGGCGTAGAGACCGGCCTCGATCCGCTTGGCGAGCTCGACCTCCTCCTCCGCGTTGAGCAGCGCGACCTTGCCGATCTGCTTGAGGTACGCACGGACGGAGTCGGCCGAGGCGGTGAGCTCGGCGTCCTTGCGGGCCTGCCGCAGCGCCTCGGACTCCTCCTCGTCCCACACGAAGTCACCGGACTTCGTCGGGGTGGAGGAACGCTCCCGGGGGCCGCGACGGTTGGCGCCGGTGTTCGCCGGCTCCTCGTCGTCGTCGTCCTCGTCGTCTTCTGTGTCGTCGACCGTGATGACCTCGGCGGCCCCGTCGACGACGGGGACCTCGGGGACGTCGGCCACCAGGTCGGTGACCTCGAGCTCGACGTCCACCTCCTCGAGGTCACCGACCTCGGGCGCGCCGTCGAGCTCGACCCCGGCGCCGTCGAGCTCGGTCGGTCCGGCGCCGTCGGCACCGGCCTTCTTCGCGGGCGTCTTCGCGCGGGGGCGCGGCGCCTTGGCGGCCACCTTGGTGGCGGTCTTCGCCGCCGCCGCCGTCCGCGAACGGGCGCGACGTGCGGGCGCGGGACTCGACGTCGGGTCGTCGACGGACGTGTCGGTGCGGGTTGCGGAGTCTGCGGCTGCCACTAGGCCCTCTCGCTACGGTGCGCTCTGCCGTGAGCCGGAACGAGAACACGGGTCCGGCTGATGGTCGAGATCGGTTCGAGCAACCCGCGGGATCGGTGTCCGACAGCTGCCGTCGAAGGCCTCCGATGCGGGTTACGGGTCCATTGTAACTGCGGGTGCTGCGGACGCTCGCAGCTCGTGGCCTTCGCGCGTCGGGCGGTCGCCGGATGGTCGTCGCGCCACGTGCGGGACGGGGTCGACACGGACCGGCCGGCGTGCTGCGTCGCGGGTGCGACGTGCCGGCCGGGGTCGGTTCTCCGCCGGCGGCCCGGCCCGGCGCTGCGCTTGCGCCCGGGCCTCGAGGCCGTGATCCGGCGCTGTGGTCGGATGGTGGTGTGAGCGACGCATCGACCGCCGACCCGCCGGAACTGCGCCGGATCGCCGAGCGCGTGGTCACCGACGCGGCTGCGCACCTGCGCCGCCTGCCCCGCCCGTGGGACGGCGACGGGGCAGGCGGCGGGATGACCGGAGTGACGACCAAGAGCACCCCCACCGACGTCGTCACCGCGTCCGACCACGCCGTGGAGACCCTCGTCCGTGAGCGGCTCGCGCAGCTCCGCCCCGGCGACGCGGTGATCGGCGAGGAGCACGGCGGTGCGGCGGGCGGGTCGGGGACGAGCTGGGTGGTCGATCCGATCGACGGCACCGTCAACTTCCTCTACGGCATGCCCTGGTACGCGGTGTCGCTCGCGGCGGTGGTCGACGGCGTCTCCGTCGCCGGTGCCGTGATGGAACCGGCGTCGGGTCGGCTGTGGAGCGCGTCCGCCGGGCACGGTGCGACGTGCGACGGGCGGCGGCTGCGCGCGTCGGGTGCGTCGCAGGTGGCGCTGTCGCTGCTGGGCACCGGTTTCGCCTACAGCTCGCAACGACGCGTCCGGCAGGCGCGGATGGTGGCCGGGCTCCTGCCCCGGGTCCGTGACGTCCGGCGGGCCGGATCGGCGGCCCTGGACCTGTGCGCGGTGGCGGCCGGCTGGACCGACGCCTACCTGGAGCACGGCTGCAGCTGGTGGGACTGGGCCGCGGCCGCCCTCATCGCTGCCGAGGCGGGTGCGGTCGTGCGCGTCCCCGGGCCGACCGGAAGCGCTCCGCCCGACGACGGGCTCGGCGCCGACGCCGTGTTCGCCGCGGCGCCCGGCATCGCCGACGAGCTCGCCGCGCTCGCCCGCGAGCACGGCGCGGCCGACGTCTGAGCCCGGTGCAGGCGTCAGCAGCTCCCCTGACGGGCGGCGTCCAGCTCGGCGGGATCGACCGGGGCCGGCGGGGCACCACCGGCGGTGTCGGGATCGGTCGAACCCGCCGGCGGGGCACCGAGCTGCTCCAGCACGTCCTTGACGTCACGCGGGGGGCTGAGATCCCCGAAGGCCGACCCCACGGACACGTCGACGGTGTCGTCGCCCCGCGTGTCGCGCACCAGCTCCGCGCACGGCACGAGCAGGGCCACCGTGCTCGCCGCGCCCTCCCCGGCCGGGCCGAAGCGGATCTGGCCGACGCACTTCATGTCGCCGTCGGGGAAGAACGGGTCGTTGTCGGGTTGCGCGGCCTCACCGAAACCGAGGTCGATGAACTGTGCCGCGACGAGGTTGGCCTGCCCGCGCTGCCCGCCCGCGTTGAGCACCCGCAGCTTGATGTCGCGCGGCGGGGCGGGCGCGACCGCGTCCAGCGCGCCGCCCGACAGCGACTCCCCGGGAGGTGGGCCTGCCGCCGTGGGCGGGCAGGTGACCGAACCGCCGGCACCGGAGGCGCCGGCCAGCACCGAGATCCAGGTGACGCCCGTGATCACGGCGAGCACGGTGATCACGGCGACGATCGGTCCCCGGCGCCGCCGCTGGTAGGAACGGTTGCGCACCGTCGTCACTCCAATCCCTCGGCGAGCACATGGTGCCCGAGTGCGACGAGCGGGTCGGCGCTGTCCTCGAGCCCGACGGCCATCGAGGCCGGCACCATCCCGGCCCGCACCCGCGCGAGGATCCCGACCAGCACCACCGCCAGCTTGAAGGCGCCGAACGCCACGTACCAGGGCAGCGGTTCCAGGTCGAGTCCCGACCGGTGGGCGTAGGACGCGGCGATCTCCGCCCGGGTCGCGAACCCCGGAAGTCGCGTCGGGATCGGCAGGTGCTGGGCCGCGCGCCAGACCGGCTGCTCGTGGGGCTGGTACCAGTAGACGAGCAGCAGGCCCAGATCGGCCATCGGGTCACCGAGGGTGGACAGCTCCCAGTCGAGTACCGCCCTGATCCGACCGGGGTCGGCGCGGTCGAACAGGCAGTTGTCGATGCGGTAGTCGCCGTGCACGATCGTGTGTCGCTGGGTGGTCGGCAGGCCGGCGGCCAGCGCGTCGGCCAGGCGGGTGAGCTCGGCGGCCGTGTCGCCGGTGACCCCCGCGCCCGCCCGGGCCTGCTCCCACTGCGTTCCCCACCGCCGGACCTGGCGTGCCATGAACCCCTCCGGCCTGCCGAAGTCGGCCAACCCGACGGCCGCGGGGTCGACGGCGTGCAGCCTGGCCAGCACGTCCACGAGGGCTTGGCCCATCCGCGTCCGGTCCTGCGGGGCCGTCGCCCAGCCGGCGGGAAGGTCGCCGAGCGGGACGACCCCGTCCACCAGCTCCATCACGAAACACGGCGCCCCCACCGGCGGCCCGCCGTCAGAGGTCGCGAGCACGTGGGGCACCGGGACGTCGGTGGCCGCGAGCGCGGCGACGACCCGATGCTCGCGCGCCATGTCGTGGGCTGTCGCTGTCACCTCGCCCACGGGCGGTCGGCGCAGCACGACGGCACCGGCCGCCGAGTCGACGCGATAGGTCAGGTTGGAACGGCCGGCGCCGATCGGGGAGATCGTGCACTGCCGCCACCGCTCGTCGTCGAGCCGGGCGGCCAGCCAGGCCCCGACGGCGGCCGGCTCCGCTCCGGGCTGCCCGGCGGGCGGATCGCCGGCCCCCGGGTGGTCGGGACGGGGTTCGGGTGCGGCGCTCACGAGGCGAACCCTAACGGCCGTACGCGGCATCGCCGGGGTGCCGGGCAGGTCCGCCCGACCTGAGTTACCCTCTGCGCCGCTGGGGGCCGTCCGGACATACGGCCCGGCCCCCGCCGGGGGCCGGGCCGACAGAGGGGCGGGCCCCGAGATCCGCATCACTCGGATGCCGGGCACAAACCATGGCGCTGTGACGTTGTCCAGCGGCACGACGACGACACAAATGCATTTCAACGGTGCATTCACGAGGGTGGAAACGATGGCTACCGACTACGACGCACCACGGCGCAACGAGACCGACGACATGGCCGAGGACTCGCTCGACGAGCTCAAGGCCCGCCGTAACGAGGCCCAGTCGTCCGTGGTCGACGTCGACGAGACCGATACCGCCGAGAGCTTCGAGCTGCCCGGCGCCGACCTGTCGGGGGAGGAACTCACCGTCAAGGTGATCCCCAAGCAGGCCGACGAGTTCACCTGCGCCAGCTGCTTCCTGGTGCACCACCGCAGCCGGCTCGCGGAGACCAACGGGGCGCAGAACATCTGCCGCGACTGCGCCGCCTGACCGCGGAACGCCTCACCGGGACCGGCCGACCAGGCCGGATCACCCTGCCCTCTGCCACCCCGATCCGGGATCCTCCGGTTCGGGGTGCGTGTGTTCAGGCGGGCGGGTGGCCCAACGCGGCGAGCAGCCGGTCCGGGTGGCGCACGCTGAAGATCCAGTACGGCGTGGGGTCGTCGGGGTCGGTGAGTTCGACGCGCACGACCGGGCCGATCCAGCCGCGGTGCATCAGATGGGCGGACGGGTCGAGGTCGGGGCCGAGCGCCTGCTGCTTGCCGGCCTTGCCCACGACGTCGACGCGACCGAGCAGCCGCAGAGGGACCGACTTCGATCCCACCGACAGTTTCCCGTCCGCGACCCGAACACGCGTGCGGCCCAACAGGACGAGCGCGGCGACGAACAGCGGGATGCACACGGCGTAGCCGATCCAGGATCGGATACCGGGATAGCCCATGTGCACCTCGGCGCCGAGCAGGACGGCGACGCCGATCACGGGCGGGTACCACCACCACTGCACGGACAACCGCTCGTCGAACCCGGAACCGCCGGACGTCGCTCGCGACACGGGCGACGGATGCTCTGTCACAGTGCCCGAGGGTAGCCTCAGCCGTCGTGTCCGGCCCACTCGATGCCCCCCTGTGTGAGCCCGCCCTCCCGGAGGGACGGGTCGAGCCGGTCGGCGTCCTGATCACGCGCCTCGACCACGGCATCCCCGTACCCGGTTACGCCCGACCGGGCGACGCGGGCGTCGACCTGCACTGCACCTCCGACGTCCTCCTGGCACCGGGGGAGCGCGCCCTCGTCGGCACCGGGATCGCCGTCGCCCTCCCGTCGGGCTACGCCGGGTTCGTGCACCCGCGATCGGGACTCGCCGCGCGGGCCGGGCTGTCGGTCGTCAACGCCCCCGGCACGGTCGACGCGGGTTATCGTGGCGAGATCCTCGTCTGCCTGATCAACCACGACCCGCGCGACGAACTGAGGCTGCGGCGCGGGGACCGGATGGCGCAGCTCGTGGTCCAGCGCGTCGAGCACGTCCGCTTCTTCGAGGTCGAGGAGTTGCCCGCATCCGATCGTGGCCCGGGAGGGCACGGTTCGACCGGCGGCCACGAACGGCTGGTTCCCTGAGATGGCGTTGCGACAGCAGCTGGAGCCCGGTCCCGCCGCCGCCGCGCGGCCGCGGCATCCTCCGCTCCCCCCGGTTCGCCCCGGTGCTCGGAGCGGGCCGCACGACGCCGACGATCTCGACCCGGAGGCCACGGAGGCCGCGGGCACGGTCGACTTCGGTGCGGTACGGGTGCCGATCCCGATGTCCGGCTCGGTGACGATGGAGCCCACCGCCGCCGGCCGCATGCAGGCCGTGCACATCTCGGTACCCGAGGGCCGGCTGTCGGTCAGTGCGCTGGCCGCGCCCAAGTCGTCCCGGCTGTGGCCGGAACTCGCCAAGGAGATCAGCTCGTCGCTGCGTGGGGGAGGCGCCCGCGTGCGCTCCTTCCCGGGGGAGTGGGGTCGCGAGCTCCACGCCATCACCGACATCTCGACATCGGTGTTCGTCGGGGTCGACGGTGAGCGCTGGATGCTCTACGGCGTGGCCACCGGGCCGACGGGCGACGCCGATGCGCTCGACGACCAGCTGCGCCGCATGCTGCGCGGCACGGTCGTGGTGCGGGGTCGGTCCCCGTACCCCGTGCGTACCGTCCTGCCGCTGGTCACGCCCGAGCATCTCGCTCTGGAGAAGAGCCCCGAGCCCGCGGTCCCGGCGGCGGGCCCGACGCGCGTGGCGGAGGCGTCCGGCGTGGCCGACTCCGGTGGCGCGGCGATGCGCACGGCCACACCCGAGGGGCCGCTCCAGACGCCCGAAGGCCCGGTGGCGTCGTGCTCGGCCGCGGCCGAGCACGACGGGCCGACCCCCGACATCGTGGAGCCGGACAGCCCCCCGCTCTGGGCCGACCTGGTGCGCCGCATCGTCGGCGACGGGCCGGCCGCCGACCTGGACCTGGACCTGGACCTGGACCTGGACGTCGACCTGGACCTGGACCTGGACGTCGACCCGGACCTGGACGCCGACGTGGAGGTCGGCGAGGACGGGGGTCTCACCGCTCCGTGGCCGGCGCTGTCGGCGGCCAGGGACACGTCCCCTGCGGGCGACACCGACGGACTCCCGCCGGAGGCGACGGATCCGATCCCCGACCCATCCTCCGAGCAGGTTCTGCTCGCGCCGACGCCGACGCCGACGCCGACGCCGACGCCGACGCCGACGCCGACGCCGACGCCGACGCCGACGCCGACGCCGACGCCGACTCCGACTCCGACGCCGACGCCGACGCCGACGCCGACGCCGACGCCGACGCCGACGCCGACGCCGACGCCGACGCCGACGCCGACTCCGACTCCGACTCCGACGCCGACTCCGACGCCGACGCCGACGCCGACGCCGACGCCGA
>Ga0209591_10000423_pt1 | contig 54632 bp, 46 predicted proteins | sample MAT01_FD_187207 | JGI IMG/M metagenome (GOLD analysis project Ga0209591, IMG submission 187207) | Freshwater microbial communities from Lake Fryxell liftoff mats and glacier meltwater in Antarctica - MAT-01 (SPAdes) (version 2) | ecosystem: Environmental > Aquatic > Freshwater > Ice > Liftoff...
ATATCGAATCCGACCCCGACCAGCGCCAGCAGTCGCTGCGCCACCTGGCGGTTGACTGCATTGTCCTCGACCAACAGCACGTGACCACCGACGCTGGCATAGGCAACCGGGCTGGTCGGCAGCAGTGCAGGGTTGGCTGGGAGCGCGGGTGCAGCATCGCCACCCGCCGGCAGCAGTTTATCGACCGACTGCACGTCCTGGCCCGCATCGGCTTCGAGCAGGCGCTGCATGCCCGCGCGCAGTTCGACGTCGCCGAACTGACGTCCGAACACGGCAAAGCGGCTGGTGCCGCGCATCTCCTGCGGGACGTCCTCGTCGCCGCTGATCGCCACGACCCGCACCCGCGCCAACGGCTGATCGCGCATCACGTTGCGCGCCAGCGACAGCGCGGTGTTCTTCATCGCGCCCCAGTCGAGGACCAGGAAATCGTAGGCCCACGATTCGCCCATCGCGCTGGCCGCGCGCAGCTTGGCCAGCGCATCGGCGGACACGCTGGTCTGCACGTAGTTCACCCCCCAGGTCGAGAACTGCGCGCTGAGCTTGCGCAGCATGATCTGGTCGGTGGTCACGATCATCGCGCGCGCGCCGTGCAGGTCGGTGCGCGCCGGCATCATGTCGCCGACCGCCTTGAGCAGGGGCACGCTGAACCAGAACGTCGAGCCGCGACCCGGTTCGCTCTTCAGCCCGATCTGGCCGCCCATCAGCTCGACGATGCGTCGGCAGATCACCAGACCCAGCCCGGTACCACCGTGCATGCGCGTGGTCGACGCATCGGCCTGGGTGAACGGCTTGAACAGCTTGGCCTGCACTTCCGGCGCGATGCCGACGCCGCTGTCGCGCACGCTGAACAGCAGCTCGCTGTGGGTGCGCGAATCGCCGCGCTTCTTCAGCTCGATCGTGACCGTGCCGCGCTCGGTGAACTTGATGGCATTGCTGACCAGATTGGTCAACACCTGGCGCAGACGGACCGGATCGCCGCGCATCGCCAGCCGCACATTGGGATCGATGTTGGCCGTGAAGCGCAGGCCCTTGGCCTCGGCATTCCTCGCCAGCAGGCGGGTCACCGAGTCGACGATCTCCTTGAGGTTCAGACCGACCGATTCGAGATCGAGCCTGTTGGCTTCGATCTTGGAGTAGTCGAGGATATCGTCGACGATCGACAGCAGCTGTTTGGCCGACTGGTAGGCTGTCGCCAGGTAGTCGCGCTGGTCGTCGGACAGGCGCGTCGAGAGCAGGATGTCGAGCAGCGGGATGATGCCGTTGAGCGGCGTGCGGATCTCGTGGCTCATGGTGGCGAGAAACTCGCCCTTGGCCATGGTGCCGGCCTCGGCCTCCTGCTTGGCGCGGGTCAGCTCGCGCTCGACCTCGCGCACCCGCTCGAGCTCGCGCCGCGCCTCCTGCAGCTGCACGGCCAGCGCGTGTTCGCCGGCCGCCCGTTCGCTGGGCTGGGTTGCCGACCCCTGCTGCGCTGCTGCCGCTTGGTCATCGAGGATGCCGCCACGCCAGGCGAACGCGGCACAGCTTACGCCGAGTATCAACGCCACGAACAGCCACGGCGCATGGGCCGGCATGTTCAATGCAGCGAACAACAACGCCACGGCCATGATGACCAGCCCGGAAATCGCCAACAGCTGGACGTGGCCGATGCCACGCTGAAGCGATCGCAGCGATCGCCGCGGCGCGCTGGTGTTTGGCTGTTTTCCTGCTGGTTGCACCGGTGGTTGCGTCCCTTGCTCGTGATGGATTGGTCGCATGCCGCTAGCCTGCGGATGCGCGGAAATCGAATTCCAGATCCTGGGTCGCCTGCTGCACGAAATCGCCCTGGATGAAGTCGACGCCGGAAGTCCACAGCCCGGCGGCGGTCTTGGCGTCTTCGACCAGCGGCGCGATCACCCGCATCGAACGCTCATGGGCGAACGCGATGATCTGTTGCAGATCGCGGCGCGCCTCCGGCGTATCGGCAACATAGCGCCCGCTGAGCTTCAGATAGTCCACTTGCAGGTGCTGCATCATCTGCAACATCGTCGCCGTACCGTCGAATGCGCTCAGGCCAATGCCCAGCCCTGCGCTGCGCGCGGCGTTGGACACCACCACCGCAAGGCGCAGCTGCGCGAGGACATCGTCGGCGCGGAACTCCAGCACCAGGCGATCGGCCGCAAGCTGTTTGGATTGCATCTGCTGCGCCAGCCACGGCAGGCGCTGCGGCTCGGCGACGCCCGCCACCGACTGGCTGACGAACAGGCGCACCGGACGGTCGATGCGGTCGCGCTCATGCAGCACCATCAGGCAGCGCGACAGCACCCAGCGATCGACCTCGCCGATGATGCCGGCCTTCTCGGCCAGCGGCACCACCTCGGCAGCGGTGTACAGGCGCCCACGATCGCCGCGCAGGCGCAACAACACCTGGAACTGTTCTTCGGTACTGCCGTGCAGCGCGGCGATCGGCTGGAACAGCAGCTGGAAGCGGTCATAGCGCAGGGCATCGTTGATCGCCGCCAGCAGGCCGTCGCCTTCGGCCGCAGCGACCGGCACGCTGCTGCGTTCGAACACACGCACCTTGCGCTCCGACGAGGTGCGCGCCAGCGCGCAGGCGCGCTCGGCGGCATTCAGCATCGACGCCGCATCGTCCCAGCCGCTGGCGATCGTGGCGATGCCAACGCTGATCGCAAGCGTCAGCGACTTATCGCCGGTTTCGAACAGATGCCGCTCGAAGCGTTCGCGAATGTCTTCGGCGAACTTCAGCATCGCCTGCTCGCCGTGGCCCGGTGCGAGCACGATGAAACTGGTGTCGCCATAGCGCGCAGCGTGGTCGGTACCGCCGATCAGGCCCGCGAGCAGGGTGCCGGCCTGCCCGAGCAGGGCATCGAAGGCCGACAGGCCGATGCGTTCGCGGATCGCCTGTGCGCCATCGATGATGATGAACAGCAGGCCGCCGAGATTGGTTCCATCGGCCGACTGCAGCGCCGCGCCGACCCGCGTGATCACGTGCGCACGGTCGTACAGACCGGTGATCTGGTCGCGTGGATTGAGCGCGACCACCCGCCGGGTCAGAGCGCGCGCGCGGCGGACACGATTGGTGACCGCCGAGATCAGGTACTTCGGCCGAATCGGTTTTTCGAGGTAGTCGTCGCCACCGGCCGACAGCGCATCGAAGCGCTTGTCGGCATCGTGCTCGCCGGACAGGAATACGATCGGCGTGCTGATGAAGCGTTCGCGTTCGCGGATCAGCGCGGTCAGCTCCATGCCATCGCAGTTGGGCATATACAGGTCCATCAGGATCAGTTCGGGAACGAACTGCTCCAGCGAGTCGAGTGCGAGGAATGGATCGGTGACCGCGCAGGTTTCCATTCCGGCCTTGCGCAGGATCGACTCGGCGAACAGGGCCTGGGCGCGGTCGTCTTCGATGATCATGACCCGGAACGGCTCGCTCTCGTCGGCGTCCAGCAACTCGACCACCCGCGCCAGCACGTCGCTGGCGGCAGCCGGCAGGGCCACGAAGGAATCGGCACCGGCGCGCATCGCCTTCAGACGGGTTGCCACGTCGCTCTGGTTGGCCAGCGCGAGCAGCGCGAGACGTCCGCTCGAGCGCGGTCGCGCCAGGCGGATGACCTGGCCGATTTCCTCCAGGCTGGCGGTGAACACCGCGTCGACGATGACCAGGCTCGGGGTCAGCGCGCGCACCATTTCCTTGAGTTCCTCGACGCTGTCGAGCAACTGCAGTTCGTGGCCTTGGGCGTCGAGGCGCTGCGCGATCTCGGTGGCCAGCGCATTGGCGTCCGACAGCAGGTAGATGCGGCGCCCATCGATGCGCGATTGCGCCTCCCGCGACGCCGCCGGAGCGCGCGCAGCGGGCGCTGCCGGTGTATGCGAGGCGACCAGTTCGGACGGCAACTCGGCGGCTAGATCGGGCGACAGGTCCTCCCCCGAGATCATCGTCTCGGGCACCGCGCGCGGCACCACGGTTGGCGCCCGCGCATCAACGGGTCTGGCGAAGCGCTCGATGAACGACAGCGGGGGCGCGATCGCCAGCGGGATGCCGTCGGCGGTATGCGGCAGCTCGAAGCGTTCGGCGCGGCCGCGATGGACACCGAAGGGCGCTGCTGCCGGCGTGCGCGGCGTAACCAAAGCAGCGAGCGCCGCTTTCAGGGCGTCCGCCTCGGGCTCCGACGGAATCGCCAACGACCCGAGCAGGGGCTCGACGATCGCGAGCACCGCGTCGACCTGGGCTGCCAACACTGCGACCCCGTGCAGGCGCGCCTGGGCGGCGATCGCTTGCGCATCCTCGACCAGCAGGGCCAGCAGATTGACATCCCAGCCGCGGGTCAGGTGCCCGGCGCGCCGACGCAAGGCGTCCAGACGCTTCGGCAGGAAGCGAAAGAACGCCTGCCGATGCCCATCGTCGCCCAAGCTGTCGTCGTGAGCCAGCATCCCCAAGCGTTTTCCGAAATCCCACGGAACTATAGCAAGCCACTGTTGTAGCGCCAATTTCTTCCCCCTCGGCGGTGCCGTGCGGGCGGCCGAGGTTTCACGCGGTCAAACCACCCGCGTATGCTCAAACCCGCCCGCACAGCCGCGTACAGCGCTGAAGTTGCGTGGAACTGCGCTGGAATAGTGCTCCCGATGCAGGGCTTGCGAGTAGCCCCGCGCGCCGGTAGTTTTGCCGGCCGTCTTCGCGCCGCAGCGCGCGAAGAACTTCAATCACGACAAGAAAACAGCCCAGCCCGTATGCCCTCCGCCGCCCACACCGTGGTCCAACTCCGTGCTCCGTCCGCATCGGACGCCGCCATTGCCCCCGCCAGCCTGCGCGAGGCGGTTTCCCGATCGGTGCGCCGCTATCTGGCCGATCTGGACAGCCATCGTTGCGACGATTTGTACCGGGTCGTGATCAGCGAGGTGGAAGGCCCGTTGCTCGACGAGGTGCTGACCCACTGCCGTGGCAACCAGACCAAGGCCGCGCTGATGCTGGGCATCACCCGCGCGACGCTGCGCAAGAAGCTCGCTGCCCTCGGTCGCCATTGATGTCCGCAGCGGCCGCACTGTCGGCCGCGCTTGGCTTCTATAATCGCGCGCTTGATCTTTGCCGGGCGCACCGCTGCGATGAATGCATCTGATCGGGTAGCGATCCGTCGCGCCCTGCTGTCGGTATCCGACAAGTCCGGACTGCTGGAACTTGCCCGGGCACTGGCGGCAGCCGGCGTCGAGCTGCTGTCCACCGGCGGCACCGCGCGGGCCTTGCGCGCGGCGGGTCTGACGGTGCGCGATGTCAGCGCCGTGACCGGCTTTCCCGAGATCATGGATGGCCGGGTCAAGACCCTGCATCCGCGCGTGCATGGCGCGCTGCTCGGTCGCACCGGTATCGACGATGCGGTGATGGACGAACACGCGATCGCGCCGATCGATCTGCTGGTGGTCAACCTCTACCCGTTCGAGGCGACTGTGGCCGATCCTGCGGTAGGCATGGATGTGGCGATCGAGAATATCGACATCGGTGGGCCGGCGATGCTGCGCGCGGCGGCCAAGAACCACGAGCGCGTAACCGTGGTGGTCGAGCCGGGCGACTATCCGCTGCTGCTGGCAGCACTCAGCGCCGGGGGCAGCCAGCTCGGCGAGCGGCGCGCGCTGGCGGCCAAGGCCTTTGCGCATACCGCGCGCTATGACGGCGTCATCGCCGGCTGGCTCGGCGCGCGCAGCAGTGGCGATGGCCAGCCACAACGCTTCGCACCGAGCCTGCAGCTGTCGTTCACCCGTGCGCAGACCCTGCGCTATGGCGAGAACCCGCACCAGGCCGGCGCGCTGTATGTCGAGCACGCAGCGCTCGCGGGCAGCATCGCCGGCGCGCAGGTGCTGGCAGGCAAGGAGCTGTCGTACAACAACATCGCCGATGCCGATGCAGCGGTCGCTTGCGTGCAGCAGTTCGGCGAGCAAGCCGCCTGCGTGATCGTCAAGCATGGCAATCCCTGCGGCGTCGCGCTGGCAGACGACCTCACGGCGGCCTATGCGCGCGCCTACGCCACCGATCCGGTATCGGCCTTCGGCGGCATCATCGCGTTCAACCGCACGCTGGATGCGGATACCGCACGCGCCATCATCGCGCGCCAGTTCGTCGAACTGGTAGTCGCCCCGCAGGTCGACGCAGCGGCCCTTGCGGTGTTCGCCGGCAAGCCGAACGTGCGCGTGCTGGCCTGTGGCGATGCCCGGCTGCCGCGTCCTGCAAGCCTCGATTTCAAGCGCATCGCCGGCGGCATGCTGGTGCAGGACGCCGACTTCGACAACCTGCACGCAAGCGATCTGAAAATCGTCAGTCGGCGCGCGCCGAGCAGCGCACAGCTCGATGATCTGCTGTTCGCTTGGCGGGTCGCGTTCTACGTCAAGTCCAACGCGATCGTGTATGCGCGCGATGGCGCGACCGTCGGCGTGGGTGCCGGCCAGATGAGTCGCGTGGTCAGCGCGAAGATCGCAGCGCTCAAGGCCGAGGAGGCCGCGCTCGCCGTGCCCGGCAGCGTAATGGCCTCCGATGCGTTCTTTCCGTTTCGGGATGGCATCGATGCGGCGGCGGCCGCGGGCATCGTCGCCGTAATCCAGCCGGGCGGCTCGATGCGCGACAAGGAGGTGATCGCCGCGGCCGATGCGCACGACATCGCGATGGTGTTCACCGGCATCCGCCACTTCCGCCACTGAGCGCGAGCACCCACACATGAGAGTCATGCTGATCGGCAGCGGTGGTCGCGAACACGCGCTGGCGTGGAAACTCGCGCAATCTCCGCGGGTGTCCGAGGTGATCGTCGCACCCGGCAATGCCGGTACGGCGAACGAACCGAGCGTGCGCAACGTGCCCGTCGATGTGCGCGACCTTGACGCCTTGCTGGCGCTCGCGCGCGAGGAGAATGTGGCATTGACGGTGGTCGGCCCCGAAGGTCCGCTGGTCGCCGGCGTGGTGGACACGTTTCGCGCCGCGGGCTTGCGCATCTTCGGACCAACCGCGGCCGCAGCGCAGCTCGAAGGTTCCAAGGCCTTTGCCAAGGCATTCCTGCACCGCCACCGCATCCCCACCGCCGCCTACGCGGTGTTCACCGAACTTGCCGCAGCTCTCGCCTACGTGCGCGCGCAGGGCGCGCCGATCGTGATCAAGGCCGATGGCCTGGCCGCCGGCAAGGGCGTGGTGGTGGCTTCCACCCTGGCGCAAGCCGAGCAGGCGCTGGCGCACATGCTCGACGCTGGCAGTCTGGGTGCTGCCGGCGCACGCGTAGTGGTCGAGGAGTTCATGGCCGGCGAAGAGGCCAGCTACATCGTGCTCAGCGACGGAGTCAACGCGCTGCCGATGGCGACCAGCCAGGACCACAAGCGGTGCTACGACGGCGATGCCGGCCCCAACACCGGCGGCATGGGCGCCTACTCGCCGGCACCGGTGGTGACCGCGGCGGTGGATGCGCGGGTGATGCGCGAGATCATCCGGCCGACCCTGGCCGGGATGGCCGCCGACGGCGTGCCGTTCAGCGGGTTCCTGTATGCAGGCCTGATGATCGATGCCGAAGGGGCACCGCGGGTGGTCGAGTTCAACGTGCGCTTCGGCGATCCGGAAACCCAGCCGATCATGCTGCGCTTGCGCTCGGATCTGCTGGACCTGGTCGAGGCCGCGCTGGAAGGTCGCCTGAATACCGCGCACGCCGACTGGGACCCGCGGCCTGCGCTGGCCGTGGTGCTGGCCGCACACGGCTATCCGGCAGCGCCACGCAGCGGCGATCCGATCGATGGCCTCGATGCAGCGCTGCCCGATGGCGCGAAGATCTTCCACGCCGGCACGCGGCTGGACGCAGGCCACGCCGTCAGCGCTGGCGGGCGGGTCCTTACGGTGTGTGCGCTGGGCGAGGACATCGCGCAGGCGCGCGAGCGCGCCTACGCGGCACTGCAACCGATCCGGCTCGCCGGTTCGTTCTTCCGCCGCGATATCGGGCATCGCGCACTCGCGCGCGACTGAGCGCGATGTATTGGCGCTGCACGCCGGCTACGCCCAGTCGCCGCGCAGCTCGCGCACCTTGCGCTCCAGATATTCCGCGGTCGCGAGCTCCGGCGGGATCGGATCGCCGATCACCAGCGCAATCCTTGAGCGGAACCGCCGCGGCAGCCGCAGCCGGTCCTTGCGGCTGAACAGGCTGCCCCACATGCCGCGCAGCGCCATCGGCACCACCGGCACCGGCCGCGAAGCCAGGATCTTGTCGACCCCGGGCCGGAACGGCAGCAGCTGGCCGTCGCGGGTAATGCCGCCCTCGGGGAAGATGCCGACGATCTCGCCGGCGGCCAGCTCGCGGTCGACCTCGGCGAAGGCGCGCAGCATCAGCGTTTCGTCCTCCTTGCGGCCGGCGATCGGAATCGCGCGCGCGGCCTTGAACAGCCACTTCATCACCGGAATCTGGAATATCTTGTAGTACATCACGAAGCGGGTCGGCCGCCGCACCGCGCCCATCAGGATCACCGGGTCCATGAAGCTGACGTGGTTGCACACCAGCAGCACCGCACCGGTGTCGGGAATCTTTTCGCGCCCGTGCACTTCCAGCCGGTACATCAGGCTCACCATCAGCCACGCCACGAAGCGCCACAGGAACTCCGGCACCAGGGTGTAGATGTAGATCGCCACCAGCGCATTGAGCAGGGCGATCGCCAGCAACAGCTGCGGGATGCTCAGCCCCGCGACGTTGAGCAGCACGATCGCAAGCACGGTGGATGCGACCATGAACAGCGCATTGAGGATGTTGTTGGCCGCGATCACGCGCGATTGGTGGCCGCGCTCGGTGCGGGTCTGGATCAGCGCGAACAGCGGCACGATGAAGAATCCGCAGAACACCGACATCATGGTCAGGTCGAACACCAGCCGCCACATCCATGGCTGGGTGAGCAGCTGTTCCAGCGCCACGCCGCTCACGCTCGCAACATGCGGGTGCGCGAAGTACAGATCGATGCCGAACACCGTCATGCCCAGCGAGCCGAACGGCACCAGGCCGATCTCGACCTTGTGTCCCGACAACCGTTCGCACAGCATCGAGCCGATCGCCACACCGACCGAAAACACCGCCAGCAGGAATTGATACGTGGTGCCGGTCGCACCCAGCACCTGCTCGGCGTACTTGGGCAGTTGCACGAAATACACCGAGCCGAAGAACCAGAACCACGACACCCCGAGGGCGGCCAGGAACACCGTGCGATTGCTGCGCAGGTATTTCAGGTTGCTCCAGGTCTCGGCGAACACATTCCAGTTGATCGCCAGGCCCGGTGTCGCCGGCGCCACCGACGGCATCGCAAGCGCGGTGCCCAGGCCCGCAAGCGCCAGGCCGATACAGGCGGCCGCGACCAGCCATGGCCCGTGATCGGGCACCTGGATCAGCGCTGAGCCGAGCAAGGAGCCCGACAGGATCGCGATGAAGGTACCCATCTCGACCAGTCCGTTGCCGCCGACCAGTTCGTCGGTGCTGAGCACCTGCGGCATGATCGAATACTTCAGCGGCCCGAACAGCGTCGAGTGCAGGCCCATCATGAACACCATCGCGAGCAGGAACTCGACGTGGTGAGTGATGAAGCCGGCCGCGGCCACCGCCATGATCGCGACTTCGAGCAGCTTGATCGCCTGCGCAAGCCGCGCCTTGTCGTACTTTTCGGCCAGTTGCCCGGCACTGGCCGAGAACAGGAAAAACGGCGCGATGAACAGCGCGGCGGCGAGGTTGGTCAGCAGGGTCTGGTCGCTGTCGGACAGGTCCACCATCACGAAGGTGACCAGCGCGACCAGCGCATTCTTGAACACGTTGTCGTTGAACGCGCCCAGCGACTGGGTGAGGAAGAACGGCAGGAAGCGCCGCTGGCGCAGCAGGGCAAACTGATTCGATCCGCTCATGCGGACTCCGGCCATGGCAGGACCTGCAGGGTAACAAAGGCCGAACAGGGCGCGCTGCTAGACTCAACCGATCGCAGGGCGCGAAGCGCGCTGCGTTGGATTCGAACCCGCCACGACCGGCTGCCCACCCATGCGATCGACCCTGTTCCGGATCCGCGCTTGCGCGGCCTGCCTGTTGTTGCTGCCCTTGCTCGCGCAATCGGCCGCTGCACTGAAGCCTTTGGTCGAACCCGATCTGTCTGCGCTCGACCCGCAAACGCGACGCGTGCTGGTCGAGGCGCGTGCGCAGTTCGACGCTGCACGCCCGAGCCTGGTCGGCCTGTATCTGGCCGAAGCCTTCGCCCGACTGGGCGGCATCTATGCGCGCAACGGCCAGCTCGTGGCAGCCCGCACGGCGATGCACAACGCAGCGTCGGTCGCACCGGATGACGGACGCTTCGTTTATCTGCAGGGCGTACTCGCGGGCATGGCCGGCGAGTTGCCGCAGGCCCGCGACCTGCTGCGCGGCGCACTCGCGCTCGATGGCAACTATCTGCCGATCCGCTATCGCCTGGCGACCCAGCAGCTCGAACTGGGCGAGCTCGCCGGCGCACGGAGCACCATCGAGGCCACCGCCACCGCGCGCCCCGACCTCGCCCCCGCAGCGGCCTTGCTGGGCGAGATCGCGATGCGTGAAAAGCGCTGGGCCGATGCCGACCGCTGGTTCACTCAGGCGCTCAAGGCCGATCCCAAGGCGACCGCGCTGCATGCACGACGCGCCGAGGCGCTGGCAGCACTCGGCAATGCCAGCGCCGCTGCTGGACAGCGCAAGCTCGCAGGCAAGCTGACGCCGGGCTATCCCGACCCGCTGCTCGAATCGATCTTCGCGGCACCACCGCGGCCGCCTGCCGAGCAGGCACTGGGGCTCGCTGCCGCCGGCGCGCACAGCGAGGCGATTGCGCTGCTCGATACCGCGTTGGCACAGCAGCCCGACGATGCCGAACTGCTAACCGCCTACGCGCGGGTCGAAGCCGATCGCGGCAATCTCGCCGCGGCCGGCACGCGTGCCGACGCCGCGCTCAAAGCCGCGCCCGGCTCGGCGGCGGCACATCTGGCCAAAGGCATGGTGCTGGAAGTAGGGGGTAACGAGAACGCAGCCCGCGCCCAGTACGAGGCCGCCGTGCGCGCCGATCAGCGCTATGGTGCCGCGCGCCTTGCGCTGGGCAACGCGTTGATGCGCGCGCAGCAGTGGATGGCTGCGGCCGATCAGTACCGCGAGGCCGCCGCCCTGGACGACTCGGCCGGCGTGAGCGATCGCCTGGCCGCAGCGCTGGTCCTGGCAGGGCGCTGCGCCGATGCGCTGGGAGAGGTCAACCGGCTGCTGCTCGCCCGCCCACGCGATGGCGACCTGCTGCAGACATTCGTGCGGCTCGCGGCCACCTGCCCCGCTGCCAGCGACAAGGAACGCGGAATGGCGGCAGAATACGGGCAGGCGCTGTACAAGCAGCTGCCGAATGAAGCCAATACCGAGGCGCTGGCCATGGCAATGGCCGCACAGGGTCGCAGCGCGGACGCGGTCGACTACCAGGCGCAGGCGATCTTCGAGTCGGTCAAGCGCGGCGATACGGCGACCGCGGCGCGCCAGCGTGCCGATCTCGATCGCTTCAAGGCCGGCCAGCGGGCGACCCAGCCATGGCCGCCTGGGCATCCCGCGCTGGCGCCGCCCCGGCTCAAACCATCGGCGCGCGCTGCCGCCGGTTGACGGGTGGTTTGCGCGCGCCGGGCGCTTGCGCCACCATCGGCAGATGTCGTTCTGGCGCCGCCTGCGTGACCGCATCACCCGCAACCGCGCCGCCCGCGATGGCGCCACCCGCGATGGCGCCGCCCCGCGTGCGGCCCTGCCTGGCGGACGACCGCGGGTGGCGGTGGCTTTCGACTCGACAGCGCATACCTGGCTGTTCCGCATCGCGCGCGAGCGGCAGGCGATTTCCGAGTTCTGCGCAGCACTCGAGCGACGCCTGCCAGCCGACTACGCGAGCGCCGATGCGTTGCGCGCATTCCAGGTCGCCTTCGACGAGCTGCTGACCAATGTGGTCATGCACGCCGATGGCCCGCTCGATGCGCCGATCGAAGTGCTACTCAAGCGCGACCCGGTCGAGGTGACCGCCCTGCTGCGCTACCGTGCCAGCGCCTACGATCCGACCGCGCGGCCGCAGCCCGATACCGAGGCATCGATCGCCGATCGCGAGATCGGCGGGCTGGGCGTGCATCTGGTGCGCCAGTTGATGACCCGCTTCGAGCATCGCTACGTCGATGGCTGGAACGAGCTGACCCTGGCGCGCCCGCGTGAGTGAGCCGCGCCTGCGGCAGCGTATGCAACGCCACCGGCGACGATAGGGCGCGAGCCCGACCCTCAGGCCGCCACCACGAACAGCGCCACCACGCAGCCCATTCCCAGCGTCCACACCACGCTGCGCAACAGCTGCTGGTCGGCGATGTACAGCGCGCCGTAGGCCAGTCGCGCAGCGATAAAGCCCAGCGCCAGCGCATCCACCAGCGCCTGCTCGGCGCCCAGCTGATGGGCGATGATCACGCCGGCGGCGAACGGCGGAAACGCCTCCAGCGAGTTCAGGTGTGCCCAGTGCGCCCGCTGGCGCACCCCGCTGAGCTGGGCCTGGAAGTCGCGCGGCCGGCGGTTGTTGAAGCCCGGTCCGCTGAACTTGGCGATGGCGGTAAACAGCAGCGGCAAGAATGCGGCGACCAGCACGCACCAGTAGGCGATCGACATCGGCAGGACCTTGCTCAACGGCGGGCCGTGATGGTGCCACGGACCGGTGTGCCTGCGCTGCGTGGTGGGTGTGGCACACTGCGCCACGCCATGCGGAAAGCGTGCCGATGCCCGAGTTGGTGGTTGCAGCCGGTCCCCTGGCCGGCGCCAGTTTCAGTTTCGATTGTCTGGTGACGATCGGCCGCGGCGAGCTGGCCGAGGTGCGCCTGGACGATGTCACCGTGTCGCGCCGGCATGCGCAGATCCGACCCAACATGGGCGCGTGGGAGTTGGTCGACCTGGGCAGCGCCAACGGAGTGCTGGTCAACGAGGCGCGGGTCGGCGGGGTGACCCGGCTGGCCAACGGCGATCGCATCGACATCGGCCAGATCACCTTGCGCTTTGCCAGCGCGCGGCCGGCGGCCGCCACGCCGACCCCGGTAACCCCGCTTCCGGCCGTCCCGGCCGATGGCGCGGCGCGGGTATTCCAGGACCTGCTGTCGCGCGTGCGCGTGTTCTGCGATCTGGGCGAACTGGGCAATGACAAGCTGGATGCCGAAGCGCTGGGGCGCCGGGCGCTGGAGATCGTGCTGCGCGGATTCCCGCGCCTGGACCGCGCCGCGCTGTTCCTGGTCGCACCGGTCGGCCATGGGTTGAACCTGCTCGCCCAGGCCACTGCCGACCAGCGCCCGATGCAGGTCAGCGCGATCAACCTGCTCGCGCATGAGGCGCTGCGCCATGCCAACGGCCTGATGCTGCTCGACGAACGCGAACGCCACCAGCTGACCGAACGGCTGCGGATGGCGCCGCTGTATGGGGCAACCGCGGCGATTCCACTGCGCTACAACAGCGAGGCGATCGGCGCGCTGTACGTCGACAGCCTCAAGGATGGTTATGCGTTGCGTGCGTCCGACCGCGAGGCGCTGGTGGCGATCGCCAACCTGGTCGCCTGCCTGTTGGCGCCGTCGCGCGAGCCAAAGCGCGACCATGAAGTCGAGCGCCACGATCTGGCCCTCGCACGACGCATCCAGCAGCGCTTCCTGCCGCAGGCTCCACCGTCGCTCAGCGGCTATGCGATCGTCGACGACTACGCAGCCGCACGTGTGATCGGCGGCGACCACTACGATTTTGTCGCGCTGTCGGACGGCCGCCAGGCGCTGGTGGTCGCCGATGTGTCGGGCAAGGCGGTCTCCGGTGCGCTGTACATGGCGCGTCTGGGCATGGTGCTGCGGCAGGCGGCAACCCGCACGCGGCGCGCTACCGAACTGCTCGAAGACATGAACGGCACCCTGTATGCCGAGCTCGAGGCCGGCATGTTCGTGACCATGCTGGTGATGGTGCTGGAGCCTCGCACCGGCGCGATCGAGTTGGCCTCGGCGGGGCATCCCGCGCCGCTGGTGCGGCGCAAGTCCGGCACAGTCGACGAGATGGCGATCCGCGGTGGACCGCCGCTGGGGGCGATGTCCGAACCACGCTACGAAGCGACCCGGCACCAACTGGAGAGCGGCGACTTCGTGCTGCTGTATACCGATGGCCTTGATGAGGCGCACAGTCCTGCCGGCGCATTGTTCGGACTCGACCGCGTGCGCGCAGCACTGACCGATGCGCTGACCGCGCAGCAGGCGATCAGCGCATTGCGCGAGTCGCTCGCGGGCTTCGTCGGCAACGAGCCGCAAAGCGACGATCTGACCCTGCTGGCAGTGCAGCGACTCTGAGCGGCAGCCTGCCGTTGGCGCGGACGGTGTCGGCTGCGCCCGGCAGCGGAACTACTTGCGGAAGATGCCGAGCAGGCGTGCGAAGAAACCTGCTGGTTTGCCCGCTGGCGTCCCTTGCGGCGCTACCGCTGCCAGCGGGGTCTTGAGCGACTTCAATGCCATGGTGCGGTCGGTGCTGCCGCTGCCTGCCGCTGGCGCGGGCTTGGGAATCGCTGCGGGCTTGGGCGCTGGCTTTGCACCCAGCAGGCTGGCAGCGCGTCGCGCCACGTCGGCCTCGGCGGAGTCGACGTCCGGCTGGTGCACCTTGGCGCCCAGCAGGCGTGAGGCGAGTTTACCCATCTCGGGCGCAGCGTCGGCCAGATGCGGATGCTTGTCGAGCGCTCCCGCACGGTCGGCAAACAGCTGGAACAGCTTGCTGAAGCCGGCCACGTCGAACACCTGCTTGACCTGCGGATTGAGAGCGCACAGGCGCATCGAGCCCTTGCCACCCTCAAGCTGCTTGGCGGTCATCAACAGCACGCGCAAGCCGGCGCTGCTGACATAGCCGATGCGGCCGAGATCGATCACGAAATGGCGTGCATCGATCGCCATCAGGTCCTGCAAGGCAAGCTCGAGGTCGGTCGCCGAATCGGTATCGAGGCGACCCACCGGTGCGAGCACGCTCACCGCACCGACCTGTTCCTGCGCGATGTCCATCGTCGCGCGCCGCTCAGCTGGTGCGGAACACGAAACGCGCAGCGCCAACCTGCACCACGTCCTCGTTGGCCAGCACGCGCTCCTTGACCTTCTCGGCGTTGACCCGGGTGCCGTGCCTGGTTTCCAGATCCAGCAACTGATAACCCTTGGGCGTTGGCACGATCTGCGCGTGGCGCGGCTCGACGCCGGGGCCGCCGATGCGGATCTCGTTGGCCGCATCGGCACCGATGTTGATCGGCTTGAGGGTCAGCGCATGGGTAGCCTTGCCAGCCTCCGGATTCTGCGGCACCAGGCGCGCCGGGCGGAACATGACGGTCGCTTCGTTGACGCCAGCGGGCGCTCGCGCCGGCGGTGGCGGTGCTGCGAACCCCGGCGCCGGCATCACCATGGTGCCCTCGAACGGCGCTGCAGGCGCTGCAGCCCGCGCCGACGGCATTGCCGGCACGGCGGGCATCACCACGGTGGAACCGACCGCGACTTGCGGGATCTCGGCGGTGACCTCGGCGCGGGCGGCCGGCGGCTGCGGGATTTCGGCGGTGGTGAGCACGCTGGCGGCGGGTGCGGGCGTGGGTGTGGGCGTGGGTGCGGCTACCGGTACGGGCGTGGGGGCGCGCGGCGGCGGCGCCGACTGCAGCTCGGTCTCGGCGCGCACCGAGCCCAGGAAGCGCTCGCGCAGCGCGCGCGCCTGCTCGTGGGCAGCACCTCTTTCCGCGGCCACCGCGGCGATCGCCTTCATCCGCTGGTCGTAGGTCTTCTTGTCGAATTCGCCGAGCTGGTGACGCAGCTCGATCTCCTGCTGGTCGAGCTTGACGGTTTCGTGCGCGGCCTCGAGTTCGTCGAGGATCTGCACCAGGCGCGCGTATTCGACCCGCGCCCTGTCGCGCAGCGGGCGCGACTGTTCCTCCAGCCCGAAGCGCTTGGCCGCGTAGTCGGCGCGCACCCGCAGGTACACCGCCTCGGCCACGCTGGACTTCATGTCGTCCATCGCCTGGATGCGCTGGTCGAGCACGTCCTGCTCGTCCTTGAGCTGCTTGAGCGAGTCGATGCAGCTCGCGTCGATCTGCGCGATGTCGTCGGCCATGGGTAGGGCTCCTCGAATGCGTTTCAGGCGGCGACGTCTATTTCGACGGAGCCGAACTTGAGTTTGTCGCCGGCCTTGAGGGCCACCGGCTCGCCTGTTTTCAGGCGCACGCCGTTGACGAAGGTGCCGTTGGTGGTGCCGACATCCTCGCGCAAATGCACGGCCCCGTCGGCGATGACGATCTTGGCATGCCGGCGACTCAGACTGCGCGAGAGATCGAGCGGACCGAGGTTGATCTCGGGATTGATCCCGGTGACCGGGTCGGGGCGACCGACCAGGAACTCGCTGCCGCCGGCGAGCGCAAACTTCTGCCCCGATCCGGCATGGATCAGATGCAGCGGACCGCCGGCAACCGGCGCTGGCGGAGCAACCGGCGGCGGGGCCGGCTCGGCACGCCCGACGAGCTTCTTGCGGAACTCTTCCAGCGCGCCGTGCGACTCGGCGGCACGTTGCTCGGCGCGGCGCAGGCGCGCGGTGAGCTTGCGCATGATCCGGATCGCGATCTCGACGTTCTGGCTGAGCACGTCGCCGAACGCGGCGCGGTCGATGCGCAGCAGGCGCACCGCGGTGCGCGCCGTGGCGGTTGCAAAACGCGGCTGGTCCTCCAGCACGGCCATCTCGCCGAAGAAATCGCCCGCCTCCAGGGTAGCCAGCGGTTCGCCGCCGCGACTGTCGCGCAGGATGTCCACGGTGCCGGTCTCGATGATGTACATCTCCGACCCGGCATCGCCCTCGCGAAAGATCGGCTGCCCCGCTGCCACCTGCAGAAACGGATCCTTCGCCCCACTCATGCCGCCTCCCAGCGCATTGGGCGCCTTGATGTGAACCCCGATTATCGACGCCGTACGTGGCAGGCGTCCAGCAGCTTGCTGCTGGCATTCGGCAACCGGCGGGCACACACTGGCTTGATGTTCCAGTTTCGCCGCCACTGTTGGCTCATCGTGCTGCTGCTGCTGTGCGCTGAAAGCGTCCACGCGCAGGGCCTGGCGGCCACTGCCTGCGTCGGCGATCGCCTGCACAGCGGCAGCTTCGAGGCGCACGAGATTCCCGATGCCAGCGCCGGCAGCATGGCACCGGCGACCGGCGACGTGGCTGCAAGCGTATTGGTGACCGCCACCGGCGCGACCCGACCATTCCACCTGCGGGTACCCCCGCCATACGACCCGGGGGTCGCGTGGCCGCTGCTGGTCGCGCTGCATGGCGCGCCCGGCAGCCCCGCGCTGTCGGACACCTTTGCGCGCGGTGTGCGCAGCGACTTCGCCGCGCTGGCCGACACCCGCGGGTTCATCGTGCTGGCACCGGTCGCCGGCGGGCCCACTTTCGGCAGCTGGAACCCGCCGGCCGATACCGCCGCGGTGTTCGCCATGATCGCCGAGGTCGAGGCCCGCTATCGCATCGACCGCCGGCGTCGCTATCTGTGGGGATTCTCCGCCGGCGGCCACTATGGGCATGGCGTGGTGCTGGGCAATGCGGATTTCTTCGCCGCCTACGGCGTGAATGCCGGCGTATTGCAGGGCTATGCGGGCAATTCGGCGCCAGCGCTCGCGACGCGGCGGATCCCGGTGTCGATCCGGGTCGGTGATGTGGACAGCCTGGCACCGTTGGCCCGCAATGACCGCAGCGTGTTCGAGGCCGTCGGCTGGCAGGACGGCATCGAGCTGCGCTACGCGGAATTCTCCGGTGGCCATACCTACACCGGCAGCGACCTGCAGGCGCAATGGGACGCGGCCTGCCGCTGGTCACGCCCCTGAGCGAACACGCTGCATGCGAGCCATGCTCACCTGTCGCAGACATTTGGCGTGGCGCGGCGAACACCCGACACCTGTCGACAGCCCTCAGCAACCCCGCCTAAGTCATTGGTGCTTGGTCGCCATTGAGGCCCCTGCGCCGCCCGTTGTTGCGATTGCACATTCTTTCTTGCGCGCGCAGCGCTGCGGTTGTTAGACTTTCGCGGCTTTGTGGGCCGGGTTCGTCACGGTCCGACAGGCGATTCGACCTTTCCTTTGCTGCCTCGATACCGTGAGCAATGTGAGCCACAGCGGCAGGCAACTGGCCATGCGCGCGGTACTGCTGCAGGCCCTGAGCGCGCTGCTCGTCGCCGGTTTGTTCGGTCTGGCGGGGCTGGATGCCGCGCTGGCGGCACTCGCCGGGGGTTTGATCGTGACAATCGGGACCGCGATTCTCGGCCGGCGGATGTTCGCGGCCGGCATCGCGGCCGGCGAGGTGCTGGTGGCCGGGTCGCTGGCCGCGATGGCGCTGCGCTGGTTGTGGTTGATCGGGGCCCTGTGGTGCGCGCTGGCTGTGCTGCGCCTGCAGGCCCTGCCCTTGATCGTCGGTGTGGCCGCGGCCTATCTGGCATTCGGATTTGCAACTTTGCGACCCAGGTGAAGCAATGTTCTTGATGTCGATCGCAAGCGAAGGCGGCGAGTCCGGTGACACGATGGGCGAGTACATCGCGCACCATCTCAAGCACCTGGCGAGCGGCAAGCAGCAGGGCCTGCTCGATTTCTCGATCGTGCATTGGGATACCCTGTTCTTTTCGCTGCTGTGCGCTGCGCTGGTTCTGATCGTGCTGCGGCTGGCGGCCGCGCGCGCCACCGCCGGCGTGCCGGGCAAGTTGCAGTGCGCAGTCGAGATGCTGGTCGACATGGTCAATGACCAGGCGCGTGCGCTGGTCAAGGGCGATCTGACCTATATCGCGCCGCTGGCGCTGACCGTGTTCTGCTGGGTCGCGGTGATGAACGCGATCGACCTGCTGCCGGTCGACTGGTTCCCGTGGATCGCGAAAACATTCTTGGGCCTTGAGTACCTGCGGCCGCTGCCTACCGCCGACCTCAACGCCACGCTGGGCATGGCGCTCGGCGTGCTGGTGCTGGTGGTCTGGTACAGCATCAAGATCAAGGGCATCGGCGGCTGGATGCACGAGCTGGTCTGCGCACCCTTCGGCATGAACAAGATCACCTTCAATCCGCTGACCTGGCTCGGCGCACTGGCGCTGGCGATCGCCAATTTCGGCATGAATATCGTCGAATACATGTCCAAGACCCTGTCCCACGGCATGCGCCTGTACGGCAACATGTACGCGGGCGAGCTGATCTTTTTCCTGATCGCGGGCCTTGGCGGCTCGATGACGCTGCTCGGCATCCTGGGCCACATCGTCACCGGCACCGTGTGGGCAGTCTTCCACGTCCTGATCGTGCTGCTGCAGGCTTTCATCTTCATGATGCTCACCCTGGTGTACATCGGCCAGGCGCACGAGCACCACTGACCGTATTCCAACGCTTCCACCCTTTACCTGGAGAACTTCAATGACTGACGTAGGATTAGTGGCCCTCGCTTGCGGTTTGATCATCGGCCTGGGCGCGATCGGCGCCTGCATCGGCGTGGGCATCATGGCTGGCAAGTACATCGAAGCCTCGGCGCGCCAGCCGGAACTGATGAACGTGCTGCAGACCAAGGTCTTCCTGCTGCTCGGCCTGATCGACGCGGCATTCATCATCGGCACCGGTATCGCGCTGTGGTTCGCCACCGCCAACCCGTTCGTCGCCTGATCGATCGGATTCGAGCGGTCATACCGAGGCACTAGCCGGCGGGTGCGCAGCACTCGTCCGGCGATCAATGGGCGCATGCAGACATGAATCTCAACGCAACCCTGATCGTCCAGACCATCGTGTTCCTGATCCTTGGATGGATCACGATGAAGTTCATCTGGCCGCCGCTGATGCAGGCGATCGAGGAACGCCAGAAAAAGATCGCCGACGGCATCGCCGCGGCCGATCGCGCGAAGAAAGAGCTCGCCGAGGCCGACTCGCGGGTGGCCGACGAAATCAAGAAGGCCCGCGTCGAGGCAGGCTCGATCACCGATCGCGCGCAGAAGCAGTACAACGAGATCCTCGACCGCGCCAAGGTCGACGCGGTGTCGGAGGCAGCGCGCGTCAAGGCCGCCGCCGAGGACGAAATCGCCAACCTGTCGTTCAAGGCGCGCGAAGTGCTGCGCCAACAGGTCGCAGCGCTGGCCGTGGCCGGTGCGGAGAAGATCCTGCGGCGCGAGATCGACGCCGATGGTCACCGCGACCTGCTTGAGGCCCTGGCCAAAGAGATCTGAGCGATGAGCAGCAAGCAAACCCTCGCCCGCCCCTACGCCCGCGCCGCCTTCGAATCGGCCCGTGCGGGCGGCAGCCTCGCCGAATGGCAGCGAAAGCTCGCGTTCGCTGCCACGGTGGCCGCGAACCCGGAGGTGCGCGCACTGATCGGCAATCCCGGGGCCAGTGACGCCGCGCTGCGCGACCTGTGCCTGCCAGTGGGCGAGCCGGAGGGCTCCCACTTCGCCGCATTCATCGCCATCCTGATCGACAATCACCGCTTGGAACTGTTGCCGCAGATCGCCGAGCTGTTCGACCTGCTCAAGCGCGAGCACGAGCAGGTGCTGAAAGTGACCATGCGTACCGCGATTGCGGTCGATCCACCGCTGATGGATGCGCTGCGTTCAGCGCTCAAGCGGCGCTTCAATCGAGAGATCGACCTTCAAGCCGTGCTCGATCCCAGCGTGATCGGCGGTGCGGTGATCGATGCCGGCGAACAGGTCATCGATGGCTCGGTGCGCGGGCGGCTGGAGCGGCTGACGCGGGTTTTGGCAGCATGAAACGGGGCGAATGCCTGCCCTGTGAACGAATTCAATTGAACCGACGCGTCCAACCAGCGCGTCACCTAAGGGAACCGCAACAATGGCTACCCAGCTAAACCCCAGTGAAATCAGCGAACTGATCCGCGACCGGATCGAAAAGGCCAAGCTCACGGCCGATGCGCGCAATGAAGGAACCATCGTTTCGGTGGCCGACGGCATCGTGCGCATCCATGGACTGGCTGACGCCATGGCCGGCGAGATGATCGAACTGCCGGGCAATACCTTTGCCCTTGCGCTCAACCTCGAGCGCGACTCGGTCGGCGCGGTGGTGCTGGGCGACTACGAGCATCTGGGCGAGGGCGACACCTGCAAGACCACCGGGCGCATCCTCGAGGTGCCAACCGGTCCGGAACTGCTGGGCCGCGTAGTCAACGCGCTGGGCGAGCCGATCGATGGCAAGGGACCGCTGAACGCCAAGACCAGCTCGCCGATCGAAAAGGTCGCGCCGGGCGTGATCTGGCGCAAGTCCGTCGACCAGCCGGTGCAGACCGGTTACAAATCGGTCGATGCGATGGTGCCGATCGGCCGCGGCCAGCGCGAGCTGATCATCGGCGACCGCCAGACCGGCAAGACCGCATTGGCGATCGATGCGATCATCAATCAGAAGAACTCCGGCGTGAAGTGCATCTACGTGGCCATCGGCCAGAAGGCGTCGTCGATCGCCAACGTGGTGCGCCGCCTGGAAGCCAATGGCGCGCTCGCGCACACCATCATCGTCGCTGCATCGGCATCCGAATCGGCTGCCATGCAGTTTATCTCGCCCTATTCGGGCTGTGCGATGGGCGAGTACTTCCGCGATCGCGGCGAAGACGCGCTGATCGTGTACGACGATCTGTCCAAGCAGGCGGTGGCCTATCGACAGGTCTCGCTGCTGCTACGCCGCCCGCCCGGTCGCGAGGCCTATCCGGGCGACGTGTTCTATCTGCATTCGCGCCTGCTCGAGCGCGCAGCGCGCGTCAACGAAGCCTACGTCGAAGAAGCCACCAAGGGTGCGGTGACGGGCAAGACCGGTTCGCTGACCGCGCTACCGATCATCGAAACCCAGGCCGGCGACGTATCGGCCTTCGTGCCGACCAACGTGATCTCGATCACCGACGGCCAGATCTTCCTCGAGACCGATCTGTTCAACGCCGGCATCCGTCCGGCAATGAACGCCGGCGTGTCGGTATCGCGCGTCGGCGGTGCGGCCCAGACCAAGATCATCAAGAAGCTCGGCGGCGGCGTGCGCCTGGCACTCGCGCAGTACCGCGAGCTGGCCGCATTCGCGCAGTTCGCATCCGACCTCGACGCGGCCACCCGCTCGCAGCTCGAGCGCGGCCAGCGCGTGACGGAACTCATGAAACAGCTGCAGTACGCGCCGATGTCGGTCGCCGAGATGGCGCTGTCGATCTATGCGGCCAACGAAGGCTACCTCGACGACATCGCGCTGCCGAAGATCCTGCCGTTCGAGAAGGGCCTGCACGCGCACTTCCACAACACCTACCCCGATCTGGTCAAGCAGATCGTCGACAGCGGCGACTGGAACAAGGACATCGAGGCTGCGTTCAAGAAAGGCGTTTCGGAGTTCAAGAAGACGGGAAGTTGGTAGAGCGGCGAATGGCGAATGGTGACTGACCAATCAGGAAGCACGTTTTGCGTGCTCTCCCATTCGCAATTCGCCATTGAGCGCGCCGCAGGCGCGCGTTCCATTCGCACGGTGGCCTCGTCGGTGCGCCAGAGCCGCGGCATCACCACACGGTAGGTTGTCCTCAGGACTATTCGAGATGGCAGGCGGCAGAGAAATCAAAACCAAGATCAAGAGCGTGCAGAACACCCGCAAGGTGACGCGCGCGCTCGAGATGGTGTCGGCGAGCAAGATCCGCCGCGCGCAGGAACTCATGAAGGGCTCGCGTCCGTATGCGCGCCTGATGCGGCAGATGATCGGCCACATCGCGCGCGCCAATACCGAGTACCGGCATCCGTTCCTGGTCGCGCATCAGAGCGTGCGCCGTGTCGGCTATCTGGTCATCTCGACCGATCGCGGCCTGTGTGGCGGTCTGAACTCCAACCTGTTCCGCAAGCTGCTGGGCGATATCCGCGAGTTCCAGAAGCAGGGCGTGGAAGTCGACATCGTGGCCATCGGCCAGAAGGCCACTGCATTCTTCCGCCGCCTGAAGGTCAACATGGTCGGCAGCGTCACCCATCTGGGCGAACGTCCTCGCGTCGAGCAGCTGATCGGCGTGATCAAGGTGATGCTCGATGGCTACGGCGAGGGCAAGCTCGACCGCGTATTCCTCGCCTACAACGACTTCGTCAACACCATGACCCAGAAGGCGACCCTCGATCAGCTGCTGCCGCTGCTGCCGGGCGAAGAAGCCGAAGGCGGCCACGACTGGGACTATATCTACGAGCCCGATCCGCAGTCGATCCTCGATTACGTGCTGACCCGCTATGTGGAGTCGCTGGTCTACCAGGGGGTGCTGGAAAACCTCGCCTCCGAGCACGCCGCGCGCATGGTCGCGATGAAGTCGGCCTCCGACAATGCAACCAAGTTGATCGGCACCTTGACCCTGGTCTACAACAAGGCCCGCCAGGCCGCGATCACGCAGGAAATCAGCGAGATCGTCGGCGGCGCGGCGGCAGTGTGATGAACAGCGGCGAATGGCAAAGCGCGCCGCTGGCGCGCGCTCCATTCGCACGTACCGACGCAAGCGGCGCGACCAACGCGCGACCTGACCATCGAATCCAAGAGTCTTCCGGAGCAGCACCATGAACCACGGCAAAGTAGTCCAAATCATCGGCGCGGTCATCGACGTCGAGTTCGCGCGCGACGACGTGCCGAAGATCTACGACGCGTTGAAGGTGCACGGCACGCAGATCACGCTGGAGGTCCAGCAGCAGCTGGGCGACGGCATCGTGCGCACCATCGCGCTGGGATCGACCGACGGCCTCAAGCGCGGGCTGATCGCCGAGAACACCGGCAAGGGTATCTCGGTGCCGGTCGGCATCAAGACACTCGGCCGCATCATGGACGTGCTGGGCAACCCGATCGACGAGGCAGGCCCGATCGGCGAGCAGGTCCGCTGGGAAATCCATCGCGCACCGCCCACCTATGAAGATCAGGCAGCGGCCAACGACCTGCTCGAGACCGGCATCAAGGTCATCGACCTGATCTGCCCGTTCGCCAAGGGCGGCAAGGTCGGTCTGTTCGGCGGCGCCGGCGTCGGCAAGACCGTGAACATGATGGAACTGATCAACAACATCGCCAAGCAGCATGCGGGCCTGTCGGTGTTCGCCGGCGTCGGCGAGCGCACCCGCGAGGGCAACGACTTCTATCATGAGATGAAGGACTCCAACGTCCTCGACAAGGTCGCCATGGTGTACGGGCAGATGAACGAGCCGCCCGGCAATCGCCTGCGCGTGGCGCTGACCGGCCTGACCATGGCCGAGTACTTCCGCGACGACAAGGACCCGGCCACCGGCCGGGGTCGCGATATCCTGTTCTTCGTCGACAACATCTATCGCTACACCCTGGCCGGCACCGAGGTATCCGCGCTGCTCGGCCGCATGCCCTCCGCGGTGGGCTACCAGCCGACGCTGGCCGAGGAGATGGGCACCCTGCAGGAGCGCATCACTTCGACCAAGACCGGTTCGATCACCTCGATCCAGGCGGTGTACGTGCCTGCCGACGACTTGACCGACCCGTCGCCGGCGACGACCTTCGCGCATCTGGACGCGACCGTGGTGCTCAGCCGAAACATCGCCTCGCTGGGCATCTATCCGGCGGTCGATCCGCTCGATTCCACCAGCCGCCAGCTGGACCCGAACGTGATCGGCAACGAGCACTACGACACCGCACGCAAGGTGCAGACAACCCTGCAGCGCTACAAGGAGCTCAAGGACATCATCGCCATCCTCGGCATGGACGAGCTCAGCGAAGACGACAAGGCCACCGTGATGCGCGCGCGCAAGGTCGAGAAGTTCTTCTCGCAGCCGTTCCACGTCGCCGAGGTGTTCACCGGCTCCAAGGGCAAGTACGTGACCCTGAAGGAAACCATCCGCGGCTTCCGCATGATCGTCGAGGGCGAATGCGACCACCTGCCCGAGCAGGCGTTCTACATGGTCGGCGGCATCGACGAGGCGTTCGAGAAGGCCAAGGCGATGGGCGTGGCTTGAAGAGCGGCGAATGACGAATAGGAGAGCGGCCCGACTGTTCCTGCGGGTTTGCCATTCGCCATTGGCCAGTGAGCGCGCCGCAGGCGCGCGGTCCACTCCCAACGCGGCAACAGCATCGCAGCGCGCGGCATCAGCCACTTGCACCAACAGTCCAACGGAGCACCCATGACCACCATCCGCGTAGACGTAGTCAGCGCAGAGCAGGAAATCTTCAGCGGCGATGCCGTGCTGGTGGTCGCCACCGGCGAGGCGGGCGAGCTGGGCATCGCGCCGCGCCATGCGCCGCTGATCACGCGCCTGAAGCCCGGTCAGGTGCGGGTGGTGCTGGAGTCCGGCGAAGAGCAGTCGTTCTACGTCTCCGGCGGCATTCTCGAGGTGCAGCCGCAGGTCGTGACCATCCTCACCGACACCGCGATCCGGGCCAAGGATCTCGACGAGGCGGCCGCCAAGCAGGCCAAGGACGAAGCCGAACGCGCGCTGGCCAACCGCGGCGATGCGATGGAAATCGCCGAAGCCCAGGTCAAGCTGGCCGAGGCCATGGCACAGCTGCAGGCCCTCGAACGGCTGCGCAAGAACTTGAGGCACTGAGTTTCCGCCGCGACTCGCGCCGCCACCGCAATAGCGTGGGAGCCGCCATGGCGGCGATCGAAGTAGCAGCAACCTGCGATCCGGCAGTACTGTGGGAGCCGCCATGGCGGCGACAGGCGTAGCGGCAACCTGCCATCCCACAGTCAAACCCTTTGGATCCAGTACCGCCAGGCAAGAAATCCCGCCACCGCCAGACCCACTTCGATCAGCGGCTTGGCCGCGTAAACCCAGCCGGGCGCCAGCCAGCGCGCGGCAGCCCACACCAGCACCGTGCTGACCACCGTCTGCAACAGCCACAGGATCGCAAACCGGCGCAGCCGCTGCCCGTGCAGCGCGCCGCTCGCGCCGAAGGTATAGCGGCTGTTGAGCGCAAAACCGAGCAGCGCCCCGCCGGTACGGCCGGCCAGATTGGGCAGCACGCTGGCGCCGGTGGTCGCATACAGCAGCGAGAACAGCGCCCAGTCCAGGCACAGCTGGGCGCCGCCGACCGCTGCATACAGCACACCCTGCCGCGCCCAGTGCCCGTTCGCCGCCATGCATTCCGCTCCGCTGTTGCGCGATCATAGTGGCGATCGAATGCCGCCGATGCGGCGCAGCGGAGTGCGACATGCCAGGTCCAGAACTGCACGTGGTGATCCTCGCCGCCGGCGAGGGCAAGCGGATGAAGTCGGCATTGCCCAAGGTGCTGCAGCCGCTGGCCGGGCGACCGATGCTGGCCCACGTGATCGATTGCGCGCGGGCGCTCGAGCCCGCGCGCATCCATGTGGTGCACGGGCACGGCGGCGCCCAGGTGCGCGATGCCTTCAGCGGCACCGATCTGCAGTGGGTGCTGCAGGATCGCCAGTTGGGCACCGGACATGCCGTGCTGCAGGCGCTGCCGGCAATTCCCGATGCAGCGCAGGTGCTGGTGCTGTTCGGCGATGTGCCGTTGATCCTGCCGCGCACTGTTCAGGCCCTGCTCGCGGCCACCGGTGATACCGGCATGGCGATGCTCGCTGAGCATGTCGCCGACCCGCGCGGCTACGGCCGCGTGCTGCGCGACGGCCTCGGGCGAGTCCGCGCGATCGTCGAGGAGCGCGATGCCAGCACCGAGCAGCGTGCGGTAGAGCTGATCAATACCGGCGTACTCGCAGCCAGCGCTGCCGACCTGCGCCGCTGGCTCTGGCAGGTCGGCAATCGCAACGCACAGGGCGAGTACTACCTCACGGATGTGTTCGCCCTCGCCGCAGCCGAGGATCGCCATGCGGCCTGCGTCGAATGCACAGAGCCCGGCGAGGCCGATGGCGCCAACGATCCGTGGCAGCTTGCACTGCTCGAGCGGCGCCTGCAGTTGCGCCTGGTGCGCCAACTGGCACTCGATGCCGGCGTGCGCTTTGCCGATCCCGCGCGGGTCGAGATACGCGGCAGCGTGCGCGCCGGGCGCGACGTTCAGGTCGATGTCGACGTGGTGTTCGAAGGCGAAGTGGTGCTCGGCGACGGCGTGCGGATCGGGCCGTTCTCGCGCATCCGCGATGCGCAGCTGGCAGCGGGAACGCTGGTGCACGCGCACTGCGACATCGAAGGTGCGATCGCCGGCGCCGGCTGCGTGATCGGGCCCTTTGCGCGCCTGCGTCCCGGCACCGAACTGGGCGAGGCCGTGCATATCGGCAACTTCGTGGAAACCAAAAAAACCCGGCTTGGACGCGGCTCCAAGGCCAACCACCTGAGCTACCTCGGCGACGCCGAGATCGGTGCAGCGGTCAACATCGGCGCGGGCACCATCACCTGCAACTACGATGGCGCCAACAAGCACCTCACGCGGATCGGTGATGGCGCCTTCATCGGCTCCAACACCTCGCTGGTCGCGCCGGTCACGGTGGGCGCCGGCGCGACCATTGGCGCGGGGTCCACCATCGGCACGGACGCACCAGAGGGCGAGCTCACCGTGGCGCGCGCGCGGCAGACCACCATCCGCGGCTGGCTGCGCCCGACCAAAAAGCCCTGAAGCCATGCGCGCCGGTTTGGCAGCCGCCGGCGTCGAGTGCTGGCATGACAGCGGGCATGCGCTTTGCTACATCTTGGTTGCGGTCTGCGCTCAAGTATCCGCAGCGCACGGCCGATGCCGAATACAAGCGAGCAACGCACACAGCAACGGAGCGAGTCATGCGCGAGATCCTGACCGGAGTTCATACGGGCCTGTGGCACGAGCTGGTACGCGACGGCGAAGCGCAGGCGCACGAGCGACTCGACGAGGGCGCCGAGTCGTATCTGGTGTTCACCCTGATGCGGCACTACCGCGACGCGCCACTGGCGCACCGCACGATGGCGCTTGAACTGCTGGACGCGCAGCAGCGCAGCGGGCGTCAGCGCGCCACGGAACTGCGCGATGTGGGCGATCGATGCCTGCTGCTCGCCGGCTTCTATCCGGAGCTGGCCAACAAGCGCTGCGTGTCGCTGGCCTATTTCATCGAGCTGGGTCGCAGCGCCTATGCGCAGCTCGGCTGCGATGCACGCGCGGGGCTTGCCACCTTGTACAGCCAGCTCGCACAGCAGTTCGACCGCCTGGTGCGGGTGCTGATGGCAGTGCGCACCCTGTCCGGCGAATGGCGCGGCCCCGACGCCTTCGCCACGCACGACTTGGCGCTCGCCGGCGCCCGCACGCCGACCGACCCACGGGTCCGGGTCGCGGCGTCGAAACAGCTGATGTAGCTGCAGCCTGAGCGATCCGCGAGCGAACCGGCGGCGCGGTCGCGCACAGGGTGCGCTCCTACAACAGCGCCGCGGTGTCGAGCGGGCATGCGCCATGGCGGTTCGTGTGCACGAGCGCGCCGCGCGCGCGGCCGCAGCATTTCTTGGGTGCCGTGAATTCCGGATCGTGCGGTCGCGCACAGGGTGCGCTCCCACGGTGGCGGGCCCACGGGTCGCGCAGGCCGTTGCGGCGCGGTTTCCGTACAATCGGGGACTGTCCTGCCGGGAATCCTCCATGCGCATCTGCGTCTACGCTGCATCGTCCGCGCACTGCGCACCGGCCTACCATGCTGCTGCGCGGCGACTCGGCCAACTGCTCGCCGAAGCCGGCTGCACGGTGGTCTATGGCGGTGGCGGCGCTGGCCTGATGGGTGCGGTGGCCGACGGTGCGCTGGAAGCCGGCGGGAAGGTGATCGGGATCATCCCGCGATTCATGACCGAGGTGGAGTGGCAGCACCCGGGCATCGCCAACCTCGAAGTGGTTGAGGACATGCGCGAACGCAAGCATCGGTTGCTGACCGGTTCCGACGCGGTGATCGCCCTGCCCGGCGGCTGCGGCACGCTGGAGGAACTGTTCGAGGCGATCACCTTGAAGCGCCTCGGGATCTACTTCAACCCGATCGTGCTGGTCAACACCGGCGGCTTCTACGACGGCTTGCACGCGTTCCTGCTCAAGACCATCGACGAGAAGATGATGAACCTTGAACACGCCGACATGTGGTCATTGGTGGACTCGCCCGAGCAGGTGCTCGAACGTATCCGCAATACGCCGCGCTGGCGCGACGACGCGCGGCAAATGGCTTCAGTCAAGGCCTGAACGGGCACCAGCGGAGCTACCCCGAGATCCCTGTGGGAGCCGCGATGGCGGCGACTGCGGCAAGCCATCAGTGTTGCAGTCGCTGCCATGGCAGCTCGCACAGCGACAGACCAGACATCGCGCAGGGATGCGTGCACCGCCCGTGCTACGACGGCTCGGCTGGCGACTCGGCAGTCGGCTGCTCTTCGGTTGCGGCGTCCGGCTCGTCGAACAGCGACGGTGCGGCGATCGCATCTTCGCGGCGATCCTCGCGCGGCGGAGTCACATCGCGTGCCGGCATCACGAAGCTCTTTGCCGCCTTGGCGGCATCCTCCAGCGCGCCGGCCTCGGTGACCAGCCGATTCTTCTCCTCGGCACTGAGCGCGGTCCAGTGGCAGCCCTGCTCGGCGCCGGCCAGCGCGTAGAGCAGATTCAAACTGGGCTTGAAGCCGGCCTTCTTGACCTTCCAGAACGCGCCGACCGCGCCGTGGGTACGCAGGTCTTCCATCGTACGCACGCCCACCTGGCGCAGCCACGCGGCCGATTTGGGTCCGACATTGAGAAGCTTGGGATCGCGCATGCGCTGGAGTCTAGGGCCAAACGACTTCAGCCGTGCGCGGCGGCCTGATGGTCCAGCGCGTCGACGAACACCCGCACCAACGCCTCCATGCCCACACGGTCGTCGTCATCGAAGCGCCCGACGCTCGGACTGTCGACATCCCACACGCCGACCAGCGTGCCGTCGCGCGCCACGATCGGTACCACGATCTCGGCGTTCGACGCCGAGTCGCAGGCGATATGCCCTGCAAACGCATGCACGTCGTGCACCAGCTGGGTGCTGCGGGTCGCAGCCGCTGTCCCGCAAACGCCGCGCCCGAGCGCGATGCGCACGCATGCCGGCTTGCCCTGGTACGGCCCCACCACCAGCTCGCGGCCGTCGAAGAAATAGAACCCGACCCAGTTCAGATCCGGCAGCGCGTCGAACACCAGCGCGCTCAGATTGGCCGCATTGGCGATCCGATCGGGTTCGCCCGCCAGCATCCCGCGCGCCTGCGCGACCAGCAGCGCATACGTCTCGGGCTTGCTGTTTGTCTGGATCTTGCTGGCAGCGAACATGCGCGAGGCTCCGATCGGTCGCGCAGTGTATCGGCTCGTGCTCGAAGGTTCGATATGCTCAGCGGATGACCACGCCACGCCCACCACGCCCCGACGGCTTCCGCGAACGCGGCGACCGGGTGACCCGCCTCGAGACTTTCGTCGACGCCGCGTTCGCCTTCGCGGTGTCGATGCTGGTGATCTCGGTGGGCACCGTGCCCGATTCAATCGCCGAACTGAAGACGGCGCTGAAGAACATCCCGGCCTTCGCCGCCAGCTTCGCCCTGATCATGCTGTTCTGGCGCGGACACGACGACTGGAGCCGGCGCTATGGACTGGACGACAGCTACAGCAGCAACCTGAGCATCCTGCTGGTGTTCGCGGTGCTGGTGTTCGTTTACCCGTTGCGGATCCTGTTCGGCGGCTTCTTCGCCTGGATCACCGGCGGCTGGCTGCCGACGCCGGTCGCGATCCAGAGCATCGCGGATCTGCGCTGGTTCTTCGGCAGCTTTGCAGTCGCTTTCGGCAGCATGGGCATGCTGATGTTCCTGCTCACCTTGCATGCGGAACGCAGCGCCGATGCGCTCGGCCTCGACGGCGCCGAACGGTTGGCCACCCGCATCTCCCTGCTGCGCTGGCTGTTGATTCCGGTATTCGCTTTACTCTCGCTGGCGCTGACCGCATGGGTGCGCCCGGGAACGCCGAACTGGATGGCTGGCGCGCCGGGAATGGTTTTTTTCATGCTCAACATCGTGCAGGTTTTGCTGAAGTTCTGGGGCAAGCGCATGCAGCGCAACAACCCCGCACGATGGGGCAGCCCGCGCGCATGAGCACGCGCGGATACTTCGTCGCCGGCACCGATACCGGCGTCGGCAAGACACTGGTCAGTTGCGCGATGCTCGAACGCGCGCGCGGCGATGGATTGCGCGCGGTGGGCATGAAGCCGGTCGCAGCCGGCTGCGATGAGACACCCGCAGGAATGCGCAACGACGATGCGCTGGCGCTGATCGCGCACAGCAGCGATCCCCATGCGCTCGCCTACGACGATGTCAACCCCTGTGCGCTGCCGGACCCGATGTCGCCGCACCTTGCAGCGCTGCGCGCTGGCGCGGCGATCGATCCAGATCGGATCATCGCCGCATATGCACGTCTGGCCGCACAAGCGGACCTCGTCATCGTCGAAGGCGCCGGCGGCTGGCTGGCGCCCATATCCGATTCCGCGACGATGGCGGATCTCGCCCGGCGCCTGGGCCTGCCCGTGATCCTGGTCGTCGGCGTGCGCCTGGGCTGTCTGAACCACGCGCAGCTGAGCGCGCGTGCAATCGCTGCCGATGGCTGCAAACTCGCCGGCTGGATCGGCAGCGTGATCGCACCCGACATGGCGGCGCTCGATGCCAACATCGCGACCCTGCGGGAGCTGCTGCCGCTGCCGTGCCTTGGCGTGGTGCCCTGGCGATCGACTCCAGACCCCATGCAAGCGGTCGAATGGCTTGAGCTGCCACGCATGGACCAGGGTGTTTTCACCCGCAGCTAGCCGCAGTGCAGCATGAACCAAACCGCAGGTGACTGGCTGCGGCGAACCGGCTGTGCTAACTATGCGCAGTTGCGCGGCCCTGCCGCGCGACTGGGGATTTCAGAACAGTTCCGCGATCTGCGGTTGCCGATCCAGGCGCCGCGACGACGGGGCTTCAATCAGGGTCGGGGAGAATCGCTCATGCACATGTCCATCAACCGGTCGCCGGCGCGTCTGGCTGTCGTTAGTTTCTTCGCGTTCGCGCTGCTGCTGGCGACGTCGCTGTTCAGCAACCAGGCTGCAGCGCAGCTGACCGGCACGCGCAACATCCCCGGCGACTACGCCGAACTCGCGGCAGCGATCACCGACCTCAACGCGCAGGGCGTCGGCGCGGGCGGCGTGATCCTCAACGTGATCGCGGCGAATCCGCAGACCGCGCCTACCGGCGGATACCGGATCGCGACGGCGACCTCCAGCGTCGCCAACCCGGTTACGGTGCAGGGCAACGGCAATACAGTGACCGCTTCGGCGGCGCACACCGTCGGCGCGCTCAACGACGCGGTGTTCAAGATCGTCGGCAGCGACAACGTGACGATCACCGGATTCACCCTGCTGGAGAACCCGGCCAACACGCTCACTGGTGCGGCCACCAATACAATGACCGAGTGGGGCATCGCGCTGCTGTACGCCGAGGTGACGGACGGCGCGCAGAACGCCACCATCCAGGGCAATACGATCGATCTGAGTCGAACCTATCAGAACACCTTCGGCATCTACAGCAACTCGACCCACTCGGAAGCTTCAATCTCCACCGGCGCCACCGCAACCGGACCGGGCGGCGGCAACAGCGGCCTGCGCGTTCTCTCCAACGTGATCACCGACGTGAACATCGGCATCGTGGTGGTCGGTCCAACCGCGGCGGCCGACCACAACCAGGGCGTCGATATTGGCGGCACGGCGCTAGCCACCGGAAACACGATCAGCAACTACGGCACGATCGGGACGTTCTCGAGTTACGTCAACGTTTCAGGCACGGTCAACGGCATCCTGGTGCGCAACACGCGCGCGGCCAATATCCAGTTCAACGATATCGCCAGCTCCGATGGTGGCACTGTCGGCGGCACACTGCGCGGCATCTTCCTGCCCTCTTTCAGCACCCCGCCGACCGGCGCATTCGCCCACACGATCAGCAACAACCGCGTATCGCTGCGCAGCGCGGTTGCCAGTGGCGCCGTCGCGGGCATCGTGGTCGAGTCCGGTGCGAGCACCGCTACTGGGTCCGTCGTCCTCAATAGCAACGACTTGCATACCAGCGGGCACACCGTCGCATCAAGCGGCGCATACACGGGTATCTCGCTCGGCGGATCCGCTACGGCTGGTCCGCTGACGACCACGATCAATGGCAATACCTTCACCAACCTGACCCTGACCACGACCGGCGGCGTCACGCTGATAGGCAACAGCTTCACCCATACCGCCAACGCAACCGTGGCGGTCAACAACAACGCGATCGTGACCCAGTTCAGCAAGACCGGTGCCGGCGGCACCGTGCGCTTCTACGACAATTTCGGCTCCTCGCCAGCTACGGTCAGTGAAACCAACACGGGCAATACCTTCTCCAACGTGACGCTGTCGGGAACCGGTGCGACCACCCTCGAATCATGGCGCAGCGCCGACGGCGCCACGCCAGGCTCGCGCAAGACGATCACCAGCAACACCTTCAACAATCTGGTCAATGCCACCACCGGCACGACCACGGTGTTGGCGGTGTCGTTCTCCGACAACACCTTTGCCGGCAACGATGTCTCCGGCAACACCATCAGCAACGTCAGTGGTACGGGTGCAGTGACCGGCATCGTCAGCACCAGCGGCAACCAGAACCTCAGCGGCAACCTGGTGCACTCGCTCAGCGGCTCGGGCGTCGGCACGGTCACCGGCATCCTGGTCAGCGGCGGCACCACGCAGGCGATCGCGGGCAACAAGGTCTACAACATCGAAAACAGCAACGCCGCCGGCGCTGCCAGCGGCATCACGGTTTCCGCCGGCAGCACGGCAAACGTATTCAACAATCTGCTCGGCGATATCCGTGCGCCAAACCTCAATGCGGCCAATTCGCTGTTCGGCATCAACCTCAGCGGCGGCACCACGATCAACGCCTCGTTCAACACCGTGCGTCTGGCGGCAACCAGCGCCGGGGCGCTGTTCGGCTCCAGTGCACTGTCGGCTTCCACCACGCCGAACCTGACGCTGCGCAACAACGTGCTGGTCAATGCCTCGACTGCTACCGGCGCGGGCATCAGCGCGGTCTACCGGCGCAGCAGCGCGACCCTCACCACCTATGCGGCAGCGTCGAACAACAACGCCTTCTTCGCCGGGGCGCCAGGTCCCAACAATGCAATTTTCACCGACGGTACCGACGTCGACCAGACCCTGGCGGCATTCAAGGCGCGGGTCGCGGGCCGCGACGCGCAGTCGGTCACGGAGAATCCAGGCTTCCTGAGCACCGCAGGCGCCAGCAGTGACTTCCTGCACATCGATCCGCTGGTGCCGACCCAGCTGGAAAGCGGCGGCGTCCCGGTCGCCGGGATCGCGGTCGACGTCGATGGCAATGCGCGAAGCGCGAGCTTTCCCGATATCGGCGCCGATGAATTCAATGGCGTCGCCATCGACACCATTCCGCCGTCGATCGTCTACGCGGCGTTCGGGCCTACGACCTTGGTCGCCAACCGGGTGCTCGCCACCACGATCACCGATCCGTCGGGTGTTGCCGGCGGCGCCACCGCACCGCGCATCTACTTCAGCAAGAACGCAGGCGTGTACGTGTCGACGCAGTGCGCGGGCAGCGGCCCCGCGTACAGCTGCACGATCGACAATACGCTGATCGGCGCAGTCACCACCGGCGATGTCGTGGCCTATTTCGTGGTTGCCCAGGATACGGCCGGCAATGTGACGGCCAACCCCTCGGCCGGCTTCGCCGCAACCAACGTCAATACGATCACCACCCCGCCGACCACGCCCGCGACGTACAGCATCGTGGCCGGATTCCCGGCCGCGTCCAACGTCGGCACCGGCGAGACCATCACTTCGCTGACCAACCCGGGCGGTTTGTTCGCCGTGATCAATGCCGGCGTACTGACTGCCAACGTGGTGGTCACCATCAGCACGGATCTGAGCGGCGAAACCGGCGCGGTGGCGCTGCTGCCATTCACCGAGGAAGGCACTGGCGGCTACACGCTGACCATCCGCCCCAGCGGGACACGCCAGGTCATCGGCACCACGGCTGCCACCACGGCTGCATTGCTCGACTTCAACGGTGCAGATCGGGTCACGATCGACGGGCTCAACAGTGGCGGCAACAGCCTGCTGCTGCGCGATCTCGGCACCGGTCTGGCAGTGCGCTACGCCAACGACGCGTCCAACCACGTGCTGCGCAACACCACCGTGGAGAGCGCCACCAACGGCACCATGGTGACCATCGGCGTCGGCACGGTGACCGGCAACGACAACATCCAGATCGTGCGCAATACGCTGCGCGACCGCAGCGACCTGGCCGGACTGCCGCCGTTCAACCTGATCGGCTCGACCGCGACGTCGCTCACGATCACCAACAGCGGTCTGCAGTTCAGCGACAACCAGTTGTTCAACTTCCGTCAGGCCGGCGTGTTCGTGGGCGTCGGCACCGACAGCATCACGGTCGCGCGCAATACGATCTTCCAGACCGCGCCGCGCACGACGGCACTGTTCGGCATCGCGGTCAACGGCGCATTGGGTGCAAACCTGTTCACCGAAAACACGATTCGCGACCTGACCACCAACCTGGCCACTTCTGGCATCGTGCTCAACGATGCGCGCGGCAGCACGGTCTCGCGCAACCGCATCTTCGGCTTCGCCAGCACCACCGGCTCGACTGCCATCCTCAGCGGCATCGTGTTCAATGGCGCGAGCGGAACGCCTGCCGCGGTGACGGTCGTGAACAACTTCGTGTCGATCGTGCCGGGCTTCGCCAATGCCCAGGTCGTGCGCGGCATCTTCGACTTCGCGTTTGGCGGCAACACGTTTACCGCAGCCTACAATTCGATCTACGTCGGCGGCACCGCATCCGGCGCGGCGAATTCGTGGGCATTGAGCCGCGGCGAACTTGCCCCGACCACCTTCACGGCGCGCAACAACATCGCATTCAACGCGCGCACGGGCGGTACCGGCAGTCATTTCGCAGCCGGCGACCAGTCGGCCGCTGGCGGCACCTTCGATTCCAACAACAACGTGTTCGCAGGCACCGGCGCGGCCGTATTACCGGCAAACTTGCTCTCGTACGGAACCGCCGCGGCAGGCACGCCGGTCACGTTCGCCGCATGGCAGGCAGGCCCGCCCACACGCGATGCCAACTCGGTAGCGGGTGATCCGGCGAGCTTCGGCCCGATCGGCGCCTTCTTTGTCGACGCCGCTGCCGGCGACCTGCATCTGCAGCCCACCGCCACCGCGGCGCTGAACGCTGGCGCACCGTTTGCGGGCGTCACCATCGACATCGACGCCGACCCGCGCTCGACGACCGCGCCCGAGATCGGTGCCGACGAGTTGCCGGTGCCGAATACGGGGCCGACGCTCACGCCGGTCGCCGTCACCCGTACCGAAGGCAATCCCGCGGCTACCGTAACGGTCGCCAACGTCTCCGATGCACAGGACGCTGCAACCGCCCTCGCAGTGACAGTCAACGGCGGTGCCAGTGCTACGGTCAACGGCGTAACGGTAGGCGGGCTGACGGTTGATGCGGGCGGCGTGGTGAGTGCCAATGTGCTCGCGGCCTGCCTGGCCACGACTGCGAACTTCACGCTGCGCGCCACCGACACCGGCAGCCTGTTCGATGAGGACACGTTGACCGTGACCGTGCTGCCGAACATCGCACCCACCCTGAGCTACGCGCCGATCACGCTGCTGGCCGGCCAGAACGCCACCGTGAACCCGGCGACCGGACCCGGCGACAGCGGTACGGTCACCAGCATCGTCGTCCAGAGCCTCGGCACCTACACCGGTGGCGCGACGGTGGCGGCGACCGGCGTGGTATCCCTGACCGCTGCGGCGCCAGTGGGCACCCATACGCTGGTGATTCGCGCAACCGACAACTGTGGTGCGATCACCAACGCCAATCTGCCGGTCACGGTGGATGCGGTCGCCACCACCGCGGATCTGTCGATGGTCAAGACCAGTTCGCTGACGCTCGGTGCATCGGGTCTGATCCAGTACACCCTGCAGGTGGCCAACGCCGGCCCGTTGGGCGTGACCGGCGCGGTGGTGCTCGACAACTTCGCGGCGAGCTTGAGCAACGTCGCATGGACCTGCGCGCCGACTGGCGCCGGTGCGGCCTGCCCGGCCAGTGGCAGCGGCAACATCAACACGCAGGTCGACATGGCCAACGGCACCGGTGTGGTGTTCGCGATCACCGCGCAGTTGCCCACCACACCGCCGGCGTCGATCGTCAACACCGCAACCGTGACCGCGCCGGTCGCCACTACCGATCCGAACGCTGCCAACAACAGCAGCACCGTGACCGATGTGCTGGCGCTGTTCGCCAACGGCTTCGAACCGCTGGCACCGACGGCGAATGTGCTGCGCATCGAGCCGCCAACGCCGGGGCTGGTGCAGCGACTGGCCCTGCCGGCGAGCACGCTGGCGGGAGTTGCGGTCGGCGCACAGGCGATCGAAGCCCTGTCGATCGTGATCGGCGACAACTTCGCGGTACTGCAGGTGCGCAGGATCGGCGACCGCATCGAGCTGCGCGGCCTGCAGCGCGATACCTACGGCCGCTGGACCATCGGCGCATGGCAGGCATTCGATGCCCGCGCATTGGTCGACTTCGAGTTCTCGACGCTGGTCGGCGGCGACCAGCGCACCGTGCTGCAGTCCCGCGTGCAGGTAACGCGCGGCAACTGACAGCACCAGCAACACACCACGCGGTGGATGGCGCCGAAACACGGCCGGTCGATGCGACCGGCCGGGTCTGTTTGTGTGCGATGGGCGAACGCGCAGGCAGCCGGGTCCGAGCGGAGCGCGGCTGGGGTCGCCGGCAGCGACCGCCGCAACGGCGTAGAATCGTGGGCCCACGGATGCCCCACGGGCGACTCCGCCAGCAATCCCTCCACGAGGCCGTTCCATGTCCAGACTGACCTTGCTCGCTTTGGCGTGCACCCTGGTGCTCAGCGCCTGTTCCAAACCTGCCCCGGAGGCCACCACCGTGCCGCCCAAGGACGCCCCTGCCGCTGCCGCCACGCCGGCGGCAAGCAGCACCGAGAATCCGTTCTTGACCGCCAGCACGCTGCCGCTGCTGGCGCCGCCGTTGGACCGCATCAAGGACGAGCATTTCCTGCCCGCCTTCACCGAGGGCATGGCGCAGCAGCTCACTGAAGTCCGTGCCATCGCCGACAACCCGGAGCCAGCGACGCTGGACAACACCCTGCTGCCGATGGAGCGCAGTGGTGCGGTGCTGTACCGGGTCAACCAGGTGTTCTCCAACCTCAGCAGTTCGCATACCAACGAGACGCTGCAGAAGATCGAGGCCGAGATCGCGCCCAAACTCGCCCAGCACCAGGACCAGATATACCTCGATCCGAAACTGTTCGCCCGCGTGAAGGCGCTCTACGACGCGCGCGACAGCTTGACCACGCATGCGGAAGACCGCCGTCTTGCCGAGCGCTACTACCAGCTGTTCGTGCGCGCCGGCGCACTGCTCGACGATCCCGCCAAGGCGCAGATGCGCAAGATCAACGAAGAGCTGTCGACCCTGCAGACCGCCTTCGGCGAAAATCTGCTCAAAGGTGTCAACGCCGCAGCAGTCGTGTTCGACTCGGCCGATGCGCTGGCTGGCCTGTCCGAGTCCGACATCGCCGCTGCCGCAGCCGCTGCCAAGGACCGCGCGCTGCAGGGCAAATGGTTGATCGCGCTGCAAAACACCACGCCGCAGCCCTTCCTTGCCGCGCTGTCCAATCGCGCCAGCCGCCAGCGCATCTTCGAAGCCTCGATCGGCCGCGGTATCGATGGCAGCGCCTTCGACCAGCGTGAGCGCGTGCTGCGCATCGCCAAGCTGCGCGCCGAGCGCGCCAGGCTGCTCGGCTTCGACAACTCTGCCGCCTTCGCCCTCGACGATCAGATGGCCAAGACCCCGGCCGCAGTCAACAAGATGCTCGATGATCTTTTGCCGGCGGTGATGACCAACGTGCGCCGTGAAGCGGCAGATATCGAAGCCGCGATCAAGGCCGACGGTGGCAGCTTCGCGCTGGCCGGTTGGGACTGGGCCTACTACGCCGAGAAGGTACGCAAAGCCAAGTACGACCTCGACGAAGCGCAGGTGCGTCCGTACTTCGAACTGGACCGCGTGCTCAAGGAAGGTTTGTTCTTTGCCATGAACAAGCTGTACGGAATCACGCTCGCCGAACGCACCGACATCCCGACCTATCATCCCGATGTGCGCGTGTTCGACGTGTTCGACGCCGACGGCTCGCAGCTCGGTTTGTTCTACGCCGATTTTTACGCCCGTCCGTCCAAGCGCGGCGGCGCGTGGATGAGCACCTTCGTCGACCAGTCCGACCTGCTCGGCAGCAAGCCGGTGGTGCTCAACAACCTGAATATCCCCAAGCCCGGTGAGGGCCAGCCGACCCTGTTGACCTACGACGAGGTCAGCACCCTGTTCCATGAGTTCGGCCACGCCATCCACGGGCTGTTCTCCAAGGTGCGCTACCCGCTGCTCGCAGGCACCAACGTGCCGCGCGACTTCGTCGAGTTCCCCTCGCAGGCCACAGAGGACTGGTCGCTGCATCCGCAGGTGCTGGCCAACTACGCCAAGCACTACCAGACCGGTGCGGCGATGCCAGCTGAGCTGGTGGCGAAGATCGAAGCCGCACGCAGCTTCGGCCAGGGCTTCGCGACCCTCGAGTACATGGCCGCAGCGATGCTCGACATGGACTGGCACCAGTTCGCCGCCGATGCCGCACCGACCGACGCGGTGGCCTTCGAGGCCGCGTCGCTGAGCAGCCGCGGTGTCGACTACACGCCGATTCCGCCGCGCTATCGCACCGGCTATTTCGCCCACATCTGGGGCGGCGGCTACAGCGCCGGCTACTACGCCTACCTGTGGTCGGAAGTGCTGGCGGCCGACGCCTTCGCGCACCAGATCGCCAGCGGCGGGTTGACCCGCGCAGTCGGCGACCCTTATCGCGCCGGCGTGCTCTCGCGCGGTGGCACCGATGAAGCGATGAACATCTATCGCGCCTGGCGCGGTGGCGAGCCCACGGTCGACGCGCTGCTCAAGCGGCGCGGGATCCAGTAGCCACCATCCGGCGTCCGGTCCCGATGCAGCGACCACGGGCCGGCGGCATGATGGCCGCCGGCCCGTTGTGCGAAGGCTGGGCAGTCACGCCCGTTCATCGATCCGCGCTGCAAAATCCGCACAGGTTCGACTGAGCCACGATGCGCGTCCCGGTACTCACCTACCATGCGATGAATGTCGGCGGCAGCGACTATGCGAACAACGACCACGTCGCGTTGGCCGAGGATCTGCGCACCATCCACCAGTTGGGCCTGCGCATCGTGCGTCTGGCGGACGTCGTTGACGCCTGCATCGGCGATACAACGGACAATCTCGAGCGCTGCGTCGCGCTGAGCTTCGACGATGGCTCGTGGTTCGACTGGTACGACATCGAGCACCCGACCCACGGCCTGCAGCGCGGCTTTGCCGGCATCCTGCGCGACTTCCGTGCGCAGACCGGCGCAGACGCGTTTGCGACCAGTTTCGTGATCGTCTCGCCGCAGGCGCGCGCGATCCTCGATACGACCTGCATGGTGGGCCGCGGATGGTGGACCGATGCGTGGTGGTCGAATGCGCTCGATGAAGGATTGCTGGCGATCGAGAACCACAGCTGGGATCACAACCACCCGACCTTGCCGCAGAATGCAGCGCTTGCGCAATCGCCGGGCACCTTCGCGACCGTGGCGAGCGTTGCGGACGCCGACCATCAGATCCTTCGCGCACACCAGTGGCTGCGACAACAGTTGCCGCAACAGCCGTCGAGTCTGTTCGCCTACCCGTATGGCCAGAGCAATGCATTCCTGCGCGAGACCTACTTTCCGCAGCATGCAGCGGCCGCAGGCATCAAGGCGGCGTTCGGCACCAGCGCGGACTACGTGACGGCGCATTGCGACCGTTGGAACCTGCCGCGTCTGGTGGCCGGGCACCACTGGAAGAGCCCGGCACAGCTGCGGCGGATCCTCGACGATGCTGTCGCCGTACCAGGAATCGCGTTCCGCTGCGGCGATTGATAGGATCACGGCGTTGGCGCACGCAGATGGGTGCCAGCGCCGACTGCACCCTCGACGCCGCCGGCGACGTGAGCCTCGCGCGGCATTGCGGTCGAGGTGCGCCAGAATGGCACGCGTGTGCGTGACCCGCGCTCATCCAGGCGCTTGAGATCCACCGCGTTCGTCCATTGGTGCTGCCGGCATGCAGGATATCGAAGCACTCGGAGTCCGGACCTGCGCCGTCGATCGCGCGCCGCTTGATGCCGAAGCGCTGTTCCAACGGACCTTCAAGCACCCTGCCCCCGACTTCGGCCACCACGTCTGCGCGGCAAGCGATACAGGCTTGTTCTGCTACATCCACTTCTGGGAGCTCGACGGTGCGCTGATGGGCGGCGGTGCGTGCATCGACCAGCATGCGTTGCGCAGGATGTCGCCTGAGTCGCGCCAATACCTGCGCGCTGCCGGCGGCGCATACCAGTGCACGCTGCGCTGGGCCATCGCGCACTTCTCAGGGCGGTTCGAGGCGATCTTCGGTTATTGCGGCAATCCGCTCGCCGAGCGCGCCGATCTCGCCGCGGGCTTCGAACGAACCGCATTGCCGCGGGTGCTCGCCTACTGGTATGCGCCTGGCACGAGCGCCGATCGCAGCGCGCTGCTCGAGCGCGTCGGTCGGGTGGGGCCGTTCTGATCCAGGCAGGTCGTGCGTGCTGCGATCGACGCGCGGAGCTTGGTGCAGATGCCGCCGCTGGCACGGTGCTCGCCGTGCGCGAGAACTTCAGTACGCGAACTCGCTGAATATCGGATCGACCGATCCGCCCCACCTGGTGCGGAACAGCTCCAGCTTGCGCTCGGCGGGCGTCTGGTTGGCCTGCGCGAACTCGACCAGCGGTTCGAGGAACATCGCCTCGTCGGCGCCGCGTGCGTTCAGGCGCGCGCGGCGCTTGAGTCCGTGGCCGGCGATCTTGAGCGCCTCCAGTGCGAGCTCGCGCACGGTGCCGTCGCGGAACGGCGTTTTCAGCGCGGTTTTCGGCACCCCGCTGCGCAGGGCTTGCCGCTCGGCGAGCGAGAAATCGCGGACCAGGTCCCACGCCGCATCGAGCGCGGTATCGTCGTAAAGCAGCCCGACCCAGAACGCGGGCAGCGCGCACAGGCGGTTCCACGGACCACCGTCGGCGCCCCGCATTTCCAGATAGCGCTTGAGGCGCACCTCGGGAAACGCCGTGGTCTGGTGGTCGGCCCAGTCCTTCAGCGTCGGCTTCTCGCCGGGCAGCGCCGGCAGGCGGCCAGCAAGGAAATCGCGGAAACTCTGCCCGCTGGCGTCGATGTAGCGACCATCGCGATAGACGAAGTACATCGGCACATCGAGCAGGTAGTCGACATAGCGCTCGAAGCCGAAGCCGTCGTCGAACACGAAGCCGAGCATGCCGGTGCGGTCGGGATCGGTGTCCGACCAGACCTGCGAGCGAAAGCTCAGGAATCCATTGGGCTTGCCTTCGGTAAACGGCGAATCGGCCCACAGCGCGGTGGCGATCGGCTGCAGCGCGAGCGAGACGCGGAATTTCTTGACCATGTCGGCTTCGGAGCCGAAGTCGAGGTTGACCTGCACCGTGCAGGTGCGGGTCATCATGTCGAGCCCGAGATTGCCGCGCTTGGGCATGTATGAGCGCATGATCGCATAGCGCCCCTTGGGCATCCACGGCATCTCATCGCGCGCCCATTTGGGCTGGAAGCCCATGCCGAGGAACCCCAGGCCCATCGGCTCTGCGATGCTGCGCACCTCGCCTAGGTGGCCGTCGACCTCGCAGCAGGTCTGGTGGACGGTCTCCAGCTGCGCGCCGGACAGCTCCAGCTGGCCTGCGGGCTCCAGGGTGATCGATTCGGTGCCGCGCGCGAGCGCGATCAGGTGCCCGCCTTCGATGATGCGCTCGTAGCCGAAGCGCTGCGCCATGCCCTCCAGCAACGCGCCGATACCTTGCGGGCCTTCATAGGTCGGCGGGCGCAGGTCGGAGGTGCGAAAGCCGAACTTCTCGTGCTCGGTACCGATGCGCCACGCCTCGCGCTGGCGCGCACCGCCGGCCAGGTACTCGACCAGCGCTTCGCGGCGTTCGATCGGCGTTTCGGTGACCTGACTTGGACCAGACATGCGCAACTCCAGCGCGATTCAGCGCGACACTTTGCGGTTGATCCGGATTCTGCGCAAGGGCGCGCGCTGTCACGCGATGATCACGGCGCGGTGGTAGCCAATGACCCGCACGCTCAAGTCGAGGCGTCGTCGCCAGCAGCCGGCGCCGACTGCGTCTCGCGCGAGGACAGCCAGCGCGCGATCACCGAGCGTGCTGCGTCGACGCCATCGCCGGTGATGCCGGAAAACAGCTGCACGCTGACCTCGCCCGGCTGCGAGGCCAATGCGTTGCGGGTAGCCACCAGCGCGTTCGCACCCTGGCCGCGGCCGAGCTTGTCGGCCTTGGTCAGCAGCACGTGTACGGGCATCCTGCGCATGGCGGCCAGGTGCAGCATCTGCGTATCGTAGTCGCGCATCGGATGGCGCACGTCCATGGCAATCAACAGACCGCGCAGGGCGGCGCGCTCGGTGAAGTACATCGACAAGGTCTGGCCCCAGTGCGCGCGCAGGGCCGCCGGCACCTCGGCATAACCGTAACCGGGCAGGTCGACCACCCGCCGATGCGGATCGAAGGCGAATACCACCAGCTGCTGGGTGCGGCCGGGCGTCTTGCTGATCCGCGCCAGCCTGGCCTGGCCGGTGATGGCGTTGATGGCACTCGACTTGCCTGCATTCGAGCGGCCCGCAAAGGCGACCTCGGCGCCGACGTCGGGCGGCATCTGGTCGAGTCGATGGGCGGCCAGCACGAATTCCGCGCGCGCCCATGCCGGGGCTGCGCGCAGGTTCGGTTTGGCCGGCTTGGCGGGTTTCGGGGACTTGTTCAATTTGACCGTCTCGCGATGCGACTGGTGTAAAATGAGGGGCTTTCCCGGGCCATGGGGCCTCGGGTTTTCACGCAATCGACGCCCGCGGATCCTCCCGCGCAGTGTCTGGAGCTTTGAAGTCTATGCGCAACCGGCTTTTTCTGAGCATCCCCGGCCTGATGCTGGCGTTTTCTGCGCTGGCCCAGGACACCACTCCGGCGCCCCCGGCAGCGGCTGATCCCGCTGCCGCCACGCCTGCCCCGGCAGTCGAGCCTACCCCGGCACCGGTCCCTGCAGTGGTAGGTCCTGGCGACCCGGTAGCCGGCCAGGCCAAGGCGGTGGTCTGCGCGGCATGCCACGGCATGGATGGCAACTCGGCCGATCCGCAGTATCCCAAGACCGCCGGCCAGCACGAGCGCTACATTGCCCGCCAGCTGGCGCTGTTCAAGGGCGCCGAGCGCGTCAACGCGATCATGCTGGGCTTCTCGATCGGCCTGCAGCCGCAGGACATGCGCGACATCGGCGCCTGGTACGCCACCCAGAAGACCTCGGTGGGCGTTGCCAGCGACGAGCTGATCCCGGGTCGCGAAGAAACCTTCAAGGCGCGCGGCCAGCGCCTGTACCGCGGCGGCGATCCGGCGCGCGGCATCCCCGCCTGCATGGCCTGTCATGGTCCGGCAGGCAACGGCAATCCGGGGTCTGCATACCCGCACCTGGCCGGCCAGCACACCGACTACACCAAAGCCAAGCTGATCGCTTTCCGCGGCGGAGAGGTCTGGGGACGCGGCGCCAACGCCAACCAGATCATGCCGATGATCTCGGCCAATCTCGACGACGACGACATCGAAGCGCTGGCGAGCTACATCGAGGGCCTGTATCGGGCCGCCCCAGCAGCCGAGTCGGCTGCGGGACGCTGAGGCGGGAACCTGCCGCGCCAGCGGCGGTCCATACGGCACGTTCAGCTTTGCTGGGCGACAATGCATCTACCCCGATCCGGAGATCATTCCATGCTGCGTTTCCTGCCCGCCCTGTTGATCGGCCTTGCCCTTGCACCTGCCGCGTTCGCACAGAACATGGTCGAGCGCTTCCAGGAAGGCAACCAGTACTTCGTGATCGAGCCGGCCCAGCCGACCGCACCCGACGCCGTCGAGGTGACCGAAGTGTTCAGCTATGCGTGCATCCACTGCGCCAATTTCCACGGTGCGGTCGCACAATGGAAGAAGAACCTGCCCGCTGGCGCCAAGTTCACCGAGCTACCCGCGGCGTGGAATCCCGCTTGGGAAATGCTCGCACGGGTGTTCTACACCGCCGAGGCGCTCGGCGTGCTCGACAAGACCCACAAGGCGTTCTTCGATGCCATCCATGTCGAGCGCAAGGCCTTCGCCAACCTCGACGAGGTCGCGCAGTGGTATGCGGCCAATGGCGGGGTCAAGGCGGCCGACTTCATCGCTACCGCCAACTCGTCGGGCATCAACATCAAGGTCAACCGCTCCAAGCAGCTGGTGCCGCGCTATGGCGTGGACGGCACGCCCGCGATCGTGGTGGCCGGCAAGTACCGGGTCACCGGCAGCTCGGCAGGCGGATGGGACCAGGTGTTCGAGGTGGTGAACTTCCTGGTCGCCCGCGAGTCCGCCGCGCGCGCCGGCAAGTCAGGCTGAGCGCTGCCCGCGGTGTTGGGACAAGGGCGGCCATGTGCCGCCCGGCAGTGTTTGCGCAAGGGCGGCCATGTGCCGCCCGGCAGTGTTTGCGCAAGGGCGGCCATGTGCCGCCCGGCAGTGTTTGAGCAAGGGCGGCCATGTACCGCCCGGCAGTGTTCGAGCAAGGGCGGCCATGTACCGCCCGGCAGTGTTCGAGCAAGGGCGGCCATGTGCCGCCCTTGGCATTTCTGCGGCGTGGGTTTGCGCGCCGGGCGCGGGCGCGCACTGCGCGAACGTCGGATTGCACCTGTCGCCGTGCCGGCGTAGCGTGAGCCGATGATTCGCCCCAGCACCGGCCCATTGCCCCACGATCCGCGCCGGCGGCTGCGCCTGATCAGCTACAACATCCAGGCCGGTGCGAGCACCGCGCGCTATCGCGAATACCTGACCGGCAGCTGGCAGCACGTGCTGCCGCACCCGAACAAGCGACGCAATCTCAATGCGGTAGCCGAGTTGGTGACCGCCTTCGACATTGTCGCCCTGCAGGAGGCCGATGGTGGCAGCCTGCGTTCGGGTTTCAACAACCAGGTGCAGTATCTGGCCGAACTGGCGCAATTCCCGTGGTGGAGCCATCAGGCCAATCGCAATGTCGCAGCACTTGCTGCGTCCAGCAACGGACTGCTGTCGCGGGTAGAGCCCAGCGAGGTGGTCGACCACAAGCTGCCGGGTGCGATTCCCGGCCGGGGCGCGCTGGCCGTGCGCTATGGCACGCCACGACAGGGGCTTCTGGTGGTGATCGCACACCTCGCGCTGACCCGCAACGCGCGCCGCAAGCAGTGCCACTACCTGGCCGAGCTGATCGGCGACCGCCCGTATGCCGCCCTGATGGGCGATCTGAACTGCACGGCTGCCGACACCGAGCTGCGCTACCTGTTCCAGCACACGCGATTGCAGCCGCCAGCGCTGTCGCTGGAGACGTACCCGAGCTGGCGACCGCGGCGCGCAATCGACCATATCCTGGTCACCGACGGCCTGGATTCGATCTCCTACGAGGTGCCGCTGCTGCGCATCTCGGACCACCTGCCGGTAGCGCTGACCGTGGCCCTGCCGGACGCCTGCCGACTGGCCTGAGTCGGGCCTAGGCCGGATACTGCGCCGGTGGTTCGAACTCGAGGGTGGCGATTGCGCCGCCGCCCTCGCGTGGTGCGAGGCTGACCTGCCAACCGTACAACTCGCACAGCCGCCGCACGATGGCCAAGCCGAGCCCCGCGCCGTTGCCGCTGGTTTTTTCGCCGCGCACGCCGCGCTCGAACAGCTTCGGTGCCTCGCCCGGCGCAAACCCGGTGCCGGTGTCGGCAACCACGACACGGTGCGCTTGGATGCGCACATCGACCCGCCCGGATGGCGTGTACTTGAATGCATTGCCGATCAGGTTGCCCAGCGCTACGGCCAGCACCGACGATGGCGCGGCCACGGTAGCGGGCGCGTCGCGATGCACCTGCACCTCGACCGGCTTGTTGCCGATCTGCGGGCGATGGGTTTCGATCACCTGCTCGACGACCAGTGCCACATCCGAGGTCTCGCCATCGGTGGGCGCTGCGCGCTCGCTACGCGACAGCAGCAACAGCGCCTGGGTCAGTTCGGTCGACTGCCAGACTGCGCGGTCGATGCGGCGCACGCGCTCGCGGGCTTTATCCGGCAATCCTTCCTGCGCGAGCAGCAGTTCAGTGGCACCACGAATCACCGCCAGCGGCGTGCGTAGTTCATGGCTGACATCGGCGTTGAACTCGCGGTCGCGCACCACCAGGTCGTTGAGCCGCTCCGAGTAGCCGTCGAGCGCAGTCGCCAGCTCGCCGACCTCGTCGTCGGCGAAGTGCGGCGCCAGCGGCGGCGGGCGCTTGCCGCGTTCGAAGCGGCGTACCCGGGCGGCCAGATCGGTCACTGGACGCAGCACGCGCGCCGACAGCCACACCGCGATCAGCAGGCTCAACGCCGCGAATCCGAGCACCGCGACGATCAAGCCACCGACCAGCTCGTTGCGGGTGCGCCGCTGCTCGGTGACGTCGTAGCGCAGGAAGCCCCACATATCCTCGTCCTTGCGCACGGCCAGCTTGTAGGTGCGGGTGCCGTCGGTTCCGGATTCCCGCAACTCGTGTACGCCGCTGGCGAGTCCCTGCCAAGCGAACGGCACCGAATACAGCTTGTTCGCGCCGACCACCAGCGCCTCGATATCGGTGGAGAACTGGAACAGTGCGTTGGGATCTGGATTCAGGCGCTTGAAGTCGACGAAGTTGTCGACCTCGCGCTGCAGGGTGGACTCGATCAGCTCTTCTTCCAGCCACTCGCGCATCACCAGCGTGATGCCGGCGAACGTACCGGTCAGCCCGACGCCGAACAGCAGGAACGCCAGGATGATGCGGCTTCTAAGCCGACGGCGGAAGCGCATCGGGATCGACGAGCGAATATCCGATGCCGTGTCGGGTATGGATCAGCGGCCTGCCGAACGGCTTGTCGATCGCGGCACGCAATCCGTGGATGTGCACGCGCAGCGAATCGGAATCGGGCAGTTCTTCGCCCCACACGCGCATCTCCAGCTCGCGTCGCGTGACCACCGACGGACTTGCCTCCATCAGCGCCGAGAGCAGCTTCAGGCCCGTGGGATTGAGCTGCAGCAGCTTGCCTTCGCGGGTCACGATCAGGGTGTCGAGGTTGTATTCGAGATCGGCGACCTTGAGCAGGCGCGTCTTCGGACCGCGCGAGCGGCGCGACAGCACCTGCAGGCGGGCCTCCAGCTCGAGCAACGCAAAAGGCTTGACCATGTAGTCGTCGGCGCCGGATTCGAAACCGGTGAGCTTCTGCTCCAGCGCGTCGCGCGCGGTCAGCATCAGCACCGGCGTGACCTTGCGTGCGTCCTGGCGCAGGCGCCGGCACAGCTCCAGCCCATCCATGCCGGGCAGGGTCAGATCGAGCACGATGGCGTCGAAATCCTCGCGCCCGGCCAGGTGCAGGCCGGTGACGCCGTCGGCTGCAAAATCGACGACGTGGCCTTTTTCGGCCAGGAAATCGCCAATGTTGGCGGCGATATCGGAATTGTCTTCGACGACGAGGATGTGCATGGCGGTAAGCATACGTTGCGGCGCGCCTGTGGGCGAGTGAGGGAGCGGCAACACGGGCCGCAGGGAACCTCTCCTCGCCGTACGCGTTGATCGAAGTTGGACCGCAATCGGTGCGGCGCGTTCCCGTGCGCCGCGCTGATGCCGACAGCTCTCCAGCGTCGGATTATGGCGCCCGTCCGGCGCCTGGCCACCGTTTGCAGCAGGTCAAAAAAAAGAAGGCCCGAGGAAGCGCCATTGGGGGGAACGCGCTCGCCTTGGGCCCAAGCTACTGCCCCGATTACCGCGAAACGCAGGTCCGGGAGATCCCGGCTCAGACGCTTCACGATGAAACCGACAGTAGCTACGTGGGCATTAAGCCGGGGTTAAATCGCCTGCAGCGGACCGGGGCTCATGCGCTGCGCCCGGGTTCCAGCGCTTTACCTGCGCCCGGCCATGCACTGCTGCGCATTTCTCGGCGCTCGACAGCAGAACAACGAAGCGTGGTAAAGCCGGCAGCCGCGAATGGGCGGGCAGCGGATCAGCCGGCACTGCCGCTTTTGCTCCGCTGGCGATCGCGCCGACGCAGACGCTCCTCGATGTACTCGATGATGCCGCCGGCCACGTCGACGCCGGTCGCGCCCTCGATACCCTCCAGGCCCGGTGAGGAATTGACCTCCAGCACCAGCGGCCCGCGCCGCGCGCGCAACAGGTCCACGCCCGCCACCGACAAACCCATGACGGCTGCCGAGCGCACCGCGGCATCGACTTCTGCCGCGCTCAGGGTAACGCCCTCGGCGCTGCCGCCTCGATGCAGATTGGAGCGGAACTCGCCGGCTTTGGCCTGGCGCTTCATCGCAGCCAGCACCTTGCCGCCAACCACGAAGCAGCGGATATCCGCGCCGCGCGCCTCGCGCACGAACTCCTGCACCAGGAAGTTCGCGTACAGGCCGCGAAACGCCTCGATCACCGAGCGCGAAGCAGACAGTTTTTCGGCCAGCACGACGCCGGTGCCCTGGGTGCCCTCGACCAGTTTGACCACGTGCGGCGGCTTGCCCAACATCGCCAGCAGATCGGTGGTGTCGTCGGGATTGTCGCCGAACACCGTGGCCGGCAGGTCGATGCCTTGTTGCGCGAGCAGCTGCATGCAGCGCAGCTTGTCGCGCGCGCGCAGGATCGCATCGGACTTGTTGAGCACCAGGGTGCCCATCATCTCGAACTGGCGCAGCACCGCTGTGCCATAGAAGGTAACCGATGCGCCGATGCGCGGGATCACCGCATTGTAGTCGGCGATTCCCTTGCCCTTGTAGTGGATGACCAACTGCTTGGCATCGATGCGCATGTAGCAGCGCAGCGGATCGAGCACGCGCACCTGATGGCCACGCGCGCGGCCCGCCTCGACCAGACGCTGGGTGGAGTACAGCTTGGAGTTGCGCGAGAGGATTGCGATTTTCATGAGGGACTCTTTATCGCCAGCGGATTTTTCGGCCGCCCCAGCAGATACGATTGCGCCGGGTCGACATGCAGGCGGCCGGCCAGCGCAGTACGCCCCAGCAGCATCGGAAACAGCATGCCGCGGCGGCTGGTGAGATTGGTTTCGATGTCGAGAACGTGGCTGCCGATCGCTACGCGGGTGCGGATGAACAGGCGCAAGCGGCGATCGCCGCTGGAATCGGTCACCGGCCGCTCATCGACCACACGGGCCTCGCATACGTGCGGCCGCTTGCGCCGGCGCGAGGTGGGCGATATCTCAAAGCGCACCCAGCGCTCGCCGTCGCGCGTGATCTCCTGCAGTTTTTCCACGTGCAAAGCCGAGGAGCGCGCACCGGTATCGACCTTGGCCTTGATCGCGCCGATGCCCAGGTCCGGCAGCCCCAGCCATTCGCGCCAACCGACCACCACGGATGGATCCAGCCCTTCTGCTGCGCTCACGGCACCCCCGCTGCTGTGATCGGGAGTCTAGCCCGGATCGCTCGCGCGCTCATCGATTTCACGGCGTTCCCGGATGCTTGGTCAGTATCCACCGCAAGCGCACAGGCTCAATCCTCGAAGCCGTCGCCGAACAGTACCGCGATCTGTGCGGAGTTGAAGCGCATCACGCGATCGCCGCTGATCTCGGTCAGGTACAACTCGCCCGCTTCGTCTTCGCCGAAGGAGGTGTATTGCAGATCCGGGCCGTTGGCCCATTCGCTTGCCGACCACGTGCTGCCGCTGAGCGTGGCGAAACGGATCCGGCCGCTGCAGTAGTCTGCGAAGACGTAGGTGCCATCGAAGCCGGAGATGCCGCCGTGATAGCGAAAGCCACCGGTGATCGATGCACAGGGGCCGCCATTGGCCGCGTGCGTATAGGTCAGGATCGGCACCGTGGTGCCCGCGCAGGTGCCGAGCGTGCCCTCGCACGCGATCCAGCCGAAGTTCAGACCGCCGGCCGAAGCAGCAGGCGCCAGATCGACCTCTTCCATCGCACTCTCGCCGACGTCGCCGATGAACATCTGCCCGGTTTGTCGATCGAAACTGAAACGGAACGGATTGCGCAACCCGTAGTGGAATATCTCATCGCAGCGACCCGCTCCGCCGGCGCTGCCAGCAAACGGATTGGCAGCAGGTATCGCGTAGTTGGCAGCACCATTGGCGGCCGCCGCACACAGCTCGTTGCTGCCCGCCGCGGTAGTGCTGTCGACGTCGATGCGCAGGATCTTGCCCTGCAGCGCACGCGAATCCGGATTGCCGCCACTGCCGAGGAAAGCCGCGCTGCTGCTGCACGGGCTGGAACTGTTGACGATCTGCGTGGGTGCCAGCGTTTGGCTGCGCGCGCAGGCCTTTGCGCCGCCGTCGCCGCGCGAGATGTACAGGTACCCATCGGGACCGAAATGGATGTCGCCACCGATGTGGAAGTCCTCGTCCTGCGCGATGCGAATCACCACCTGTCCGCTGCCCGGATCGCCCAGATTGGGGTTGCCGACCGACGCCAGGTAGCGCGCTACCGTGGTGCCGCCCTGGGCGTCCGTGTAGCTGACATACAGGCGGCGGTTGCTCGCAAAAGCCGGATGGAACGCCAGCCCGAGAAATCCGCCTTCGCCCGCTTGCGAGATGGCGCGAGGTGGCGGATTGGCCGCGAGATCGAGAAATGGTGTCGCCAGCGCGCTGCTCTGCGCTGCCAATCGCACCCAGATGCGCCCGTCGCGCCCGCCGACGAACAGGCGGTTGCTGCCATCGCCGGCGTTGCGCACGGCGATCGGCTGCGGCACGCCGGTGACGGCAGCGACGAGCGCGAGATCGGCTGGCGGCGCTGCGCTGAGCGGCGCGGCGAAGCCGAGCAGCGCAAATACATACGGTAGGGCGTTGCGCGACATGGTCGTGCTCCGGCGCTGCACCCACTGGCGTGCTTGCGCGTAACGGGGTGCAGTGATGTTACGCCGATGCGCCGAAGAGCGAGCACTTTCGGCGATCGAGGCCCTCAGCGGTGACGTCGCACCCGCACGCTCAGGGACAGTCGACCCCGTCGGCCACCCCGGCGCGCATCAGGTTCAAGGTTCCGGCAACGCCGTCGGCGCGCGTCCAGTCCATGCGCAGCGTGCGGCAGTCGGCAAAGCTCAGCGTGGTTTCGCCCCACGTCGTGCGGGTGACGTCGCCGGGTCGGAACGCGGCCCCGAACTGGGCGCCGCCGGTGGTAATCAACGGCAAGCGCACGCTGCGGTCACCGGCGGCATAGCCTGCGTTGCCGACCAGGTAGCGCTGCTGGCCGCCCTCGTAGGTGTACCAGCTTACGAACGCGACCAGCTGTTCGCCGAACCGGAAAAAATCCAGCAACACGCCCTCGCCATCGCGCGCGGGGTCGAACCAGGTGCCGCCCAGGCGTGCGGACAGCACCGCACCCGCGGCACCAAAATCGAGCGCGCACGCAGCGCCGGTCTCGGCGGCCAGCGCCAGCGACTGCGCAACGCCATCGCGCGGTAGATAGTCGATGCTGAATGCGCAGTCGTCATCGAAGGGCGGCGACAGGTTGGCGCTGATCACCGCGCTGATCGGTGCGTCGATCGATGCGAACAGGAACGTCAGCGGCGCGGTCTGCGACAGCAGGTCGGGAAACCGCGCCTCGCGTCCGCCCTGGCGCAGGCGAATGCCGTCCACGCGCGGGCTGCCGCTGAGCGGCGCAAAGGTGATGACCGCCTGCGCGTCGCCCCCGGTGCACGGATAGCGCCATAGCGAGATGCGCATGCGCGCGCCGTCGGGGCGTGCGATTTCACGCGTGGCGACCTGCCCCTGCGGCTGCACCGGGATCGGTGTCGGCAGGCAGCCGGGCGTGAACTCCTTCGACTCGGGCCCCGCAGTGACGGAGTTCGGGGCTGCAACGGCGCTGCAAGCGAGCAGCGAAAGAGCGACGCACAGCACCGCTTGGGCACTGCTACTGCTTAGGGCGCCGCGAAGCGTTGCGGAGATCAATCTCATGACTGAACCTTGCTGCTGGCGACAACCAGCAGTCTTCAGGGCGCATGCTGCAACCGTATGTCGGTCGGTCTGCGACCCGCCGCGAACAGCCCGCCCGTCGTCCATGCCAGCTGGCCGCGGCGATAGTGGAGCGGGTGATGGGAATCGAACCCACGCTAGCAGCTTGGGAAGCTGCAGTTCTACCATTGAACTACACCCGCGTCGGACGCCCAATCTACCGATTGCGGCGCCGCGGGGGAAGGGTTTTGGCCAATCCGCTGGCTTCCCGGCAGTTCACCATGGTTGACCGGTGTGCGGCACACGGGCAGGGCCGATTCAGTTTGCGGTACCTAGACTTGGCGGCGGATCATGATCGGGAGCGGTGGATGCGCTGGTTGACGCTGTTCGGTGCGGGCTTGCTGGTTGTGGGCACGTTGGCGAGTGCGCCCCAGGCGCCCGCGAACACGCCGAGCGCCACGCTGCAGTGGCGACCGATCGTCAGCCCCGGCACCGAGCTGTTTCCAGCGCTGCTGATCGCCACGGCGAACCTCACCCGCCAGGCGCATGCGCCTGGCAGCCGGATACTCGGCGATCCGAACGGCTTGGTCGGAGTGACGGTCGCGGCGACTGGCGACGGCCAGCGCGCGCGGGTCAGGGTCAGCGCTCCCGGGCTCGGACGCACCTCAAGCATCGACGTGGTGCTCGCGCGCGCCGGCGACTGGTACCAGATCTACCCGGTGATGCAGTGGGATTTCGCACGCCTGCACGGAATGCGCAGGGCTACGCCGGAGACGCTCGAGTTCACGCTGGAGCTCGATGGCCACGTGACAAGCCGCCGGTCGCTGCGGGTGCGCGTGCGCGCGGTCAACGACGCGCCGTATTCGATCGACAGCGACGGTTCGCGAACCGATCTGTCGTGGATGTTCGCGGCCTATGTCGACGAAGAGCACCCGCTGGTGCAGCGCATCCTCGGCGAGGCGCTCAAGGCCGGCTATGTCGAGCGCTTCGATGGCTACCAGAGCGGCGATCCGGAACAGGTCTACCGCCAGGTGTTTGCGATCTGGCAGGTTCTTGCGCGGCGCGGCATTCGCTACTCGTCGATCACCCGTACCGCGGCGGCCAGCGATGCGGTGCTGTCGCAATACGTGCGGTTTCTCGATGAGAGCTGGAACAACCGCCAGGCCAACTGCGTCGATGGTGCGGTGCTGCTGGCCTCGGTGCTGCGCCGGATCGACATCGATCCGCAACTGATCCTGGTACCGGGACACATGTTCCTGGGCTTCGCACTCGATCATCGCGGCGAACAGCTGGCGTTCCTGGAGACCACCCGGCTCGGTGCGGTCGCGGCAGATGCCGGCAGCGCGCGCCTGCTGGCCAACTTCGAGGCCGCGGTCGAGGAGGGCCTTGCGCGCCACGACGACGTGGTCGACAAGCTCGGCCGCGACGAATCGCCGGAGTACCGGGTGGTGGATATCGCCAGTGCCAGGCGGCTTGGTGTGGCGCCGATCGCGGTGCGCTGAAGTGGCTGTGGTGGTGGTGTGGTGTGGGAGCCGGCATGCCGGCGACTGCGACAGCGCAGCGCGCGGCTA
>Ga0209591_10000426_pt1 | contig 54508 bp, 42 predicted proteins | sample MAT01_FD_187207 | JGI IMG/M metagenome (GOLD analysis project Ga0209591, IMG submission 187207) | Freshwater microbial communities from Lake Fryxell liftoff mats and glacier meltwater in Antarctica - MAT-01 (SPAdes) (version 2) | ecosystem: Environmental > Aquatic > Freshwater > Ice > Liftoff...
TCCTGCCCATCGCCAGCAATTTGATCTGGACGGAGCTTACGCCTATACCACCATGCTGGAAGATCGTCTCGCTGGCAAAAATGACTCGTGGGGAATTTTGTGGTGGTATCGCGTTTTTCGTGCCGGAGGCTTGGTGCTATATCCTCGCTATTCGCTGGTGCGGAATGACGGTTTTGACGGTTCTGGCACGCATTGGAATACAATCAGCGGCGAACAAAACGCCATGCAAATTCAGGCGCAATGGACACCGCTTTCCGAAAACGCAATTTTGCCGCAAGTGAATCAGGTCGATCTGACAACCTTTGAACGTATTAAAACGCACTTGCGCCCCCTTCAACCACAACAAGTGATAATCGCACCTTCTTTGATTCATCGCGCCCGTGCCAAAATTAGTCAACTCATTAAAAACGCGAGCGCATCATGAACAACATCTCTGGCAGTCTTAAAAATCGTTTTTTCGGCTGGTTAGATCGTCAGCTTGCGGCGCAGCGCATCCCGCCGCCTCCATTGGCGACACTCGCGCCCGGTGCAGTTATTGGGACAGAGGGTATTATCGACAACCTGCGCGGGGGTAAAAATAGTGTCACCATTGGAGGAAATAGTTTTGTACGGGGACGATTGCTCACCTATGGGCATGGCGGGCAAATTACTATCGGGGACTGGTCATACATTGGGGTACGTGGTGAAATTTGGTCGATGAATTCAATCACCATTGGCAACCGCGTGTTAATCGCGCATGATGTGAATATCAACGACGGTTCGGCGCATTCGATGAACGCAGCAGAACGACATACCCACTTCCGTCATATTATCGAAAAAGGCCATCCAACGACGGCTGATGGGATGCCGGGGGTCTATTCTGCGCCAATTGTGATTGAAGATGATGTATGGATCAGCTTCGGTGTGACGATTTTACAGGGCGTAACCATCGGCGCGGGGAGCGTGATCGCTGCCGGATCGCTGGTGACGAAAGATGTCCCACCGGGGATGTTGTATCGCTGTGAAGTCAAGCCGGTGATGACCCCGTTAGAAGACATAAATGAATTAAAAGTGACCAGTTAAAAGTCACGAGAAAATTATTTCTTACTGTTCTTGCGTCTTGCAGATTTACAAAGTAGGTTGTGTATATCAATGAGCGAAACCATTGGCGAAAGCCGTTTTTGGAATGAATTGTGGACGAATTATCATGTCGCGCCGAGCATTGCCTTCTGCCGTGTGCCGGAGTTGGAATACGCCTCACAATTGGATGTGAGTGGGCGTGTCCTCGATCACTGCTGCGGTGACGGGCGATTTGCATCCCTGGCATGGCCTGGAAAAACGTTAACGGCTGGCTGCGATTTTGATAAAGGCTCGATTGATTTAGCCAACCAACGGAAGATTTATGGTCGGACGGATGTGGCGGATGTCTCGGTAAACCTCCCCTATGAGGACGGTTCATTTGATCTTGTATTTGATAACAGCGCATTGGAACACGTCAAAGATGTTGATGCTGCCTTACGCGAAGTCGCTCGCGTCCTTGCCCCTGATGGTACATTTGCCTTTAACGTTCTGAATAACCGTTATTTTGAGTGGTGGCCTTTAGACGAAAATTCCAAAAAAGCCTATCGGGATTGGCAGCCGTTTTATCATGCGTGGAGCCTACAAGAATGGCGCGATCATCTGGCGCAAGCTAGATTAAAAGTCGTCGCTGTTCAGGGTTACTTTAATACAGCATCCGCCCAGGCACTAGCCCAGCTTGATTGTGAATTTAGTGGGCATTTTATCAGCAAGCGTCCGAGCAAGCTGGTACAGCGTTATCAAAAATGGCCGCTGATATTTAAGCGTTATTGGCGCAAGCGGTTGGAAAATTTGACGTGGGAGACTGCCTCTGACGAAGGCGCGGGTTATTTTATCAAGGCGGTTCACGCCAATGGCTGAGTTGACGTGGGAGCAAGCTGTTCAATGGCTGCGCGAACAGCCGGAACAAAAATGGCTGGTTGATGCCTGCTATTTTGATGATCCCCTACTGGATGCGGCAGAACGATTCGCCCAAAGCGAGGAATGGCAGGGAACGGTTGATCTGCTGCCGCAAAAAACAGGAAAAGCGCTTGATCTCGGCGCGGGGCGCGGCATTAGTAGTTATGCGCTGGCAAAAGCAGGCTGGCAGGTGACCGCGCTCGAACCTGATCCAAGTCTGTTGGTCGGCGGCGGCGCAATCAACAGTTTGGCACAGCAAGCCCATCTCCCGATTACGGTGGTCGAAGAATTTGGCGAACATCTGCCATTTGAAGAAAATACCTTCGATCTGGTGCATGGTCGGCAGGTGCTTCATCACGCCTATGATTTGCCCACACTCTGTAAAGAAGTTGCACGGGTGTTAAAACCCGGCGGACACTTTATCGCCACCCGCGAACACGTCATCAGCAAAAAGGAAGATTTGCAAGCCTTTCTGGATAGTCACGCGCTGCATAAATTCTATGGCGGCGAAAATGCGTTTTTGCTGCGTGATTATAAGGCAGCCATCACAAGCGGTGGCTTGCAACTCGTGAAGGCACTGGGGCCGTTTGAAACCGTGATTAATTACTTCCCGTTGTCGCACGACCAATGGCGGGAAATTTGCGCGGGGCCAGTGGTGCATCGGGTGGGGCGAAAATTAGCAAACCTACTCACGGATGAAAGCCACATTATTGGTCGTCGCTTGTTGCAATATTATGCACGGCGGCTTTCCCAAACCAGCGACGCGCCGGGACGCTTATATAGTTTTGTGGCGGAAAAAGCGTAAATCATAGGACTTACGCAGTTGATGAGTTTTGTAGGGGCGACTCGCCAAGTCGCCCCTACGGAAAATCTCGCTGAACTGAGTAACTTCTAAATCAATTATCTTGTTTAGGGTTACGCCTCTACGCTGCACATAAAGGATAAAGCATGACAGAGACACAGACTTTGATTTCCGCCGATACTCCCGTCTTAGTCACAGGCGGAAGTGGATTCATCGGTTCGCACCTGATTGAGCGTTTGACCGAGTTCGGCGCACCTGTAACCGTCGTTGACAGCATGGCAGGCGGACATCTGGAAAATCTGCAAGCCGTCCGGCACAACGTTCACCTGATATTAGGCGATTTAAGCAATGTGTTGCACCTTAAGCGCGTCAACGTGGGCGATTTCGCTTATGTGTTTCATCTAGCAGGAAATCCTTATATCCCGCCTTCGGTAGAAAATCCGGCGTTTGATTTTCACGAAAATCTGGAAAACGCCTTTAATCTCGTAGAGGCCATTCGCCTTTCCAGCAGTAAACCGCGCTTAGTCCATATTTCATCGGCGGCGGTTTATGGCAACCCGATTCGGCTGCCGATTAGCGAAACTGACCCGACTGTACCGATTTCGCCCTATGGCGTGAGCAAATTAGCAGGTGAGCGTTATGTCGCGGTCTTCAGCCAGCTTTACGGCATTCGTGCCGCAATTGTGCGCTTTTTTTCGGTTTATGGCCCGCGCCAACGTAAACAGGTGGTCTTCGATGTGCTGCGGAAATTACGGGATAATCCAAACGAAATTACCGTTTTTGGTGATGGTACTCAGGAACGTGATTTCGCTTATGTGACCGACATCGTGGATGCGATGCTGCTGGCGGCAACAGTTGCCCCGGCTGAAGGCGAAGCCTACAACGTCGCGCACGGCGTAGCTTACACGATTAACGATCTGGTGCGGACATGGTGTGAAGTGCTGGATATTCAACCCGAAATTAAATATACCGGGAGTGTACGCCCTGGCGATGCAGAAAAATGGGGTGTCGATATGGCGCGGATTCAAGCACTTGGCTTCGATCCCAAAGTTGATCTAAAAACCGGCCTGACCAACATCCGTGATTGGTACGATGCAACCTTCCCAACATCCAAATAAGAATCGCCCGCTGCGGCTGGCGTTTGGCAATCTTTGTGATCGCAACTGGATCGCGGGCTGTCATTATCTCAAGAATTTATTTGTCGCGCTCAGGACGTTGGAGCAACCGCCAGAGATTGTGCTGATCTACTGGACACCACCAGCCGATGAGACATACCAGATTCTCGCGCCTTACGTGGATGAGCAGTTGACGTTCACCAGCGTCAGCCGTCCGCTGCCCATACGCGCCGCATCTTATCTCGCCCGTCGTTTCGATATTCCGACGAAGATTGATGTACCGATGGCGGCGTTTTTACGCCAGAATCGCGTAGATGCCCTGCTCATGATGAACGACATGGGAACGGGATTCAATTTTCCGCTGATGGTATGGGTGGCGGATTTCCAGCATGTGCATTTACCAGAGATGTTTACGCCGCAGGAAATTCAACTCCGCAATGCAAACTTACTCACCGTCGCGGAACGGGCGACACGCATTATCCTGAGCAGCCAGAGCGCCAAACGTGATTTTGAGCAGTTCGTCCCGCAATTTCTCGATAAAGCGCGGGTACTGTCGTTTGTCTCGCAGCCGCCAGAAAAAGTCTATGAAGGCGATTCGGCGTGGGTGTGCGAACAATATCATCTGCCAGAGCGCTTTTTTTACCTACCTAATCAATTTTGGAAGCACAAAAACCATAAAGTCGTCATCGAAGCGTTAGCGCATCTGCGGCGGCGCTTACCACAGATTACTGTGGTCTGCACAGGCAATACGCACGATTACCGCACGCCGGGTTACTTCCCAGAGCTGCTGACGACCATCTCAAAAGCAGGTGTTCGAGAAAATTTCGTCATTCTGGGGATGGTTCCGCATGAGCATATCTTCCCGCTGATGCGTCAATCACTGGCGATACTTCAGCCGTCGTTCTTTGAAGGGTGGAGTACTACCGTCGAGGAGACAAAATCCATCGGCAAACGGATGATTCTTTCCGATATTGATGTTCACCGCGAACAAAATCCGCCGAATGCGCTGTATTTCGACCCTAATGATTCACAATCACTCGCGGAAAAACTCATCCAGGTCTATGAAGAAGCACAGCCGGGTCCTGATCTGCTGATGGAAGCCGCCGCCCGCGCTGATCTGCCACGCCGTACCCGTGATTTCGGGCAAACCTTTGTCGATATTGTGCGCGATCTCGTTTAGGGGTTATTTAAAAGATACGGCAGCGGTTCGCCGGGTGTCGTCTCGGTTTTTGGCAGGATACATGCCTGTACCGGAAGTGATCCGTCTAGCGCGGGCGGCAGATCAGGCGTAGGTTCGAGCGACACCTGCCCATCGCGGCTGACGCGAAACAAAATGACGTTTTGCAAATCATAACTAAGATAATATTCCAGCGGTTCAGGATAACCCGCTAAACCGCGCACATACCAGCTTGGCACGTCGGAAATCTTCCCCTGATAGCTCGGCACACCAAAAAAGAGGCAGGTCATGTGATGTACATGATACGTCCAACCGAAGGGCGATGGCACATCTTCATCCAGCGCAAAAAAGATCGTCGAATCAGGTTGCAGCGGCGGCATCAGGCGGTTGGCCTGCTGAAAAATGCTGGACACATTTTCAAAATCCACCGCTGGACTCCAATAGCCATTACGCGCTTGTAAATCATACGCATTAGCAACAGCAAACATCACAAGCAAGCCACTTACCCCAACGGCCCACGCCCGCTGAAACCGCCGCGCCAAAAATGCACCGCTTAACCCAATTGCCAGCGCCCATAAAACCGACTGTGGTAACGATGCGACAAATTCATACCGCAGCGTAGGATAATCGACTAAATCAGGGACATTCGGAATTGGGATAATCACCCAAGGGGCAATGCTCAGCAGCAGGCATACAAAGCCGACGATTATGCCGATAAGATACGTTCTACGCAGCGGTGTAAAGTTGGCGTGGCGCGACCCCACCCATAACGGCAGAACAATCAGCAAAAGCGCGACGACCCCATACAATCCGAAACGTGGCAGCGAGTCGATTGCGGTGATAAAGTTGAAAAGGGGACGAAACAAATTCTTCAAATTTTCGAGAAGTACGTCGAGCGTCAGATTTTGTTGAATTTCCGCACTGTACCCAATTTGATACGCCGTCTTTGAAAATTTCAGGAATAGAATAAAGCGTAATGCACACAGGGTCATAACACCCAACCACGCATAATTCCACGTCCATGCACGTCGTCGCCAGCCCATCATCGGAATAAATGCCAATGTATAAAGCATGACAAAAAACACCGCTTCATAATGCAGCAGCGCTACACCCTCCAGAACACAAGCAATTACCAAAAGCCAGCGCCACCCATGACGATAAGACAGTAAAAACAAAAATATCGCGCCCGTCGTCACGAGCATACCGCCATAAAAGGTGTTCATGAAGATAGTCGCAAAGCGAAGCTGTTCCGACGGATTGACAATAAACAGCACCGCCGCGATCAACGGCAGCCCATTGCCGCGCGGCAATACCAAGCCAAGCACCGCATAAATCATTAAACCTACGCCTAGGCGAGAGACAAAACTGAACAATAGATACCCTTCGAGGCTGTTGGGCGTGAATTTTGCAGAAATAAAGGCGCTTAGAGCAGAAAGAGGCCGGCTGGCTAACTGATCGTAATAGTCGTACCAAAAATGATGCTGCGCGTCGATCAATACTGGCTCGTCCATCCCAATCCAATAATGCTGGCGCATAGGAATATAAAAGGCGACAACAGTAAAAATAATCAAGCCGACGACGATAGCCAAAAGGGCGATAAAACTACGCGACTTCCCGATACCATAGCCAGCGCGGGTTGTCGGCGTTAAATGCAGAGGCTGCTCACGGCGCTTTGCGGTGACCAACCATCCGACGCAAACTATCAGCCACACAATAAGCAACCCACTCATTACGAAGCCATTATAAAACCAGCGGGTATCGCGCAGTAGAATGAGGGGAATTGCAGCAATCGCCAGCAAAATTGTCGAAAAGATAACATCCACGACCAAAAGACGACGATAAATACCCAGATTGAATGCGTTCTTTAGCTTGCCAGAAAGGGATTCGATCACGCGATGCTCCGGGGTAGCAGGTTAAATTTTTTCCCAGACAATCATGGCTCGCAGCGCCGCCAAAGGTGACCAAAGAGGGCGTGTCACTTCCTCAATGCCATAAAGCAGGGGGTAAGCCGCATTCGGCAAGAAGCTATTTGGCTTAAAACCCATACTGAGCAGATACGTCAAAGAACTAAAGCGTTCTACGGAGCGAAGTCGGAGCGATGGCACAGCAGCCGTCATCTGGGTTTTGCCATGTTCAATCAAGAGATAAGGCAGCGCCGGATTGCCATCAAACGCCAGTTTTCCTTCAGCGAATTGTTCGTCTTCGCGCCAAGGCTGCGCCTGCATGTCGCAATCTTCTTGATGTAAATAGGTATAAACGAAGCGCGAGAAAGGGGTAATCCAAGGTTCGATCATCACTAATCGTCCCCCTGGACGTATGACACGGGCAGCCTCTTTTAAAAAGTGCAGCGGCGTATTGAAGTGATGCAGCACATCCAGCCCAATGATGCTGCCAAAAGTGTTTGGGGCAAACGGCAGTTCATGCACATCCAGCACAGCATGAATCCCATCTGAGGGCAGAATATCGCTCCTCCAGATAGACGGATCAACTTCGCGGATATGCCCCATGCCGCTGCCAATTTCCAAAATAGGAGCGCCGGGAAGCGTGTGTGCCAGCAACCGCCGATAAAATTGTTCCTTATAGATTCGGCGTAAAACGGGCTTGGTTTGCCAAGCAGTTTCTAGGCGAGCAAGGGCGTGTTGGTCGTTGTCAGGAGGGGCATACACCATTTTCAGCGAACAGCCTTCACAAATGAAATGAGTTGACTAAGCCATGAGTGCATAAATATGCCCTTTGGATCCCTATCGCTCATGATTGTTCTGGCTTACGGGCTTTAATCAACACCGAACCCGTAAATTCTTTGATTCCCGGCAGCGCTTCCAGCAAAAGGCCAATATTCTGAATAATCGGAATCAAGGGAGCGGGAGTAGCAGGATGCAGCCAATCTGTATTGCGGATTTGAATATCTGTAAAGCCAATCTCACTTAAATCACGGGAGAGCTTCCAGCGCACAATCGCCGTTTCATCGGGCGATGCCCCGTTGCGTTCACGCACGGCGGGAATATTGCGTTCCATCCAAACCTGCGGATTAAGCATATTCGGCTCGGCAAAAGCGATCACACCGCCCGGTTTCAGCAGCTCATACATCCGGCGCAATGCGGTCTTCATCTCTAAGTGATGCAAAACAGAAGAACCCACAATTGCATCGAATGGTCCATCGGCTTCCCCATCTTCAAAGCGCATCAGCCGGAACTCGACCACTTCGGGCGGCAAATTACGCGCTCTCGCTAGTTCCAGCAAGTCGGGTGAAATATCGACAGCGAGGATATGTGCGCCGCGTGGTGCCATCATCTCGGTAAATAGACCTGTGCCGCAGCCGACTTCCATTACACGCATTCCCGGTTTTAGTCCGGCTGCCATGCTGAGCAATCTGCCGCGCCGTGTCGCCCGAACTTTTCCGGCAGGCGTATCCCAATTCCAAATGAGTTCAGGATTACCGGAATTCGCCAGCAGTTTACCGTGTTCAATTTCGTGCTGACCGCGTTCTTCAAGGAGTGTCATCGTATTTGCCTATCTCTTCAGATTACAAAGTTTATCCGTCATAGAATTATCATATTATGTCGGCTAACCCTGTGTCTTGGCTATCTAAATTTATTTTCGTCGGGCAATAACGCGCATATTGCTCGATTTATTCAACATACGCGGGATGAGATCGAAAATAAGGAAAAACGCCGCTGCTAAGGGATTATTAAAACTAAAGAAATTCGCTGCTTTATTCCAGCCGCGATCTTGTAAAAGATGATTAATTGACCATATCCAGACAAATGTCGCAGACATGCTCCAGACACCTATGACTTCAAAACCGGTTTCTTCCAGCATTCGTGTGATCGTCCGAGGCGAGAACAGCGACCAATGGCGCGGGAAGTGATAACCTCCCCAAGCGCGTTTAGAAAAGAAGGGACGATCCCATCCATCCATATTGGGCGTTTCCATCCAGATGATGCCGCCGGGTCTTAACATATCATGCGAAACTTGCATCACCCGGCGCGGATCCGCAACATGCTCAATCACCTGAAGCATTAGCACAACATCGGCATCCCTGATCTCGGCTTGAAGGTCTTCCGCACGGCTTAAAATACCTTGCAGCCCTTTGGATTCCAGCTTATCAATGATGCTTTGGTCAATATCTACGCCATACAGATTTCCGGGTTTTACGCCTAACGTACCAAAAGCGACCAGCGTCGTGCCATCACCGGGGCCGATGTCACAGATTTTCAAGTCGGGTATCGGGCGCGTGACGTGTTTAAGCGCCGCTTGGATGCGCCGAGTCTCTGCCCCTTCGCGCCAATTTTGGACGAAGCTGTTGCCTTTCGTATCAAAATCGTAACAGATATAGTCTTCGGCCTCGTAAATTCGGGACAGCATATCGGTAGTTGGGCGCGGATTCAAATAATCAAATTGGCAAACTTTACAGCGTACCAGTGTAAAATTCTGGTCGCCGCAGCAGTGGTGATCGTAATCCGGGCCAACGGCGATCACTTCATACGTATCGCTGCCGCACGAAGGACAGGGGACATGTTCCACCGTGACGGGCGCATGTTGCGTTTGTACAGTCATCTCGCATCTTCCTTTAGCGGGGTTTGATGGCAATTGCCCGCATATTGCTAGAGCGAGCAAGGCGACCCGGCAGAGCATCGATTAAGCCGCCGAAAAACATCGCAAATGAACGCTCCGGCGAAAAGAAATGGCTCATTTGAGGCGGGAACTTCCAATCTTGCAAAGTGTGGCTAAAACTCCATGTCCAGACAAATGCGCCAGAGATATTTTGGATTTGAACAGCACCAAAACCTGCTTCAAGCAGCATTCTTGTCATGGTGTCGGTAGAAAACAAGACCCAATGACGCGGGAAATGATAGCCGCCCCATCGCCTTTTGCTAAACAAACGACGATCATACCCATCAAGGTTAGGCGTATCCATCAGGATAAATCCGCCTGGTTTTAGTAATTGATAAGAAATTTCCATTACCCGGCGCGGATCAGCGACATGCTCAATCACCTGATTCATCATCACGACATCAAAGCTGTTTTCTGGCAAGTCAAGGTCTTCCGCCCGACTGTTGACCGTTTGCAGCCCTTTTGCTTTAAGCGGTGCAAGCACCTCATCACTGATGTCAACTGCACAAAGATTGGTGGCTGGCACGCCCAATTCCTGGAAACTCAGCAGGGATCGGCCTTCGCCAGCACCAATATCGAGCGCTTTAAAGTTGGCGAGATTAACCCCCGGCAGTTGTTCCAGCACGTAACGAGCGCGGGCATCTTCAAACCGTTTGGAAGCAGCCGCTAGAATGGGACGGTTTTCGGTATAACCGTAGCAGACATAATTTTCGGTGCTGTAGATTACGGACAACATGGCAGTTGTGGGGCGCGGATTCAGATAAGAAAAATTACACACTTTACAGCGCACCAGCGTAAATACTTGGTTGCCACAGCAGTGATGATCGTAATCTGGCCCAGACGCAACCTGTGTATAATCATCCTTGCCACAGGCAGGACATGGGACATGCTCTACGTCAATACTACTGGCTTGCGTCCGCGTCATCTAAAGAAAATTCCTCTGTTAGATCATAAAGGCGGAGTATAACCCGCCTTCACGATAGTTTAAATGCTTGATTTGTCCCACCCTCATTAAGCGTGGCCGTGACCAAGCTCATCCTCTAAGGCTTCCACATCAAAGAAGGGATTCAGGATGCGAAGGCCATATTCTGGCTGAAAGGCCAACTGATAGACAGTTTTTAGATAACCTTCGGTATAGATGATGCTGTCCTGATCAAAATAGCCGCGTTTTTTCAAGAGCTTACGAGCTTCCCCCAATCGATGATAGGGGATAGAAGGCCAAGCGTGATGCTCGTGATGATAATAAAAGCCCACTGGCGCAATCAGCCAGCGTTCAATTGGGTTAGCGCGGATCACCCGCGTAAAAGCCGTCAGCTTTACGGTACGTCCCACCTCACAAATATCGCTGCTGGGTTGATGCTCAACAATCGTGCGGAAGTTGTTAATCAACTGCGCGACAGTAAAAGGCGGTATCACCCATAAAATGAAATAGGCATACCACGCTCCCTGTGACGCGCACAGCGCAAAGATACCCACATTGACGACAAGGAATGAAATGATAGATGCGGGAGAAAAGACTTGCAAGCTGGCTTGCTGCTTCGGCGTGGATTGTTTCCTTGCGCTGACAACCCCATAGACCAGAATAACGTACGACCATCCCACGAGATGATTGACGACCTCCGCCAGCAGATGGCTGCCGCGTAAACAAATCCATGTCGCGGGTTGAACCTCTTTATCAGGATCATTTAGGTACATGTGATGCAGCACATGATGATAGCGATAGGTGCTGATCGTCGTCCCGACTGGCCCCGCGATGAACACATCTCCAAGCAGGTCGTTGAGTTTTTTGTTGCGCGTCAGGCTAAAATGAGAGGCTTCATGCCGCCACTGAATCAGCGCGTTTTGTAAACAGCCGATAAAAAAGAAGGCGGCGATATAGGCAATGGGTGAACGGGACATGACGGTAAATTGGAGCGCAGCAATAATGAGCGTCCATGTAATCGCCAGCTCCACAATCCAGCGCCAAGGCTTAATCCGGCTCAATTCCACCAAGTCTTCTTTTGTCAGCCATTTTTTGGCAATTTTTTGCGCTGGGTCTTCTTGTTCGTAGGAAGACAAGTTATTCCAGTTTTCTGTCTCGCGGATGATCTCGGTCATCGTGGTTAGTGTCCTCTTAAATCACTTCAAATTCGTGTAACTTATCGCATACTGCCTTGTAGTTCATCTTACGCAGGTTATGGTCTTTTGTAGGGGCAACTTGGCGAATCGCCCCTAACGAAAACTGAAATGCGTAACATCATCTTGTAACTTGCGGATTAGCTTTTTCGCCGAGCCACAGCCCGCATGTTGCTCGAATACCCCATCATGCTTGGCAAAATATCGAAAGCCCAGAAAAAACCCAGCGGCACAAAATTATCCAATCGGAAGAAATGCGCCAATTTTTTCGCGCCCCATTTTTGCAGGATATGATTGATCGACCATACCCAGACAAACGTGGCGGAAAGCGTCTGCACTTCGACCACTTCAAAGCCGACTTCTCCCAACATGCGGCTAATCGTTTTGGGCGTGAATAATGTCCAATGGCGTGGGAAGTGATACCCCCCCCATGTCCCTTTTTTGAACAAAGCCCAATCCCAGCCCGCGATGTTGGGGGTTTCCAACCAAATCACCCCACCCGGTGCAAGGGCTTTAAACGCCTGCTGCATCACCAAACGGGGATCAGCAACATGCTCGATCACATGCGAAATCGTAATCAGGTCAAAGCTGTTCGGCGGAAAATTCATTTCTTCAGCACGAGCAACTGCGCCGTTAAAGCCCTGGGTACGCAGCCCGGCCACAGCTTTTTCGTCAATATCAATTCCGGTCAAATTCGTTGCTGGCACGCCACCTGCTTGGAACAAACGCAGGAGTGTGCCGTCGCCTGCGCCGATGTCCATCACCCGCAAATCTTTCATCGCAGGTTGAACATACTTCAGCACCGGCTTCACCTTACTAAATGCCCGCCGCTGCCGCGCACGAGCGACAAAAGAACTGCTTTTCTCGGAAAAGTTATAGCAGATGTAGCCATCTTCCGGGTAAATAATCGGTAGCATCGCTGTAGTGGGACGCGGATTAAGATAATGCAACCCGCAAACCTTGCAATGTGCGACACTAAATTGTTGATCGCCGCAGCAGTTATTTTCGTAATCCGGGCCGTTGGCGACAATGACATAATCATCACCACCGCAACCGGGGCAGGTGACGTGTTCGACATCAATCATTTGTACTGTCGATTTTACGGCTGCTAGACCATTATCCAACTTCATTGCTAATCACTTCCGGGTGATCGTCGTGATCTTCTTCAACAATTAAGAATGGGTTCAATAAACGGATGCCATAGCCGGGCTGCATGGCGATTCGCCATAGCGTCCGAATGTAGCCATCGCCATAAACGATTTCATTGCTGGAAAAATAACCTCGTTCCTCCAACAGCTTCCGCACATCACGCAGACGATGATAAGGCACAGCCGGAAACATGTGATGCTCATGATGAAAATACAACCCAACTGGAGCAATCAAAAAACGCTCAATCGGGTTCGACTTGATAACGCGCGTAATCGGCGGCAGCTTGACCAAACCGACATCGCAAACATCGCTGCTGGCCTGATGCTCCACCAACGTGCGGAAGTTACCGATTATCAGAGTCAGCGTAAAAATGGGACCAATCCATAGCGCAAAGTAAGCCCACCACTGCCCTTGCAAAGCACAAAACGCGAACAATGCGCCGTTGCTAATCACAAAGCTAATCAATGAGGCGCGAGTGCGTCCGGGGCGGTTATCATATTTGGGGTCGTCAGCGCTAGAGCCATAGCGTGAAAGGGCTTGAATGCCATATTTGCCCATCATGCCCTGGAATAATTCTTTAAAGAGATGCGTCCCGCGAATACAAATCCACGCCAGCGGATTCACCTCGCGTTCCGGGTCATTCAGATACAAATGATGCGGGACGTGATGCCAGCGATACTGCCCGATGGTCATCCCAAGCGGCCCCGCCACGAAAAAATCGCCTAATTTGTCGTTCAGGTCTTTTTTACGGGAAAGGCTGTAATGGGAGGCTTCGTGCGCCCAAAGCGTCAGCGCATTCTGGAAGCAGGCAATCAGGACAAACGCCAGCACATAAACCGGAAGCAGCCGCAAGGAAAGTGCAACTTGCAGCGTGATGAGAATAAAAAGCCACGTCCGCCCTAAATCAAGGATGATTCGGTCAGTCCGTAGCTGGCTGAGTTCGACAAGTTCCTGCTTATGAATCCACTGTGTTTTGCCGCTGCGTTGATCTTTTGGCAGCTTGATTTCCTCAATTTGAGCGATCGCCATTCCAATAAATCTCCATATTTAACTGATATGTCCTAATGCGGCGGATATTGTATCCGCATCTATGGTTTTTATCGTGTGCCTTATGTCACATTATCCACACACGCATTTGTCACTTACGTTTAGCGATGACGCGCATTCCGGCTGACCACCCCATCCGACTGGGGATAAACTCCAACAGATAAAAAATTCCTAATGCCAGCGGGTTATTCATGCTAAAAAAATTAAGCACCCCACGCGGCATCTTGCGCTCTTGCAGAAAATGGTTGACCGACCATGCCCATAATACGGCTGCTGCCGGTGTGGAATAATGGGCAACATCGAAACCGACTTCATTTAACATGCGCGTGATTGTTTTACGGTTAAACAGTGTCCAATGACGTGGAAAGTGATAACCACCCCACAGCTTATGCCTAAAAAAGCGCCGATCCCACGCATCCATATTCGGCGTTTCGATGATAAAAACGCCACCCGGCTTAAGGATTCGATGCAGTGTCCGCATCACATCTTTCGGATCCGCCACATGCTCGATGACTTGAATCATCGCTACGACATCAAAGCTCGCATCCGGTAAATCAGAGTCTTCGATACGGCCTAAGATTCCTTGATAACCCTTTTTGTTGAGTATATCGACGACGGCCTGATCGAGTTCCATCCCATACAGATTTTCCGGCGGCACACCCATCGCCTTAAAGGTACGCAGCATTTGCCCATCTCCTGTGCCGATATCCAGCACTTTGATCTGGTCAGGAGACTTGCCCAAGATACTCATGGCTTGGGTAATCTTCTGTCTATCGCGTGTTTCTCGCGCCTTGAGGATGATGGAACTCAGGTCTTCTTCTACGCTAAAGGAATAATACTCCTCTGCCGAGTAGATAATCGGGAGTGTATCCACCGTCGGGCGCGGGTTCAGATAATGAATTCCGCAGTTATCACACTGCACCAAATGGAAAATTTGGTCGCCGCAGCAGTGATTATCATAATCTGGGCCACTCGCCGTAACCGCATAACGATCTTGTCCACAGTTTGGACAGAGGACAGGTGCAACCGTGATTGGAGGTTTATTATTGAGCATGGTGCAGTTTGCCTTTAGCGGTCGGGTTTGAGCGTCATCAATAACAGATACCGCAAGACCTTTCCCTTGACTTTTTGGTCAATTCTTAAGATCGCCTTCAAAGTCGTAATCGACAACAGCTTCATGATGATCGTCCTCATCATGCGGGAATTGATGCAGCGGATTCAGCAGCCGAATCCCATAACCGGGTTCCTGCGCTAGCCGCCAGATCGTGCGTACATAGCCCTCACCCCAGACAATTTCGGGACGCTCAAAATAGCCGCGCTGTTGAAGAATCGCTCGCATTTCATGGAGGCGATGATACGGCACACCCGGATACATGTGATGTTCATGGTGATGATAAAAGCCCACTGGCGCAATTAAAGTGCGTTCCAGCCAGTTTGATTTAATCACGCGGGTCATATTCGGCAGTTGCACTTTGCCTGTTTCACACACATCGCTGCTGGGCTGATGTTCGACAATCGTGCGGAAATTGCTCACCAACAGCGCGATGGTGAATAGCGGCCCTACCCACATCAAGAAAAAGAGATACCACTGCCCCTGCAAGGCGCATAAGCCAAATAAAAAGGCATTGGCGACACCAAAGCCGATCAGCGATTCGATGGAACGCGATGGTTCGCCATCCGCCTTACTATGCGTAGGATTCGCTTGTGTTCTGTTGAAATAGCGAAAGATCACACGGAAGGCATAAAAGCCGATCATATAGCGGAAAATCGCAGAATAGAGATAGCCGCCCTTTAAGCACAGCCACACTTCCAGCGCGATTTCTTTTTCTGGGTCGCCCAAATAACGATGATGCAAAACGTGATGCTGGCGATATCCGGCGACAGTCGCGCCGGCGGGGCCAGCGATGAACAGATCAGCTAAACGATCATTGAGTTTTTTGTTGCGCGTCAGGCTGTAATGTGAGGCTTCGTGTGTCCATGAGATTAAGCCATTCTGCATACAGCCAATGAAAATGAACGCAAACACATCAAACGGCAGGAAGTCGATCATAATCGCGGCTTGCAGCGCAATAAGGATTAATCCCCACGTCAAAGCGACATGACCAATCACAGAACGGTGCTTGATTTTACTGAGTTCGATCAGTTCATCGCGTGTAAGCCACTGCTGCGGCTTATTGGCCTTTTGATATTCAAAATCCCGACCCGGAATATTTGCACTCGTTACACTACTCATTTTGGTTTTTTGGCCTTACATGCAACATACATCTTGACGGGTCCCGGCGGGAAACTGCTGACCGTTTCAATATCAAGCGTGTCACGGATGCCTGCCAAAATTGTCGTATGGCTGGCGGGATGAATGTCGTGGGAGCGATAGCCTAATGCACCGAAAAGCGCATTGGTCACTTGATTACGCGCTGGAAAGCCGAGCGCGAAAATCCCGCCCGGTTTAACGACACGGCGCATTTCCGTCAGCGCGGGACGTGGGTCTTCAAAATGTTCCAGAACGCTGATACACACAACCGCATCGAATTCGTTATCAGGGTAAGGGATTTCAAAAATACTCCCCTGCTTTAATTCGACTCGGCTTAAATCAACCCCACTTTGGCGCAGCATTGCCTCTACACCTGTGTAACTTTCATGAATATCGATGCCAGCAACGCGCTCGGATTGTGTGAGCAAATGCTCGACGAAGATACCCGAACCTACGCCAACTTCCAAAACACGCTTAAATTGGGTATCGCCCAATAAATTAGCGACCATCTGAAGGCGATTACGATAAAACCAACCAGCATACCAACTATAATACAGACGCACCAAGTGATAATCTTCGTTGGTACCATTATCAATCGCTTGGGTAATCGCCTTGTGCGATGGCAGTACGAGTGCTTTGCGACCCGTCATAAATACCTCAAAATTTTGCCTTACAATAAAACTCAGCGGAAAATGGGCGCTTATTCCTATTTGTTCCGGGAACGTGCTATAACGACCCAAAGCGATATTAACATAACCGATAAAATCAACAAGAGCCAACTACTTTTGTTGGATTTTCTTGTGATATTTGTCACACGCTCACTATGCGGTTGCGCGGTGGGACTGATAAGCGGCCTGATTTTTAACTGCCACAAGGCAAATAGACCCATCTGTAACAACAACGGCCCATGAATCCCGACCCGTACTTTGCTCTGCCCATAGGTACGCGCTTTATAATGGACGGCAACATCCTTAATACGATATTTCAAACGGGCAGCACCGAACAGCAAATCGAAATCCCCAAACGGATCGAAATCCCCGAAGTAAGCCCGATTCGCGGCAATTTCCTCATAATCCCGCTTATACAGCGCTTTCGTGCCGCATAAGGTATCGGTGATACGCTGCCCCAAAAGCCAACTAAAAGTCGTACTGAAAAAGACATTACCCAAGTAGTTGACTCGGTGCATCGCGCCTTCTTCTTGCTCATAGGTAAAACGTGTCCCGTTGACCATCCGCGCCTTGCCCGTCATCAACGCTCGATAAAAGCGGGTCAATTCTTCCGGCGGAACAGAAATATCGCTGTCCAAAATCATCACAATATCGCCGTTGGCAGCCGCAAACCCTTTACGGACGGCATCCCCTTTGCCCAATTTAAGCATCATATCTGGCGGCGCATCAGCTTCTTGGGATTTGGGCGGCACCTGCGACATAAATTTAATATCTCGCTCAGGATGGGCAGCAATCTGCTCATGAATCTTTTCAATCGTGCCGTCAGTGGAGTTGCCATCCACAAAAAGCAGTTCGGTATGTGACCCCATATCCGGTACGCGCTGGACGAGCGCTTCAATATTTTCGACTTCATTACGAGTCGGAATGACAACCGTAACACTGGTCGGCGGCGGCTCTGGTGCATCCATCACTGGACGCGCAACCACCGTCGTAAGCAAGGTCAGACGGTTGACTAAAGGCGCATAGGACAGTGTATTGACCAGCGGTGAAATAATCGGAATCGCATAAGGCACCAAAACACCCGGCAGCACACTAACTGTTTCATAGCCGGAAAGATCGAGAAAGTTTCGGATTGGGGTGCGTGAAAGCCAGCTTTGCCGGATATGAGAATCAACATTTTTAAAATGAAGCCGTTCCGCCACCGCCAACATCGGCTGCCACAGCCAATTCCACAGCGAAATCACCACACGGGTGCGCTCATGCATTAGGTGATGGATGTCTTCCAGTGTTTGCTGAATATCATCGAGATAGCCGATTAAATCAGCCATAATAATCAGATCAAACGGTTCTTCTAGCGGCGCGACATGCGGCAAATGCTCCACATCAGCACAAATCCACTCTAAATCAGGATGATTTTGCTTCGCAATCTCTATCGAGACCGGGCTAAAATCCACACCGACCCCATAACCAGGTTTGAGCGCAGCCAACAAATCGCCAGTGCTGCATCCTAACTCTAAAACGCGTGAATGGGGGTTAAGAAAAGGACGACAGGCTTGAATAATCTGATTATGATAGGTGTAGTTTCTGGCAAACCACATCGGACGCGAAGGCGCTACCCGATCAAAATGTTGGACGATAGCTTGTTTATCAATCATGGAAAATTTCCGTCTTAAGCAAGGGCATTCCTCATTCGGTTACAGCCAAAATGATACTACCATTACCAAACGGGTTGTGCAATTCAAATTCAGGACTTTCGCTCATGCATTTACCCCACCCCTAAATCCCCTCCCCATTGCATGGAGAGGGGACTTCAAGATGCGTTTTTCTCCCCCTCTCCAAGTATTGGAGAGGGGGCCGGGGGGTGAGGTAAGCGAAAGTCCTGAAATTATACAGGCAAGAGAAAAGGGGCATCATCGCTATGCCCCTTTAACCATACAAAACAAAATTTTGACGACTAACGCACAGGCACGTCGTTGGTGCTGCCGCCACGCACAATCGCCCAAGCGGGAATCCAGCCTGTTCTGCCGTTATAGCGGACATGGAACCACCAGTTACCGCCATTTTGCCGCGTGCGCCCGATGAGTGACATAGAGGTACTGGGCGGAAGCGGCTCTAGAATTTCCGAGCGTGAGCTAGGTCGGCGGCGTAAATCCGTAAATGAGCGTGTAATCACGGTGATTCCGCGATCTGGCGCATCGTCGATTTGCTCAAAAATGCTTGATTGTGTTACCAGTGAGAACGGATCGCCGCTAATCTCCAGATAGCGTCCAGAAGCCCATCCCTGACGGTTGCCAATTTGAATCAGATACCACGTATACTGACCGCTTTCTTCCTGATTACGCGCCAGCACAGTATAGGTCTCGTTGGGTCGTGCCACGCGCAGCAGCGATGCGCCCAAATAGGGGCCGCTGCGGACAGCCAAGCCGCGTACTTGAATCACAATCGCCGTAACCGGGGTTGGCCCCGCGCTGATGGGTGTTCCACCGATCACCAACGGCGGCGGTACGGCTGTCGGAATCGGCGTAGGCGTTGGCAGCACGGTGACTCCGGTGCAGACCAATGTGTAGAAAACAGAGCCGCGTGCAGGGTCATTCGTTAGGAAAGTGAGTATTGCCGTTCTTTGACCCAACCCAAGCGGGATGCAGTGCAATGTGATGACACGGTTTGAGTTTGAGGTATTGTTAGGAATAGTCAAAGGTAAAGGTAAAGGCCCGCCGGAAACAATAGCGAAATCGGCGGTGTTCGCCCCGCTAATCAGCACACCAGGGGCAGTCACAATCAAATCTGCGCCGCCTGTTTCGCTCACCGTCAAAAACTGGATCACAGTTGTACCCAGCAGCGCCGAGCCAAAATTGATGGTGCTGTTCGGTGCGGGTGCAGAGCCATAGCCGGGTGTCGTTACCGTTGTCGAAGTCACCGCGCAGTTCAGTGTGTAAGTCGCGGGTGAAGCTATATTTACGCCGTTATGCGCTACGGTAATCGTCGTTTGGAAGTTGCCGGCTGTATTGGAGAAACAACGAATCGTGATGACCTGGCTGCCTCCACCAGGGTTGATAGTAAATGTAGCAGGTGTCACTAATGAGAAGACACCGGTATTGGTCAGCACAATGCTCGTAATCGACAAAGGCTGCGTACCTATATTGGAAACATCGATGTTCGCAGTCACGAAGTTGCCAACGGTTGTATTGGCCGTAGCAAAAGTTGATCCCGTCGCAGGTGCAGGCGGAGGATTAGAGCTATATGCGGGGCCTACTGGGCCTACTGGGCCTACTGTACAGCTAACCGTATAACTTGCAGGACTGCCGACGGCATTATGTGTGACCGTCACCGTGGTGCTGAAAGGTGTCCCACCGCTGGCAGCCGTCACATTACAATTTACTATGATGTTCGTCGGCGTGAGGACTCCCGTCGCAATCGTGAAGTTCGTCGGTGAGGTCAATGTAAAGTCGGTTATATTCCCCAACACCACATTCGTGATATTCAAGTCAGCCGTACCATTTTGTGTCACCGCAATCGTGGCGGTGGAGGCTGTACCCACCGTCGTTGTCAGCGGTATTGTGCTGCCCGGAATAGGGTTAGAAGTATATCCCGCTGCAACGGCATTCACTGTACAGTCAATGGTGTAGGTTGCAGGTGACGCGATATTCGTCCCATTATGCGTCACTGTCACCGTTGTCGAGGGTGTACCTGCAACTGTCGCGTTACACTGCACCGTGATATTGGTCGGCGTGAGGACTCCCGTCGCAATCGTGAAGTTCGTCGGCGAAGGCGAAGTCAGCATAAAGTCGGTTATATTCCCCAACACCACATTCGTGATATTCAAGTCGGCAGTGCCATTTTGTGTGACAGCAATCGTAGCGGTAGCAGGGGTGCCCACCGTCGTCGTTAGCGGAATTGTGCTGCCCGGAATAGGGTTAGAAGTATATCCCGCTGCAACAACCACATTTACGGTGCAATCGACGGTGTAGGTCGCGGGTGAAGCCACATTTGTGCCGTTGTGCGTCACCGTCACCGTCGTGCTGAAAGGTGTCCCGCCGCTGGCAGCCGTCGCATTACAATTTACTGTGATATTGGTCGGCGTAAGGACTCCCGTCGCAATCGTGAAGTTCGTCGGTGAGGTCAATGTAAAGTCAGTTGTATTCCCTAACACCACATTCGTGATATTCAAGTCGGCAGTGCCATTTTGTGTCACCGCAATTGTGGCAGTCGCAGGTGTCCCGACTGTCGTTGTCAGCGGTATTGTGCTGCCGGAAACAGGGTTGGAGTCGTAACCGGGCGTGGGCGCAGCGTTCACCGTACAGTCAATGGTGTAGGTTGCAGGCGATGGAATATTGATACCGTTATGAGTCACCGTCACCGTCGTGCTGAACGGTGTCCCGCCGCTGGCAGCCGTCGCATTACAATTTACCGTGATGTTCGTCGGCGCACCACCATTGTTAATCGTAAAGGTATTGAGCGAGGTAAGCGTAAAATCGGTGGTATTGCCCAAAACGACGCTTGTGATATTCAGGGGCGCATCGCCAATTTCGGAGACTGCAATCGTCGCTGTCGTGGCTGTTCCCACCGTAGTAGTTAACGGAATTGCTGGCGAACCCGATACAGGATTGGAGTCGTATCCCGGCGAGGGCGTGGCGTTCACCGTACAGTCAATCGTATATGTCGCTGGCGAAGCGATATTCGTCCCGTTGTGCGTGACCGTCACCGTCGTGCTGAACGGTGTACCGCCGCTGGCAGCCGTCGCATTACAGTCCACAGTGATATTTTGCGGTGCGCCAGCCACAGTAATCGTAAATGCGGCAGGCGATGTGAGCGTGAAGTCGGTTGTATTGCCCAACACCACACTCGCAATATTGAGGTCGAGTGCGCCAATATTGGACACCGCAATCGTCGCTGTGAGAGGTGAACCGATGCTCGTCACTAACGGAATGGTCGCGCCGGGTACAGGATTAGAATCATAACCGGGTGCGGGGGCAGCATTGACCGTACAGTTAATGGTATAAGTCGCAGGACTACCCGGCGCATTGTGATTAACCGTCACTGTCGTGCTAGGTGTGCCTACCGCCGTTGCATTACAATCCACCGTAATGTCTTCCGATATGCCGGAGGCATCTGCGACAGTAAAGTTGTTGGGCGACGTAAGTGTAAAGTCCGTCGTATTGCTCAAGACGACACTGGTGATGTCTAGGTTTTGATTCCCCGTCTCAGATACGGCGATTGTGGCTGTGGCAGGCGTACCTACCGACGTCACCAACGGAATTACACTACCAGAAGCCGGTACAGAACTATAGCCTGCCTGCGTCACCACACAGTTCACAGTATAGGTGACGGGCGAAGCCACATTCACGCCGTTGTGCGGAACGCTCACAGTCGTCGTATAGGGCGTTACAAACGTGGGCGTGGTCGCATCGCAGCCAATGGTAATCGGTACATCCGCGCCGAGATTAGCAATCGTAAAGCTGGCTGGCGTAGTCAATGTCAGTTCGGAGTCACCAGAGAGCGTAATCGGCCCCACATTTAAGGGACTGTCGCCTGTTTCGCTGACCGTAATCGTCGTGCTAGTATCTGCCCCAACCGTCGTAAGCAAGTTAATGACGGTGCCAGGTGGAGGATTTGAACCATACCCCGGCGCTAAAACCGTGCATTCCACCGTATAGGTCGCAGGACTGCCGGGGGCATTATGGGTGACGGTCACGGTGGTGGTAAAGGGCGTTCCCGCGCTGGCAGCCGTCGCATTACATTCGATGATAATATTTTGTGCGCCACCGAGGTCTAAAATCGTAAAACTGGTGGGCGAGAGCAATGTAAAATCGGTGGTATTGCTTAAAACGACGTTGGTCACATTGAGATCAGCATCACCTGCCTCTGAAACGGCGATGTTAGCATTGGCTGGATTACCAACCGTTGTCGTGACCGGAATTGTATCGCCTATCGGCGGAGTAGAAGCATACCCCGGTTGCAGCGGAACGTTGACCTCGCAGCTAATCGTATAGAAAAAGCCAGCTTGAGGGGTCGTCGGTTCTAGTGGATCGTTGGTATTCACCAAAACAGTCGTGACAAACGGTGTTCCGCCGCTGGTAGTAGTGGCATTACACGTCACAATAATTTGAATCGGAGTCGGCCCTGATGGCAGTGTAATTGGAAGCGAAGCAGGTGCAGGCGCGGTTCGGGTAAAATCGGTCAAATTACTAATCGTGATCGCATCGACACTCAAATCTGAGCGTCCGCCGCGATTATCAACCGCAATAACCACATCCAAAGGCGTACCCACAAATGTACTGACAGCAATCGTCGCGCCAGGAATGGGGTCTGATGTATATTCGGGCGCAAGGGTCAAGGGAACACAAAGAGAAAACTCCGATGTTTCATTGGTGGTTAAATTAGTGGCAGTACTGGTAATGAATAGATTCGGCAGCACGGCAGGCAGCGCGAACAAGAATGTGGCGTTACCTCCTGGATCCGTCGTGACATTTTGTCCAGTGATGAAGTCTGTACCCTCCCCAAAAGTCGAGGGATCACAAGCATCGCTGCTGAAAAACTCAAGGCGGAAAGTGGTACTCGCAATGCTGTCGAGCGTCCCGCTGATGACTGTGTTGTTGTTTGTGCCTTCCGCACTGGTGATGACCGGGAAATTCTGGAGATTATTCGCACCCAAATCGCCATCGCCTGCATCGTTGGCGGTCACATCGTTATCCGCTAGGTCAATGCCAAGCCCGCCGTTCTGATTAATCGAATTAGCGAGAATCCGGTTGTCAGTAGAGGCATTTACAACAACTACGCCATCACGCGCATTATTCGCAATCGTATTGCCTTCATCCATCGTCGCCCCGCCGATGAGATTGCCAGAGGCATTGTTAATCCGCACCCCATAGGTGCCATTGCCCACGACATCGCCAAAATTGGTCGTACCGACAAAATTGTCTTGGACAATATTTCCGGTTGAACCCGCGTTGACGAGCGTGATGCCGCTGCCCGTATTGCCAGCAACGGTATTGCCGCTGTCTACGGTACCAATGACGTTATTGGGCGAGCCATCGACCACGATACCAACATTATTCGCCATAGCGACAAATCCGCTAGAATCGATGCCGATCAAATTGCTTTGAATATCGTTACCACTTGCGCCATTGATGAGGTTAACGCCAAAGCCGATATTGCCGGAAATGATATTTCCAGATTCGGGAGTCGTACCGCCGATTAAGCCGTCCACCACCGCATCAAACAAAATACCGTTAAGCGTGTTGGCAATCGGCACCGTGCCAACAGCATCCGCGCCAATCGTATTCCCTTGAATGGTAGTATTAATCGAAGCAACACCCGTGACGAGGATGCCATTGCCCTGATTTCCAGCGATGATATTCCGCGCGAAGCTGTTTGAGCCGCCGATAATCGATCCGACGGAGGCGTTGATGTTGATGCCGTTCTGTGAATTGGAAAGCTGCGCCGTACCGCTTTGGTCAATGCCGATAAAATTGCCTTCGACAGCATTGGTATTCGCCCCGGCTAGGATGCTGATGCCATCGCCATTGTTTCCAGAGATCACATTGCCAGAATCCGGCGCGACCCCGCCCACAAAATTCCCTGAAGCACCCGTAATCTGTACCCCGCCATTATTCGGAAGTGCCGCGTCTCCGTTGACGCTTGTGCCGATATAATTATTTTCTAGGCGATTATTGGTTGCGGATGCGCCTTGAATGTTGACCCCAAATCCGCCGTTGCCAGCGATGACATTACGTCCGTTGGTGGTCGGGCGACCAATCACATTATTTGCGCCGCCGTTAACGTTGACCCCATGCCCAGTGTTGGCAAATGTCGATACACCATCTGGCGCAAGACCAATCATATTACATTCGATGATGGCATTATCGCCGCTGATGGCAATGCCGTCGCCGCCGAAACCGTTGATAATCAACCCGCGTATCTCAACATTATCAGCCGTGATATTTAATGCCGTCGCCGCGACCCCTGTGCCGTTGAGTTCGACCAACAAATTCAGCGGGTCACAAACACCACCTTGCGTCGTCCCATCAATAATGACGGTATCGCTGATGTCCGGCAATACGCCAAAAGGAAAAGACAGCGAAGCGAGAATACTCCCGCCCCCAAGATTAAATTGAATCGTGTCCGAGCCTGCCGCCGCGTTGGCCTCAAAAATCGCATCGCGCAGCGTACAGACGGCATCGCACACATTATCCGAGAGCGTGTCATCCGGCTCATTGACTTCAAAAGTCGCCGCGCGAACAGGCGTGGGAGTAGTAGAAAATACAAAAAATAAGGTCGCCAGCAGAAAAACAGCACCAGCGAGTTTATAAAGACGGTTTTTAGACATAAGTTTGGTTCTCCCGACGGTTGACCTCGGAAATGAAATTCGGCGCAATAATCACTGAATATAGTATAGAGGAGAATTGAGAAGAAAGCCGATTAACTTATAGGATTTTCTGGCTGATGGATTGTCAGAAAGTATTCACAACCCACAGCGGCTAGGATTCTGCCTCGCCTTCGTAAACGATTCCTTCCTCAAGGCCGATTTCATCTAGGACGGCGCGAATATGCTCAACATCAGCGCTATCAGCCGAATCGTAGGTCAAGACGTACACGATTCGGGCATTTGGGTCGCTGCTGCGTGAGGCGGTAGACACTTTTGATTTGTAACCTAATTTTCCAGCGCGAGTTGCTTCTCGGATTTTCAGCCAGAGCGCGTCCACCCCGCCAATATCGGTTTGAAGCACAAAAGCGCCAGCACGGATAGTCGGCTGCTGAGTCGTATTTTCCGGCTTAGACTCAATCCAATAGACGGCACCCACTTGTGATGGCAGCACATCCGCATCATGCTGCATTCGTGCCTGCTGCACCATGCTAATCAGATCGAGATTAGGCGGATCATTTTTAGGGTCGGTCATTTGCGGGTAATTTCCATAACCTGCTCGAATAATGCGCCATTAGTGGCGATGCTCTGGCCGCCGTAGATGGTCGGTATCCCCTGCCAATCGGTGAAGGTGCCGCCTGCTTCTTCCATGATGACTTGAAGTGGAGCACAATCCCACACCTGCATTTTCGCATCCAGCATAATTTCCGCCCGCCCGGTAGCGACCAGCAAATAGCCATAAGCATCGCCCCAAGTGCGCTGGATGTACGTTTCATCCACTAAGCGCGACCATGCCCCCGCCTTGCCCGTGCGCTCAAATTGATTGATGTCGCTGGCAAGCAACACCGCCTCGCGCAAGTGCTTCACCGCCGACACATGCGTCCGCCGCCCGTTCCAATAGCATCCACCGCCGCGCATCGCATAAACGGTTTCGTTTAAAGCTGGGAAGTGCGCCACACCCACAAGCGGCTTTTGATCTTCGACCAGCGCCAGCAGCACCCCGTATAATGGGACACCCTGCACAAATGATTTCGTGCCGTTGATGGGGTCAATAATCCACGTCAATTGAGAAGCGCCAGGCTGCTCCCCAAATTCTTCGCCGATTACGCCATGATCGGGAAACGCCTGACCGATTAAAGCCCGTAATTTGCGCTCGGCTTCCTTATCAGCAATCGTCACGGGAGAATTATCGCTTTTACGTTCAACTGTCGGCTGAGTCTGAAAATAGCCTAACGTAATCCGTCCCGCCTGCCATGCGGCATCCAGCGCAAATTCGAGATAGGGCGCAAGGTTCATTCCGTCATCTCCGCCAACTCAAAAAATGGCTGATGTTTCATCGTCTCCGGGATAGGCAAGCCCAACAGCTTACACAACGTCGGCGCGACTTGAAGCTGCGAAATAGTCTTGCGCGTATCGCCCTCACCGCCGTCCGGTTGAATCACATACATCGGGACGCGGCGCACATCATCGCCTGTGCCGCCGTGTGCGCCGTCATTGTTCATGCCGTGATCGGCAGTGATGAGGACGACATAGCCCATCTGCATTACCGTCGGCAGCAAATAGGCCATAATTTGATCTTGAACGATGGCATTTTTGCGATATTCAGCCGTATCTGCACCGTGTTTTTCACCGAGATAATCCATCCCCATTGGGTGAATCAGCAGATAATCTGGAAAAAATTTAGTCAGCAGAGTCGCGCCCGCCGCGAATACTTCTAAATCGGGCATCGCATCCGCCATATAAAAGCGCCCATGCTGAATCGCCAGCGACTCATCGTCGATTTCGCGGTGCAGCACGGGGTCATACGGAGTGACGTTGTAAAGTTCGGAATACCATGAATAAGCGGATGCCGCTGTGACTTTGCCCGCTTTTTGTGCCATCTCAAAGATATTCGGCATGATCGAGCGGCGCGTAATCGCATTATTGGTGATGCCATGTATGCTGGAAGGTACACCTGTATGCAGCGTTTCATAAAGCGGACGCGACATCGTGGGCAGTTCCGCCAGAACGCTGTAACGGGTAGCAATGCGCGTTTCTACCAAATGTTCAAGATAGCCCATTTGTTGGGCGGCAGTATCATCACGCAAAGCATCGCAGACGATCATCATCACTTTAGGCATCGACAAAATCCTTCATCAACCCACGTAGGCAAAAAATTATATTCGGGATTTTACCGTGTAAGGCGGTTTCTTGTCAGCACAAACTCGCATTGCATTTAGCGGGTTAAATCCCGAACAGGCTCAATTTCAAATGAGAGAGCAATCGCGCTGCGTATGCTGTTGGCAACTAGGCAGCCCCGTTCCGCCACTGTAACTAATTTTTCCAGTGAATCGCCGTCTTCATAATCCGCAGTGATTTTGAGTTTGATAGCGCTGAAACGCGTGGGATTTTCCGCTTTGGTACCCACGACATCGACATGAATATTTTCAATCGGGGCTTGCCGAGTACGCACCGCCGCTAATAAATTGCTCATGAAACAGCCGCCGAGCGCCATTAAAAACAGCTCACCGCCCATCGCACCCAAATCTGTGCCATCGCTTTGTGTCGGGCGATCAATCAAGACCGTATGCTGACGGGCATGGCCTTCTGTCGTCGTCGGGCTTTGTTGAATCATCTGGACAGTGATTTCAGCACTCATGAGATTTACTCCTGTTTATTTGTTGATTTTACATTCAGACGCAGTGTAACGCCCATTTCTTGCGACAACATAAATTCAGGGTAAATCTTCCAGCCTGACCAAACCACGTTTGAGCGCATACACCATCACTTGGGTGCGATCTCGCAACATCAATTTATCGAGGACGCTGGCGATATGTGTCCGAACAGTCGCCTCGCTCACGCTGAGTAGATCGGCAATTTCGGGATTATTGTGTCCCCGCGCCATAATATCGAAGACATCACGCTCACGGGCAGTCAGCGTTTCCAGCGGGTCTTGATCGCGGGCGTGCTGCATGACCACCTGCGCGGCGGCTGGATCAAGCGCGGTTAAGCCCTGCGCTACACGCTCAATCGCTTGCATCAAATCCGTCGCACGGCTGGCCTTTAAGATGTAGCCATGTGCGCCAGCCTGAAGCGCCTGTTTGACCAGTTGATCTTCCAGCGAAGAAGTCAGCACTAGGACTCGGCTGTTCAAGCGCAAGCCTTGAATCCGCTGAATCACTTCGATGCCGTTCATGACGGGCATCAATAAATCGAGCAGGATGACATCGGGCTGCATTTGCTGCGCCATTTGAATGCCCATCGCGCCATCGGGAGCTTCGCCAATGACTTCAATGCCGGGCTGCGCTTCCAACAGCAAACGCAGCCCTTGGCGGACAACAGCGTGATCGTCCACAATCAAAATGCGAATAGGCATCATGGTTGCGCCATCCTTTCCAAAGGCAGAATCATCTGCACGGTTGTGCCGCGTCCAGCATCACTTTCTATCGTTAAATGCCCACCAACGGCGCGGGCACGTTCTTGCATCGTGTTCAAGCCAAATTTTCCGTTCCCCGCTGTTACAGGCACAAGAAATCCCCTGCCGCTATCGCTTACGCTGAAAGTAATCTGTTTTTGTCCTTCCACCAACGACACATGGACGGACTCCGCCTGAGCATGTTTCGCAACATTGTTCAACGCTTCTTGCGTCACGCGATAAATCGTATCCTCGACTGCCGAAGGAATGTGTCGTCCGCTTAGCATCAGCGAGCATTCTACTGGAATGTGATGCGTGATTTGCCATTCATGGCAAAGGGTATGCAGCGCATCGGAAAGGCCACGTTGAATCAAATTGGTCGGGCGCAGTTCCACGAGTAAAGCGCGTAAATCGAGCAAGGTCTGCTCCGCCAATGACGCGATGATCCGCGCCTGTTGAATCCCTTTCTCCTGATTCGTTTGAATCATCTCTGGCAGTGTGGAAGTGCTGACCGAAAGACTAAATAAACGCTGGGCAATAGCATCATGCAAATCACGCGAGAGGCGCACACGCTCGGATTGAATCGCCGCTTGCTCGGCCTGCTGCGCTAAGTCCGCGTTACGCTGCGCCAGATCGCGTAAGGCATAAATATTTTGCTCTAAGGCATCCGCCATATCGTCGAATTGACGCGCCAACTTGCCGACATCATCCTGAGATTTGTCTTGAACACGCTCATCCAGCGCCCCTCCAGCAAAGCTACGGCTGATTTGGGCGATTTTGGAGAGACGGCGCGTTTGTGGACGCGCCAGCAGCAGCGCCAAAACCAACGCAACGGGGACAGAAAGCACTGCCATCGCCCCACCGACGACACCCATAAATGAGGCTGTGCCATAAATGACCGTCTCATCCAAAAACAAGGCTGGTTCAACGCTAGGCGGCCCACGCCGCATGATGACCCGCTGCCCCTCAATCATCGGAGCAACGATTTCCGCCCAGCGTTCTCCATTATTATTAAAAAAACGCTCGCCAATTTTGAGATTCAGCAGTTCCGGCGCACAATCCGTAAGATTTTTTCCGGCACGGCAGGCCGTATCTCCCTGCGAATGCAGGATGTGATTATCCTCCGATACCACTAGGCTAAACCCCGCCGGCCAGCCAATTCCTTCTGGATTAGGTTGTCCATCCGGTGCGCCGAATAACCAGCCTGTTCCAGCCTCCATCGCCAAGGTGCGATAATCCGAGGCCGAGAGATTTTGCAGAGAGCCGACGAAAAAAAGCGCCAGCACCAACACGGCAATAATGCTCGTCAAAGTGGCGACGAGAATATGGCTAAAAACCATACGAACTGTCAGCGAACCCAAAAGACGATTAAACAAACGCTTCATAAAAACCTCAAACCTGACAATTGGGCGTAGCGTTCTACGCCCCTACAATGACCCAACGTTCTATGCAGATTTTATCCGCCCGTAATGGCAAATCTGAGCAGCAAATTATTCAGCGTCGGTGTGAGTGCCTGAATAGTAGGCGTATCACCTTGCAGCGCAATAAAATAGTCGATGCCCTCTTGCGACAAGACTAACACCACCAACAGACTTTGGTCTTCTAGCAAATAAATATATTGCGTCCATGTCAGTCCACTTGGTAAGGGAACCGCAAGAACATCCACCGGATCGCCTTCAAATTCAGGGTTAAACCGATGAACAAAATCAAGTCCGCTGGCCTGTTGATCGTCGCTTGTTTCGCCTATACCGAGATAAAACGCGCCTTCGGGATCACTTGATGTAAGGACGGCGTAGTCGGCTAACTGTTCGACAGTCAGATTTGCATCAAGGGTAACACTAAAGCGGTTTTCAGGATCACTATACGTCGGGATTTCGACCCCTTCAGCGGCTTTTACGGCGATTTGTACGCCGTTCTGACTTATAGTCACTGTGCCACGATCATCCACCTCGAAGGTGAAGACACTATTGCTCAATCCGCGCCCGTTCCCGATAAAACTGCCCGTTTCAAAGGGGACAAGTTCGATGTCTACCGGGATACCCTCTTGCACAACAACGGCATAAAGGACACCCTCGCGCAGTTCAACACTAATCTCAGCAAATGTACTGCTGTAGTCGCCTACCAGCGCATCGAATTCACCCGGTGTTGGCTGATAAGACCGTGCGGCTTCAATCCGTGCTTGTAACGCTTCTGGATCATAACCACTTTGGGCATTGATAGTGTCAATCGGACTTTGTTCGGGCGTAATCCCCAATATTTGCGCGATAACACCCCGTGCGCCCGCTTGGATAAAGAGTTCGCCGCCTTCGGTAGCATCCGCATTGGTCAGAATCGTCACACCGAGTAATTCCGAAGGGACGAGAAATAAGGCCGCCGTAAACCCGTCAATCGCGCCGTTGTGCCACACAAGATCATAGCCTTCATAAGGCGTATTGACCCAGCCCAAGCCATATCCTTCCGTTACTTCGGAAGTCGCCGTATGCATTTCGTCCAGCATCGCTTGCGAGACAATGCGCTCGCCATTAAATGTGCCATCGCCAAGCTGCAACATCGCGTAATTCGCCATGTCGATCACGTTAGAAACAACCGCTCCGGCAGGCGCAACCAAGCTAAGATGTTCAAAAAGGGGCTGTGGCTGTGCGCCTTCACGGATATTGAACAAATGCGGCAGCGCATAATTGCTTGTTTCCGCCATGTCATCAAACGAAAGCAGGCTTTCGTTCATGTCGAGCGGGGCGAAGATATGGGTCTGGATATAATCTTCCCATGTTTCCCCGGTGACTTGTTCCAGCACATAACCCGCCAGTGCATAAGCACCATTGTTATACACATAGACCGCGCCGGGATCCGAAGCGAAATCTTGTGGAACCATGTCTTCGATCAGGGCTTCACGACTTTCCACTGCACCGCTGTACCAAACGATATCGACGACAGGGAGTCCACTCGTATGCGACAGCAAATGGCGCAGCGTAACCTGCTCAAAACGCGGATCGGTATAAGCCAGATCAGGCACATAATCGACAATCGGCGTGTCCAGATCAAGATTGCCAGCATCGACCTGCTGCGCGACAGCCAGGGCTGTAAAAGACTTGCTCACAGAGCCAATTGAAAATAAGGTTTCTGGTGTAACGGCTTGTTCCGTCTCGATATTACGAAAACCGTATCCGGCGGTGTAAAGCACTTCTCCATTTTGGACGATGGAAAGATTAGCCCCTGTTACGTTGTAGAGTTCCATTATTTCTTCAAGATACGAATCAATTTGAGCAGAGTCAAATTCTGGAGGTTGTGCTTGGGTGGGTAAAACGAAGATCAGCGACATAAAAATCAGTGCGGCACAGGTCAATCTTAAAAATGCTTTCATGCGAATCTCCTAAACTTTCTCGTAGATACTTAGAGCATAAAGCCATTTAAAATCGATCACCAGCTTGGTATTAAGGAAGTTTTCTCCGCAATTTGTGGAAATTAGTACGCTGTTTTGTGGAAAGTAACCACTGTTTGCCTCACTAAATAATTTTGACATACGCTTAATTTGCGGTACATTATCGCTCTACGCATCAAAAACATTTTTGAGATGCGTATATAACCATAAGAGACCAAAACTTCAGAGGAGAAAAATGGTGAATAAGAGAATTTTATTTGTGCTGATGATGTTGGTAGTCGCGGTTGCGATGACGGGCATTGTGGCAATGGCACAAGACGGTGTGCAAGTGGGCGAGATCACACAACGTATTATTGATCGCGGTTCCGTGGTCTGCGGTGTGAACACAGGTCTCGCTGGCTTCGCTGAACAAAATGACGCTGGTGAATATGTCGGCTTCGATGTCGATTTCTGCCGCGCTGTTGCCGCCGCCATCTTGGGCGATGCCAACGCCATTGAATATCGCCCGCTGCAAGCAGACGAGCGCCAAGCCGCCATCCAGAGCGGTGAAGTCGATATGATGTCGCGTAACACCACCTATACCCTCAGCCGTGATGCGGTGTGGGCAGCGACCTTTGGCCCCACCACCTTCTATGATGGTCAGGGCTTCATCGTGCGTACCGACAGCGGTATCACTGAACTCGAACAACTTGAAGGCGCTTCGGTCTGCGTTCAGACTGGTACAACCACCGAATTGAACCTGGCGGATGCCTTCAGCCTGCGTGGGCTGACCTACGAACCCCAAGTCTTCAGTGAAGCAGAAGCTACATGGGCTGCTTATCTGGAAGGCCGCTGCGATGCCTTCACAACCGACAAAAGCGGTTTGGCTGCCTATCGTGCTGCTTCCGAAGACCCCGGCGCACACACCATCCTTGCTATCACCATCAGCAAGGAACCGCTCGGCCCCGTCAGCCCACAAAGCGACCCGCAGTTTGCCGATATTGTGCGCTGGTCGGTCTATGCGACCATCCAAGCCGAAGAATATGGCATCACCAGCGAGAACATTGGGGAGTTCCTGACCAGCGATGTCCCTGAAATTCAACGCTTCTTGGGACAGGGCGACAACGCTATTGGGTCGCTCTATGGCATCCCGAATGACTTCACCGTTGCCATCATCACCCAGCTTGGCAACTATGGAGAAATTTTTGATCGTCACATCGGCCCCGAAACCATCTTCGGTCTGGAGCGCGGCCTGAACGCCCTCTGGACGGACGGCGGCCTGATGTATTCGCCGCCCTTCCGCTAAATCTAAGCTGAAGGCTTAAGGATGAGAGGGTAGTGCTTCCTTTCATCCTTCGCATTAGTCCTTATAGGGACACAATAATGCCGTTTGACAATTAAATACGGAACTTGTAGAGACGCGAGACATCGCGTCCGCCACAAAAATTGAAGCGGACATCATATATGATGTCCCTACACGGAATTCCATATTATCTTCTTAAAGAGCGTTACTGTGTCCCTATGGACAAGCCATTTAAATAAAGCAGCAAAAATATCCTGAGTGAATTCCCTTTATTATGAGCATAAATTAGATTAATTTTTCGCCGGGCGGTTAGGCAGGATGTGATACCGTGACACCGATACAAAACAGACCTTCATCATTCAGTTTTCTACGCGACATACGATTCATTCAGGCTATAGGACAGGTCATTTTTGCCATAGTCATCGTCGCCGCGCTATCTATTATCGCCATCTCGGTAACAGATGCCTTAAGAGCGCAAAACCTCGCGCCGAATTTTTCTTATCTGAACAATCGGGCTGGCTTCGATATTGGCGAACAGCCGGGGATCGTCGCTTATACCTCCGATAATACCTTCTTACAAGCCTTTATCATCGGCCTCATCAACACCATGCGTGTGATCGTCGTTGGGTTGGTGCTGGCTACAGTGATTGGGGTGTTTTTCGGCGTTTTCTTGTTGAGCAGCAATTGGCTCATCAGGACGATTGCGCGGGCGTATGTCGAGATACTGCGGAATATTCCGCTGGCAGTACAGTTGACGGTTTGGTATTTTATCGTCATGTTTAGCCTGCCCGTCGTTCAGCAGAGCATCGCTTTGCCCGCTGAAGGTGTTTTGTTTATTGCGCTGCGCCTCCTCCTCTATCCGATTGCTGTATGGCTAGTGATGAGTTATGGCAAAGGACGCATCAAACAACGCGATGCGATCTTAAGTGTGGCGGCGTTGGCTTTTATGATCGAAGGCGGCTTATGGCTGGCACGGACGCAACCCAACTGGGCGGATGTTCCTGGCAAAGCGGATTTGGGAAGCGTAAGTTTTTGGCTCTATTTAGTCGTGAGCCTCGGCTTAGTCGCTGCTGCATGGCAGCTTCCGCAGCGGTTTCCTATCCTGCGCGATTTTAAAACCAGAGGGCTTTTTATCACGCTTGGGCAGTTGGTCGGCGGATTGATGCTGTACTTTGGCCTCGTGCCGAGTGCTTCTATACGGACAGAAATTTATCCAGCGGTATATATTAATAATCGCGGCTTTACCTTTCCCGAAATCCAGACCACAGGCCGTTTTAATGAATGGATGTTGTTTGTTGTCGTGGGGATCGTCGTGGCAGTCTTTCTCTGGATTTATTTTAGCCGCGTCGTCGAAGCGACTGGAACGCCCATTCCTTATGGACGCTATGCCCTGTTAACGATTATTGGATTTATGGTCGTGGGGTGGATTTTAGTTCAGCTTGAGCCAGAACCTGCGCTTATACCCGTGCAGCAAGACGGCACTACGGTCTATATGACTTTCGAAGATGCTCGCGCCACCGATCTGCTCACCACAGAAGAACAAGCCCTGTACAGCCGATCACCGTTAATGTTCTTAATACCTGAGCGTTCCGGGTTTAACTTTAAAAATGGCATCCGAGTCTCGCCCGAATATATGGCGCTTCTGTTGGGGCTTTCCATCTATACGTCTGCTTTCGTTGCAGAAATTGTGCGAGCAGGCATTCAAGCCGTCCCTTATGGACAAGTGGAGGCAGCACGTTCTATTGGACTGCCCTATATCCGCGTTCTGCGCCTCATTGTCCTGCCACAAGCGCTGCGGGTGATTATTCCCCCGTTAGGCAACCAATATTTAAATCTTGCGAAAAATTCCAGCCTAGCCGTATTGATCGCTTATGCCGATCTCTTCCAAGTGACACGTACCATCATGAATACCTCCGGGCAGTCTGTACCGGGTATCATCATGGTCATGCTCACCTATCTCGTTATCAGCTTACTCATTTCGGCGGGAACTAACTGGTTCAACCGTCGTTTACGCTATGTAACTAACTGAAAGCTCAATTTATGACTACTGGAGCTGATCCGTACAATCCTAATCCGCAAACACCGGCGATTTATCGTGATGAGCCGGCACGCAAATCTGCACCTGTGTTAGAAGTCGGCGCAATTGCCTGGATTCGCCAGAATCTTTTCCGCACATGGTTTGATACCATCCTGACGATCCTCGCAGGAATTTTTATAGTCAGTGTCTTGACTAGTACGATAAGCTGGGTCATCACGCGGGCTAACTGGTCGATTATCAATTTTAATTTGCGCTTGCTGATGATCGGGCGTTTCGAGCTAGAGTATGAGTGGCGCATACGGTTAGTCGTGCTGCTCTTCGCCTTTGTCGGCGGATTCGCTCTTTCGGCCTTCGGACGTGCCTCTCGGCAGTTGGTGATCGGCACAATCGCGGTCTTGATCGTATTATTCGTCGCGCCGCCTCTTATCACAGCGACTACCCCGCTGCCGCCCTCTTACTTAGCTGTCGGGAATATCGATATTGTTTCGGGTACAGCGACAGAAAACGCGCAGCCTCAGCTTGCCTTTTTGGGCAAAGGCGGCGAGGAAATCAGCCTTACTGTAGCGGAATCCTTAAGCGATGATGACCAAACACTCGCGCTGCTACACAGCTTCGCCGATGAAGCCACCAATACCCTGCGTAACGGGGCAATCAATCGCCTAGAAGCGATTCGTCTGAAGACAGAGTTGGAAGCCAAATTAGCAGGCAATGGGCTAACCCCAAATCAGCGCGAAAGACTTACGGCGGATTTGGCACGCATCACGATTCTCGAAACACCCATTACAGAAGCCTATCAACTTAACAGCCTGGCCGTGAATGTGCGGATTTTGCGCGGTTCGACGGGCGAGGTATTGGGTGAAGGGACTGTCGAGCGAGGGAGCGATCCATTAACAGTCACCCTTCCCGAAGACGGTTGGTATATCATCGAAAAAACGCCTGTGGGCGATGCTGAAGGTATCACGCTGTTAGAGACACATGGCATTTATCCCCTGCTGGAACGCAGCATTACGCGCATCGCTGAAGATGCGGCGATTGGGACTTCGCAATCGATTACCCAATACGTCCGCTTTACTGATTTTTATACAACGGAAGAAACTCGGCCTGAGATTGGGGATGAAAATGTGCCAATGGCCTTGAGCATTGATTTGCGCTATCAGGGTTTAAGCACTTTACCGCACTATCTACGGCTTTATGTCGTACCTTTTTTCAATCAATTGCGTATGCCGCTGCTGATGATTGTCATCGCGGTGGCGCTCGGTTATTTGGTCAGCCGCCAAGGTATTGATCGTTTTATGTCGGCCTCCGAGTTACCGCGTAGTAATTCAGTACGGATTGCGACATGGCTTATCATCGCCGCACCGCCTATCGCTTTCATCATCATTTACGGTACAGGCGGGATACTCCCCTTCACCGATACGCGGCGTTGGGGCGGATTGATGCTCACGATTTTTCTTTCACTCGCGGGGATTGTGTTGTCCTTCCCATTAGGGCTTTTATTGGCACTAGGACGGCGCAGTTCGCTGCCCGTCATCAGCCAAGCCTGCACACTCTACATCGAATTTGTGCGCGGCGTACCGCTGATTACCGTGTTATTCATGTCTCAGCTTCTTTTACCACTGGTCAGCCCAGGATTAGCAGATTTCCCCAACGTCTTGCGCGCAACCGTCGGCATTATCTTATTCAGCGCGGCTTATCTCGCAGAAAATGTGCGCGGCGGGCTGCAATCTGTCCCTAAAGGTCAAATCGAAGCAGCCACAGCCTTAAGCCTATCCTCAAGTCAAATCGCGCTGTTTATCACCCTGCCGCAAGCGCTCCGAGCCGTTATTCCGGCGCTGGTAGGGCAATTTATCTCCTTATTTAAGGATACATCGCTCGTCGCTATCGTCGGTCTACAAGATTTGCTAGGGATGGCACAGGTCGTCTATGCCCAAACCGAGTTTATCGGCCTGCGGCGAGAAACTTTGCTGTTTATCGCGCTCATTTACTTTACCTTCAGCTATTCGATGGGCGCAATCAGCCGTCAAATTGAAAGCAGCGGCTCTGGTGCGACCCGCAAACAGCAGTTGTAAGTGCTGTGTAAGGATAGCTTCGTAAGCTCAAATTAAGTTATCTCTTTGGGGTATCACATTAACAATGAAAAGGCGAATCGCTAAAAGCTGTAGGCTGAGGGCTGGAACACTATGGAAAATATAAACAATCAAGACGCAATGATTATATGCCGCAATGTGAATAAGTGGTACGGCGATTACCAAGCCCTGCGCGATGTTTCGATGTCGGTAGCTCCCCATGAAGTCGTCGTCATCATCGGGCCATCAGGCTCAGGAAAATCGACCTTTATCCGCTGCATTAACCGTCTGGAAGTGCATCAAGAGGGGGAAATCATCGTCGATGGCATGGTGATGGGGCGCGATATGGAAAATATCACCGCCATCCGTCGTGAAATCGGCATGGTGTTCCAACAATTTAATCTATTTCCCCATCTTACCGTGCTGGATAATATTATCTTGGGGCCGCGTGAGGTACGCCATTGGTCTAAAGAACGGGCGATTGCCAAAGGGATGGAACTTTTGGAACGCGTTGGCATTCCCGAACAAGCCAGCAAATTCCCCGGCCAGCTTTCTGGTGGGCAGCAGCAGCGTGTCGCCATTGCCCGTGCGCTGGCGATGGAGCCTAAAATCATGCTGTTCGACGAACCGACTTCCGCACTTGACCCCGAAATGGTGCGCGAGGTGCTGGATGTGATGAAAGAACTGGCACAAAGCGGCATCACGATGATGGTCGTCACGCATGAAATGGGCTTTGCCCGTGAGGTGGCGAATCGCGTGGTCTTTATGGATCATGGGCGCATCGTGGAGGAAGGTCCGCCTGAGCATTTCTTCCATCCCGAAGCGGAACATCACCCGCGCACCGAATTATTTCTCTCACAGATTCTGTAACTGGCTTCTACAAACAAAAAAGGGGCGTTCATTGAGCGCCCCTTTGCTGGCTTGTGTAATTCACAAGTAACCACAGGTCTATTTTTGTAAGGGAGAAGTGTACCTCGCCCTTACGATAGATAATCTAACTGATCTTACGCAGACACTCAAATCACTGGACACTGGCAGTTCAAAACTGCCAGCTAGAGGGTTTAAAAACCCCTGAAGGGGATAAGTAAAAAGGTTCTTTAACCTCTTTAGAGGTTTCCGGATTGCGCGTAGCTCTGGGTTTTGAACCCGGAGCGGCTGGCTGCGTAAGGTGAGAATCTAATTCAAGATTGTTTGTTATGGTCATTACTAAGCATCCGCGACTAGAATCCCGCTGAGAATGGTCATGGCAAACGTGGCGACCAAAAGCGCTGCTGTCGGTGATCCAAAGGCATTCCATGCGATCAACATCGCGGCGAAACAAGCAATTGTCGTCAGGATGCGCGTTTGCAACACACGCGGATTCGTCAAGCTAACTGCCCCAATCATGCCGATCAAAATAGAAATTACGGCGATAAACAGAAGGCCATTCACCATAATATCAGCATGATAACCCTGCAAAATCCAGACGGCGCTCCCGCCTGCGATCAAGCAAATTATCGGCAATACAACATCCGCCGCGAATAATTCCAGCCCATTTACAGGCAAAAGCTGGCGTAAGAAGCGTTCTTCCACATCAGTGCGGAAGACATGGAGCAAGCCTGCTGGCGGCGTAAGTCCCGCGATGAGCAGCCAACCAATCGTCAATTGGACGGGCAAATTATTACCAATAATGAAGATTGCCGCCCCCGTCATCGCCGCGCCCCATAATAAATTAAAGCCCAACATAATCGGATGCCGCACATAGGATAATCCAGCGCGTGTCACCAGCATCCACCAGCCCGTCGCTTTGGGCAAGCGCAAAAACGGTTTCCGGGCGGCTTGTGTTTCTCGCAAATACACTTGGGCGACCAATTGAGGACGTATCCACGCCATCAAACCAAGCGCTTGAATACGGGCGAAGAAAACACTTTCATCGGCGGCCTGCATCATATTGACACGATTACCCACCCATACCAAGGCCACCACCGCGCCAATCATCAATCCTGCTAACAGGAGATAAAGCCATATTGGGGCATCCCCGTAAATCGCTAACACGACCCCCCGACCCGGCCATAAGATCGCATCGGGCAGCAGATAGGCCAGCCCCAATAGCAGCAGCGGCAGCGCCCACAAAAATCGCCAGCGCTCCAAACGCGGATAGACTAATCGCAGCAAGCCAAGCGCCCAAGCAAGCGCCCACGTCAAGACGACAAGCAAAGCCACCATCAAGCCAGCACGTAAAGCCGCCGCGAGGGAATTTGTGTCGTAGGGGCGCACAAGAGCGCTGGCGATGAGTGCCACTAAACTGCTCAACAGCAGAATACGCAAAATGACCTGCCGCCCGAATCCTAAAATTACCGGGACGACGGCATCAATCGGTGAACTGGCGAGATAGGCCGTATCGGGAAACGATAGTTTTAAGGGCGTACTTCGCAGCATAATCGTCAAGACGAAAACTTGGATGATAAGGACAGCCCAAGGAATCGCCAGCAACACATCCACCAGAAAATCGCGTTGAATCGTATTGCCAATATACGTCGCCTGTCCGAAAATCCAGCTAAAGACCGTTCCTACCCAAAACAATCCAATCAACAGGAGATAGAAAAGATAAATGGCTTGGGAAATCGCGCCACCGCCCGGTTGATAGCCCGCCACGCGCAACCAATACACAGCAGAATCGCGGAATTGTCGCCAGCGCAGCCAGAGCAGCAGCCGGAGTTCGCGCCCGACATTATTTATCATGCCGTGCTGCTTTCTGCGCCAAAATCGCGGAACGCAGCATCGCATCCATCGAAAGCGCCCCTTCAATTTTAAAGGTCTTACGCAGATTGTCCGGCGTTCCCTGTGCGATCACTTCCCCCTGCTCCATGATGATGTAGCGATCAGGATGCGCTTCATACGGGAGCTGATGGCTGCTCAGGATAATCGTCATGCCGTCGTTGCGATGCAGGTTGATCTCACGCCACAAATCATCGGCGGAAACCGGGTCTAGGGGGCCAAGCGGCTCATCTAAAAGCAAAATATCCGGTTCGATCAGCAGTGCGATACACAAAGCCAGCTTGTAACGCATCCCACGTGAAAAAGTAAACGGAAAGGCATTCCGGTTCGAGAGCAAGCCATAAGTATCCAGCAACTGTTCCGCTTCTTCTTCCCAATTCGCCAGTAAATTGGCCTGAGCGCAAAATTGCAAATGCTCCCATGCCGTTAGTTCATCGTAAAAAGGCGGGGTATCCGGCACTAAGATGACATGCTCACGAATCGAGCGCTCATCCTTCTTGACGGACGTGCCAAGAATCTTGATATCGCCATCAGTGGCGCGTGTCCATCCTGCGATGCAGCGTAATAAGGTAGATTTCCCCGCACCGTTGCGCCCCACCAGCGCGATTAATTCCCCAGCCTCCGCTTCAAACGAGACTTTATTGAGGGCAAATAATGACCCATAACGATAACTAACCTCATTTACGTCCAATAATTGGGCGACTTTTTCCTTAGATTTAGAATCAGCGGTCATACATTCCTGCTTCCACGATAGTCTTACGCGCAAGGCCATTGTACATGGCGCGAGTGGTTTTGTGTAAGCGGCGATTAATCCAGCACGCTGTTACCCACAGAAATACCAGCGAGATAGCCGCTGCTCCACGCCCACTGGAAGTTATAACCGCCGATTCGCCCGTCTACATCACAAATTTCGCCGCACAGATACAAGCCAGGGCAAAAGCGCGATTCCATCGTCTCCAGCCGAATTTCCATCAGCGGAACGCCTCCTGCTGTAACTTCGGCATACGTAAAACCGCGATTGCCAGTAATCGGAAGCGGGGTTTGTGTCAGCAGTTTTGCCAATGCCTTACGCTTGTCACGAGTGAGTTGATCGGCAGGCATTCCCGCTTCAAGATGAGCTTCGGTACATAAAGCGCGGATGAGCCGTTCCGGTAAATCGCCGGAAAGCATTTTGAGGAGGGCGATGCGTCCCGCCGCCAAAATTTCGTTATCGACCTGCTCCATCGTTTTATCCGGCAGCCAATTAATCGTCAGCGCCGCGCCGAAATCCTCATAACGCGCATCAATAAAATAACGACTCATATCCAGCACCGACGGGCCAGAAAGCCCAAAATGGGTGCAGAGTGTCGAATCCGTAAACGACATCAACCGCTTCCCAGTTGAAGACCGCAAATCGAGCGTTGTCGGCAGCGTGATTCCGCTTAACCCACAAATAAAATGATCTTTCGGCAGCGTCAAAGGGACAAGTGCGGGAAAGATGCGCGGCGTAAGGGTGTGTCCGAGCGATTTGACCAGTTCATAGCCCCGCCCATCCGAACCCGTCTTAGGCAGACTCTTGCCGCCTGTTGCGAGAATGACGCTTTGCGCTTGCATTTCGCCCCACTCACCGCTGATGCAAAATCCATCAGTCAACTTTTCAATTTTTTGAACGCGATAAGGTGTTCTAAAGACGACATTCGCCCGCCGCGCCGCATTCATCAGCGCATCGAGTACGGTGTGGGCATCGTCAGTTGTGGGGAATAATTTACCTGTTTCCTCACGCTTGAGTTCCACGCCAATTTCACGAAAAAAGGCAATCGTTTGCGGAACATCAAAACGACGTAGCACTTTTTTAATGGCGTTGGGCGACGCACCCGCATAGGCACTAGAATCGACCACATCATGCGTCACGTTACAGCGTCCGCCACCCGCAACAAGAATTTTCGCGCCGGGCTTCTTCGCGCCATCGAAAATCATGATACGGCGATGGGGGGTTGTGCGTCCGGCAAAGATGCCTGCCATCAACCCTGCCGCCCCCGCGCCAATGATTGCGCTGTCAGTAAATTCTATTGGGTTGGACATGTCTTAGTCTTAAGTGAGTTATAATGAGCCATAATGCACTCAATAGTAAATAAAAGATATTTATGGAATACGCTCAAGATAAAGTTGATGAGACTGTACTAGCATTACTGTATCTTGTACTCCATGATTATAATCGCGCATGGAAGGGATTCAATTGGGATATATTGGAACGGATTTATGAAAAAGGATCTATTGAAGACCCCAAAAATAAAAATAAGTCAATGACGTTACGCAGCAAGACGAACAGGTTGCAACTCGTTCAAAGTATCGAAAGCGGTGCGTAAGGCACGCAAGTAGAGCCTGGATTTCAGAGCAAAATGGTTAGTTTTGGTCGTCACTTTCAGCATTTCCAGCTTAACGTAGGCACACAGCGAAGCAAAGAGGTGATTGCTTTGCGTCGTGACGGTCTGGGTCAATGAGTGGGGCAAATACAGCCCAGTTAAAGGACTTTAAAGCCATTTAAATCTTTATTGGGTGGTTGCCCTATTGTTGTCCATCTAAAAAAGAATTATACTTCGGTTTGATTTTATCCATAATCCTAATTCACCAGTTTCTTATGGAAGGGGGCGCGGATGCAGGGCAGCGATAGCTTCCGGCTAATCGTCCGGCGAGGTCCACAGCCAAACCAGACTTATGATCTGAACAAAGACATTGTTACGCTTGGGCGTGATATTACCAATGACATCGTGATTAATGACCCGGAGGCCAGTCGCCATCATCTCCGCCTAACACGCGGCGCAGATGGGTTCAACATTGAAGACCTCGGCTCCACCAATGGCACATTTATCAACGGTCAGCGGTTATCGGGTGTCCGTCCGCTCAATCGGGGCGATATGATTGGGTTGGGGGAAACCGTCACGCTTGGGTATGAACAAGTACGCCCCGTAGGGGAAAACCCACCAGCGCCGACAGCCGGCAGCCCAATGCCGCAATCTCCCGCGCCGGGGTATCAACAACCGTCGCCCTATGCGCCGCCACAACAACAGCCTTATGCTCAACCGCAGCAACCATCTAATGTGCCACCGCAGCAACCCGCTTACGGTCAACCTGCCCAACCGCAGCAGCCCGCCTATGGACAGCCAGCGCAAGCGGATTATGGGCAGCCTGCTTATGGGCAAGATTACGGCGCACAGCAGCAGGCTGCTTACGGACAATCCCCCGCTTATGGGCAGCAGGGATACGTAGCTCCCGGTACGGGCTATGATTATGATCCCTACGCCATCCGCGAAGAAGCGCCGCGCAGCGCCACGCGCTGGATTTTTATCGGTTGCGCTGTGTTGGGGGTATTTTGCTGCTGCACCAGCGTCGTTGGCTTAGTCATTATTGATGCGCTCAATCTATGGTATGACCTGCCGATTGTGAGCAGTCTCGCGCCTTTATTCGAGAGTATTGCGAATGCGCTCGGCTTAGTATAAATCGAAGTGTAGGGGTGTAATATTATACTGCGCCCCTACAAACCCAATTCTCTAGTCTGCTCATGTTACTACTGGCAGTTCTCTTTTGTCTGGTTGGGGAATTTCTTCTGTGGGCAGAATTTCATCCTGCTTGAGCATGAGCGCGGGAACGAGCGCTATTCCACATAAAACCGCCCCTAACAACCCCAATTCACCTAATACGTTAACGGTAATACGCGCATACGTATCGGTGTAAATCGCTGTATCCAGCCCTAAACCTTGCAATTCAGCACCAGCTAGGCTATTCACCCGTTGCAGCGCGAAGGCGGTTAAGGAAGAGACGCTGACCGTCATCCCGACAGCACGTAAAATAATCACGAGCGCGGAGGCTACACCGCGCTGTGCGTTATCGGCGGCATTAATCACGGCTGTGCTGATGGGAGAGAACGTCAGCCCGAAGCCCATCCCGACTAAGGCCATTTCCAGTGCAATCGTGCCTGTGGGAATTTCCAAATACCATGTTTGCCAGATTAGCAAGAAGCCCACAATTGATAAGCTCAAGCCTAGCACAACCGTCTTGGCATAACCAATCCGATCACTTAACAGACCGCCGGGCAGCGCCGCTAATGCCATCGGCACCGTCAGCGCGGAAAGCAGAAAACCAACATCGCGGGCGGCGGAACTAATCTGATCGGCACTTTCCAGCCGTATGTTGACGAGAATCGGGACGACGACCAGCCCGATAAAAATGCAGTAACCGACGATCAAATTAGCGATTAGTCCGGCGCTGATGTTACGTTTTCGGAACATTTTTAAGTCAAATAACGGATCGCGCACCCGTGATTCCACCAAAATAAACAGTAGAAAACAGATCAACGCTAAACTCAGCAGCGGGACGGCATAAGGCGGAATAACCGAAAGTTCTTCAAAACTGCCCGTGCCAACTCCGACATCAATGTTTGCGCCTAAGCCGATATTTAGCCCGACGAGCGTTCCCGTAATCAGCACTGCGCCGATATAATCAAATCGTCCGCTGATGCGCTTCATCGGGACGTTACGCAGTCCCCAGAGCATAGCAACCAGCGCGATTAGCATCAGCGGAACGTTAATCCAGAATAAGGCTTTCCAATCTGGCGCAGGCCAATCGAGGCCGATGCTGCGAAAAAAATTGACGAAACCTGCTTCGTTTTGGTGGAAGAAATAAATCAACACGCCGCCATAAAGATGTCCCAAGACCCAACCGAGTGTGTCCACCGCGCCGACCAGACCCAACGGACGGGCGCGTTTGCCAGCGGGGAACATGTCGCTGACTAAGGCCAGCGTAACCGGGACGAGCGCCCCCGCACCAAAGGCTTGAATCACCCGCCCAAAGATGATGGCTTGCAAGTTGACATAAGCGCGATCAGGCCGTTCCCCCAGTCGGCGATAAACGCTATATAGCAAGTCGGTAGGCCAAAGATGTGCTACTGCAACCAACACTGAGCCGATAATGAACAGCATCATGCAAATGGTATAAATGCGCCGCCGCCCAAACAAATCACTAAATTTGCCCATAAAGGTCAGGCCGATGGTATCCGCCAGCAGATACGCCCCCAAGACCCACGCAGCGTCATCCAAGCCAGTTTGTGGCGGGAGTTCAAGCTGCACGATCAATTCCGGCAGAAAAGCCGAAACAACCGTCAAATCTAACGACCCGATAAAAACCGGAAGGCACATAATCACCAAGACAACCCAGGGATTCCACCCTTTTTGTTCCTGTGGCGTTGTTGTCGTCATAAGTTTACGCTCCGGCTGTCGCTTCGGGGGTTGCTTCTGGCTCTGGCGGCGGATTCAGTTGCGCGGGGGCATCAATATCGAAGACATCAATCGTCCACGTCGTTGGGTCGGGTTGTGTCTCGGTGATCGTTTCTGGCTGGCTAATCATCAGACGGACGGGATAGCGGGTAGTACGGTCAATATACACTTCCACGCCAACAGCGCCTTCGGCTTCGATCAAATCCACCAATAGGGCAGAGACGGCTGGCCCTTCGGCTGTTCCTGAAAGGTGATAGACCGAACTTCCGTCATCTAATGTTTCTTCGCCGATGTAGCTAAGTGCCGTTAAAGAGGAAAGTGCTGCTTGGAAGCCCGTGTCGGCGGCGATCAACGTTTCAGGATTAAAACCGGGCGCGAAAAAGGCTTTAATCCAGTTCGTACCCAGAATTTGTACCCATTGATCTGCTCCACGCGAAAAAATACCAATATCAATCGTTACCCCCCCCGTCACAACACGCACTGACCCCTGCATCAAATCCGGCGCGACATACTGCGCTTGCGCCCGCCGGAAAGTGACTTGTGTATCTGCCCCATTAAGCTCAATCAGAATCGGATATTCCGCACCGCTTTGGGTAACATCCAGCCGGAAGGTCTCCGCGCTGCGAATATTATCCGCTGCTTCCGTCAACAATGCCACCGGATCAGGCGGTTGTTCATCCCCATCATCCCCACCAGTACAGCCAGCTACAAAAATACCTAAACACACCATAAGCAATAAATGACATAAACGCGGCACAAGCGTCCCCTTTTTCTTCAAGCAAAAACATACACTTAGTATAATACGTTGTCTGAGGTCAGGGCGTTCTAATTGGATGGAGAATTGATTAGTTTAGTGAACTTTTTCTCAATGATTTGTTTTTAGGGAGAGAAGTAACGGTTTAATTCCCAAACGCTATAAATGAGTGAAGCGATCTAGCGCTGAAAATTAGGAAGTGTAAAATGGTGTTGTAGATCGCAGATGGAGCGCTAAATGAGGGTCGCTTTACCCAAGAAAAAATGGACTGTAGAAGAATATCTCGCATTTGAACGTGCCAGAGGAGAGAAACATAAATACTTCGCAGGTGAAGTCTATTTGATGACCGGGGCAAGCCGCAAACATAACCTTATCGGCGTAAACGTAACAACCACTTTAAATACACATAGGACTTTCGCTCACGCATTTACCCCACCCCTAAATCCCCTCCCCATTGCATGGAGAGGGGACTTCAAGATGCGTTTTTCTCCCCTTCTCCAATACTTGGAGAGGGGGCCGGGGGGTGAGGTAAGCGAAAGTCCTGACACAATTGCGCGGACGACCCTGCGAAGCCTATGCCAACGACATGCGTGTGCTTGTCTCTGCCGAGAACTATACCTATCCCGATTTTGTGGTCGTCTGCGGTGCGCCCGAATTTAAAGATGCCGAAGTCGATATTTTGCTTAATCCAACACTCATCATCCAAGTCCTTTCGTCCTCTACAGAAAATTATGATCGCGGACAGAAATTCCAGAACTACCGGATGCTGCCTTCGCTCCAAGAATATGTGCTGATTTCACAGCAGATGCCGCAAATAGAGCATTATCAGCGGCAGGATAATCATCAATGGCTGCTCACAGATGTGACTGATTTTCAAAATAGCGCGAGTTTGACCTCGATTGGATGCACTTTAGCTTTAGTCGATGTATATGATAAAGTCATGTTTAATGGGGAAGCAAATTCTCAAGATAATTGAAATCTTCGCGGCAAAGGTTTGGGCCAACTATTATATTCTAAGACTTTGGCTTGAGTGGACATTTGCTGGATAAACTGAAACTGATTGTGCGCTTGGAGATGTTTTTCGTCACAACTTTAAAACATAACCGCTTGGTCAGCCTCAGCAAAGAGACCGGCTATGTTCCCTTTCGCGTCCAGTTATTCAAGGTAGTTGCCACAAACGGCGAGATTGAGTGGGTGATTAGTGGGTGATTACCAATCATCCTGAAGGCTCCTTCACCACCTCCGACATTCAAAACGAGAATGCTGTGCGCTGGCAGATCGAGCAACTGCATTGGGAACTGAAGCAATTAACACGTTCTCAGCCCAATCCTCTGGCCTGCTGTTATCTGGCTTGGTTGTCGCTCAAGGTCAAGGCTACCCAATGCGGCAAAACGCTTTTTGCCGCACAGCACGATTTATTGAGCGACTATTTGCGGGCAGAGCTACGCAATCCGTACATCCCTGCTTTTTTAATCGCCTAAAGCGAAAGTAATTCTCTAGTAAAAGTGATGTAATCCGTATGGAAACTCGCCCATTCACTATCCGGTTGTTGCCAATAGCTGTTCAAATGCGGGTTAATTCCCGGATACAGATTTTTGTCACTGTGAAGCGGCATGGGTTTAAATCCTACTTTTGATTTTCATCGAATCGATCTATCAGCTATAAATTCAGCTTATATTCCGCTGCTATTTTCGTCATCTGTTCACGGATTTTTAGCTGGTCAGCCTCATGATACGCGGCGAAATTGACTGGTTCTTGCTCATAATCGACCAAAATTCGGCGGAACATTTTGGAGCTTTCCATCGTGCGGTTATACACGATCCCGAAATCCAATGTCACAAAATCTGCGCCTTCAAGCGGAATATCAATGACTGGGATATTGTCTAACACACCAAAATTGAAAACGCTTGTAATGCCATCTTTAATACTGGGACGAGGGTCACTGACAATAACAGCATAAGGAAATGCAAGGGTGTCTCTATCAGGATAGCTGGGAATTCTTGCTAAGAGTGGATACTTTTCATGGAGATAATCAATTTCGATCAGACGTAGACCTGAATAAAGAGTTTCTTTGCGCTTAGTGAGGTAGCTGGCATAATGTGAACCACCCAATTTATTTGCTGGTGAGAGAAGCTCAATGCGTGTAACTGGTCTGCCACGTCGGTTTCCGCGCTCTGCGTGATAGATCACTACAGCACTTAATTCTTCTTCCTCATCAATAGTATCGATAAGGGGCAGTGTTAATGTTGGATTTCCGCGAATTGGAGCCAAGTGTGCGCTGGCTGAAGCAGAACCACTAAGAACAATGATGTCAGGGATCGTTTTAGAAGGTTTAGCCAGTGGTTGATCGGTAAAACGGTCACAAGTGCCAATTTGTAATGAGGTTTCGCTTGCAACGTAGTAATCTTCGGGTAAAAGTTTATCAAGTAATTCTCTGGTAAAGGTGATGTAGTCGGTATGGAAACTCGCCCATTCATTATCAGGCTGTTGTAGTTCGCTGTTCAAATGTGGGTTAATTCCCGGATACAGATTTTTGTCACTGTGAAGCGGCATGGGTTTAAATCCTACTTTTGATTTTCATCGAATCGATCCAGTAGCTATAAATTCAGCTTATATTCCGCTGCTATTTTCGTCATCTGTTCACGGATTTTTAGCTGGTCAGCCTCATGATACGCGGCGAAATTGACTGGTTCTTGCTCATAATCGACTAAAATTCGGCGGAACAAACGCGAACTTTCCAAGGTGCGATTATAGATCACGCTGAAATCAAGCGTCACAAACTCTCCGTTATTCAAGGGAATATCTATGATTGGCAAACGCTCTAAAACACCGAAAGCATAGATGTTTGTTGTACCTTGTGTAATCTCTGGACGGGGATCACTGATAATGATGTTATATGGATGAGCATCCGCTTGATGCTCTGTGTAACTTGGCATACGAACCAATATAGGGCTTTGCTCGTGTAAATAATCGATTTCTATCAAGCACATCCCGGCATTAATCGCATCCATTCGTTTAACACGATAGGCCTTGTAATTTGAACCAGCAGGTTTGTTAGAAGGCGAAAGCAGTTCGATGCGGACAATGGGTTTGCCAGCACGGGAAGAATCGACCATTTGGTAGATCAAAACGCTGGTAATCTCTTTCACATCGTCAATCGTTTCAATAAGCGGCAAGGTTAATGATGAAGCGCGTCCGCGCAACGGAAACTCCTCAGTCTTTTTAGAAAACTGGCTATATATTGTGACATCAGGGATCAAAACATTTGGCTTACTCAGCGGGGCATTAGTGTATAAATCATAAGTGCCAATTTGTAAAGAATCTTCGCTTGCCGAAAAGTAATTTTCCGGCAGTAGCAGATCAAGCGTCTCCCGAATATGCGTAATATGATCTTTATGAAAAGTGGGCCAACCGCCATTGGTCTGCTGCAAAGCACTATTGAGATGCGGGTTGATTCCCGGATACATATTTTTATCGCTGTGGATGGGCATCTGGTCGCTATCCCTCGCTAATCGGGCGTTCTCTCTTTATAATACAGCCGATTCCGTACTCAATCATCCATCGGGACAAATTTATGACGAGCAAACCGCTGAGTTTTCAACAGGTCATTTTGAAGTTACACCAGTTTTGGTCAGATCAGGGCTGCATCATCGCAGAACCTTATAACGTTCAGCTTGGCGCGGGGACGGGCAACCCTGCCACGCTGCTGCGAGTCTTAGGTCCCGAACCCTGGCGCGTGGCGTATGTCGAGCCGAGCGTCCGCCCCGATGATGGGCGCTTTGGTGAAAATCCGAACCGGATGCAAAAATATTATCAATATCAGGTCATCCTCAAGCCTGATCCCGGCAATCCGCAGGAATTGTACCTGCAATCACTGGCGGCGCTTGGGATTGATGCGCGTGAACATGACATCCGCTTTGTGGAAGACAACTGGGAATCGCCAGCGCTCGGCGCATGGGGATTGGGTTGGGAAGTTTGGCTGGATGGGCAAGAAATCACCCAATTCACCTATTTTCAGCAGGCCGGCGGTCTGGAACTGAATCCGGTTTCGGTGGAAATTACCTACGGTGTGGAGCGCATCGTCTTAGCCCTGCAAAACAAAGACTCCGCGTGGGCAATTGATTGGATGGAGGGCGGTCTCCAATATGGCGATTTGTTCCTGCGTGAAGAGATCGAACACTGTAATTATTATTTCAATATCGCCGATGTCGAAGGCTTAAAAGCCACGTTTGATGTCTATGAAGGCGAACACAAACGCGCACTCGCGGCAGGTGCGCTCATCCCTTCTTATGATTATATTTTGAAGTGTAGCCATCTATTCAATGTGCTGGATACACGCGGCGCGATTGGCGTGACGGAACGCGCCACCTTTTTTCGCAAAATGCGCGATATGACGCGCAATATCGCCCGCGCTTATGCAGACCAACGCGCCGAAATGGGCTTCCCCCTCATGAAAATGGGCGAGATTTGGGATACGCCTATCATAGGTGTCTCTTTAGGGGAACAAAGTCTTGCATCCGCACAAACACCGACACAACCCGCCGACTTCCTGCTCGAAATCGGTGTGGAAGAACTCCCCGCCGGAGATGTCGATTCGGCACTGGCACAGTTACAAACTGCCGCGCCTGCATTATTCGAGAATTTACGCCTGTCCTACAGTGAATTAAACGTGTACGCCACGCCGCGCCGTTTGGTCGTGATGGCGCAGGGACTCGCGCCCCTGCAAACAGATGTGGAAAAAATCGAAAAAGGCCCGCCCTCCAATCGCGCCTTTGATGCCGATGGTAAGCCGACTAAAGCCGCTGAGGGCTTTGCACGCGGCAAGGGGGTTGATGTTTCCGCGCTGCGTGTCGAAGAAATCGACGGCGGGCAGTATGTCGTAGCCACCGTCCACGAAATCGGACGACCTGCTCCTGAAGTGCTGGCAGGTGCGCTGCCGGGATTTATCGCCGCGATCAAATTTGGCAAAACCATGCGTTGGAACGCCACTGGAATCGCGTTCTCGCGCCCCATCCGCTGGATTGTGGCCTTATTTGGCGAATCGCTGATTCCTTTTGAATACGCTGGCGTGACCAGCGGAAACAGTACGCGAGGCTTACGTCCGTTTGGCTCACTCGTTGAAACCGTTAATGGCATCCCAAATTATCTTGAGGTGCTGGAGAATCAGGGTATTTTGCTGAGTAGTGAAGAACGCCGCGCCCGAATCATCAACGATGTGCAAGCCCTCGCCAACGAAGCGGGCGGACGGATTGTGCATAACGATGCGCTGCTTGATGAAGTCACTAATTTGATCGAAGCGCCAACCGCCCTCCTCGGCACATTCGACACACAATCGCTGGAACTGCCGCGTGATGTGCTGGTCATGGTCATGCGCGACAAGCAGCGTTATTTCGCGGTTGAAGATGGTGATGGCAAATTGATGCCCTATTTCGTTGCCGTCCGCAACGGGGACGCACAGCATCTCGATAAAGTCATTTATGGCAACGAGCAGGTGCTTAAAGCGCGGTTTAGTGATGCCCGTTTCTTCTATCAAGAAGACATCAAAAAGCCGCTGGCGGATTATCTGACGCGCTTAGGAACGCTCACGTTTGAAGAACATCTCGGCTCAATGCTGGATAAAAATATGCGTGTCGCGGGATCAATCGAAGGCATTGGGCATTTACTCGGCCTAGATGAAACCGAGATTGCGATTGCGACCCGCGCCGCCCACCTTGCGAAAGCCGATCTCGCCACTAAAGTCGTTGTCGAGATGACCTCGTTGCAAGGGACGATGGGGCGCAAATATGCGCTGTTGAACGAGTATCCGGCGGAAGTCGCCAACGCCATTTACGAACATTGGCTGCCGCGTTTCGCCGGAGATAACACGCCGAATAGTCCTGCCGGGACTTTAGTGGCGCTTGTAGACCGCCTCGACAGTCTGGTTGGGTTGTTCGCCGCTGGCCTCGCGCCAAAATCGACGGCGGATCCGTATGGCTTGCGCCGCGCTGCCCTCGGCATCATCCAGATTTTAACCGATAAATCACTTGATGCGGATTTGTTACAGGCCGTTGAATTAACCGCCATCGCCCAACCGATTGAAGTCTCATCCGAGGCACGGGCGCAGGTGCTGGATTTCATCGCTGGACGGCTGCGTGTATGGTTGAGCGAACAGGGTTTCGCGGCGGATGTGATTAATGCCGTGCTTGCCGAGCAATCGACCAATCCCAACCGGGCGCTCAAGGGCGCGATTGAATTAGCGGCTTGGGTGCGGCGTGAAGATTGGGAAGCGCTGCTGGATGGCTTCGCCCGCTGCGTAAGAATCACCCGCAGCGAAACCGAGCGCTATCCAGTGGACGAGTCATTATTCGTGCAACCGGAAGAAAACGCGCTGTATGCCGCCTATAATGCCGCCGTCGCCGATCTCGACAGCAGCGGCAACGGCAACGCCTTCCTAAACGCCTTCGCGCCCATACTCCCCGCGATTACGGACTTTTTCGGCACAGGCAAGGGTGACGGTGTGTTGGTGAACGCAGAAGACCCGGCAGTGCGCCGCAACCGCCTCGGCCTGCTGCAAGCGATCAGCGCCTTAGCCAAAGGCCGCGCCGACTTGAGTTATTTGAGTGGCTTCTAATCTTAATCAACCTTTGGAGGGCAAATCGCTGATTTGCCCTCCAAAACTCTCACTCCCAGCGCAAATTTTTTAATTTTTTGTTACGCAGCTTAACCCTAACGTAAGGATTTTCGGTTAAATTCGCCTAAAACAAACTGTTTTTTGGAACTTATGCAGTTCGCAGGGATTAGTTTTTAGCCAAACTAGACCCTAAGGGAGACACCTTAACCTTAGCTAAAGGCTAGAAACTAACCATTTTATCCCAACACTGGGTCAATTGCATAAGCGCCCATACTTTTAGGAGTGTTGCTATGCGCCGGACTTACATTTTAGGCTTATTCCTTTTACTGAGCTTGAGTCTTTTTGTCCCACGTCAACCGACTACCCAAGCACAACGCGTTGATATTACCAATCATAGGGAGACTATGCTCCAACTGGTTGAGGATTTTATCTACGCCAGCGATTTTGGGTCGATTGATACAACAACTTTCGATTTAGTCGCCAACAGCGGTGACTTGCTCTATCTTGCACCGCTGATCGACATTGCTTACTTTACCCGCAGTTTTTTGTTCGCGGAGCTAAACACCCCGATTTTTTATGCCCTAGAGACCTTAGGTGAGCAAGACTTCGATACAAATTGGCGCACATGGTTTGAGTGGGCAGGCGCAAATAACCTCCCATTACCCCCGGGATATGACGAATTTAAAGGCGAACTTTATAGTCGTTTAATTGATGATCGTTTTGCCCAATTTTTCCCGGCAGGCGTGATGGACTCCGCCAATGTGAATTTAGTCGAAGTGGTTTGGGGCGGTGTCCAGGTCGATGGCATACCTGCATTAGTTAATCCACGTCAGATCACGCCAGAGGAAGCGCTGGCAGAGGGGGAAGACAATCGACAGTTCTGTCGTGAAAGGGATTGTGCCTACCCTGCGTCGGATGAGCTGGTATTTGGTGTAAGTATCAATGGAGACAACCGTGCTTATCCGCTGCGTATCCTAAATTGGCACGAGATGTTTAATGACATCATCGGGCAAACGCCACTTTATGACGCGCCGAATGGTCAGGTAATCTGCAACTTTCGTGCGCCAGCCAACCTCACAGCAAACGCAAGACAAGGCGACACTTGGGTGCAAATCAACGGCCTTTCGGCAGGTTGCCCAACGCAAGGCTGGGCAACAGCGGACGCGATAGAATGGACTAACGCGGATTGGGAAACCGTATCCGTCCAACTCCCTGATATAGGAGCCGATGAACAAGCGCTTTCATTGACAGAGAGTATTGCAGGGCATGTGCGCGGCACACCCGTGATGTTGGCCTACTGCACTTTGTGTGGCGGTGGGGTTCTCTATAATCCGGTCATCGAAAATCTTGTTGTAGATGGGCAAGCGCTTGGGCGTACACACCTCGAATTTAGCTCAACTGGAATGCTGATGCGCTCCAACAAATTGATGTATGATCGCCTGACCAACACCGTCTGGAATGCGATCACTGGCGAGGCTGCCTTTGGACCACTGGCAGCAGGCGATATTACACTAGAACGGCTGCCCGTCGTTGTAACCGATTGGGGAACATGGTTATTAGAACATCCCGATACCAGCGTCTTGAGTTTGGAGACTGGCTACACGCGTGATTATACCAACGGCGCAGCTTACGCTGAGTATTTCAACGACCCTAACTTTATTATGTTCCCAGTTTGGCAGCAAGATACCTCTCAACAAGAAAACAAAGAAGTCGTATTTACATT
>Ga0209591_10000429_pt1 | contig 54284 bp, 38 predicted proteins | sample MAT01_FD_187207 | JGI IMG/M metagenome (GOLD analysis project Ga0209591, IMG submission 187207) | Freshwater microbial communities from Lake Fryxell liftoff mats and glacier meltwater in Antarctica - MAT-01 (SPAdes) (version 2) | ecosystem: Environmental > Aquatic > Freshwater > Ice > Liftoff...
CGGCGTCAAAGCAACGGAAATCTGGACATGGCATCGTTCGCCGGTAGAAACCCGCCCAGATAGTCCTCGCCCGTCAGCAAGTGCAGAGAGCACCTGTGCCTGGAACAGGCTATCGGTCAGGTGGTGCAAGGCGTGTCGCGGCTTTCGGTCGCCGCTGTAGCGTTGGGACTGGAGTCGGGACCCGTGCTGCTATGGTCACGCTCTCGCGGCTGCCAACAGCGGCCGGTTTCATGCGAACGGCTGACGTCTTGGCCTTGGGGTGGCGTGTCACGTGGGAGTCCAACGGCGCCATGGGGTTCCCCCCGCGCGGCGTCACGATTGGCGGTTGTGCGGCGCTTCTCGTGCTGCCAGCGGCGACCGCAACAATCACCGCGGCGAGGGTGCGTCTGAGCATCGCGTAGGTCATTGTGCGCTCTCTCGGTTGGTGTTGATCCACACAGTCGTGCGCGCGACGCTGTCGACACGCGCCGCAAGGGTTTTCAGAAAGCGCGGTGCGCCCGTGCACCCGGTGTCGAGTCTCACGGTCCGCAGGGCTTTCCCGATCAGCGCCGAGAGCACCATCTGTGGCCCGTCGGTCACGTACTGCCCGCACCGAGGACTGCCCATTGCGTACACGCTATCGGCACTCTCGAAGGCGGCGCTGACAAACTCCTTCTGCAATCCGCTGACGGCCTTTGCCTTGATGCTCGCCTGATACGTACCCAACGAATCCACGTTCTTCCGTCCGTCAAAGCGCACGGATCCGTCTTCAAAGAGGTCAACGGCGTACTGTGGACACCGCCCAAAGCAAGCGCCGCGCTCGAGGCGAACAACCGGTGTTGCGGTCATCGATGCCCTGTCGGCTTGTGAACGTGTGCGGCAAGAGGCGGCGCCGAAGGTAAGTGCGGTGACGGCGACAAAAGAGAAAGCGATACGTGAAGTCATTGACGAATCGCTCCGGTGATCGGATTGATGAGGGCGCGTACACTCTTGACGCCATCGGACAAGAGCAGTTCAAGGCGTTCGGGCGAGCCAAACTGCGATAAATCCACCGCGCCGTTACGCAACAGTCCGACGACTTCGCCGGTGTTCTGGTCGCGAATCATGACGGCCGGTACACGCGTGCTTGACCAGGTCATTTGCAGGCGCCCACTGCCTACGCGCGACGTTGCGACATCGGGATTCGCGGCAAACGCTGGTGCGAGTCCCCCGTTGAGTCGGGACGCGCTGCGCGTACCCTGCAGATCACGGACGGCGAGTCGAGCGATTTGTGCCTGCACCGCCGGCGATGCGGGAACGGCGACCACGAACGCTTCAGTGCCCGGCGCACCACCGTCGCTGACCTCGTACGCTGAAAACCGGTGTGCGAACAGACGGCGGTTGTCGGCGTCGAAGGCCTCCACGATGAACCGTCCGCTGACGGCGTCCTTGGCAGCGGGTGCTTTGATGGAGAACGCTGGGTCAATCGTCACCGCGTTGGCGGACACACTTCCTGACAACAGCAGCACGTCCGTCGGTGCAGCAATGCCAGCGCCGTTTGGATTGGCCTGCCGGAAGTCGAGCACCTTGCGATAGTTGTGCGCACTGACCCACTGGTTTGGACAGTACGACATGAGGTCGACAGTGTTCGGCAGCTTGATGACGTTGCCGTTGAACATATCTATGCCGAACACACCGGTGCGTCCATCGGCAAAGGGATAGGCCGGATCCGGTCCCGCCGCGCCACCACACGGCGCATGGCGGAGACCGAGCGTGTGCCCCATTTCGTGCGCAAACGTCAGTCGTGCTTCGGTCGCGCCAAAATCGGAGCCTTCATCAACGCCGATCGCGGTGCGCGCCGGAATGCCGTTGGCAAGGCCAAGGACGCCCGAAGTGCCACGCGTGCGAACCAACCCGTAGTAGTACGACGTGCTGCCTTCGGTTTGTCGTACGATTTCGACATCGCGCACCAAACGGATCCAGTCGTCGAACGCTTGGCTGCCGATCGTATAGTCAATCACCAGCGCCTGGCGTACTTGCGCGTTGATGGCGCTGAGCGGCCATGCGGACTGCAACACGCTCAAAATGGATTGCTGCGCCACGCCCAGCGGCCCGTTCCGATTCTGCTGGATGGGCACGAAGCGAATATTGAAAGGCGGTACGGTCACAACCGACAGTGCGAGCGGCGTGCCCGACAACGGGAACTGATTGTCGGTCTCATTGGATTCAGCGACTGCATTACCTGGGTCGACGTCGGCGAGGACCGACACGCCCGGTCGCATCATCGCCAAGGGAATCGCGATATTCGCCGAACAGCACGACTCGTCGATGGTGAGCGTCGGCGTCGCGGTCCCCGTGAACGTGCCAAGGAGTGCGGCGCCCTGGAAAATGCGGACACGCGCCGTTGCCGCCGCGAGTCCCGTCCGGTTACCGCGCAGGAAGACGCGGGCAACGGCCGAGCGGTCAGCGACCAACGGAACGCGTCCGTCGAGCTGTTGCACCGACTGCACGAGATACAAGCCGGCAATGTCGAGATTGGTAATCGCGTCGGACGCGCCGACGGTCACGGTGACCGTGCCAACTTTCGTCGGGTCGGCCTGCGCGGTGGCGGTAATGGTCGCCGGGCCACCAGTGAGCGCACGAATGAGCCCGGTGTTGCTCACGGATGCCACGTTGGCGTTACTGCTTTGCCAGAGCACGTTGGTGTTTGCGGTACCGCCCACGGTCGCGATCGCCTGTTGTGTCTGTCCCGCCTGCAGCGCAAGCGTTTGCGGCGAGACAGTGATCGTGATACCGCTGGCCACGCTGATCCCCGATGCGGTCAGCTGATAAAACCCGACCTCCCCGGCGTTATATGTCGTGGTATTGATGATGTACTGACCAGGCGCAAGGTTGACGGAAACCCGCGCGTTAGTGGTATTCGCTCCCGCATCGTCATTTTCGGCGATCGTCGCTCCCGTGGCGGCGTTCTGGAGCACCAGATACGCGTCGAGCGCCGTGCTGGCCATGTCGAACTGCATCGCAGCGCCAGCCGCAAGTGTGAACGCGAACCGCTGCACATACCGATTGGGCCCACCACCATCGCTCACCGCACAATCGGTCGTGGCGATGTTGCTGGTAATGACTTGGCCGATGCCAATAGTACGGGTCACCGCGCACGGATTCACCGCAAGCGCAACGGTAAGCCGATATGCACCCGTTTCGCCGGGATAGCCACTTGCCAGCACGGTGTAGCGTCCGGGTTCCAATTGCACTTCAAGCGCGGCGTTGAGGCCGACGCCACTGTCGTCATCCTGCGTCACGACGCGTTCCTGCTGATCCAATACAAATAAGACCGGGTCGAGGGTACTGGCGGTGGTCGTCATGGAAACGGCAATCGTGGTGCGCGCGCCAATCACGATGTCGTATCGATCTTCCAGACTCCCGTCGGTGCGCAAGCAGGCCGTGCCGCCGGACAGCGTCGCATCAATGGTGGATGGGAGTGCGGTGCTCCGTCCGATCACGCACGCGGCAGGCGCTGGACGCACCGTGAGCTGGAAAGCACCATAGCGATTCACATCGAAACTGTTGGCAATCACGAAGTAGCGTCCGGCGGGCATCGTGCGAAGAATACGGGCGTTCGTACCGGGTCCGCTGTCATCATCTTCGGTGATCACGTTCAGCGCCGCGTCAGTCAGAAACAGGTACGCATCGAATACGCTGCTGTTCATGAAGATTTCCATCTTCGTCGGCGCCGTGAGGGTGAACTCGTACCGTTGGGTTGCCGTACTGTCGCTGATTTTGCAGTCGGAGGCCACCAGCGTGCTGTTCACTGTTTCACCAACGGCAATGGGGCGAATCACCGAGCAGGGATTTTGCGTCACGGCGACGCTCGCGTTGCCGACAGTGCCTTCTGACGTTGCCGAGATCGTCGCCGTGCCGGGGCCGATACCGGTGACCAGTCCCGTCGATGACACAGTGGCAATAGCAGGGCTCGCGCTACTCCATTGCACAGTGCGTCCAGCGAGCGCATTCCCTCCGGGATCGCGCGGAACGGCGGTGAGCTGCACTGGTGTTCCACCGATGATCATTGACGCCGTCGATGGTGTCACCAGGACGGAGGCGACTGGAGTGCGCACGATGATCGCGGCACTTCCCGACTTGCCGTTGATCGTTCCGGTGATGGAGGTGACGCCATCGCTGACACCGCTCACCACACCCGCAGCGGACACCGTGGCCACGCTTGGTGTCGAGGACGTCCACGTTGCGGTGCGTCCACTGATCGGTGCTCCGGCCTTGTCGAGCGCCGTTGCCGTGAGCGTGTTGCTCTGCCCCGGGGCCAAGTTCAGCGACGCCGGCGAGACGAGGACTGATTCGACAGTGACCGGAGCGGCAGAGTCACCGCCGCCGCACGCTCCCAGCAGCAACAGCGCCGAGAGCAGAATTCGCTGTGGGGAGAAGCCCACATGACGCAGGGAGCGGCGCATTCGAAACCACCTGATGGCATAAGAATGAGTGGAGCGCGGCAATACTCCCGGTTCCTTGGGCGCCACGCGAATCCAGACGTTAGACCCAAAATAGCTCGTTCGCCAGTCCGAGGGCGCGCGACCAAAGAGGAAGGCACGATTCCCGCCACCGTTCGGAAAGTCTTCGGCGACGCCAGCGCGAAGCCCACCACTGATCGGGTCGGGATGTGGAGGCTCGTCAAGCTCAACGGGATTGTGTTGCTCCGGATTGGTCGACGGATCTCCGCTGTGATTCCATCGGATCACGTACCGCGTGACGCCGTAGGACAGCTGCTGCACTTCAGCACCACTCACCGTGGTACAGCGCTCAACGGGGACACGCTCTGCGTCCCTGCGGCACGACCCCGCCAGTCATGTTTTGACTAAAAGATCAGAATTTGGGACAAACAACGGACTGTCGTGGCGCGCCCCCTGCGCCCCCTGCGCCCCCTGCGCCCCCTGCGTCTCTGCGCGTAAAGGGAGTTGGTTTTTCCGCAGAGGCGCAGAGGCGCAGAGGCGCAGAGGCGCAGAGGCGCAGAGGCGCAGAGGCGCAGAGGCGCAGAGGCGCAGGGATGCAGGGACGCAGGCGCTCGCCCCAGCCATTGCCGTTCCTCATTCTGAGCCGCATACTCCGCACTTTACTGCCCACTCACGCACAAGCACGCAGAGCAACCATGATCCGACGCGAGTTTATCGTCACTTCAGCCCTTGGCACTGCGAGCGCTCTCGCCGATCACATGACGTCGCTCGATTCGCTTACTCCTGTTCTCCCGTCGCTCGTGGCATCTGCTGAGCCCACGACCAACCTTGCAGCTACGCGAAAGATCCTGATCGCCGGCGGCGGCTTCCGCACGTCGTTCATCCGCTACATGGCACAGCTTACGGGCAAGCCGCGCCCGCGCCTCTGCTTCTTGCCCACCGCCTCGGCTGACAGCGCGGAAGCAACCATCGGGTGGTATGCCTCGTGCGCACCACTCAACGTCGAGGCGCATGTCCAGAATGTCTTCATCGAAAGCCTGACGCAAACGCAGGGGTGGGATGACGTGCTGCTCTCCATGGACGGGATCGTCTGCTCCGGCGGGAACACGCTCAATCAGCAGGCCATCTGGAAGGCGCAGGGTATCGATGGCATTCTGCGACAGGCGTGGGACCGTGGCATTGTGTTGGGCGGCGCAAGCGCGGGGTCGTTGTGCTGGTTTGAAGAAGGGACCACCGACTCGCGCCCCAAAACGCTCTCCATCGTGAAATGCCTCGGCTTTCTCAAAGGCAGTCACTCTCCGCACTATGACGCTGAGCCTGGACGGCGCCCGCTGTACCAAAAGTTGATCAGCGCGGGCGACATGAAAGCCGGCTACGCCTGCGACAATGATGCCGGCCTGTATTTCGAAGACAACGAAGTGAAGCGCGTCGTCTCCTCGCGCGTGGGTGCGAAGGTGTACTACGTGAGCATGGTCAACGGCGTCATCAACGAGCGCGTCATGGAGCCCGAGACGATCTAAACCGGGTCTACACCACGTCTCGTGCATCCAGCACCGTATGGATGTCGGCGGTCGTCGAGCCAAACAGGGTCAGCTGATTGACATCGGCGAACACGGTTTCGTAGTCGATTGGCCGGAACGCTCTGGCGAGTCGCGAGACGAACGTGCGCCGCAGCAGCTTGACGTAATATTCGGCGTCGTAGTCGCGCGCATCCTCGGCGTCGTTCAGCAGCGACTCGCCGTCGTATTCATCAACCACGCGACCCACGCCGTTTCGCGCCCGGTAGACACGAACCCGGTCCCCGACACGCCACTCGAGCCGACCACCAGCGAGCATCGCTTCATACGCGAACTCGCGACGGAGCGCGCGTGACGCCTCGTACCGCGCGGGGGATTTCGTGAGGCGAACACGCGACGAGACGGCCACCGTGGGGTACGCCTGTCGCCGCAATGCCGACACCGTGGCCAGGAAAACGCCGCGCACACCGGTGACGTCGTCCGCCAAGAGCCGCTCCAGTGCACGACGCAAGAACTCCTCACCAAACGGTTCTGCACGACTGGATCGAAAGGCGACTCCTCGCAGAATCATCGCGCCATCATACGTGGTCAGGGCATAGTTCTTCGGCTCGTGCGATAACATCGCCGCGTAGCGTCCCTCGAACTCCAACTGCACCAACGGCGGAAGCAGCGCCGCGACCTCCGCGACGACACGACGTTCGTCGGCTTCACCCCACGATGCCGGAACAGCGAAGTACACGCCATCCGTATCGGCCTCCAGGAGTGTGACCCCCCGCGCGGCGAGCGCACGGCACATCAGCAGCAGTGTTTCGCGTCCGCGTCGCGTGACCTCGTTCGCCGCATGCACATCCGCGAAGCGCGTGAGCCCGTTGCCGGCAGCCAGGTACCCGTACGCCGAATTCACCACCAACTTCATCGCGGCCGACGTCGCCTCATGCGTGTGTCGTTCGGCCGATCCCGGCGGTGCGGCACGCGCGCGCGCCTTCGCCTGCAATCGCTGTTCCACCAACCGGTCTACCAATGCCAACAGCGCACCCAAATGATCGCGTGCCGGGCCAATGCGAAAGGCGCGCATGAGTGACGGATAGAGACTGGCCACGTCGGCTTTCACGACTCGCTGCGCGACACCCGTCGCAAACAGGTGGAGTGCGGCGCCACTATGCACGGTGCCGTCGCCGTCGCGGTGCAACGGCAATGCTTCCCCGGCACGCAGGTAGGCCCGCACGAGCAACGGATCGATGACGCCCGTGGCAGCACCCGCATCCGCTAATCGCTCGTATCGACGGGGCGCCATACGTGCCATCGCGAACGCCGCTCCTCCCATCACCGTCGCCAACGCCGCCACCTCGTGCACATCAGACGCGGCATATCGTCGGACGCGCGCCGGATCTGTGAGGTAGGTCGTGTAGATCTGGTCGCCACGAATGAGCTCACGATCCGGACCGGAAATCCCCAGATGACGCGCGACCGCCTTGAGCCCATGACCGGGCAGATCCCGCGCCGAAAAATCGTATCGCCGGACCGCGTCAAGTGTGTCGATCAGCTCGCGACCCGGAGCGATGAAGCGCACCCGGCGGCTGGCGTCGCTGCTGCTGCGTGCGCCTCGCTGTGCCGCACGTTGGCGCAGTGAGCGATGACCGAGTCGACCCAAGGTGAGTGGAATGCGAAGGAGGCGTGCCCGCGTGTCGAGAAAGGGCAAATCGAAGCCGTGCAGATTGTGATTCTCAATGACGTCTGGGTCGAGCGCCTGCACCCGATTGGCCAATCGAGTTATCAAGTCCGCCTCAGCGCGACGGCTGTCGTCGTCGGCCTCGAGCAACTCAACGGCCCCGTCGGGATCTCGCACCGCGATCATGAACACACGATCGTGATCGGCGTCCAGCCCGGTGGTCTCAAGATCGAACTGCAAACGGTGCAGTTGCTCGAAGGGGAGATCGCGAAAGTACGTGCGCCCGGTCGATACCAAATATTGCTCGTCGGGCGGCAGCGTGTGCATCGCCACGTCCGTGACGTCGCGCAGGTGGCGTATCGGAGACCCACCCCGTCGGCTTACGCCCTCAAGGATCGCGATGGAGAGCGCGGCAAAGTTTTCTCCCGACAGTTGGTATTTAAGCTCACCGGGTCCTTGCAGCTCGCGATAGCGATAGGGTGTGCGGGCCTCCGATTCCGTGCCAAGCGATGCGCCAAGATGCTCAAGGTCAACGAGTGACGAGAGCAGCAGCCATGGCCGAAAGCGCTCCTCCTCGCGCACCAGCGTGCCGCTGCTCTCCAATCGTCTCCAGACGAACGCGCGCCCGTCGGGCTCGGCCCACACCGATACGATGCCGGGCGTCGGGTCCCAGCCCCAGAGCCACTCGTCCTGCGTATGCGGTGCCGCCAACGGCCCGACCCGCTACGGGACGACGACCCGTCCGCCGACACCTGTGGAGTCCTTCCGGCTCTGCAAATGGTCCGCCATCTGCAGGCGCGGAATACCGTTGACCATCCACTCCGGCGCGGGCTTGCCCATGAGGTAGTGATCAAACCACTCGGCCTGGCGCACCGCGTAGTCCTTCTGGTTCACGGGGCGCGCGAGGCCATGGTTTTCGCCGACGTACTCGAGCAGGATGACTTCTTTGCCAAGTTGACGCAGCGTGTTGAAGTGCGTGATCCCTTGGTTGAAGTCGACGGCGCCATCCTTGTCGTTGTGCAAGAGGATCAGCGGCGTCTTCTGCTTATTGGCGTGGAAGGCCGGCGAGTTCCGGATATAGGCGTCGTAGTTGTCGATGAAGTTGCCCTTGAAGCGGCCCTGACTTGCTTCAAAGATCGCTTGGTTGCTGCCGCCCGTGTTCCAATAGACCGAACTGTACATGCTCACCATATCGGTCAGCGCCGCGCCAGCGATAGCCGATTTGAAGATGTTCGTTTGCGTGACCAGGAACGCCGTCTGGTAGCCGCCCCACGAATGCCCCCACAGTCCGACGTTCGCCGGATCGACCGAACCTGTCGCGATCGCGGCTTTGACCGCCGGCACGACGCTCCACACCGCAGACATGCCCGGATCATTCAGCTTGTAGACAATATCCGGATCCAGCACGATGTAGCCACGACTGGTGTACATGCGGGCGCTGGGCGTTTGCGTCTCGCTGGGATTCGCAAAACCATTCTTGTTCTGTGAACGCTTTTCGTAGATCGTGACCAGCATGGGGTACTTCTTGGCAGGATCGAAGTTGTCCGGCAAGTACATCGCCGCCTGCAGCTTGTCGCCCTTGTCGCTGGTGTAGTTGATCAGTCGCGTGCCACTCGACCACGCCAGCTCCTTTTGCTGCGGGTTGGCGTCGGTCAGTTGCCGCGCGTTCCTGAAGTCTCCACCCGATACCCAATAGTTCGGGAACTCGGTGAACGTCTGTCGCGAGAACGCAAACGTGTCGGCGTTCCTGGCCTTCGTGATCGCGAACCGTGCGTCCTCGAAGAGCATGCTCTTCGCGCCAGGCTGTCCGGGGTCCACGCGAGAAACGCCCTCTTTTTTGGTCCATTCGCCGTACGTGCCGACAAACAACGGCTTACTGAGATCGATTGGTGCTGCAGCACCGCCGCCGAATCCACCGCCGCCACCACCGCCGCGGCCGCCAGCGGCCGCCGGAGCACCATCATCCGCCCAGTTGTAGAACTGGCGATAGCGGATCTGTGAACGCTTGCCATCGCCGGTAAGATTCACCGCGCGTCCCGTTGCTGTGACGGGCACCTGCCAGATGTCCCAGCTGTCAGAGAGCAGCACGGACGCGCCGTCTTTCGACCAGCCGCGTGCCGGAATGGCTCTCGGGAGGATGTTGTTATGATCATCCTCGCGATCGACAAAGCTCGTGGCGACGGTACGGGTGATGTTCGTACTGTCGTAGGTGGCGAGATTGAGCACCCAATAGTGACCATCGCTGCCCCACATCAGCGCCTTCGTGCCATCAGGTGACACCGAGCCAATGCCCGTCGCACGCCTGGTCCAGATCAACTTGCGCGCGCCAGTCCTGAGATCGACGGAGTAATAATCGGCGTAGTTGCGACCCGAATAGCTGGCTTCCTGTGCATACGGCGTGTTGTCGGTCCCGTACGCGAACCGTTCGTTTGGCAACACGGTGACGCTGCGCAGCTTGTCATCGGCAAGTCGCACGAACTTGTCATCGTCAAACCGGTACTCGGCCAGGTAGTTGAAGGCGCGATCGGCCGCCTCTTGCACCATCTGCTGCGACTGCAACCGATCGTCTTTCGCGTGCCACAGAATCAGCGATGGCAGTGAGTCGGCCGGCGTACCGCTCGCTCCACGTCCCGCGGCGGTTTGGTTGATCGTGCCGCCCGCGCCAGGTGCACCGGCAACCACCAACGGATTCGCGCCGCGTCCGCCGGCCATCGTCGCCGCACTGGCCTTGGCGGCTTCGCGAAGACCAACCAAAACCATCGTCATGTTTGCGGCATACCGCGGCGCACGATCCGACGCCAGCTTGAAGCCGGCGGGGAAATCACTGCGACCAGCGGGATCGAACGCTTTCTTCACTGCGGCGCCCGTGGCGCTGATGCCGCGAAAGAGCGCCACGGAGAACACGGTATCGCGCGTGCCGGTCGTCGCGATTTTGCCCTTCATGACGGAAAGCGCGCGCGAACTATCGGTCCACGCGAGATGACGATACAGCACGTCTTCGCTGTCCAGCGACTTGATCACCCCCGTTGTCATATTGCGCACCTGCACAGCATTGCCGATCTGATCGGAATTCTCCATCGTGTACGCCAACCATTCGCCGTCCTCGCTGAAATCGTACTGGCCCACGCGACCCATGTTCTGCCGCTCGCCCGTGGAGACGTTGTAGAGCAACAAATCGGCGCCGCCTCCCGAAGTGCTTGCCGATTCGCCACCCGGCACACCGCCGGGAGCGCCGCCGCGACCAGCACCGCCGCCGCCGCCACCGGCCTGCATCACGACCCACTTCGGCGCATCACCGTTAAAACTGAAACGGCCGATGCCGTTGAATTCCTTCTTCTCACCGGTGGCCAGATTCATCAGCACCATGCGTGTGCCGCCTCCGGCAACCGAATCGGCAGCACGGGCCAATCCCACGGTTTGCGCGCCGCCCGGTGGGGCGCCCGCGCCACCACGTCCACTGCCGTTCGCGCCGCGCCCACCAGCCGCCGCCGTGGCCGGCCGACTCGGCGTGATCAGGAAGCCCAGCCACTTCGAGTCGCCGGAGATCTGTAGCGACCCGCCGGTCGCACCCACGGGCACGCGCGTTTCGGTCGCGTTGGCAGTGGTGCTGCGAAAGACCACCGTGAGGTCGCCTTCCGTTGGACCAGTCACAGACGCGAACCACTTCCCGTCATTCGAGAGCACGGTCTGACGTATGGTATTCCAGTTCTTCACATCCGCAGACGTGATGGGGCGGCCCTTTCCGGTCGCCGACGAGACGCCTTGCGCCGATGCGCTGTTCGCGATCACGACGAGGGTGAGGTACAGTGCCGAGGAGCGAGCGATGCGATGCATGGCAGGAGGGGCGAGGTGGGTACGACAGGGGGCGAACACGGATTCCATCAGGTTCCAGCAGTTTCGATCGGATTCCATCGGATTCCATCGGATTCCATCGGCGTGCGCACTCCCGATCGTGCGCGTCGGACGACCCAGCACTTCAAACCTGCGACAGGACTCGGCGCTCGGCAAGAACGGCGGCCGTCTCTTCGGCGATATGCTCGACCGCCACGGCGACCTCCGCCATGCGGGTGCGAAAGCTGAGCACGCAGACGCGGGCCAGATACCGCCCGTCGACGGTACAGCCAGAGAGCATCACTTTGCCTCGCGCCGTCACGCGCTCAACCAGCGCTTCGGTCGCGCAGTTCTGCGCCGCCTGATCCACCAGCTCGGCATCACCAAGATGAAAGGCGAACAACGAGAGCTGAGGCTCGGCGTCAATCACCACCCCAGGGATCTCGGCCACCTGCTGGAACGCCCACACCGCCAGGCTGCGCTTCTCCGCGATCGCGGCACGATAGCGCGCGGCGCCGTACATCTTGATGCTCATCCACAGTCGAAGGCCCGGAAACCCTCGCGACAACTCGGGACCGTACTGCGCGGGGTCGTAGAACTCATCCTGATTCTCCGGCAGATACCCCGCCGTCGCGCTGTGCACATCGCGCAGCGCCTGACCGTTGCGCACAAGCAGCGCGCCCGTACCGTACGGCAAGAACATTCCCTTGTGCGGATCGAGCGTCAGTGAATCCGCACGAGACAGGCCAGGCAACAACGGGCGCAACTCGGGACAGAGGTGAAAGCACGCGCCGTACGCCCCATCCACATGGTGCCACATCTGTTCGTCTGCACACAGATCGGCGATGGCGTCAAGCGGATCGACCGCGCCCGTGTTCGTTGTGCCAGCAGACGACGCCACGAAAAATGGCGTCAGACCCCGTGCGCGATCCTGGGCGACGGCGAGGCGGAGGGCCTCGACATCCATGCGAAACGCACGGTCGACGGGTATCGCACGTACACGATCATGCGCGATCCCCGCGAGTTTTGCGGCCTTGTCAATGCAATGATGTCCCTGCGTCGACGTGTACAGCGTGCCGGTGCGAATGTCTGTGCCGAGGAGCTGTTCTCTGGCACAGACGATAGCGTTGAAGGTCGCACCAGAGCCACCGGTGGTCAGCAAGCCGGCGGCGCCGACAGGGAATCCCATCCACTCGCGAAGCCATTCCAGCACGTTGGCTTCAAGTTGCACCAGCGCGGGGGCCGCCATCCACACACCGGTGTAGCGATTGGTGGTATCGGCGATGAAGTCGGCAAGTGCCGCCGGATACACGCCGCCGCCAGGTATGTAGGCGAGATATCCAGCGCCCGTGGTCGTGAACGATCGCGGAATCAGCTCGTCGAACAGTGTGTCGAGCAACGGCTCGAGGGTGCTACCGTGCTCGGGTGCCGGTTCGCGAAGGGCGCGGCACAATGCCGTCGCGTCGACATCGCCACGGCTGGGTTGCTGCGGCAAGGACGCGATGTGCGCTACGGCGCGCGAAACAACCGCCTGACCCATCTGCAACATGAGTTCCGGGGAAAACTCCATCGCAGCCGGGTCGTTCGCCGGCAGCGATGGTGGTGCGGGACGTGTATGCATCGCGGCGAACGGGAATGGAGTTAGGCGAGAAAGCGACGGGCCAGCTGTTCCAAACGATCGTCAGCGTCTCGTTCAGCCTCGATGCGTATCTCTTCTACATATGGGCGCAGCGCCGGCTCTCCCCAATAGTAGCCGGTCGCTCGCTCCGCGAGCTGCGTCTCGCCAACGCGCGCGGCGTCGAGTAAGGCACGAGCGGAGGCTCGATCGTACTCGGGATCGTCGCGCGCGGGGAGATGGTAGTTGCGGCGAGGCATCTCACCTTCCGCATCGTCTCGAAGAAAAGCACGTGACATGGCGTCAGGGTATACGCCGCAATGACAACACGCGATCACGCATCGCTTTGACGGCGGCCGTGTTCTTCATGTCGATACCGAACACGCGTACTTCGCTTTCACTGTTACTGCGCAGATAGAGCAACTTCACGCCCGTCAGGTCGCCTTGATTGATCTGCCACCGCGCGCCGTCAGGATCCTTCGCGATTGCCTCAAACGATCCGGCTTTCTGCTTCTCCCATGTGCTCTTGCTATACGCCCAGTCGGCAGCGGACATGACCGTGCGTGTCGTCATGACGGAACGAATGCCACGTGCTTCGCTATACGTGCACGTGTACCGACCCCCGCCAGCGAACGTTGTCTCCCGCTCCACGTCGGCTTCAAGCGTGATACCTACCGCGGCACTCAGCTCTTTCGGCGTGTAGGGGCATGGTGTGGTTTCGGATGGTGCGGCAGACGGTGCCGGTGCCGGTTGTGGCGCCGTTGTCACGGCCTTCGGCACACTCTGCAGGGCGGCAGCAAGGCTCGCAAATCGACCACGCTCCGCAACCACGCCACCGACGAGGTCCAACGGCTGCGACAGCTGGAGGGTCACGCCCTTGACCGAATCGCCTCGCATCATCATGTCCACGTATCTGGGGAACGCGGGCTTCGCGGTCGTCTTTGCCTTGGGGAAAAGACGTCGAGTTCGACGCCGTTCATGACGTATCCGGCCTCGACCTTGAGCGTCACGCGGAGTGGTGCGGTAGACTCCACCAACAGGATGCGGGCGACCGCGCCCGGGTCCTGTTGAGCGGCTGCCACCGACGCATACGCCAGTGATACCGACAGGACTGCAGAAAAAACACACCGTGACATAGCGCACGAACTCCGTGACGAAGTGAAGAGATCGCTGTCGACAGGAAGGAAGCCGAACTGCAGTATAAGGAATACGGTGTGCTGGCCCTCGTCCAGTGCCCTCGCTCAAACCTTGGCCTTTGAGGCGCGCACGATGCGAAACCTTTGCGTCTTGATGGGCACGGCGATGGCCTGCGCTGTCGTCGCGATCAGTGCCTGCGAACGTGCACCACAAACGACCGCGCCACCGCTCCTGCCCGCTTCGCCACCACCGACTATCGCCACGGTGGCGGCGAACTTTGAGCTCATCGGTGGCTATCGGGTGCAGTCAGATTTCGCGAGTGAGGGACTGGCGCTCGTCAAAGACGCCGATGGCTACGTGGTGGAGGCCATTGCCGGGGCGAATGCGCAAACCAACAGCGTGCACGTCTTCGACCTTCGGGCCGCAATAGGGAATGGCGCGAACGCGGCGGTCTATCCAGTGCTCGCACCGGTGCGCACCTGGCGAGCAGAACAGCTCTTCCCGCGTTGGATCGCTGGTCAGAGCCTGCGCGACGTGACGGCCATCGCCACGCCGGGAGGATATGAGGTGGCCGGAATCGGACGCGTCTTCTACAACACCAGCCCGCGCCCAGCCACGCAGATCAACATTCGCGAGCTGCGCACCAACGGCACGACGCTTGGCGCAGCACGCGAAATTCCGGTTGATCTTCCCGAGCAGGAGCTCTCCGGGTTCATCAAACACGACGCCAGTGAGAAAGACCTTGGTGTGCTCGGTGCCGGAGCCTACGACTCAGGGCAAGGCTCGGTGGGCGGGTTGAGCTACGCCACGCGTCAACCCAATGGGCAATGGATGCGACTCCTCAACCCACCCTCCTTTGGCGACATCACGACGCCGCGACTGCCTCGCGACAACGGCTACGCCTGTCCGGACGGACCGAGTTGGGTATGTATCCCCGCTGTTGAGAATCGTGGGGTGTGGTCGACGGAACGCGTTGGCGGCGGTGGCGTGCGTTTTGGAAACCCGGTCTTGTTCATTGCGACGCTGGGATACGGCGACCGAACCTACGGACGCCAAAGCTACACGTTCGGTGATCCTTCACTCGACCGTGCGGTTGCGTATTTCTTCACGCACGACGACGCGTTGCAAACAGTTCGTTTTGAGGGCTACGATCGATGGACGCCGGCAAATCCTGGCGAACCCGTGATCGGCGTGGCGCTCGGCCGTATGCGTGGCAATCCCAGCCTGTTGCTCTATGTGCTGAAGGCCAATGCATGGGAGCACGATCGCTATCGCGTGTCTCCGGTGTTGCAGATCTTTCGCATCAAAGGAACCGACGGCTCGCGCTGACCTCACGCACCGCCGCGACGTAATTCGCGGCGCGCCTACTTCTTGAGCGCCTGCTGCAATTCACCGGCGGTCCACGGGGTCTTCCGCGACGCGAACGCCAGTCGCAAACGCGTCACGGTCGCCGTCGATACTGGCGCGGCCTTGTTGCCCCATGCATTGCGCACGTAGGTTGCGACTGCCGCCACGTCACCGTCGGCAAACGTCGGTCCCCACGTGGGCATGGCGCCATTGAACGACTCGCCTTCCACTTCGATCTCTCCGACGATCCCGTGCAAGATGATCAATACCAGCCGATCCTCGCTGCCGGTCACCCACTCACTTCCCGCGAGTGGCGGAAACTGATTGACGAGCCCTTGCCCTGACGCCTGATGACACGCCTGACACGTCACCGAGTACAAGCGAGCGCCCGCACTCGGTTGCATTCGGCCACCTGTCGACGCGCTAGACGGCGTACCGTGCATCAGCGCGACGACAAATGCGGTCGCCAGCACCGCACCAACGCGACGCGGCACGCGCCTTATCGCGACTTGCATGCTGCCGGATCAGACTTCACGAAGTACCGCCGAAAGTTCGCGTCAGCCGGATTCATGCACCCTTTGAGATTCACGATCTCGACTTTGCGGAAATCAATCGGCGCTGTTTCCGCCTGCAGCGAGATGTACCCTTCGGACAGCATCTTGCCGTTGACCAAAACGCCGGGGTTGGTGTTGTTCGCGGCACCACCGCCCATCTGCGGCTTGAAGTACGTCATAACCGTATCGCCGTTCACGATATGCTTGATCACTGAATCGCCCAGCACCATGGCCTCGATCCGGATCCATTGGTCGCCCACAAAGGTTACGGAGCTCGAGTTGGTGCAGTGCGTGGTGACGAGTTTGTCATTCATCACCACATGGGTGCCGGGCGTGCACAGATTGCCGTTCGTGCGCGTGCCGTAGCCAAGGCCACCAAGCAGCTGCACTTCAAGAGAAATCGGGAAGTCCTGCATGAGTCCCATGCTGGCGGCAGACTGAGAATGCACCATGATGCCGTTGTTCCGAATCGCCCAACTGTTCCCGGCTCCGGCACCCGTGACTTGCTGGCCGGTAAACCGATACTCCGCCGCCACGATGTAGTATGAGAACGGCTTCTTGTGGAAGATATGTCCAAACTGATTGGTAAAGTCGGTCCACTGGTCGTACTTCACGCGAAGCATTCCTGAATCGACGCGAAAAGTATTCCGGAAGTTCGTGCCAAGCGGGTAGCCGGCGAACTTGATGTCCCAGTCCTTCAGGTTCTTTCCGTTGAACAGTGGCACCCAGTCCAACGTCTGCACGGGCGCCATCGCGGTCCGTGCACTCAAGCCCGCAAGTTGCATGGCGTAGGCAGATTCAAGACGCATGATCGACGTCGCGCGCGCCACATCTGCCGCGGCGGCGTGACTTGCCCACGCCGCGGCAAGCACCGGTTGCACCTTGTCGCTGACCGCGGCCGCCGCTCGGCCGCCGCGCACCGACTGCAGCAACACCGCAAATCCAAGCACGCGTGTCGTGGGCGTTGCGGCCCTGGACAGCTCGATGAAGAAGTCCAACTCCGCTAAGCGGCGGCGATCGCCGACATATCTCCGCCATGCGGCTTCGAGTGGCAACGCGTCGGTGCCCGCGGGCGTGACGGGTGGCGTCAGTTGTGCCAGCAGCTCGGTCGCCGCATCAAGGCCCGGTCGCCCCGGCAATGCCGCCACCTTGTTTACCAGTTGCGCTCGCGTCTCTTCCGGAATCGACGCGGACAGCGCGAGCGACTGCACCAATGGGAGCGCCCCTTCAACGATCGACGCTTCGCCGGCCAACAGTTGCGCGACGGCGGGCTGCATGGTCGCTCCGGAGCGCGTCCAGGTGCTGAGCAGCGGCACCATCTGCTTCGAGATCGTCGAACTGCCGGCCACCGCATTCACAATTTCCGTTCGCAGCGCCGGTGATGCGAGTGAAGCAATGAGCAGGCTCTTCGCGCCCTGCGGCAGCACGCGATTGCGCACCAGCGACTCGACGAGCATCGGCATCTCTGCTCCGTCAGCGACCATCAGGGCTTGGCGCAAAGCAGGCGCAATGCGCGCGCTCTCGGTCCACACCGCTGGAGCAAAGTACGGGCCGATGAATGACGGGCGAGTCCCCCACCAATCACCCGTCCACTCGGCGTCGCGGTGATACAAACGTGCGAGCGCGACGGTTGCATCGTAGCGGCGGGGCGTTGCGCTGACGTCGGCGGAAGCCGCTTGCAGTAACGCCGATACGACAGAGGGCTCGTACATCCCTTGCAGTGCACGCAAGGCGCCTGCCCGCACGGCGGGATCGGTGCCGTTCAACGCCGTCAACGCCGCCCCCGAGGCGTTCAACGACACCAGTGCATTGATGGCGAGATGCGCCAAGGTGGCGTCAGCGTGCGCCGTGAGCGGCAGGATGTTCGCGGCCGCGGAACCGGCGTTCAGGCGAACCAGTGCGGTGACCGCAGCGATTTGTACGCGAACGTTTGAGTCGGCGAGTGCGGCGACAAACAGCGCGGGGTCCAGCGCCGCAAGCTGCTTCGTGTCGTCGGTGAGCGCGCGAAGTGCCGACGCCCGAACCAGCGGATCGCCGGACATTGCCGCCGTGCGCAGTGCCGCATGCGATCGTGCGCCGACCAGTTGCCTCAACGTATATATCGCGGCCACGCGTGCATAGGCCGGTCGCAAGGCGTTGCCGCTCAGCGAGGTGAGACCGGACACGACGCCCGGCCGTTCGCCGCGCCGCAACATTTCATGCTGCGCGTGCAGACGATACTCGGCGTTGCCACTCGCCAGGAGCGTGCGCAGCGCCACGTCCGACAGCGTCGGAATGTTTGGAGGTGCCGAGACGCTGCTCCGAACAGGACTGACACGCACCACGAAGCCCACCGAATCGCCCTCATACGTGTACTCGCCGCCAGCCAGGCTGGCCACGAACATGTTCGACTGCCCGTCCATCGCCATATCCGCTGGGTGCGGCACCGACACAAAACGTTCCTGCTTCACGTCATAGCTACCGCCCTTTCGCGTAAGCGGATGGCGGAATACTTCGTTGAGCAACCAGTCGGCGGTGTACAGCGTGTTGCCAAAGCCCTCGGGAAATTCATTGTCGTGCACCCACAATCCGCCCGTACCTGAGCCGCCACCGTAGTCGGCCAGCGACGTCATGTGCTCGCTGGCGAAGTGCTTGTAGAGTGTCGGATATCCCATGTTGGCACCTGGCGGCAGGAAATGCAGGCGGATATCCCATCCGTCGCCATCATTGGTGTTGTCGCGTGTGAACACGTTCACAAAGGGATCCACGGCGACATCGTAAATGTTGCGCGTGCCGCGTGCAAACAGCTCAAGCCCGGATCCATCCGCGCGAACGCGCACCACGCCTCCACCTCGATGTGCAATCGTCGTGCCGTCTTTGCCCGTCGCTTTGCGATAGCCATAATCACCAACGGCGATGTAGAGCCACCCGTCAATGCCCAGCGTGATACCGTTGGTGGTATGATCGGCACCACGGAAATCGAGATCGAACCCCAACCCCGTGACGATGTCTTCAGACACGTCGGCGATGCCATCACCCGTCGTGTCGCGATACGCGGTAAGGTTTGGCGGGTGCATCACGTACAACGTACGACCGTCGTAGGCAACGCCGCGTGGGCTGTCCATGGTTGCAAAGGTCGTGTAGCGGTCGGCCACGCCATCGCGATTGTCATCAACCAATCGCATTACGCGACCGCGTCCCTTGGTGGCGGTGAGCGACAAGTTGGGGTCGACGCACACAAACACCGCGCCCTCAACCGTCGCCGTCAGGCACACCGGGTACATCGCTACCGGCGGTGCCGCGAAGAGCGTCGCGGTGAATCCGTCGGCCACTGTGACACCGCTCAAAAGCGCTTGTTCGCGCGCGGTGTTGTGCGGAATGACTCCCGAGGCAGGCATCGGCGGCATACTGTTCTGCGCGGTGAGCGCACCGGTCGTGCCGCCGAGAGCCAGCATGAGGTGGCGCGCACAGCTTGCATACCGGGAGACACGGCCGCGCAAAAACTGGGTGACGAAGAATCGAGTGCGTAAAGTCGACATCGCGTAGTGGGCAGGGAGTCGGGGTGCCGCGCAACCGATCAGCGGCACCAACTCCCCGATAATACCGCCCCCCACTGATGCGCGCCTATCGGGCGAGACCGTTTTTCTCTGCCATGGCCGGAGGCAAGATCTCTACCATCGGTGGGAATAGCGCGTCGGGGACGCCAGCTGGTCTCGCGGCGCTCGCGGTAACGCTACATACTTCCCACCTCTCGCTGGAATTTCCTATCTCGCGGCCACACCCGAGCGCTCTCGCCAGAGTCCCTCCCATGACCGAACGGAAACGCGACCTCCTTCGTCCGACGATCCGGCGGATGCTGTCCCAGCTCGTGTTGGTGCTTGGGGCGTGCTCCCCCCAAAGTTGTCCGGACAACCAGGTAACCATCCCGACGATTTTTGATACCGGCGAGTCAGATCTCACTTCGTCGCCGCAGACCTTACGGGTGCCGCTGGGCGGAACGGGAGCGGTTACGCTTACCGCAACCGCTTCCATCACCGTGTCGAAGCCCCTGGCCGTCGTGCCGGGCATTTTGGTGACGCTTCCGACGCAAGTCCTCGCAATGGGAGCGACGACCAGCGCAATCGTCACCGTCGACGGCAGTGCCACGATCGGTGGAATTGATATGTTTCCGATTGCCACAGGCACGTCTTCCGGGCTCGCAGTGAACCACTATGGAACGTTGATCATGAGGCTGGAGGTCATCGAACCGTTCTCGATTGCAACCGCAGTAGCCGTCAGTGGACGCGCGGGGCAAGTGATCAGCCGACAAGTCATTGTTGACAAGACTTCAGGTTTCACTGCGCCGCTTTCGTTGTCGTTCACTGGCCTGCCGCCAGGTGCCACGGCGGTCTTCGGCGCCGTGCCGCCTGAGCAAACTTCGTCGGTGCCATACACGGTCACGACGCTCAGCACGACAGTGGCCGACACGTATAACGTACGAATTGTTGCAACGGGAAACGGCATCACGCGCTCTGCGCCGGTTGCCCTCACCATTGAGCCACCGTTAGCCAGCCCGGATTTTTCTCTGCAGCTGTTGACGAGTACGCTGACGGTTGCAGCAAGCGGCACGTATACAGTGGATATGAGTCTTCCGCGCAATGCTTCGGTCACAGACAACATTGAGCTGTCGATCAGCGGCCTGCCAAGCGGTGTAACGGCGTCGTTCGCGCCCGCCTCCGTCTCTGGCACGACAGCCCGGCTCACTCTCGTCTCAACCAACGCTGCCGCAATTGCCCAAAAAAGTGTGATTATCACGGGCGTGGCGTCGGGACTGACCCGCACCGCAACACTGTTGCTGACCGTGCTTCCCCCTCCGAATTTCGCGCTTTCGGCAACTCCGTCGTTGGTCATACTGCACGGCGTGGTCACTCCGGCTGTTCCGGTCACGACTCGACTCAGTATCGCGCGCACTGGCATGGTGGGCGACATCATTCTTGATGCGGTGGGACTGCCGCAAGGCGTGTCCGTTGTCTTCAGTCCGGGAACGGTACGCGATACCACCAGCACTCTAAGCTTCTCGTCGAACGGCACGGCGGCGCCCGCTACGTATTCAGTCACGATTCGCGGTTCGAGTGCCGGACTGCTGCGCTCGACGATCGTGGAGCTCAAGATGGAATCGGCAGACGGTGATTTCACCGCAGAATTTCGTCCGCCGACGGCCACGTTTCAGCAAGGCGAAACCGGAACGTTGAGCCTTTCCTTGTCGCGCACCGGTGCGCTCGTGGACGCGCCCATTACGCTGACCGCGGTGACGGGGCCGCCCGCACTGCAGATGATCCCCCTTCCACCAACGGTCAGCGGAGTCGCGTTTGTCTCGTTCATTGTCAGTTCTACAATTCCGGCTGGCAGTTATCCCCTCACTGTAAACGCGACGGGTGGCTTTCTCACACGTCAAACGACTGCGACCATCAACGTCATTCCGCGCACACCAGACTTTAGCTTATCGCCAACTCCATCGCAATTCGAGCTTCCGCGCGCTGAGTTTACACCCTTTTTGATCGTCGTGACCGCGCGAGGCGGGTTCACAGGACCGATTCAGTTCAGCGCTGTGAATCCGCTCCCTGGCAACATGAACATCGAGTTTGTGACAAATCCCACGAGCGCGGGTTTTGTCACCGTGCGCCTCTACGCGAGCCCGAACGTCACGCCGGACACATATGTGATTCGGTTTACGGGTACTTCGGGGAACCTGGTGAGAACGGTCGACGTAAGGGTGATCGTGAAGCCGTAGCTGCGCCGCCACCAGTGTGCGTCGATCAGCCGCCGGATTTCTTGATTTCGGCCGTTGCGCGGGACAAAATCTCCGCGATGTGCGCGATCTGCTCAGGCGAACGCTTGCCACCAACCATCACGCTGCCAAACTCTCGCACCAGCCCAAGCATGGCGTCGCGAGCCGGTCGCACGCTGTCGCCGAAAACCGCGTCGCCGAACTGGCTGACCCGATCAAACAGCTCGTCGACCAACGGCCGATGCTCGGCCAGATGAGCCCGCCCAGCGTCGGTGATCGCGTACACTTTCTTGCCCCCTTCCTCGGGCGTCGCAACGGCATATCCCAAGTCCTCAAGCATGGTGAGTGTTGGGTACACGGCGCCCGCGCTTGGCGTATACCGACCATGGGAACGCTCTTCGAGTTCCTTGATGATCTCATAGCCGTGCCGCGGCTTCTCGTCGAGCATGCTGAGGATAACCAGCTTCAGGTCGCCCTGATCGAACATGCGCCCCCCGCCAAAGGGACCACGTCGCTTGGGCCCACCGCCGCCGAAGAGTGCGCCGAACTCCGCATCGAAACCCTGCCACCCACGACGACCGCGACTATCACAGTATCGGAACGAATCGTTAAACATGGAAGCCTCCTGAGATATGACGTACGTTATGTCTTACGATACAACGTACGATATATCTTGCGATCTATCTTGTAAAGGCCCCACTCTGAAATCGTCGACAATTCCCTGCGCGCGAGACGCGGTTTGACGCCAGCCTCGCCGCTCCGCAAGTTCCCCGACCCTCTCCACCCTCCAACGCGCGTCCCTCCGAGGCCCCCATGCTCGCTCGTACCCTCCGCCGCGCAGGCACTCTCGCGGTTACTGTCGCAGGGCTTGCCTGTTCTGCAACGTCGGATCGCCGCCAGTCGGACTCGGCGGGCGCCACCCCATCGGACGTCGCCGCCGCGCCAGCGACCGCCGCCGTTCGTGCCACGATTGAAGCTGCGACACAAAAGACGGCATCCGCCATGAAGGCCGGTGACTTTGGTGCGCTGGCCGCCAATTATGCAGACAGTGCGAAGCTGATGATGACAGGATCGCCAACGTTGAACGGTCGCGACTTGATCGAAGAGGCGATGACGGGCTGGCTGTTGACCACCATGGTGAACGATGCGCGCTTTACTACCACGGATGTCGTGGTCGATGGAAGCTTGGCTGTTGAAAGTGGCACCTTCTCCATGACCACCACTCCCAAAGACCCGAAGGGTGCCGGGTCAACGACGGACGTCGGGAAGTACCTCACGGTGTGGCAGCGACAGACGGGCGGCGCATGGAAGATCATCCGCGACATCAACAACTCGGACGCGTTGCCCTCAACACCGACGAAGTAGACCCTCCGCTCACAGCGGCGCCTGCTTGGTCGACATCATCGCCATCACCAGCAGTACGCCCACCGACACCGTGCCAGCAACCACGAGCCCCGACGTCGGGATCGCCAGCCAGGCGAGCGATTCTTTCGCGGCGCTGGTGCTACCAAGCGAGGGGGCGCGAAACCCTGCCCATAACCAGAACAGGGAATAGCCCAACGCTCCCGCGCCGAGCGCGACGCTGATCACGCGTGCGACGACAGGCGTCGTACCCAAAAGCGTCAGAACTACCATCAACGCGATGGCGGCCGTCCCCAGACTGCCAGCGTGCAAGTGGGCCCGCTGCATATATGCCCACGACTTATCGAGCACCGACTTCGTGACGGCCGCGTCCTGATGGTAGACCGACACTTCAACGGCCGCAGCAGATGCGGCCAAGCGGGACTTGATCACGTCTTCGTTGAGTCCGAAGACGACCCCGAGGAGAAACCCGAAAACGAGTGTGCAGACCGCCAGAAGTAGTCCCGGCAGCACTGGACGCAGCGCGCGTGGAAATGCATCGCGAAGCGAGTCGACATTGGTGGTGATCATGGAGCCAGTCCTGATCGAAAGATGGGGCCACTACGGCGACCGTTTGCCGTGATGCGGCCCGCACACGGGTGCGTCGCCGGCGCACCCCTTCACAATCATGCATGCCGACCGTAATGACCATCGCTCGTACGGACGAGATACTGCGAACCGCGACAGCCTTTGTGCCGATTTTGGGCACATATTGCTGACAGCCGGTCAGGTTGCCAAGTTCTTAGGCGCGTACGCTCTCCGCTCGCTCGCTCCGCCACCAGCGACTCCAGACCTGTGCACGATCCGCAGCTTCTCCTCGACCTGCTTGACGTCGGCGTCATCGTGCAAGAGCCGGACCTGCGCATTGTGTATGCCAATCCGAAAGCCACGGCACTCCTTGGTCTTTCGGCGTCCGAGATCACGGATCGCACAACGAACGACGCCCGGTGGGACATCATCTTTGCCGACGGTACAACGGTAGGCGACCTGCAGCATCCAGGCGTGCAAGCGCTGCGCACGGGAGAGCCGGTGCACGGGCAGCTTCTTGGCGTGAGTCGTGGCCACAGTCAGGAGCGCGTATGGATTCTGGTGTCGGCCAGCCCGGAATTCGATGCGCACGGTCGGGTGGCGCGCGTCGTGGTCAGCTTCAGCGATGTGAGCGAAACGCAACGCGAGGTGCGCGAACAAGACGCGATCTATCAAACAGTTTTTTCCTCATTGACCGAGGGGATTGTCATCCATGAGGCGGACGGATCCATCCGCACTGCGAACGCAGCGGCCGAGCACGTACTCGGCCTGAGCATCGACCAGATGACTGGACGCGAAGCGACCGATCCCCGCTGGCGCCTCATCCATCCAGACGGTTCACCGATCGGCGCCGATGAGATTCCGTCGGAGATTGCCCGTGCGACCGGCGCGTCGGTCGCGACGCGCGTGCTCGGCGCGCATCGCCCATCTGGCGAGATCAAGTGGTTACGCGTGCGCGCAGATCCCTTGCGCGAACCAGGCGATACCACACTGCGTGGTGTGGTAGCCACCTTCGCGGACGTGACGCGCGAACGCGACACGGAGCGCGCCCTGGAAGCCAGCCGCGCGCAGTCGCAACGTGTGCTCGACGCGGTACCGGGTGTGGTCTACCAATCGCTGCACCCGCACGAGGGGCCGGGCCGTATAGTCTTTGCGGCTGGTCGAATTCGTGAAGTGCTCGGACTTGATCCTGAGGAGGTGCGCGCCTCGCCGGAAACCATCTTTCAGCTCCTTTCGCCCGAGGATGAGGCCGAGCTTGTATCGCACATCGCGCGCACGGCATCGGCTGGCGAGATCTTTGAGTACGAAACGCGCTTCGTACATCCGTCCGAAGGCACGCGGTGGGTGCGCCTGCGCGGTGAACCCGAACCGACACCCGAGGGGCTGTTGTACACGGGCGTCATCCTCGACGTCACGCAGGCGCGCAACATGGCCGGCGCATTGCGGCAGACGCAGCGACGCGAGGCGATGGGCGAGATCGCCGCGGGTGTCGCGCACAACTTCAACAACATGCTCGCGGTGATCCTCCCCAATGTGGAGTTGGCACGGGCGGGTGTGGCGCCATCGCATGTCGCACTCCTCGACGACGCCGAGCGGGCGGCGCGCAACGCGGCCGATCTTGTCAAACGCATGTTGGCACTCGGCCGCAGCGACAGCGTCGCGGACGCATCCACGGCCGACTTCGCGGTCCTTGTGCGCGACGTAGCCCACATCTGCCGACAAACGTTCGATCGCTCGATCAGCGTCGTGGACAACGTGGCGGTCGCGCACGCGCATGTGAGAGGTGCATCAAGCGATCTGCATCAGGTGGTCCTGAACCTCTGTCTCAACGCACGCGACGCGATGGCCGACGTCACGAACGCGCGATTGCGTCTCATCCTCGTCGCGGCCGGAGACGACGACGTACTGCTCACGGTGGAGGACAACGGGGTGGGCATGCACGCAGATGTGTTGGCACGCATCGGTGAACCGTTCTTCACGACCAAGGAGCCAGGCAAGGGCACTGGCCTCGGTCTCGCCGCGTCGTTCAACACCATTCTTGAGGCGGAGGGCAGTTGGCAGGTCCACTCCGAGGTGGGGATCGGCACGACATTTCAGATTCGCCTGCGGACGGTGCAGGCAATTGCGGATGCGGTGATGCAGAACGCGGGTGCCGCCGGCGGCGGGAGCGGAACGGTGATGCTGGTGGATGATGAACCGATGGTGCGTGACACGCTTGCGCGGCAACTCCAGCATATCGGCTATCGCGTGGACATCGCGCACAGTGCCGAGGACGCGTTGGAGCAACTGCGCATCAATGTCGCGCCAGACCTGCGCGCGATTCTGCTTGATCGCTCGATGCCTGGCCTTTCTGGTGATCAGGCACTCCCGTTGGTGCAGGCTGCGGCGCCTGGCGTGCCGATCATCATCCTGTCGGGGTATGTCGACACGCGCGAGACGCTGGCGGCGGCGGCGGTCCTGCAGAAGCCGGTTGGCCTTCGCGCGTTGCAGAATGCGCTCTCACAGGTGATCAGCTGCGCGACGTGAGCGTCTGCGCCGGGCACCGCACCTCATCCCGCGCGGATTTCTTCGATAACGCGGTCGGCATCATCAGGGTGGACGAATTCTACCGGATGACGGCGGGCGGACAGATCATCTGCACCTGGCGGATCACGCGCCCGCACGCCGGATGGCAACCCGCCGCACGCTTGCGTCACGCACAACGAGGCGGAACATTGGGTGAGGAGTTTCCCCCCTTATGCGTATGGAGCGTCCGATGACTCGCAGCTTCACTGGTGGCGTGGTGCTATTGAACAGTGACCCCTCGCGACGTGCACGCGCGCGGAAGGCGTGGATCCTTGCGACATGCGCGTGTGTCTGGCATGCACCGTTGCTGGCCCAGCGCGCCCCGCTGCTCGACTGGCCGTCCGGCAAGGCGAAAGCACGTTTTGAAATTTCGATTCCCGCAGCAACACGCGCAGGCCCAACGACGGGCCGCGCGTACATCATGCTGTCGCGTACAAATGATCGCGAGCCACGGCTGCAAATCGGTCGTGTTGGCGCTCCCATGTTCGCTCGGGATTTCTCCGCCGTTGGAGCGGGACGACCGATCATCGTTGATGGCACCGACCTCGGTACGCCGGTCGCCGACATGGCCGACGTCCCAGCTGGCGAGTATTGGGTGCAGGCCATGGTCAACGTGTACACGGAGTTCCCGCGTGCAGACGGACACACCGTGTGGATGCACGACGATCAATGGGAGGGGCAGCAGTGGAATCGATCGCCCGGGAATCTGTACAGCACACCGAAGCGGATGCGTGTCGATCCGCGCGCGGCGACCACGATCAAGCTCGCTGTCACCGAAGTGATCCCGCCGGTGGTCGTGCCAGCCAATGGCGAGTACGTGGAACGTTTCAAGTTTCAGTCGCCAATGCTCAGTAAGTTCTGGGGGCGTCCGATCTACCTCGGTGCCACGATACTGCTTCCCAAAGGGTACCGCACCAGTACGATGCGATATCCCGTGAACCATCTGCAGGGGCACTTCTCCCTCGCCGCGCCGTATGGGTTTGATCGCGACAGCGCATTTCGCCGATGGTGGCTGGCCGACGATACGCCGCGCATGATTGCAGTGACCTTTCAGCATCCCACGCCGTACTTTGACGATTCGTACGCCGTAAACTCCGTCAACAACGGCCCGTATGGCGACGCGTTTATGAAGGAGTTGATTCCCGAGTTTGAAAAACGTTATCGCGTCATCAACGAACCGTGGGCCCGATGGCTGTCCGGCGGATCAACGGGCGGTTGGGAGTCGCTGGCCTTGCAGGTGTGGAATCCAGATCATTTTGGAGGCACCTGGAGCTACTGCCCGGACCCGGTCGCGTTCACCGACGTCGAAGGGATGAACCTCTACGCGGACGACAACGGGTATTTCAAGCAGGTCACCGAGTGGCATCGCACACCGACCATCAACTCACGCGAAGTCAACGGCGAAGTGCGTCAGACGGCGCAGCAGCGCGCGTGGATGGAGTTGGTCAATGGCACCAAGGGGCGGAGCGGCGGTCAGCTGGATATCTGGAGTGCCACGTTTGGCCCACTGGGCGCCGACGGCTATTTCAAGCCGGTCTTCGATCCAAAGACCGGTGTCATTGACCGATCGGTGGCGATGTACTGGAAAGAGAATTACGACATCGTCGAGTACTTGAAGAGGACATGGCCCACCAACGGGCCAAAGCTGGTCGACAAGCTTCACATATACATGGGCGACATGGACAACTTCCATCTCGATCGCTCCACGCGCGAGCTCGAAGCCTGGCTCAAGACAACCAGCACGCCGCACTACGAAGGCTACTTCGTCTGGGGCGATCAGCGTGGACACTGCTACGCCGGGCCGGGCGGCAACATCGCGCGGTTGCTGGATATGGCGCAGCATGGGCTGCGTCATAAACCCGAAGGCACAACGACGCCGTGGTGGAAAAATCCGTAGTGCAGCGCCGCGGTCGAGTGTTTGTCTCGGCTGCTACGGTGCCGGCGACGACGGCACACGTGATACATCGCCGCGCGGCGCCTCCCACTGAGGAATCCATGCCCTTGGCGGCAACGAACATGCCCCAGCCCTGATTGACAGATCAGAAAACCCACCAGTCCCAACACCGAAGCGCAGGTCCGACATGTTCACCGCGCCATCCGGCTCAGAATTCCACACCGGCACACGATAAAAGTGCAGCGCCGCGGCGACCTCGCATCGCGTGGAGGCGAGCGCAGTCATTTCTGCGCGCGGCGCGACCCACTCGTCACCCCACGTCACGTGAGCGGAATTGGCAATTGCCGACGGTCTGGAGTCGCGCAGCGCACCGAAACGGGTTGCCCCGGCGCGCGCGCGACAGGAGTTCGTGGATCGCATGGACGCGGCCGTTATCGGCGACCACGGTGCGATGGTCGCGCCACGAACCACGTAGCGGTCCGCCGTTATTGACACAACGAGTCCGTCAAAACAGAACGGATTACCCGCACCGGGCGACACGATCACGTCCGCCGCACGCTCACCGATGGGCATGGCAGCACGCACGGATCGCTTCGCCTGCTGGCTGGACACGGCGAAGACGCCCTCGACCATCACCCATGCCGCCATGCCCAACGCGACGCGATGTTGCTGCGCAATCACGCGCTGCATCATGATCCAGAGCGCCGCACCAACGGTGACCACCAGCGCGAGCGAGGGCGTCAGTTCGCCGAGGGTCCACGCCGCCGCCAGGATTGCCACGAGCAGAAGCGACAGCAGCACTCGGCTCCAGCGCGCTCGCGGGCCAAACAACAGTGGCGGAATCGCGACGACCCAAATCCACGGCTCGATAATGAACACGCTATCGCCATAGAACCACCGATTGTCGAGCGGCCAAAACGGATGCACGCCGTAGCTGTTCGTGAAGTCCAACAGCAGGTGCGACAGCGTACCGGCCAACGCCAGGATCAAGAGCGGCGCTCGCTCGCGCATGTCGATAGTGCCTGTCGTGCGCCTTCGCAGATGCAGCAGCACGAACCACATGACGAGCGCCGCCACAACGGCGAACACGATGGTGTGCGTGTGTCCGCGATGATGGAGCAGGTAGCCCAGTTTTCCCATGCCGACGACCGGGCCCGAGTACAGCAGATCGGCGTCGGGCAGTTCCGCCGCGACAACGCCCAGTCCAACGACGGCTCGTCTGAGGCGCTTGTCCGCGACAACTCCGGTGCGACGTTCAATCCATGCGGTGGTGGCGTCGGCCAGCAAGAGGCCGGCGAAGGCGTGCGTCGCGTTATCCATAGCGTGCCGGGATGCGTGCCGTTGGCGTCTCGAGGCGTTAGCGAGTAGGGCGCAACACGCGTCCTGCTGCCGTGCCGATGCGCGCGCCGTCGATCAGCGCGACGATGCCGTTCACGACGACCGCATCAAAACCAACGGGATACTGAAACGGCGCCTCGTAGGTGGCCCGGTCGATCACGGTCGCCGCGTCGAACACCACAACATCAGCTGGAGCGCCCACCTGCAACTGGCCACGATCGCGAAGCCCCACGCGCGACGCGGGAAGCCCTGACATTTTGTGAATCGCCTGCGCCAACGTGATCGCTTTCCGCTCACGCACGTAGCGGCCGAGTACCCGCGCGAAGGCGCCAAGCCCTCGCGGGTGCGGACTGCCGCTGCGTGTTGGGCCATCAATGGCAAAGCCGCCTCCATCGCTGCAGACCAGGCCTTGCGGATGTGCGAGAATGCGATCGATGTTGTCTTCGCTCATCGCGAAGCCCACCATGCCAACGCTACCGCCACTGCGCTTCAACAGCCCAACGGCCATGTCGTAGGGGTCGGTGGATTGCGATGCGGCATACGTGCCAAGCCGCTTCCCCTCGGCCGCGCGATCCTGCGCGGCGCGCACTGACGTGATATGCACATTGTCCCAGCCACCAATCAGCTCGACCTTGTCCAGCGTGGCCGTTCTGATGCGTGGCGCGACCGCAGTGTCGTTGAACCGCGACAGAAACGTGTCGATGCCACCGTCCCGACTCCAGACGGGGAACAGGTTGGTGAGGCCCGTGGAGTACGCCGTGTATGGGTAGCGGTCGAAGGCGACGTCCAGACCGTCTCGTCGCGCATCGGCGACACGAGCAAAGGCCGCGTCGAGCTTGTTCCAGTTCCTTGGACCTTGCGTTTTGAGGTGCGAGATCTGTAAAGGACACCGGGCACCGCGCGCCACGGCGATGGATTCGTCGATCGACTCAAGCAGTCGATCATCCTCGTTCCGCATGTGCGTTGCATAGGGCAGTTGTCGTGACGACAGCGGTCGACAGACGGCGATGAGTTCCTCGAGCGGCGCGAACGCACCGGGTGTGTACTCCAATCCTGACGACGCGCCACATGCCCCGGCCAGCAGCGCACGCTCCACCAGCGCCGTCATCTGCGAGATCTCGGCGGCGGTCGCCGGACGATCGTCCTGGCCCACCACGCGCGCGCGCACGCTACCGAGTCCGATCATCGCCGCCACGTTGACCGATGGCGCGGATGCCTCGAAGCCCTGCAGATACGCCGCGAACGTGTCGGGTTGCTCCACGCCGCGCGAACTGCCGTCTTGTCCACCAACAATCGTGGTCACACCCTGTCGAATCACCGACTCGGCGCGCGGATCCGCACGCAGCGACGTTTCGGCGTGCGAATGAATGTCAATGAAGCCTGGCGACACGATCCGGTTTCTCGCATCGATTTCGCGCACACCACGCTCCGCGATGCGATCGGCGATCGCCACGACGCGGCCGTTGTCTATCGCGACATCGCGCACCGCGCCGGGGGCGCCGGTTCCGTCAAACACGGTGCCGCCTCGAATGACGATCGCATGCTCGGCACGGAGGCCCACGAGGGCCGGTGCGCCGGCCAGCGCGAGCAGTGAGGTTGAGCTGGTGGCGATGAACTCGCGTCGGGTGGTGGTCATTGTCGGGTTAGGGAAAGGCGCCGTGATGTCCGCTACCAGTCCGTGGGCTGATAGTCCTTGAGAAACTGTCCCCACACATGCCGACCGCTGTTCATCCCGTCAATGATAGGGTCCACGATGCGTGCCGCGCCATCCACGATATCCAACGGAGGGTGGAAACGATGGTTCTCAAGTTTCCGTGCGGCAAGTTCCACCACGTCTTCATCGGTAATCCATCCGGTGTCCACACTGTTCATGTGAATCCCGTCCTGTTGGTAATCGGCGGCTGACGTGCGCGTCATCATGTTCAACGCGGCCTTGGCCATGTTGGTGTGTGGATGGCGGGTGGTTTTGTTGTTGCGATAAAACTGTCCCTCCATCGCCGACACGTTCACGACGTGTTTGTCGTGGTTGTCGGTACGAAGCATCAGCGGCTTGAGGCGCGCGTTGATGATGAACGGGGCGATCGCGTTGACCAACTGCACTTCGAGCAGTTCAACGCTGGGCACTTCGTCCAACAACAGCCGCCACGAGTTCCGCTCGCGCAAATCGATCTGTTGCAGGTCCTGATCGAGCTTCCCGACAGGAAAGAGGTGTTCGGACTGCAGTGTCTCGCCCGGCAGCAGTGGGACTTGTGAAAGGGCCGCAGCATCCATGAGTCCCTTGGGTGCTACCGCACCCGCAGGTCGCGTCCCGGGGGTCGACACCGCTGCGTGAGCAGGGTTGTCCAGGCCGTCTGGACGGTCGCGACTCTCCAGCGCGCGATCGGTCCCGCTGCCAGTGGCGTGCGTCCGCTCGCGATCGCGAAGCGCCTCGTACGACTGGAGCAGTGCGTGCGCTGTCGGCGGCACGTCGCGCAGCGATGCCTGCTCGGCACCCATCATGTGCGCATAAAACGCAGGCGGTCGCCGCACCGTTTGACAGGCGTTATTGATGATGTAGTCGAGACGAGATTCTGAGCGCAGCAGTTCCTGACAGAAGGCTTCAACGCTTGGCGTGTGCCGAAGGTCGAGCCCGAACACCTGCAAGCGGTCGCGCCACTGCGCGAAATCCGGCTCTGCGGCGTAGCGTAGCGCCGAGTCGCGCGGGAAGCGCGTGGTCACAAGGAGTCGAGCACCGGCCCGCAGCAACTTGAGCCCCGCCTGATAGCCGATTTTGACGCGCCCACCTGTGAGCAGCGCGGTACGACCGGACAAGTCCGCCAGCTCAGTGCGTTTGGCAAAGTTGAACTCGGCGCACGGTGTGCACATCTGGTCGTAGAAGTGATGAATCGTGGTGAACTTCTGCTTGCAGATATAGCAGTGCTGCGGCACGACGGCCGTGGATGCATCGCCTGCCGCAGGCGACACGGACTGTTCCACGGGGTGCCCGGGCTCGTCGGGCAGGGGCAGCGCGGGCGGATACACGTTCGGTGTGGTAAACACCGGCTTGCGACGCAGCGCGCGGATACCCGTCTCGCTCAAGACACTGTCGTCGCGCACCGCCGCTGCCGCTTTGCGCTCGCGCGTGGTTGCCTTGACCATCGATCGTCGCGCTTTGGCATCAGGATGAAACACCTGCGCAATGGCGTCCAGAAAACGCTGGCGATCCACTTGAGGGAAAGGCACCAACACCGCACGGTCGGCGGCGATTTGCTCAAGCAATGCCGTCACGCGGCCAAGCTGCTCGGACGTGAGTGGCTCGGACGGTGACGGTGACGGTGACGGTGACGGTGACGGTGACGGTGACGGTTGCGGCGCCACCGTCACGCGATCTGTCGTATCGGGCACCGGCGGGCCTACGGCTTGGCGGGTAACGCCGGCATGCACATCACGAACACCTGATATCGCGTGGCATTGCTCGGCATAACCAGTTTGTCATTCACGCGACTCTCCGCATCAGTGAACAACATGGCCTCGCTGTTCACGTTGAAAAGGCAGTCGGCCTGCATCATCCGGAAACGCAACGATCCTTCATTCGGTGAATCGCGCGGCTCTGGCGTGCGCGCAAATCCAGCCGCGCGCAAGCGTTCGTACAGACGCGCCGCTTCTTTCGGCACGCCCACATCGGTCGCGCCGGCCGCAGTGATGCGGCATCCGGCCAGTCGCTTTCCGGTGCGCCAATCGTCCACCGTATCGCCTTCGACCTCGGCGATCATGCGTCGGTCGGTCCGCAGAAACGTGGCCGCTGCGACGCAGTGTGTTGAGTCGACCGGGGCGAATGGTGCGCTGACAAGCAGCAGCGCGAAGGACAGCAGCGTCACGGATGGTTGGCTGGTTGTGTTGAGCCGAGGGCGCCCATACGCTAATTGCGCTTGGCGCGCACGCGGTACAAGTAGCTGAACTTGACGAACGCACCGTCGCTGGTGCGCTCAGCGCTGCCGGGTCGGAATGTATCGGTCGCGTCGACTGCCGAGCCGTAGCCAAGGAACACGACCGTGCCTGGGCTGGGTAGATACGACAGCAACCAATCCGCTCGGCCCAGCAGTGAGCGTCGACCGACGATCGCCGTGTAGGTGCCGGTACTGCTTCGGGTAAACAGCGGCAGCTCGGTGTTCGGATCGCGCAGTGCATCGCGCTCGCGCGACTCCACCTGTCCAACAAAGCGCAAGAACAGCGCTTTCGAGAATTGGTATTCGAGCCGGAGGCGCGGCACCAGCTGCGAGCTGAACTCCGTGCCGTCACGGCGCCGCACAAATCGTTGATAGCGCAACAGGGTCCCAATGCGAATCTGCGGTGTTGGCCGGAGGTCAACGCCAACGTCCACCTCACGACGGCTGACCGTCGACGTTTCGAAGAATTCCGGTTCTGTTCCGCCGGTTGCGGTGATCGTCGCCCCCAACTTCCGCCATTGCGGCGTGTTCACGGAGAGCCTGACGTTACCCGTCACCTGAGCGTCGCTCGGCGTAAACGCCACGGTGTCGCGGCGGTTCGAAGCCACCGCGTACCGCGTCGCATAACGGCGAGGGTCGAAGTTGATCTGCTGGATGTCCGGTTGAATGCTGACGCGCCATCCGCCGCGAATCTGGAGCGAGTTGTCCAGTGAGAATTGGCTTTCCAGCGGACTGCGGCGGCTCGAAAAATCGTCATACGTCCACAGCGTGGACGCCGAGATAAAGTGCTGTCGTTGATCCCACCATCCGCCACGCTTGCCAAAACGCGTCAAGCGCTGGTTCAGCTGCACTCTCACGAAGTCCACGCGATTCACAAACCCCGACTGCGTTTCAAAGTCCGGCGAGAACCCCTGAATCGCGTAGCGATAGCCGTAACTGCGACCACTGCGTCCGTGATTGGCCTCCCACAACGCGCCGGTGCGTGAGATGCTGTCGCGTGTCACGCTGCCCGCCAGTCGGAACTCGGCGCTGTAGAAATTGGCGAACTGGAATCGGGCATCCAATCCCGCAACCCGATTGGAGCGTCCGCGTTCGGCCCGGTCGGTGTACACCACGCCGGCCGTGCTCTGGGCGCCAATGTCGCGCCGAAGTCGAACGATGTTGAACAGGGGATTCGATGCACCATCGCGACTGCTGGTCGCTGCATCGATCGCGCTCATGAAGCCCAAATCTGTACGAGGGAGCTTTCCAGTGAGTTTGAGGGCACCAACCGGTTGAATGATGGATCGTGTGTTGACCAATCGGTTGGGTGCGTCAAACTGCTCGCTGCCTTCCACGAAGAACGGGCGCAGTTCAGGGAAGAAGAGGGCGAAGCGCACGTCGCCGGGAATCTGCCCCACGTCTGTTTCGACTTGACTGAAGTCAGGATTGGCGGTCGCGTTCATCGTGAGGTTGGGTGCCAAGCCCCACCGTACATCACCGCCAAGCTCACTGCCCGTGCCATATTTCCACCGGGACGCATCGGGTGTGCCGGTCGTGGTGGTGATCGACGTTGGTGTCAGGTCGAGCACCAACCCTCGCTTCATCCCGCTCATGCCGCGCAAGTGTCCCTGTTGCGCCGCAAAACTCTGCTGAGCGCGGGAAACAGGCGTCCACGTTTCCTGATAACCGGTTCGTTGGACCTGTCGCACGACCTGCACGCCCCAATCCTGGCTGGTACCCATTTGGAAACGGATCGACTTGAACGGAACGCGCACTTCGATCTCGAAGCCATCGTCGAGCACGCGCCCAGCCGATTGCCAGAGATAGTTTTGTGAGAGATCGAGTCCTTGCAGCGATGCTCGCGATACCCCCGGACCAGCCGACTGCTCGCTGCGCATGCCATCGGCCTGCACGCCAAGCGGGTTGACGGCAAAGACAAACGAGCGGCGTTGATCGTTGAAGGTGTCGAGATGCAGGGCAATCCAGTCATCGTTCTGAATGCGATCGCGTTCGGCGAGCGTGGCGCGGACCGTGCCCGTCGGCGCCCACGCTCGCACACCCATGTAGAGCGCGTCTTCCGCATAGAACATCCGGACTTCGATCGAGTCCTGCGCGGGGCGTCCGTCAACCGGATTGTAGGTCGAGAACTGCGTCAGGATGCTGGCCTGCGCCCACGAGGACTCGGAGAGCTTGCCATCGATGGCCATCGGCTCCGAAAGCCGGGGCAGCCGCACGTCCAAATTGCGAGCGCGACCGGCGTGCACGCTGGCCGGCGGAAACTGGGGCGCTGGTTCGACTGCCGAGCCGTTCTGGATGGCGGACGCCGACTGGAGCAGTGCGGCAGCAAGGGTGATAAGCATCTATCGGAAGATAACGCGCATCTGCCCGGTCCCGCTGACTGGCCGGGCGAAAGGTCCGAAATCATGCGGGTCGTGGGAACCAATCGCGGCCCGCTCGTATAGCTGCTCCATGAATCCTTCGGTGGTTGACGAAGCCTTCGAGCACGACGCGCTGGCATGCCTCCCGCATGTGGCCCGCTTTGCGCTGTCGCTCACCCGGGACGAACCGGGGGCCGACGACCTGGTGCAGGAGACATATTTGCGGGCGTTTCGGGGACGGGCCACCTATCAGCCGGCCTACGAAATGCGGCGCTGGCTTTTTACGATCTGCAAGAACGCCTTTCTCCGGGACCGGGAACGCGCGTTGCGCGAGCCCGCATCGCTCGACGCGGAAGATCCGACCAACGAAACGCTCGAGGCGGTGCGGCAGCATGCTCGGCTGGGCGTCGAGGGTTCCCGTGCGCTGTTTGAGAAGACCGACTTGAGTGCCGCGATCATTGCCGCGCTCAATGCACTTCCAGCGACAATGCGCGCGGTGGTGGTGTTGGTCGATCAAGAGGGGTACGGCTATGCGGAAGCCGCTCAGCTGTTGGACGTGCCAGTTGGCACGGTGCGGTCGCGTCTCTTCCGCGCCCGTCGGGTTCTGCAGGATGCACTCATTTACCACGGACGCGATGCCGGACTGGTTGCGTCACACGAGCAACGAGGTCACGCCTGATGGACCGTGAAAGCATGCAGGAAAACGCAGACGCGCCGCTGGACTGTGAGCAGGCCGTTCGGCGGTTGTGGGATCACGTCGATCATGCGCTTTTGCCATTGGATCAGGCGGCCGTTGATGCACATTTGGCCGGCTGCGCCGAGTGTGCGGGCCACTTCGTATTCGAACGCCGCTTCCTCGCGGCCATCCACGCCGCGCAACGGGTGAGCGACGGCGCCAACGCGGCGTTCGTGAGCACGGTGCGAAACAACGTGCTGGAGTCGCTGCGCAATGCCGGAGCATTTCGCACCACGGAGCGCGGCCAATGAGTGGGAAGGGCACGCACGGAAGCGCGACATCACTGGATCGTTCGCGCCACGCACTGGATCAACGCAGTGGCCTTCACCATTATGGTGGGCAGCGGGCTGCGCATCTTCAACGCCTACCCCAAGTTCGCGCGCAAGGGCGAAACATTCTGCTGTTATCCGTTTGACGGGCCCGTCCCAGCGTGGCTGGGATTATCCATTGTCCAGGTGTTCATGGTGCTCAGTGTAGACCCTTACAGTCTGCGAAGCATGATTACCGGCGGGCATAGTGAGCGATTCTCACCGATCGCCCGGAACGCGCGTCCCTTTCAAGGGCTGCTGCCCAAACCGGTGGCCGAGAGTTAACGAAAGCCGCGACGTGCGCGTCTCAATGGGTCTCACCATATCGGAGTGTTCTCCCATGCTACACATGCGCCTGCCAGGCATTCGCCGTTGCGCGGTGGTTTCGTTCGCCAGCGCTTCGGTATCATTCGCAACGCAGCTCTTCGGGCAGCAGCACGACCACGCAGCCGCCAAGCCCCACGACCACGCGGGCAAGCCGGTAGAGTGTCGGACACTCGCCGCGCCACCGTGGTCCGGTTTGCCGGCCGACGATCTGCGCCGCATTCGCGAGCTTCAGGCGTCGCTGATACCGCTCCGGCAATCAGAGGCCGCTCGGCAGTCGGGCTTTCGGCCGACGCTCGGCGACATTCCGACCATGGGCGTGCATTGGGTGAACCAGGCACGCATGCGCGACGGAGTGAATTCGGCGCAGCCGGATCACTTGCTCTTCACGCGCATCGCGGGTCGCGACAGTCTGGTCGGAGTCGCCTTCGCCTTTCGCGGGCCGGTCGACGCCACAATTCCCACCGCGTTCGCCAGCGAACTGGCGCAGTGGCACAACCACCCCGAACTTGGCGGTGGTGCCGGACAGACGTTGCATATGCTGCATGTGTGGTTCGTGCCGTCGCCGTACGGACCGTTCGCCGGCAATAACTTCTTCTTGCCATTCATGGGCGCCGGTCTCCGACATCCCGATCCGTGCTGGATTCAGTCCGACGCCGACATCGACAGACTGGAGATGATCGCCACCGTGATTGACCTCTCGAATCGCGGCGTCGACTCCACCGGCAGCGCATCGGCGCCACCGATGTTCGGCCGCCGAGATGGACGCCTCGCGCAAGCATTGGCCGGATTGAGCGAGCGCGTGCAACCGTCGCTTCGTGCGCTCGATAGCGCAGCCGCGCGCAGTGATCGCGCGGCGTGGGAGCGTGTGGCCGACCAAACCCTGGCCGACCTTCGCCCCGGTGAGCGCATGGTACTCACCGCAGCGCGCGACCGCATCAAGGGGATTCAATCGGCGACGGCACCGCAGCGCCGTCGCTAATTGACACTAGGGCTTCTTCTTCGTGGTCGTGCCAGCAAGGCTCCGGTAGTACTCCTCGATCATGGCGCGATACTCCGCCGGCACGGGTGCATTCGCACCAAGTGCCGGCCTTCCCTCGGTGGTCATGCCGAGTGACCGGTACAGGCCGAACTCGAACGTCTTGAGCCCTTCGATCATGGAAGTCTGCAGCGTTTCGAGCCCCTTCGGATCACCAAATGCGCGCGCGCTTTCCAGCTTGCGCATGCTCTCGATGGCACGATCGAGTTCGCGAGTATCAACCCCCTGCTGCGCGAGATCGCGACGAAGCGTTTCGGCACCTTCTCGCCGCAACCGGAACTCGCGCGTAAACTGCTGAATATCGCCGCTCGGCAGCTGACCCTCTCGCATCCCGCCGCCAGGCACACCGGATGGCATAGCACCGCCGGCCTGATTGCTTGGATCGCCGCCCGGGCGCGGGGCGCCGCCACCTTGATTGCCGCCAGGTTGACCTTGCTGGCCGCCTTGGCCCTGTCCTTGGCCTTGCTGACCCTGACCTTGCTGGCCTAGGCCTTGCCCCTGCTGCCCCTGCTGCCCCTGTTGCCCCTGTTGCCCCTGTTGCCCCTGCTGCCCCCGCTGCCCCTGCTGCCCCTGCTGCCCCTCCCGCCCCTCCCCCTGCTGTTGCCCCTGCCACCCCCGCTGTTGCCCTTCCACTCCCTGCTGTTGCCCTTGCCCCGCCCGCTGTTGCCCCTCCCGCCGTTCCTCCATCCGCGCCTTCAGCGCCTCAAGATTTTGCACCAATTCGCGTGTTTGCCCCATCGCGCGCTCCTGCGACCGCGCAGCAGATTCACCCTGCATCGATCCGGCGGCTTGCCCCATCGACTCGGCAATGTCCTTGAAGTTCTCTGAGATCTGCCCCTCGAACGCCTTCGTATAATCCGGGGAGCCCGCTCGCATCACGTTCTTCGAAAATTCGATCTTGTCTTTCAGGCGCGCGTCGCGAATGGCGTCTGCCGCTTCCCCGAGCTTACCGGCGGCCTTCGGCTGATCGCGTCGTCCGTCGCGCGACAAGCGGTCGGCGTCGGATTCGAGTTTTGCTACGTCGCGAGCCAACGCATCCTTGCGTTCCATCAAGCCACGCATTTGCTGGTCGCGCTGCTCGCCGCTCGCGTTCTGCGCGCCCTCAACGTCGTTGGCCATCTGTCGCTGGCGTGACTCCAGTTCTTTCGCCTGCTGCGCCAGCTTCTGAATGCCCTGATTCGTGGCGTCGGTTTTCGATCCTTCGAGTCCACGCGCCACACGATTCAGATCTTCCAGCGCCTTACTGCCTTGCGACGCAGAGCCTGTCGCCGCGCGCCGCATAGCGTCGGCTGCCTGCTGCATGCGATTCGCGGCATCCGCGAGCTCCGACGAATTCTGTTCGCGAGAGAGGCGTTCCAATCGACGCGCCTCCTCCTCCGCTTGCTTGGCGAGGTCACGTTGCGCGCCGCTGCTACCGCCGCTACCACTCGCGCTCTGGCCCATGCGCTGCTGCATCGCGTCTGCCATGCGCTGCATTCGCTCGTTCTCTTGTTGCTGGCGACTCGCCAGCTGCTTGAGACGCTCCAACGTTTCGTCCACTTCGCGCTGCGCTTGCGGGGCAGACGATTGTTGCTGCACCGCTTCGTACTGGTTACGCAACTTGTCGGTTTGCAGCTCAAACAGGTCAGCCAAGTCTTCAGCCTTTTTGCCGCCGCCACCACCGCCGCCGCCGCCGCCACCGCCCGTTTGAATCTGCACATCACGATACAGCGCTTCAGCACGCTGCAGGTGCTGTAGGGCCTTCTGTTCCGGAGAGAGCGCCGAATTCCCCAAACCCCGTCCAAGCTGTTCTTCCGCGCTCTTCATGTCGGCAGCAGCGGCTTCGAGCTCCTTCTGGATCTTGGCGAACGTCGTATCCGTTGTCGACACGCCGCGGTCGACAAGACGCTTGGCGAGACTCACGACATCTTCACGAAGCCGGCCCTGTGCGATCGTGAGCGTCGTGATGTCTTCGCGACGCTTCTTGGCCGCTGTCGCGCTACTGTCACGCAGCCAGTTGAAGGTGCCCGCGACCACATCGCGCTGACGCGCCACCAACCCGTCGGGTGAGGTGGACTGCTCACCGCCGCCGCCGCCGCCACCTTGCTGCTCCGACTGCTTGTAGTCTTTCGCAAACGGGCGCACTTCAAGGAAATACACGTCGCTACTCCCCTCGTGACCACCGCCGTCGCGCGCCACCGCATGGTACGCAACCAGATCACCGGGGGAGAGGTTGAGCTCTTCGAGGAACAGCGTGTGCGCACCGCGCGCGTCGCGCGGACGTCGCGCGGTACTGTCCTGAATCGCCACGCGCTGCTCATCCCCGCCGTTTACGCGGTAGCGCAGCTCCAGCTTCGTGACGCCGAGGTCGTCACTCGCCTGCACGGCGATCGTCACTTCGTCGGTGTTGCTCACCTTGGTGTCGCGCCCCGGCTCTTCGATGCGCACGGTTGGCCCGCGATCCGGAATGGCGTCCACCACATACTGCACGGCACCAGCAACAGTAGTACCGTCGATGGTCTCCAAATCGACGCGATAAAAACCACTTTTCCGCACCGTGAATGCACCGCTGATCACACTGTCGTTCTTCACGACAAGGGCCACCACCGAGCCATCGTCGAAGGTCAGCCGACCGCTCTTCACGGCACGCGTGACGCTCGCGTTCACGGTCACTGTCGTGCCGACGATGGCGGCGACATCGCCGCCGTCATCGATATGTTCGACGGGCAAACCGCTGTAGGCGGGGAAGCGCAGGTCCAACGCAATGTTCGAGACGGCCGGTAAATCACTGATGCTCAGTTTAAACGTCGGCGAACGCAGGTCGGCGGATTCGACGTAGTACTCTGTCACCTGTATCAGGTCGAATATCCGCGAGCGAAAACCGCTGGAGTCCGCGTCCTGGCTCATGGGCAAGCGCGTCCACTCGGCGCTGGAATCGCTGCGAAACACCAGGTCCGCTGCATCGGCAGCAAAGCCGACCAGCGTCGCGCGCACTTCCAGCGCACCGCCGCGGGGCACCGTCGCATTGCCTGGCTCCACCGACACCAGCCGACGCGGCACCGCTGCTTCGGCCGTGGCCCACGGGACGAACAGGAGCCGCGCCCCTTCGCGAATCGCCGCCGGTCCGAGCGCAAACAGCAGCCCGCCCGCCACGCCCAGTCCGCCCAGCCACTGGCCGGCGCGAATCATGCGTGGCCGCTCAAGCGACGCGCGATCCTGCAACGGCCGAATAGCCGCCGTCGCACGATTCATCAGCCGTTCCGAGAGCGACGGTGATACCCGATCAGCCACTGGCACATGCGCTTCCTGCACGGCCGTGATCAACGATTGGCGCAGCTGCGGTGCGTGCTCTTCAACGTAAATGGCGAAGCGCTCATCTCCGGCGCGTCGCATCAGCGGCACGATCAATCCGCGGATGACCGCTGCCCCAATCAGTGAATACCCAGTCACGCGGGCGATGAGCAGGATGCGACTGCTGTCGGTGTCGCCGCCGCTGAACAGGCGCACGACAAGCATCGTGGCCAGCACGGCAAGTATCACTGCTATCACGATCCACACCAACGATTCCAGCAGTACGCGCTGACGCCACTGCCGACGGAGTGCGGCAAGGGTGGTGAGTAGCTGACGATCTGGACTCATCGAATGCTCCTGTCCGGCGTTGCCGGATCCGGGGTGACCGGACGAAAACGTCTGGCGATGGCACGCCAGCCGCGGGTTGCCATAAAAGTCTCGCCTAAAAGCGCGAGGGCGACAATGATCAAAAGCACGCGCCATGGATTCTGGCGGCGCTCGAGTTCGGTTGGCGTTGGCGCCTCGGCGGTCGACGCAGCCGAGGGTGCCGACTGTCGCACGCCAAGCAGCAATTCTTTGGGGTCGATCGGCGTGAGATCGGACTCGCCGGGCGGCACATTGACCGCCGCGCGCGCCGACGGTGCGCCGCTCGCGCTGCCGGAGAAGGCCGCATACAGCCCGGCATCATTCATCGGAATGGCGCGGCCGAGTGAATCGCCTTTCGGGCGAAGCAACGAACCGTCAGGCGTCCGCACGACCGGATCGGCGATCGAGTCGGGGATCGCCCAGCTCTCGGCCGTCGTGCGCCACAACGGTACCGCATCACGACCGGACGTATGCAGCAACAGTTGACGAACAAACGGCAGAAAGGCCGGTTGCAGGGGCAGGTCACCGTTGCGGGCGTCAAAGGGGATCGCTGTCACCACGACATGTCCCGTGCCCGTCTTCCGTTCAAGCACTGCGGGTACACCGTCGTCAAAGCGTGCCAGCACATCGGCGTCCCGTGGCGCATCAAGTCGCGCATAGCGCAGGAGTCGCGTGCCCGCAAAGGCATCACCAACGTCGCGAAACGGGGTGAACAACGGATGCTCAAATCGCAGCTCACGAAGTGCTCCGCCGCGATCGACCATGCGATCAGCCATGCCGTTCGTCTTCGCCGGGAGCAACGCAGTCAGCGTACCGGGCGATGCCGTGCGGCCCCCAACAAACAACACGACGCCTCGCCCCTCCGTGACGAACGGGGTGAGCAGCGCGGTCGCCGACTCGGTCGGCGAGGTATCCCAGTAAAACACCACATCGTGCTCTCGCAGCACCGTCGCTGTCACAGCGGCGGGGCGCAGCCGATCGATGCGCACTTCGGGTGCCTTGCCGATGGCGAGGGCACGCTCAAAGAACAACGTCTCGTCGTTCGTCGCATCGTCCGGGAGTACTAGCGCGACGCGCAGTACATCGTCGCGTGGTACGACCATGAAGAAACTGTCGTCGGCGGCCAACGCGTCGTGCTCGAGCGTGACGACGCCATCCACCGCACCATCGGGCGCGGCGACGGGCGCAAATGTGACCACCGATTCTCCCTCGGGCACCAGCGTGACGCGTTGTGTGCCGGCCTCGCGGCCGCTGAGTGTCAACGTTGCCGTGATGGTACGTGGCGCACCAAGTTCATGCGACACCACGCGTGCTTTTACCGCCAACATCGAACGCGCGCCTTCGGTAACACGACGTGCTTCCACTGCGCGAATCGTGCTGTTCGCTCGCGAGGAAGGTGCGATGCCGATCGCGCGCAACGTAACACCGGCGGGCAGATCCAGGCCGGCCACGCCGGTCGTGCCCGCACGCTGCAAGTCGGAGATCAGCACAATTTCTGCCGCGGCGAACGGCGCATCGAGAAGCATTTGCCGCGCCGTGCGAATCGCCGGCGCGAATCGTGTGCCGCGCGCCGACGTCCTGGCACCGGACAGCGCAGCCGTCGCGGCCGCTTTGTCGTCGGTTAAACGCTGCGCAATCTCCGCGGCATCGTCAAACACCACCACGCCCACGCGATCACGCGCGCCGAGTGCGCGCACGACGGCGCGGGCAGAATCCAACGCTGCCGGCCACACCGCCGAGTGGCTCATGCTCAGCGACCGATCGAGGGCGATGACGACCGCGCGTGAACGCGTATCGGCGGCGGCCGCCGCGCGTGAGGTGAATACCGGGCGGGCAAACGCGAGGGCCAACAGCGCTACGGCGAGGGCACGCAGGAGCAGTAGCGGCCAGTCGGTGATGCGCTGCCGTTGCGAGGTCCGAATGGGCAGCTGCTCCAGGAACATCAGCGAGGGAAACCGATACGGCCGATCTTTGTCGCGATGACGCAGATGCATGAGCAGCGGAATGACCAACGCGGCCAGACCGACGAGAAACGCGGGGACGAGAAAACCGAGACCCATGAGTGACGTTCGCCCTACCGCACGCGACTGCGCGAGATCCGCGCGTCGAGATAGGCGTGAAGCGCCCGGTCCAGCGGCTCACTGGTATTCAAACGCACGTAGTCAGCGCCAGCGGCGGCGATACGCGACGCCAGCGCCTCGTGATGTGCCGTTACCAACACACGGTACTTGTCGCGAAGCTCGTCCGGTCGAAGCGGCAACAAGGCGCCACTCTCGGCGTCTTCGAAGGTCGCCGGCATATCGCCAGGCAGCGAGAGCTCGGCAGGATCGACAATATGAAACACGATCACGTCATGGCCGCGCATTCGGAGCGCATCGATGGATCGGCCCAACGCTTCCGGACGCTCGTAGCAGTCACTGATCAGCACCGTGATGCCGGCCCGTTGCGTGAGCACGCCGAGCCGATTCACCGACGCCACCAGCTCGCTCGTGCCTTTGGGCGTCGTCCGTCCCAGAGTGTGCAACATCAATTGCAGATGTCGCACCGACGGCGGCACCACTTCTACCAGATCGCCAGTGAACGTGGCAAGTCCGACGCGATCGCCCTGCTTTTGCGTGAGCCACGCCAGCGAGGCGGTCAAAAACCGCGCGTATTCGAACTTGGTGACTGGGCCGCTCGCAAAGTCCATCGACCCCGACTGATCGAGGGCAAAGAGCACACCGGCGTTTGTATCCGCGTCGTACTGCTTGATGTAAAAGCGATCGGTGCGGCCATACAAACGCCAGTCGATACGACGCAGGTCGTCTCCCGGCTGATACGAGCGATGTTCGGCAAAATCGAGCGACGAGCCTTTGCGCAGCGAGCGATGTTGCCCGTGCATGAAGCCATCAACCACCGTGCGGGCCAGCAGCGCCAGATCGGAGATCCGAGCCAGCAACGCCGGCTCGAGAAATGACGCGGGAGCGGTGCTCACGCTCAGATCCCCGACTTGGGCATCGGCACGATATCAAGCAGTTTGGCAACGAGCTGATCGGTCGTCACTTTTTCAGACTGCGCCTGAAAGTTCACCAGCACGCGGTGGCGTAACACGGGCCGCGCCAACGCGCGCACGTCCTCGAAGCTCGCACTGGCGCGCCCCTGCAACAGGGCACGTGCCTTGGATCCAAGCACGAGCGCCTGCGCGGCGCGCACGGATGCGCCGTACGACACCCATTGCTTCACGAAATCCGGTGCGCCATCGCCCGGGCGGGATGCACGCACCAGCTTGACGGCGTAGCGCGTCACCGCGTCGGCGATCGGCAGTCGACGCACCACGCGCTGGAAGGCAAGGATCTCGGCCTTGGACACCACCGACTGGACCGCCTCTGTTGGCAGCGACGTCGTCGCGCGCACAACCGCCACTTCATCTTCTTCCGGCAAGTAGTCGAGCATGACCTCCAGCATGAAGCGGTCCAGCTGCGCTTCCGGCAGTGGGTACGTCCCTTCCAGTTCGATCGGGTTCTGCGTGGCGAACACAAAGAATGGCGCGTCCAGCTCGTACGTGCGCCCTTGCACCGTGACGCGTCGCTCTTGCATGGCCTCCAGCAGCGCCGCCTGCGTTTTTGGCGGCGTCCGGTTGATTTCGTCGGCCAACAGCACGTTCGCAAACACCGGCCCCGGCATGAATGCCAGCCGTCGCTGTCCCGTAGCCGGGTCATCCTGAATGACGTCAGTGCCCGTCACGTCGGACGGCATGAGGTCCGGTGTGAACTGAATGCGCGAAAACTTGAGATCCAGCGCTCTCGCCATCGTCGAAATGAGGAGCGTCTTGGCCAGCCCCGGAACGCCAACCAGCAGACAGTTGCCGCCGGCAAACAGGGCGATCAGCGCTTGTTCGACGACGGACTCCTGTCCGACAATGACCTTGCGAATTTCACGCGTAATACGGTCGCCGGCACCTTGCAGTCGGTCGGCCAACGTGGCGTCGTCAAGGCGGTCCAGTTCGGCGGCAGGAGAGGTCATCGGGAGGGCAGGGTGAAGGGAGAGAAACAGGTTGGACGAGTACGCGGGCGCCGCTGCATGCGTACAATCAGCTACCGGGTCAGCGCAAAGATGATGTAGTTCACGCCGATCTTGAACGCTTCGTTGGAGGCATCCACGGGAAACATGCCTTCGTCGGAGAACTCCCAGAATTCAGACATATCGAAGTTGTAGTTGGCGATGCCCAGCAGTCGCTTCCTGGGATCGTTGTCCTCAAAGAGCCCATAGAAGACTGCCTGGAGGCCCCGATAGTATGGATGCGACAGGTCGATCGACTTGATCTTGTAGAATGAATCGAAAACCGGATGATCAAGCGTTAACGGAATCGGGCGCAATTTCGGAAAGACCTTGCGCAGCTGCTCGTCGAAGTTATTCCAGTGCTCACCGGCGAAGTCATCAAACACGATGAAGCCGCCCTTGGCGATATAGTTGCGCAGTCCGGCGATCTCGAGATCGTTCGGGCGCCAAAACCCCGGCTCGGTGAGGAATGCGATCGGATATCTGGTGAGCGCCGGATCGTCAAGCGTGAGAATGTTGCTGCCTGTTTGCTGGGTCCGGATGGTGGACAGGGCGGTCATGACCTTCGTGAAATTCCGTTCACCGCGCGGGTAATCATGGGCCCACTTGATGTCGCCGCCACCGAAGCCGCCAAAGCTCTGCGGCAATTCGTAGCGTATGCGCACATACGTGAACTTCCCGTTATACGGCACGTTTGGTTCGAACACTTGTTCCTGGCGACGTCGGCCACCACCACCACCGCGTTGGGCGCTGGCCGACTGCGCCAGGGCGACCAGTGTACAGGCGCTCAAGAGGATTGCGCGAACACTGAGCGCTCGCCAAAGAAACGCGGCAGACGTCGCGAGTGGTTGCTTCACGGATCCCTCATAGGTGGCGCGGGTCGTCCCGCGCGTCATCACGGCGGGCGGCATCGGTCGGCTTGGCGCGGAGCTCGAGCAACAAGGCCTGCGCCTTTTCGAACGACGGCGCCTGCTCGAGGATCTGCAACACTTCCCGTTTCGCGGCCGCCACGTCGCCAGCAGCGGCGAGTGCACGTGCGAACTCGTAGCGTGCCGAGAGCGGATCAGCTGGCGCATTCGCCAGCACCGCGCGCCGCTCCCGCAGTGCCACTGCGTGCGCACCGCGACGTGATGCGAGCGTCGCAAGCCGGTCGTGCAGGCTGTTATCGTACGGTGAAATCCAAAGTAACCGTTCCAACGCGGCCATCGCTCCCGCCACATCGCCTTGGCGTTCGCGAAGATCCGCCTCCAACAGATTCGGCTCCCACGCCGTTTCGTTCTTTCCGGTGACAATTGCCAACTGCGTAAGCGCCACCGTCGTGTCTCCGCGCTCGCGCGCGAGCTGCGCCAGAAACCAGGCGGGGCTGTCGTCGCCCGCATAGTCCGGGAAGAGCGCTTGCGCCCGTTCAAGTCGCACGCGCGCCGAGTCCTGCTGCTTGCGTTCCACCGCTTCCATTGCCGACTTCATCGTTTCAATGAACGCACCGCCCGTCGTAAGCATGGGCGCTGACGGAGCTCGCCCGTTCGGCGGCCCGCCACTCGGCGCGCCACCCGCTGTCGTACGATTCGCCGTAATTGCTTTCAGGGGCACGGCGAACTTCGCGCGCATCCATGCGTTGAACAGCTGATCCACCTGTGCAGCGGTCAGGTTCAGCACCTTCTGAAAGACGGCTGGTGTACCCAGGCCATCACGATACCCAGTGAGCAGCGCAGCCAGGGCTTTCGCACCCTGTGTGCTTTCCACCATTTCGCAGAAGAGTGATGCTTGGTAGTAACTGAATCCGATCTCGTCGGGAAAGCGCGGACGCAGAAAGCCTTCGTTCAATGTGCTGATCGGACGCAGCAAGTCGGCGTTCAACGCGGCGAGGTACTGCACACTCGCGTCCGCACCCCAGCCACGCTGGGCGCGCCGCTCCTCCAGCACCGACATGCCCTCGGAGAGCCAGCGGGGTACGCGATGCGCAGACGCACCAAGCGTGAACGCATGGGTCAGCTCATGCCAAGCGGTGGACCCCCAGTTGAAGTCGCCGCGCTCACGCGCACTGGGTGTATCCATGGCCAACAGACTCCCGAAGCTGACGCCCAGCGCACCAAGTCCGGCCAGTCCGACGCTGCGGACTGAAAAATCGGCGTGGTATCGATAGAACTCCAACCGCACTGGCGTGGGTGGTGTATAATCGTACCGGACTTGCAACGAATCGAACGCGCGCTCAAGCAACGGGATGATGTACAGCGCCAACAGGTCGGCTTCTTCCGTTGGCGCGACCACTTCGAATCGTCCTTGGCGAATCGACTTGAAGGTCCTGAGTTTATCCAGCAGATCCAGCGTGTTCTTGTGCCAGATGTTGAACGGATCGAGCGCGAAGGCGCGATCGAGCGATGCCTGCCCCGCGGCCATACGACCGGTGCGCAGCTGGTTCGTACCCAGGACGCCGAGCGCGCGCACGGACAGCGAATCGTAGCGCACCGCTTGTTCGCCGATGCGCACGGCCTCCTCATATCGGCGCTGACGCACCGCGGCATCGGCTAACTCTGCAAAGAACTCGGCGGGGCGTGGCTGGATGTTTGTCGCTGCAGCCAGTGCCGTGCGATACGTCATGGAATCGCCACGGAGCCACGCGGTGGCTCCCAGCACCGACCACGCGCTGAGCGAAGTCGAGTCGACCGACAGCGCGCGCTGAGCGCTGGTTGCCGCCGAGTCCCACTGCTCCGCTTCGAGCTGCATGCGGGCGACGAACGCTAATGCGGGCGAGAGGGCGGCGTTGATCGCCAGCGCCTTCCGAGCGGTTTCCAGCGCCGTTGGCTTTCCTTCAAACTCTTCAACCTGCGCGATGCCAAATATCGACTCGGCATCGTTCGGTGCACGCTTCAACACCGATTCGAAAGACAACCGCGCATCGGGAGCGTTGTACTTGTCGAGGAATAGCGCACCCGTGCGACGGGTCGCATCGAGATTGCTGCTGTCGGCCGCTCCGGCGTCAAACGCCGCCAACGCCGCGCGCGCCGCACGCGCACTGCCGGACGACAGGAGCACGTACGCACGTCCGGCAACCACATGCTCGGCGCTGTTCCACGAGTTCGCGGCTGTGTATGCCGTGACGATCTGCGTCGCCAGCCGAGACGCTTCGCGTCGATCGCCGCGCCGTGACGCCGCCTCGGCGTGCTGGATCTGCGCGTCCCATCGCGTTGGTACGGGCGGTGTCGCGCGCGATGGCGTGAGCGCCTGTGCCGGTGAATCGGTGGGGGCGCATGCGGACAGAGAGCACGCCATCGCCAGCGTGCAGAACAGTTGCTTCATGGCTTTCCTCCCGCGGCGCGGATCGCCTGCGTCTTCTCGGCGATCGCGATCAGCAGTCGCTCCAGCTCGCGGTCGTAGCTGGCAGAGTCCATCGTGGCCTTCCGACCACGGAGCGCAGCGACATCAGATTCGAGAGTCTGGCGTTCGGCGATGAGCACTACGACGCGCGGATCGGTACTTGTCGTGGTCTTGCCGAAGGAAATGGTGGTCGCCCTGGTGGAATCGCTCAGTCTTGCGTGTTCTGTCTGCATCCGACCGGTGGACTCGTAGGTCTTGACCACTTCGCGCGTGGCAAAGCGAAACGCCTCAAGCACCGACACGCGCCCGTCTTTGTCTCCGTCGGATTCATCGCCAGCCAGCGCCTTGGCGAAGAACCCCGCAAAGACCGACTCGTTCTTCTCGATCGCACTTTTAGTCGCCGTGATGATGACGCGGCCCGGACCCTCGAGGGCCGGCACAAAATCCCCCGAACCGGTGGCGGCGTTCACTAAGACCACACTCTGCTTCCCAAAGCCGGACAGCCATCCCTTGTAGTCTGCGGCCGTGGCATCAGGTCCCGGCAGGTTGACCTTGGACGTGGCGCCTTCCCCGCTCCCATGTCCAAGCAGCAATACCATGACGACGTCACCGGCTTGTACTCGCTGGCTGAGCTGTGTGAACGCGCTGCCAACCGCGTCACGCGTGGAACGGCCGCGTGAGAGTGTGTTCGGCACAGAATCCTCGGTCAACACGATCAGGCTCGAGTCGTTCACGTTCCAACGGGTACGCGCCGCGTCGCGCACGGTGGTCGCGATCCGCTGGAAGGACGTCTTGTACACCGGATCCCCGGACAGACCCGACACGATCAGCACGTGCGTGCGCTGTGCGTGCAGCGGAAGGGCGCGAATCGTCGACAGACAGACGGCGGCGGCGAGCGCGAGACGCAGTCCGCTCATGCGAGACCTCGCCACCGACGGAACGCCCACTCCGCGCCCAACAACAGCGCGAGCAGCACGAAGACAATGGGCATATCCCAGAGATCCTTCGCTTCGCGCACCGTGACGCCGCTCTCCGTGAACATGGCATCGTCCGCAAGCTGAGACACATTGTCGATGGAGTAGTACCGACCACCCGTCTCACTGGCGATGCGTTTCAGGACATCGGCACGTTGCTCGGCTTGCGCCACATCCGCTCCCTGATCGTCCACCAGCAAGGTCGTCGATGCCGTGCGCGTACTGTCCGTTGCGCGCGACGCCGACGCCACGATACTGTAGCGTCCCGAATCGGCTGCATGAAATCGGCCTGCGTACGAGCCGTCTTCGCGCAGCGACCATTCGAGCGGCACCGTGAGTGTGGTGCCAGTCGGCGTGGTCACGACCGCCGAAATGTTTGCATCGTTGATGTCGCCGAACAGATTGTCGGCGAGGTGCGCGCGGAGCGTGACCGGTTCACCGGGCGCGACATGTGCTGGCGACGCGGTGAGCTCGAATGGCGCCGGTGCATCATCAACCAGCCAGCGCATCATTTGTCGCCAAAACGTTTGGTGCGTCACGTCGTCGACGGCAACGGTGGCGTCCATCCGCCATAGCCACGAATCCTGCACGTTGAACACTGCGCTCATGCCTCGCCCATAGCGTTGCCACGCCAGCACCGGAATGTCCGCTCTTCCACCTTCAACCTGGCCCGCCATGAGCACTGTGGCGCCGGCGCGCAGTGTGCCGCTGCGATTCACGCTGGTGAGCGACGGCATGGAATCCCATTTCGCCCGTGAACTTGCCACGCTGTTCCGGACCTGCACTGCCGCGTGGCCCTCGCCCGCGCGTGTGGGGCGAATCTTCAGCGTGGTGGCCGGACCGTCGAGGTTTTGTTCACCACGCGTGAGCGTGATCGGCAGAACATCGGACAAGGGTGTGTCCGCAAAGCCGCCTTCCGAGAGCGACGCGCGCCCGCCCAACACCATCAGCCCACCACCCCGCTTGCTGACAAACTCGGCGATCATGCGCAACTGGTCGGCCGTGAAGAACGATGCCTCGATGCTGCCCAGCACAATGGCGCGATAGGCGAAGAGTTCTTCGCGTGTCGTGGGAAACCCGCCCAGCAGTTCGAGGCTGTCACGAACGCCGAGGCGTAAAAATTTGCGTTCGGCGCTCCGCATCAAGCCCACGACTTGTACCCCACTGTCCGCCGCAACGGCGCGGCGGATAAACGCAAACTCCGGTCGCGGTTCCCCTTCCAGATACAAGATACGATCAGGACCCGCCCGCACGTCGATGGTCGTGTGCCACTCGTTGTTTTCCGTGACGGTTTCGTTGCTCACCGGTTTCGCGCGCACGGCTAAGCGGTGAATACCGGCAGGCAAAGGGGGAACGCGCACACGAAGATGCGCCAGGTCGCCGCTGGCTGGCGGCGCCACGGTGTCGGTCGCGACGACGCGACCGTCTGCTTCAATGGTCACGGTTGCACGCTCGCGTCCAATACCGCGTAATCGCACATCGGCTTCTATAAGAATGTTCGCACCCGCGAGCACACGGCGCGGCGATTGCACACGCTCGACAGCCAGATCACGCTCAAATCGCTCCTTCCCGACGCCAACGGTATACACGGGAATACGACGCGCGCGCAGCGCGAGCAGCGCGTCATCGAAACGGGTCCCGCCGTTGTCGGCACCATCGGACACCAGTACCACACCGGCCAGCGGCAATCCGTTCAAATCTTCGCGCACCCCATCAAGTGCGTGCGCAAGATCCGATCGCGTTCCGACCCCCGTCAGATCGCGTGCACTCGCCAATGGCGAGGCTTCGGAGGCGAAACGAAAACGGCGCAGTGCGAAACGCTCACCAAGCTTCGTACTCACCAGTGCGGTGTCGTCAAAGGCGCGTTGGACCACGGCCAGTCGAGCGCTATCGGACACGTCGCGAATACGCATGCTGCGTGAGTCATCCATCACGATCGCAAACACGTTGCGCTGCGGGACGGCCGATGCGATCACCACACCTGGCCGCAACAGGCACCCCAACACCAGAAGCACGGCCAGTGATCGCAGCGTACCGAGCACGACCCGATCCAGCACAGAGACAGAGCGCACGCGAGCGTAGAGCCATGCCACGAATAGCACGGCCAGCGCAGCAGCAAGCCCGAGCACGACGATCGGCACGACAGGGGCAACGACGAAGTCGCCGCGCGCAAATACGCGCAGCGGGAATTTCATGAAAAACGTGACGATGGCGTCGAGGACCGATGTCACCAGGGCGGGTACGGGAAAGTGAAGGGCAGGGCAACAACCGACAGTGCATCGGCGCGCACGAGTCGTCTACCCCGTGACGCAGCAGTTGGCTACATCGTTGGGATAAGCGGTGGATCCCGACGCCCACGCGCACTGCAGTCGGCGCCACGATCTCGCTTAACGTTTGACGGCGACCATAGTCCAACGTTAGGAAGCGAACGCTTGTGCCAAGTCCTGGCGATGCAGACGCTTCCTACAACGAGGAAGATTCCTATGCGATCGCTTTTGAACAGAAGTGTGCTGGCCCTCGCGGTCACCGCCCTGACGTCGGCCGTCGCTGTGGCGCAAACCCGCCCGGCGACTCCGCGACCAAACCGTGCAGGGCCGCCGACAGCGGCGGGTCGTGACACCATGTCCGGCGCTCGTCGCGGCGGGCCATCGCCGATGCAGTCGCGACCGCGCGTGGGTGGCCCCGGTGCTGATCTGCTTCGTATGCGCGAGCAGCTCGAGCTCAGCGACGAACAGGTCAAGAAGCTTGAGACCCTGCAATCGACGGCACGGCCGCAGCTCAATCAGGCGGACATGCTGCGGGCGCAAGCCGATCTTATGGACGCCACGAAGGGCGATGTAAATGTCGAGAAAGCCCGCGGCGCGTATGAGCGGATGGCGCGTCTCCGGACCGACGTCCAGGTCTCGCAACTCAAGATGCAGCAGGACGCCAGAAACGTGCTCACGCCAGGCCAGCGCACGAAGGCCGATGCCATGCGCGTCTCAATGCGCGACGGTCGGGGCGCCGACATGCGGAATGGCCGTATGAAGCAGGGTGGCAGGCGGAACGGGGCTTTCCGGAAGGGTGGCCTTCGCCAAGGCAATTCTCGGGGCCCCGGCGGACCAGGCGCTGGGGGCGGGCGTGAAGACCGCAACGGCGGACCGCCAGCAATGGATCGCTTTCATCGGGATGGACGCGATCTGCTCGTGCCTCGTCGTCGCGGCTCGGAAATCGATACGCAGCCGACGAGCCCGAGCGACACTGTCTCGCGGTAAGGTGATCAGGCGTTCCTGAGCGCTCGACGACGCCAAAGCACAGCGCCAACACGGTGGGCAGCGCAACGCGCGATTCCGGGCGCGCGTTCCCTGTCCACCGTGATAGCTCCGTGCCAGACGCGAGCTACATCATTCCCGGCTCGTCGGCACTCGGTCCATAGAGTCCCGGCACAGGAATGTCGAGCATCCGGAAATACATGGTCAGCTGCGCCCGGTGATGGATCATATGGCTGATGACCATGTTCCGAAGCACGGCAACGCGCGGCATCGCCATGAGCACCGTATCGCCGTTCTTCATCGTCCACGTGCCCATCATGTGCTCGTCGGTCGCTTCGGCGAGAGCCGCCTTAAAGCGCGCCATCCGTTCATCGAACTGCGCCACGAAGCCTGCCGCCGTGGTAGGTACCGGCGGGCCAGGCGGCATGGGGTGTGCGAAGTCGAGTACGTCGGTAGTGAGTGTCATTTCACCCCACGTGCCAAAGTCGGTGAGATGGTTGGCCAACGTTCGCAGCGGCCACGACTTTGCGTGTGGCGTGAAATCGAGATGGTCTGCGGGGACACGCTCCAGCATTCGACGGGTGCCGTCGATCTCGTGATCGAGGTCGGCGAGAGCGCGGGTAGCGACGGAGGACATGGGATGGGGTGGGTGAGTGGGTGGTGGGTGCGTCCCACGCCAGCGCGCGACGTCCGCTGGCGTGTCGAGATCAAAATTACCCGAACGAAGAAAAACCGAAAGGGTGTCTGGCAGGAGAAATAAATCGCGCGCGCCTCGGTCGCCGGACAGCGCCCGAAGCACGGCCCAGTCCGCTTG